>Ga0070660_100000048_pt1 | contig 69472 bp, 64 predicted proteins | sample KBSC33metaG_FD_64670 | JGI IMG/M metagenome (GOLD analysis project Ga0070660, IMG submission 64670) | Corn rhizosphere microbial communities from Kellogg Biological Station, Michigan, USA - KBS C3-3 metaG | ecosystem: Host-associated > Plants > Roots > Rhizosphere > Soil ... | reverse complement strand
CCCGCCCAGGCCTCGCCGACGAACTCGGTGTCGCGGCCGGCCATGATCTTCATCAGCGTCGACTTGCCCGAGCCGTTCGGCCCGATGATCGCGATCTTGGCGTCCGGGTAGAATTGCAGGTGGATGCCGTTCAAGATCGGCTTGGGGGCGCCCGGAAAGGTCTTGGTGAGACCCTTCATGACGAAGCTGTACTGTGCGGCCATGGCGGCGCCTGTCTCCGGTAACGATGGAATGGAAAGTCTTGGCGTACCTAGTGCGCGGGGGCGGGATTGGCAAACCCGCGGGGCCCTCCTAAGCCGCTGCCCATGAAAAATATCCTCGGCGCCGTCGCCCTCTCGCTCCTCCCCCTCCCCGTTCTCGCCGCAGCCCCGCCGTCCCCGGTCGAGAAGGCGCGCGACGACGCCCTCGCGGGCGACAAGGTGGCGTGGGATATCGTCGAGGGCCTGACGACCGAAGTGGGCCCGCGCCTCGCCGGCACCGAGGCCGAGGCACGGGCGCGGCAATGGGCGGTGAAGCGGCTGAAGGCGCTGGGCTTCCACAACGTCCATATCGAGGATGCGACGATGGCGACCTGGGTGCGCGGCGCCGAGGCGGCCGAGATCGTCGCCCCCTTCCCGCAGCGCCTCGTGCTGACCGCGCTCGGCGGCAGCGGCGCGACGCCGGCCGAGGGCGTGACGGCCGAGGTGGTCGGCTTCGACAGCATCGACGCGCTGCGCGCCGCCCCTGCCGAAGCGGTCAAAGGCAAGATCGTCTTCGTCAGCCACGCCATGCAGGCCAACCAGGACGGCTCCGGTTACGGCTATTACGGCGCCGTGCGGCGCTCCGCCCCGGCGATCGGCGCCCAGAAGGGCGCGGCGGCGGTGATCATCCGCTCGCTCGGCACCGATTATCACCGCAACCCCCATACCGGCCTCACCAGCTGGAACGGCGTCGCGCCGATCCCGGCCGCGGCCCTGTCCATCCCGGACGCCGAGAACCTCCAGCGGATGCTGAAGCGGGCGCCGCGGGTGACGATGCACCTGACGCTCACCCCGCGCTTCGTCGGCGACACGCCGACCGGCAATGTCGTCGCCGACGTCCCCGGCACCGATCCCTCAGCCGGCATGATCCTGGTCGGCGGCCACCTCGACAGCTGGGACCTCGGCACCGGCGCGATCGACGACGCCGCGGGAGTCGCCATCGTCACCGCGGCGGCGAAGCGGCTCCTCGACGCCCCGCGCCCGCGCCGGACGGTCCGGGTCATCTGGTTCGGAGACGAGGAGACCGGCGGCGCCGGCAGCCGCGCCTATTTCGCCGCGCACCGCCAGGACAACGTCGTGTTCGTCGGCGAATCGGACTTCGGCGCCGACCGGGTGTGGAAGTTCGTCCCCGGTTTCGCCGACGCCAACAAGCCGCTCGCCGACCGCATCGCCGCCGCCCTCTTCCCGCTCGGGATCAATCTAGGCCGCGGCGAAGTGGAGGCGGGCGCGGACCTCGGCGCGTGGATCCGCGCGGGGTCGGCCGGCGCGGACCTCGGCCAGGACGGCACCCGCTATTTCGACTATCACCACACGCCGGACGACACGCTCGACAAGGTCGATCCCGCGCAGCTGAGGCAGAATGTCGCGGCGTGGACTGCGATGCTCGCCCTCGTCGCCAACGCGCCGGAGCCGATCGCCAAGCTGCCCCCGCGGCCCGAGCGGCAGCGCTGATCAGCGGATCGGCTTGACCTCGACGACCTTGAGGTAGCGCATCCGCTCGGCCGCGACGGTCATCATCTCGAGCTGCGAACCGCCGCCGGGAAGATAGGCCGGCCCGGCCTCGTCGATCTGGGGGCCGACCGTGCCGGTGTCGGCGGGGAGCGGCTCGGAAACCTCGTAGGTGGCCACCCGGTCGATCGCCGGCTTCCACGCCGCCTTCACCGCCAGCACGCGCCGCACCCAGGCGATGTCGGGGATGGTGTCGAACGTGGCGAAGGCGCCGGGATGATCGGGCGCCTGTCCGGGCGCCAGCGCGATCTGGATGCGTGTGCCGCGCGGCAGCCAGATGACGTGGATCTGGTGCCATTCCGGCCAGGGCGACTGGCGCACGGCGAGGGCGCGATAGGCTTCCTCGGCGGCGGCATCGTCGCGATACCGCCAGCGCTGCGCCGCCCACCATTGCGCGTGAGCGGCGCCGGTCGCCGAAGCCTGCGCGGTGGGTGCGGGAGCAGGCTGGGCTGGCGCGGCGACGGGCGCGAAGGCGATGAGGAAGGCGAACGCCAGGCGTGTCAGGTTCATCGGCAATCCCCCTGTACTGCCTCCGGCCGATCAGCCGACGAGACCGTCCCCCGGACGGTCTCTTTGCGTCGGCTGATGGTCGGGGAGACAGGATTCGAACCTGCGACCCTCTGCTCCCAAAGCAGATGCGCTACCAGGCTGCGCTACTCCCCGCCTTCGCCGAAGGCCTTGGCGGGCAAGCCCGCCAGGGCCGTGCCTAGCGAAAAGGGCGCAGCGTTGCCAGCGGGAGAAAGAGGAGGCCCGGGCATGGGGGAGCGCCCGGGCCTCCTCCCCGTCACTTCGCGGCCGCCATCCTCTGCTCGAGGGCGGCGAGGCGCTGCTCGAGCGTGGCATTGGCGGCGCGAAGCTCGGAAACCTCGGCGCGCAGCTTGTCGACTTCCCCGGCCTTCGCTTCGAGCTGGGTGGTGCGGACGTCGAGCGCCTTGGCGGCGGCGAGGCTGATGCCGGCAAGGTCCTGCACACCGATCGAGGTGTTGCCGACGCCGAGCGCGAAGGCCTTGTAGAAATCCTCCGCCATCGGCCCGGCATGGCGTACGCCCGCGCCCTCGCTGGTATAGTTCCAGGTCGAGATGTCGAGCCCGCGCAGCTTGGCGAGCACCTCGGCGCCGTCGATCGTGCGGAAGTTCTGCTTGGTCGTGCGGCTCGACGTGCAGTTGAACACGCCCGATCCGGCCGGCAGGTTGCAGCCGGTGGTGCCGGCAAGGTTGGTGCGGAAGCGGAAGCCGCCGGTCGCGCGTGCCGCGAACTCGTTGTTGGCCGTGTTCTTGAACGTGTCCGCGGTCTGCGTCGCCGAGGCGTCCGACCAGACGAACGTGCCGGAGAAACCGTTGTTCGACGCGTATTTGCCCATCGCCGTCGTGTGGTCCTGGTCGGCCGTCACGTTGTAGCCGATGGCGACGGCGGCGAGGCCGTGGATGTTGAAGCTGTCGGGATCGCACTTGCCGTTGATGTACGGACCGCCCGACTTGGCGTTGTTGCCCAGCGCGACGCCGTACGTGTCGCAGACGCGGTTGCCGGCGCCGGCCGAGAAGCCCGCCGCCCCCTTCACCTGGTTGCCGCTGCCGAACACGATCGACGAGGTGCTCTCGGCCGAATTGGTGTCGCCGAACGCCAGCGCGTAGAGGCCGACCGCCTTCGAGTTCGAGCCGCCCGCCCAGGAGAAGAAGCCGACATTGGCATCGTCCCACTCGGCATCGGCATAGCCGGAGCGGAAGGCGCCCTTGTAGCTGTCCCACGAGGTCCGGTAGCCCTTGCCCTGATAGGGCGAGACGCCGATGCCGAGATTGCCGGTGGCGACGAAGCTGCCGTTCTGGAAGACCTTGAACCAGGCCGGCGTGTGGCCGCCGGGACCCGAGCAACAGGTCGAGCCGCCGCGCAGGTTGATCATCGCGGCAGTTCCGTTGGCGTCGCCGACCGAGAGCTGCTCGGCGCCCGGGACGAACTTCACGAAGTTCGAATCGACATAGGATTTGTTGGTGGCGTCGGTGGCGCCGACCGGGGCGCCGACGCCGGTGACGACGCCGCCGCCGGCGGAAAGGCCGTTGAAGGTGTTGGATCCGGACCAGCTGTTGTTGCCGGAGAGGCCCGTCATCACCGAGCCGTCCGGGAAGATGAGGCCGCTGCCGGCACCGCTGATCTTGATGTTGCCCATCACGTCGAGGCGCTGCGTCGGCGAATCGGTGTTGATGCCGACATTGCCCAGCGCGTTGATCCGGAGGCGCTCAATAGCCGCGACGCCGGTGGGCGCCGTGCGCAGCACGATCGCGGCAAGGTCGTTGGAGCCCGAATCGATGAAGGCGAAGCCCGGGCGGACCGCGTGATTGCTCCCGAAGAACTGGATCGCCGCTCCCTCGTGGATGGCGCTGAGATCCGGCGCGGCCATGATCCTGAAGCCGCCCGTATTGTTGGAGAGCTTGATGTCCGATCGGTTGAACTGGCCGACCGGCGTCATCACGAGATTGCCGGTTATGGGCGTATCCTGAGCGGACGCCGGCGTTGCCAGCCCAAGCGACAGGAATGCCGCCGCCGAAGCCTTCAGTACGATCTTGTTCACTTGTGACCTCCCCGAGTCGAATGCGTTCGTCCGCCGGCACGGATGTGCCGTCGATGTCCTGGTCTGCGCGAAGCCAATCGCTCTTCCGTGACGCAGGCAGGCGCCGGCAGGCGCCGCCAGTGGTCGGAAGAACGCTCGTCCCGCCCCCTTGCGAGACGACGCGTCGATAGCACAGCCGTTGAAGAAAGCGCCCGCTACTTAGTGGGAAGTTTCGGCAAGGAACCGGACAAAACCGGACACCGCTTACGGCTCTTGCTGGGGAACGCCGCGCCGCTGAGGTTTATACTGCGGATCACCGGCGGGCATATTGGGAGCCTACTTGCCCGCGCAGACCCGCTTCGCGGCTGCCGCGAGCGCGGCACGACCGTTCGCCGTCGCCAGGGACTGGGCGTCGGCGCAGCGGCCCACGGCGAGCAGCCGGCTCATGGCGGTCATGAGCGACTTGTCGAGCACTGGATCGGCTCCCCCACCGGCGGCGGCGGCGAGGGCCGTCAGATAGGATTGCTCGCTGCCGCCACCCGTCGAGGGCGAGGGGGCAGCGGGGGGCGCCGGGGACGCGGCCGGCGGTGCGGCCGAGGCGGTCGCCGCTTCGGACGGCGCGGCGGTCGTCGCAGCCGGTCGCGACACCGGCGGCGCGAGTGGCGGCGCGGCTGCGGCGAGCGCGGCCAAAGCGAGCGTCGGAAAGAGGGCGCGTCGGCGATCCATGCGGCCGATGCTACCGGCGGCAGCCGCGCCTTGCAATCGGCGCGGAGTCGCGGGAACAGGGTGCGGGCTTACCGGCCTCGACCGGCGGAAATGGCCGCGGTTCCGGCCCGCCGCGGAGGGGAGAGCCTTGCGTTTCGTCATCTTCGGGTTGGCCAAGACCGGCACGACGGCGCTGTTCTACAAGATCCGCAGCTCCCTCCCGCCCGCGTCGATCTGCCTGTTCGAACCCTCCACCTTCGGGCCGATGGAGCGGCTCGCCGAACGATTGCGCGCGGCGCGGCGCGGCGCCCTGGCGCCGGACGTGCTCGCCAAGGTCCTCCCCTGGGGCCCCAAGGCAGTCCGCGTCGCCGATTTCGAGCGGTTCGAGCGGCAGGTCCTGATCGTGCGCGATCCCCGCGACCGCATGATCAGCGATCTTCTCTATCGCGGCTTCAATGCGGCGCTCGCCCGCCACGCGCCGGCGGCGCTCGAGATGCTCGCGCTGTTGAGGCGCAAGGAGGCGGAGCCGCAGGCCGTTCCGCTGGTTCGCCTGCTCGCCGCCTATGACAGGCTGGAAGCCGGCCTCGGCGCGCCGTCGGATTGGCGGCAGCGCTACGGACGCGACGGGGTGGAGCGCCCCCTCGCGTTCCACGCCCGGCGGCCCCGCCTCCCTTGGTATCGTTACGATGATCTCGTTGCCGGCCGGTTCGGGGCGCTGGAGGCAGCCATGGGCCACCCTCTGAGCGGCGCCGCGGAGGTGCCGCCGGTGCTCGGCAGGGTGGTGCGGACCAAGGGATCCGGAGCCTGGCGAAGCTGGTTCACGCCCGAAGACGTCGCGCAGCTGCGCCCGCTCCTGCAGCCCTATCTGGACCGTTATTATCCGCGCGCGGACTGGGACCTGTCCCCTTCCCCCGCCCTCGATCCCGGGGAGGGATCGCTCTACGCAGCGCGGGTCATCGCCGAGCGCCGCGCCCTCGCCGGGCTTCCGCCCCTGCCCCCGACGCCGTGATCGAGGTCGAGCATCTGGGCCGGTGCCCGGTCTGCGCCCGGACGGAGCGCCGGATCGCTGTGGCGGACGCCGCCGACGGAGTCTTCGGGACCCCGGGCCGCTGGGATTACTGGGCCTGCGCGTGCGGCGTGCTCTACCTCGATCCGCGACCGGCGCCGGACGCGATTCCCGGCATTTACCGGCACTACTACACCCACGCTCTCGCGGACCCGCCGCTGCGCTGGCGTGAGCCGGGCTTTCGCGGAGCCGTCCGCCGCGGCTATCTCAACGCGCGTTACGGCTATCGCTTCCCCGACGCGTCGCGGCTCGGCGCGCTGACCTGGCCGCTCCGCCGTGCCGCCGTCAAGAATCTCGATTTCATGATCCGCCACCTCCCGGCGCCGGCGAAAGCGGGAACGCGGCTGCTCGACGTCGGGTGCGGGAACGGCGATTTCCTGATCGTTGCGCGGGACCTCGGGTTCGAGGCCTCGGGGATCGATCCCGACCCGGCCGCCGTGGCAGCCGCCCGCTCCCGCGGCCTCGACGTGGCGTTGGGCGGCCTGCCGGGCAGCGGATCGCGGGACGCCAGCTTCGAGCACGTCATGCTGTCGCACGTGCTCGAACATGTCGCGGATCCCGTCGGCGCGTTGGCGGAGGCGCGGCGGCTGCTCGTGCCGGGCGGGCGGCTATGGCTCTCGCTGCCGAACGCCAGCTCGGACGGCCTGAAGCGTTTCGGGCCGCATTGGCGCGGCCTCGAGCCGCCCCGGCACTTCGCTCTGTTCGGCGCAGAGCGGCTCCGCGCGCTCCTCGCGGCTGCCGGCTTCGAGCGCATCGAGCGCCTGCCCCCCGAGGACGCGGCCCTGTTCTATTTCCGTCAGAGCCAGGCCATCGCGCACGGCCTCGACCCGTATCGGGCGGAGGATCCGCCCGGCTGGAACGCCCTTCGCGGTTTTGCCGAGACGGCCAACCGGCGCGCGCGCCGATTTCCGGGATGCGCCGACACGGTGACGATGATCGCCTTCGCGCCGCCCCTGTCGGCGGAGACGGCGAAGAGCCGATTACGCGTTGACGAACGGCGCGCGGACGGCTTGGAAGCGGGCTCAACCCCGGTCGAAGGTCGCCCGCGGGAGGAGACGCCGGAGCATTGATCGAAATCGCCCTCGCCACGTGCGACAGTGAACGCTTTCTCCCCGCGCTTCTCGACTCCCTGTTCGCCCAGACCCGGCAAGACTTCACCATCCTCGTCTCGGACGATGCCTCGCGCGACGGCACGCCGGCCGTCCTCGATTCCTATGCGCGTCGTTTCCCGGGCCGCATCCGGCAGCTGCCCTCCAACGCTGTACGCCTCGGTGTCATCGCCAATTTCGACCGCCTGCTCGCCCATGCGACGGGGGACTATCTCTTCCTGTGCGACCATGACGACGTCTGGCTGCCGCACAAGATGGAGCGGAGCCTGGCGGCGATGCGCGCGCTGGCCGCGGAGCATGCCCCGGGCACGCCGCTGCTCGTCCATTCCGACCTCGTCGTGGTGGGCCCGGCGCTGGAGGTGATCCACCCCTCCTTCTTCGCCTATGCGGGGATCGATCCGCGGCGGAATGACTTCCTCCGCCTCCTGCTCGCCAACGTGGTCACGGGCTGTACCAGCGTCATGAACCGGGCGCTGTACCGCCACGCGCGGCCGATCCCGCGCGAAGCGATGATGTACGACCATTGGATTGCCCTGGTAGCCGCAATGTCGGGCGCCATCGCCTATGTCGACGAACCTCTGATCCTCTACCGGCAGCACGAAGCGAACGCGATCGGCGCGCGCCCGCCGCGGGCCGCCTCCTTCGCGCAACGCGTGCACGGCACCCTCGTCAGCCGCGAGCGGGAATGGCTGCTCAAGCGCTACAGCGCCCAGGCGGCGGCCCTGATCGCGCGGTTCGGTGCCGAGATGGCCCCACGCGATCGCCTCGCGGCAAAGACGCTGGCGGACCTTTGGGAGACGCCCCGCCTTCGCCGCTTCGCGCGGCTGCGGCGCTGCGGCCTGGGGCTCGAAGGACTGGTGCGCACGATCGCGCTGTGGATCGTCGTCACCCGCGGAACCCGGCCGGCGGGGCGCCGCGCGCCGTCCGCGGCGATGGTGGGCCCGGAGGGATTCGAACCCCCAACCAAGCCGTTATGAGCGGCCGGCTCTACCGTTGAGCTACAGGCCCGCACCCGTCGCCTGGGCCGAGGCGATAGCCGAGCGGCGGCGCGGGTGGCAAGGCGGCGGCGCTCAGGCGCCGCGCCCGCTCGACCGCTCCGCCGGTTCGAGCGGCGGGAGGTAGAGGAAGAAGCGCCGCTCCCCGATCGCCAGCGCCCCGCCCACCGCCTCGGCGAGGTTGCGCACCAGCCGCAGCGCGAAGCCGAGGCCCAGGGCCGGCGCACCCGGCCAGTCGCCGTCGGGGCTGTAGCCCGGGTCGAGCAAGGCCGCCTCGTCGAGCCCCTCGATGGCGCGGGGGCGGTCGATCGACAGGCAGAGCATCTTCTGGCCGCCCTCCTGCTCCAGCGTCATGCTGGCGCCGATCGTCTCCCCTTCTCCGGCGAGGCCGATCGTGGCGGCGAGCATGCGGGCGAACATCCGCTCGGCCGCCCCCAGCTCGACCCGCGCCTGCGGAAGGTCGCGGGCGATCTCGACCGCGATGCGGCTGCCGCGCTGCTCGGCGACCCGCTCATAGGCGTCGTGAAGACGGCAGAGGAGTGCCACGGCGTCGGTGGCGCTGTCGGCAACCTCGAGGCGGCTGGTCTCAATCCGCGCCGCCGTGTCGAGGTCGTCCACCGCCGAAAGCAGGCCGCGCGCCTGCTCGATGATCTCGGCGGCGCGGGTGCGGTAGGGGGCCGCGGCGGGGCCCATATACTGGCCGTCGATCATCTCGGCGAAGCCGATGATGGCGTTCAAGGGCGTGCGCAGCTCGTGGATCAATTGCCTGAGGGAATCGGGCGGGAGGTCGGTGCCGAACAGCCCGGCTCCGGCCGGGGCGCGGGCGCGGCCGGCGGGGGCCACCTCGTCGAGCCGGGGGCGACGGGCGCTGCCGCGATAGCCGAGGAAGCTGCCCTGGCCGGGATCGAAGAAAGGGACACCCGAAATCCGCCAGGGGCCGGACGCGGCTCCCGTACCGGGAACCGAGAAGCGGGCGTCGCGGAACGGGGCGCGCTTCTCGAAGGCGCCCGCGGCCTGGCCGTCGACGCCGAACTGGCCCGCCTCGGCGATCGAGGCGATGCTCTGGCCGATCAGCGGCCCGCGTGGCGCGCCCTCTACCCAGAGGATGGTGCCGTCCGGCGCCGTCTCCCATTGGAAGCTCTCGACCGGCTCCCCCGGTGCCGGGGCCGCCGGCCGCTCGGTCTCGCGCTGGCGGCGGAAATTCTCGATGCGCTGGACGAGCTCGCGGATCTGGGTCTCGCTGCGCTCGGCGGCGGGGCTCGCGGCGGGCGCGGCCGGGGCGGAGGCGACGCTGCCGGGCAGCGAGAAGTCGGTCGTGCCGAACGCGCCGAGCCCTTCGGTCGCTTCCGGCGGGAGGTCCCGGCGGTGCCGCAGGATCCCCCGGGCTGTCGGGCCGAGACCCGGCAGGAGGGTCCGCCAATCTTCCGGCGCGAGCCGGACCGCGCCGAGCGCCGCCTGGGCGACGGCCGGGACGTCGTCGGCGAAAAAGGCGGCGATGGCCGGCGTGACCCGGCGCCCCGCGAGCGAGGCGGCGGCCTCGCGGCGAAGCTCGACGGGCACGTCGCCGCGGTGGCGGGCGAGCCAGGCGAAGGCGTCTTCCGCCGCGTCGCTGCGCCGGCCCGGCTGGGCGAGCAGGTCGACGAGCTGGCGCCATTTGGCGGCGCGCGCGGACGCGCCGGGCTCCGCCTGGGCCAGCACCGTCGCGATCATGTCGTCGAATCGCAAAGGCCGGGTCCTCGCGGGCGAAAAGCGGCCTTGCCGAGCAGGCCGCGGAGCAATCGTTAACGCGCGCCGCAGGGCTGCGGAAGGCCGCAAAACGCCGCGTCGCAAATTGGGACGCGGCGGGCATGGAAAAGGGCGCCGGATCGCTCCGGCGCCCCGTCTTCCAGGCCCTGTCGCGCCGCTCAGCGCGGCATGGCCAGCCAGGTGCTCCACAGCGCGGCGATGTCGGCGCGCGGCCCGGTGACCGACTTGAACGCCGCCGCCGCGCCGGCCTTGTCGCCGGCCATGGCGAGCGCCTCGCCGAGGCGCAGGTTGGCGAGCGTCGCCTCGACGTCGCCGCGCTGCGCGGCGAGCCGGTACATGTCCGCGGCCTTGGCATAGTCGCCATAGCCGAAATAGGCGTTGCCGACGTTCATCGCGAGGCGGCCGGTGCCGCCCGCGCGCGCTTTGGCCTCGTCGCCGGCAAGCGCGGTGCGGTCCGCGTTGAGCTTGCCGACATTGGCGTTGTAGATCTGGGAGGCGTCGCTCGCGTTCAGCACGCCCTTGCTGCGGCCCTCGTCGATGACGCTCTTCACTTCCCCCGGCAGCGCCAGCTGGTCGGCGGTGTTGGCGAGGGCGACATAATCGTTGCGCGCCGCGACGCCGCTCGCCCGGGTGAGGCGCAGGATGTCGAGATCCGAATTGGCCGGCATCCGCCCGGAGCTGCGGTAGATCGCGATCGCGTTCTTGAAATTGTCCGGCGTCGCATAATGAGCGAGCAGAGCGGCGTTCATCTGCGCGACGGCGGCGTCGTTATGCGTCTGGTAGGCGATGCCGAGCGCATTGCGGTACCAGGCCTCGGGCACCGGCTGCCCCGCCGCCTCGGTAAGCTGGATGGCGCGCTGGAGGAGCGGCAGCGCCTCGCCCGTCTTCTTGAGCTCGAGCTTGGCGCGGGCGAGGTTGATGTTGCTGTCGATGTCGTTGGGATTGGCCTGCAGCATCGGCGTGAGCATGCTCTCGACGAGCGCCCAATTGCCGCTCTGCGCCGCGAGGATGCTGATATTGTGGTTGATCAGCTGGACCTCGGCGGCGTCGGCGCCGCCGCTCGCCAGCACCGCCTGATAGCCGGCGATGCGCGCCGCCGCGTCGTTCGCCTGGTCGGCATGCTGGAGGGTGAGCTTGGCGAGGATATATTTGTCGTCGGTGGTCTTCGCGACCGCCTGGGCGGCGGCGAGGGCGGCCGCATAGGCCGCATCGTCCTTCTTGGTGACGGCGTTCTGGAGGTCGGTCAGCGGCTTCCGCGCCTCCGGGCTGAGATTGTACTTGCGCGCCGCGGGGGTCGCGGCGGCGGCGGGCGCGGCCTCCTTCTTGGGAGCGGCCGAGGCGGGCGCGACGGCGAGGCCGCCGGCGGCGAGGGCGGCGGCGAGCGCCAGCGTGGAAACGAGCTTCATCCTGTCTTCTCCCGGTCCTTATGCGATACGAAAAATGGGTCTCATGCCGCGCGGGCGGCGTAGGCGAGCCAGAGCGCGGCGAGCGGCGCGCGGGCGCCGGTCACCATCCTCAGCGCCGTCGCGGCGCCGGCGCGGTCGCCGCCGAGGGCCAGAGCGATGCCGAGCTGGAGGTTCGCCGTCTCGGGGTCGGCGGCGCCGAGCTCGAGCGCCTTGCGGTAGGACGTCGCCGCGGCGGCATAGTCGCCGAAGCTCATGAGGTGGTCGCCGGCGGTCATCGCCGCGGCGGCGCTGCCGGCGCCGGCGGTGCGCAGCGCGGGCAGCTTGAGGCGGTCGGCGGCCGCGAGCCGCGTCGCGTTGGCGATCGCCTCCTTGTAGGTCGCCTTGAGCGGGTCGACCGCCTGCTGCGCGATTCCTTCCGCGAGCACAGACTTGGCTTCGCCCGGCACGCCGGCGGAGGTGAAGACCTGCGCGGCGTCGAGATAGTCGCGCTCGCCCGCCAGCGCTTTCGTCGCCCGCATCAGCCGCACCGTGTCGGCGGTGCCGAGCGCATCGGGCTTGGCGAGGTCCCGGTAGAGGAGCGCCACGTCGCGCCAGTTTTCCGGCGAGGGATAAGCGGCGATCATCTGCGCGCCGAAGCGCAGCGCCTGGGCGTTCTGGCCGGCCGAGATCGCGATCTCGATGCCGCGCTTGTACCAGCTCTCCAGCACCGGCTGGCCGGTCGCCGCGCGCATCTGGATCGCGCGGTCGATGAGGCCGAGCGCCTCGACATTCTTCCTGAGGCTGACCTTGACCTGCGCCAAAGCGAGCGCGGTGTCCGGCGTCGGCGCCAGCTCGAGGGCGCGGGTGAAGGCGCGCTCGGCCGGCTCCCGATCCCCGGCGAAGACGGCGAGGGTACCGCGCAGAGCGTAGAGCTGGCCGAGCTCGGCCGGCGCGGTGCGGCCGTTGGCGATCAGCGCGTCGATCGTCGACGCCTGCAGCGCGTTGTTGTTGGTCTCGCGCGCATATTGGAATTGCAGGTTGGTGAGATAGTAGCGGCCGTCCTCGCTGTGGACCGCCGCCTGCGCGGCCGAGAGCGCGCTCGCCGCGGCCGCATAGTCGCGGCTCGCCAGCGCCGACTGGAGCGCCGCCAGCGCCGCCCGTTCCTCCCGCGGGAGGCGAAGGCTCGCCGGCGCGGACTGCGCGGCGGCGGGGGTCCAGGCGGCAAAGCCGGCGACGAGGCCGAGGGCGAGCATCGGGGCGATGCCGGGAACCGAACGCATCCACTTCTCCTGTTACGCGGCGCCTGCCCCCGCGTGCGGCGCTCTTTCGGAAAGGCCGCGCTCTAGCGCCAAACGCGCCGGCTTTCTAGGCCGCGGGCGCTGAACGGCGCTTGAACTGCGCCGGTCGGGAAAGCGACGCGAAGTCAAGGCGTTGCGACGGGCGTTTGACCGGCGGCCCGCCCCCCGGCTAGGCGCGGCCATGCTCGCAATCATCTCTCCCGCAAAGACCCTCGACTACCTCTCGCCCCTCCCCGGCCTTCCCGCGACCGCGCCGCGCTTCGCCGCCGAGGCGGAGACGCTCGCCGCCGCCGCCGCGAAGCTCGGCCCCAAGCGGCTCGCCGCGCTGATGCACATTTCGGACAATCTGGCGGCGCTGAACGCCGGCCGTTTCCGCGGCTTCGCAGAGGCGGAGGAGCGCCCTGCCCTCTACGCCTTTGCCGGCGACGTCTATGCCGGCTTCGAAGTGAAGACGCTCGACGAGGAGGCGGTGACGTTCGCGCAGGATCATCTCCGCATCCTCTCCGGCCTCTACGGCCTGCTCCGCCCCCTCGACGCGATCCGGCCCTACCGCCTCGAAATGGGCACGCGCTGGGCGCCGGGGCGCAAGAAGGACCTGTACGGCTTCTGGCAGGATCGCATCGCCGCCACCCTTGCCGCCGACGCGGAGGAGAGCGGCAGCGCGATCCTCGTCAACCTCGCCAGCAAGGAATATTGGCGCGCCGTCGCGGGCCGCCTCCCCCCGTCCCTGCCGGTGATCGAGATCGATTTCCGCGAGGAGGGGCCGGAGGGACTCAGGTTCAACGCCTTCGCCGCCAAGCGCGCCCGTGGCATGATGGCGCGCCACATCTGCGAGCACCGCCTCTCCGACCCGGAAGCGCTCAAGGCCTTCGACAGCGACGGCTATCGCTACGACGCCGACAATTCCGACGCCCACCGCTGGCAATTCTCGCGGGCGTGACTGATGCTACTGGCGGCATTGACGCCCCCCTCTCCCCGCCGGGGAGAGGGATTCGTGGTCCACGCGCGCGTACGCGTACGTACGTGCGCGCGGGGCTGGCGCGGGGCGGAATGGTCCGCTAGGGTCCTTCCATAGCCACGCGCCGTTCCCGGCGCTCCACCATCTTCAGTCAGGAACCTCCCTTGGCCAGCGTACCGCCGACCATCGACACCAGCGATATCTCCCCCGTCTCCATCGTCGAGGAGATGAAGACCTCCTATCTCGATTATGCGATGTCGGTGATCGTCGCGCGCGCGCTTCCGGACGTGCGCGACGGCTTGAAGCCGGTCCACCGCCGCATCCTCTACGGCGCCCACGAGGCGGGATTCGTCGCCGGGCGGCCTTACCGCAAGTCGGCGCGCCTCGTCGGCGACGTCATGGGTAAATATCACCCGCACGGCGACGCCTCGATCTACGACGCGCTGGCGCGGATGACCCAGGACTGGTCGATGCGGGTGCCGCTGATCGACGGCCAGGGCAATTTCGGATCGATGGACCCCGATCCGCCGGCGGCGATGCGCTACACCGAGGCGCGGCTCGCCCGGGTCGCCAACGCTTTGCTCGACGACATCGACAAGGACACGGTCGACTTCACGCCGAACTATGACGCGTCGGAAAGCGAGCCGCAGGTCCTGCCCGCCCGCTTCCCGAACATCCTGGTAAACGGCGCCGGCGGCATTGCCGTCGGCATGGCGACCAACATCCCGCCGCACAATCTCGGCGAGGTGCTGGCGGCCTGCAAGGCGTACATGGACAATCCGGCGATCACGATCGAGCAGTTGATCGAGATCGTCCCCGGCCCCGATTTTCCGACCGGCCCGCTGATCCTCGGCCAGGCCGGCATCCGCAGCGCCTATCATACGGGCCGCGGGTCGATCATGATGCGCGCTCGGCACATCGTCGAGGAAGGCCGCGGCGAGCGCCGCTCGATCGTGCTCACCGCCATCCCCTACCAGGTCGGCAAGAACGGCCTGGTCGAGAAGATCGCCGAGGCCGCCAAGGACAAGCGCATCGAGGGCGTCTCCGACATTCGCGACGAGAGCTCGCGCGAGGGCGTTCGGGTCGTCATCGAGCTGAAGCGCGACGCCACGCCCGAGGTGGTGCTGAACCAGCTGTGGCGGCACACGCCGGCGCAATCGAGCTTCCCCGCCAACATGCTCGCCATCCGCGGCGGCCGGCCCGAGACGCTGAACCTCAGGGAGATCATCGAGGCGTTCGTCCGCTTCCGCGAGGAGGTGATCACCCGCCGGTCCAAGTTCGAGCTCGCCAAGGCCCGCGACCGCGCCCACATCCTGCTCGGCCTCGTCATCGCCGTCACCAACCTCGACGAGGTGGTGCGGATGATCCGCGGCTCCGCCTCCCCCGCCGAGGCGCGCGCCGCCCTCCTCTCGCGCGACTGGCCGGTCGCCGAGATCGCCCCCTACATCGCCCTCGTCGAGGCGGTCGAGCACGAGGTCGAGGGGGAGAGCTACCGCCTCTCCGATGCCCAGGTCCGCGCCATCCTCGAGCTCAGGCTCCACCGCCTCACCGGCCTCGGCCGCGACGAGATCGCCGGCGAACTGAAGGTGCTCGCGGGCTCGATCGGCGAGTTGCTGGAGATCCTCGGCAACCGCGTCCGCCTCTACGAGGTGATGCGCGAGGAGTTCGACGCCGTCTCCGCCCAGTTCGCGACGCCGCGCGTCACCGAGATCGCCCCCGCCGCCGACGGCATCGAGGACGAGGATCTGATCGAGCGCGAGGACATGGTCGTCACCGTGACCCATGCCGGCTACATCAAGCGCACTCCGCTCGAGACCTTCCGGGCCCAGCGCCGCGGCGGCAAGGGCCGCGCCGGCATGGGCACCAAGGAAGAGGATGCGGTCACCAACCTGTTCGTGACCTCGACCCACACGCCGGTCCTGTTCTTCTCCACCGCCGGCAAGGTCTACCGCCTCAAGGTCTGGCGCCTCCCCGAAGGCGCCGCCCAGGCGCGCGGCCGGCCGATGGTCAACCTGCTGCCGCTCGCCGAGGGGGAGACGATCTCCACCGTCCTGCCGCTGCCCGAGGACGAGGCGGAGTGGGCCAAGCTCCACATCATGTTCGCCACCGCCCACGGCACGGTGCGGCGCAACTCGATGGACGCCTTCACCAACGTGCCGACCGCGGGGAAGATCGCGATGCGCTTCGGCAACGACGAGGAGGGCGACCCGACCGACCGGCTGATCGGCGTGTCGCTCTTGACCGAGGAGGACGACGTGCTGCTCGCCACCAGGCAGGGCCGCGCGGTGCGTTTCGCCGCCACCGACGTGCGCGAGTTCCAGTCGCGCACCTCGGCGGGCGTGCGCGGCATCCGCCTGCGCGATGGCGACGAGGTGATCTCGCTCTCCATCCTCAAGGGCTTCGACGCCACCACCGAGGAGCGCGACGCCTATCTGCGCGCCGCCCCGTGGAAGGAGAACGAGAACGCGCCCACCCTCTCACCCGAGCGCATGGCCGAGTTCGAGGCGGCGGAGGAGTTCATCCTCACCGTCACCGAGAACGGCTACGGCAAGCGCACCTCTGCCTACGAATATCGCCGCACCAACCGCGGCGGCCAGGGCATCACCAACATCGAGACGAGCGCGAGGAACGGCTGCGTGGTGGCGAGCTTCCCGGCGCATAACGGCCAGCAGCTGATGCTGGTCACCGACCAGGCGAAGATGATCCGCACCACCGTCGGCGATATCCGCATCGCCGGCCGCAACACGCAGGGCGTCACCATCTTCAAGGTCGCCGACGACGAGCATGTCGTCTCCGCCGCCCGCATCGAGGAGAGCGAGGACGAAGCGGAGGCGGTGGTCGACGTCGAGGATCAGACCCTCGCGGCCAGCGACGCCGTCATCGACCCCGAAGCCTGACCTGCCTCCCCATCGCCAGATGGGGAGGGGGACCACCCGCAGGGTGGTGGAGGGGTAACTGGCCTAAATTCAGTGCGCTAGCGCGCGAAACTCAGCCTCCGCCTCAGGTCACCCCTCCCCGTCTCACGACGCGGAAGCACTGATCCTCACCATCGATTCCCGCACCGCCGGGATGATCTTCTCCGGCGGGATACGCGCGATCTGGGCCAGGGTCATGCCGTGGGCACGCATGTCCTCGACGACCCACCAGCCCGCCGCATAGGCCTGGCGGGTGAGGCCCGAGGCGCCCTGTCCGATCGTCTGGCGGTAGACGCTGGCGCCGTCCTTCGCGTCCAGCGACGCCATGACGTCCGCGAGGATCGCCGCCCTCCTCGCCTGCGCCGCCGCCCACCATTCCGGCTTGTGGGTGACATAGGCCGCGACCGGCAGCCCGGGCACGGCCTCGCGCGAGACGTGCATGGCGAGGCCCTCCTGCAGCAAGGTCTGCGCGATCGAGCGCTCCCAGCCGCCCGACAGGCCGGCGAGGCGGGTGTGGACGGCGTGGGTCAGCTCGTGCGCCTGCTCGACGGCGCGGTCGGTGTCGGCCTCGACCGGGAAGTTCACCACCGGCATGTCGCCCATCGCGTAAGCGAAGGCGTTGCCCTCGAAGGCGCCGACGAAATAGACCACCTTCACGGTCAGCGGCTGGTCGAAGTCGAGCAGCCGCGCGACCCGCGCGAGGCTGTCGAGCGGCGCCGGGTTCGGCGCGCTGCGGGTGCGCAGCGCGGCAACGGCCGCCGGATAGCGGGACCAGGCCTGGTCGAGCAGCCGCCGCGCCATTTCCTGCCCGCGCGGCCCCGGCGGCACCGCCGCGAAGCCGTATTTCTCCTTCCACAGCGCGAAGCGCGCGTCGGCATCGGCCGGCGGATGCGCCTGGGCGGCATCCCAGAAGGCGAGGAAGCGCCGGACCTGGTCCTCCACCTCGACGCAGACGCGCCCGCTGCACTGCCGCTCCGGCGACGCCGCGCCCCACGGATCGGGCGGCTCCGGCGCGGCGCCGGCGAGGAGAAGCGAGAGCAACGGAACGATCATGAGCAGGAGACCTCCATCAACTGTATTGCTTATGTAACACGGGGCGGGCCGGGTAGTGCTCGCCTGCGACGAAAGCCGCGCGCGGAGCGACGGAACCTCGCCGGCATCGCCCCAGCCGAGGCACAAGGCTTTCAACCTGCCGCTGCACGGGCTAACCGCCGCGGATGACCCACGACGTGCACATCATCGGCGGAGGCCTCGCCGGATCGGAGGCGGCGTGGCAGCTCGCCGAGGCCGGCGCGAAGGTGCGGCTTTCGGAAATGCGCGGCGGCGGCGACGCGACGCCGGCGCACCAGGGCGACGCCTTGGCCGAGCTGGTCTGCTCGAACAGCTTCCGCTCCGACGATGCCGAGCACAATGCGGTCGGCCTCCTCCACGCCGAGATGCGGGCGCTGGGCTCGCTCGTGATGGAGGCGGCAGACCTGCACAAGGTGCCGGCCGGCTCGGCCCTCGCCGTCGACCGCGACGGCTTCTCGGGGGAAGTGACGCGCCGCATCCTCGCCCATCCGAACATCGATCTGGTGCGCGAGCGGGTCGACGCCCTCCCCGCCTCCGGCGCCACCATCGTCGCGACGGGGCCGCTGACCGCGCTCGGCCTCGCCGAGTCGATCGGCGCCGCGACCGGCGCCGGCGCCCTCGCCTTCTTCGATGCGATCGCCCCCATCGTCTATCGCGAGACGATCGACATGGACGTCGCCTGGCTCGCCTCCCGCTGGGACAAGGGCGAGGCGGCCTACATCAACTGCCCGATGACCAGGGAGCAATATCTCGCCTTCCACCAGGCTTTGCTCGACGGCGAGAAGACGACCTTCAAGGAATGGGAGAAGGACACGCCCTATTTCGAGGGTTGCATGCCGGTCGAGGTGATGGCCGAGCGCGGCGTCGACACGCTGCGCTACGGGCCGATGAAGCCGGTCGGCCTCGACGACCCGAAGACCGGCCGCTGGCCCTACGCCGTCGTCCAGCTCCGCCAGGACAATGCCCTTGGCACCCTCTTCAACATGGTCGGCTTCCAGACCAAGCTCAAACATGCCGAGCAGGTCCGCATCTTCCGGACCATCCCGGGGCTGGAGCAGGCCGAGTTCGCCCGCCTCGGCGGCCTCCACCGCAACACCTTCCTCAACGCGCCGCAGCTGCTGGACCCGGTGCTGCGCCTCAAAAAGGCCCCGCACATCCGCTTCGCCGGCCAGATCACCGGCTGCGAAGGCTATGTCGAATCGGCGGCGGTCGGCCTCATGGCGGGGCGCTTCGCGGCGGCCGAGCTGGCCGGCGGCACGCTGGCGCCGCCGCCGCCCGAAACGGCGCTCGGGGCCCTGCTCGGCCACATCACCGGCGGCGCGGAGGCCGAGACCTACCAGCCGATGAACGTCAATTTCGGCCTGTTCCCGCCGGTCGCCGGCAAGGCGAAGAAGGCGGATCGCAAGAGACTCTACACCGAGCGGGCGCAGGGCGCGCTGGCGGCGTGGCTCGCGGCCGCCGCACCCCTCAGTCGGGCATCCGCAGCGTAGCCATGTCGTTCGACATGGTGAGCACGAGCTCGCGCACCGGCGCCGTGACGTGCGCGGGCAGCATGGTCTCCACCTCGCCGCGCGCGCTCAGATAGCCGGCGCTCACCCGCACCAACTCCATCGACCAGTCGGGAAAGGAGCGTTCCTCGACCGTCCGCTCGTCGCGCACCTCGATGGCGCTGTGCCGCGGATCGGCGCGCAGCCGGTCGACGAGGCTGTCGATCGCTTCTTCCGAACCTTCGACGATCTGCAGGAAGCGGACGCCGTCGAACACGAGCAGCCCGGTGATCCCGTCAAGCGCGTTCAGATGCCGCGCCGTATCGTGGATCGCCGCCAGATCCGCCGCGGAAAGATCGAGGCTGGCCCGGCTGGTATAGGTCAAGGTCTTGAGCCGCAGCGCTTTTCTCCTTCGATCAGCGCCTTGGCAGCGATTTCCGACAAGGGAAAGCCCCTTCTGCCTCCCCATCGTGAGATGGGGAGGGGGACCAGCGAAGCTGGTGGAGGGGTGACCTAGCGCCGAGCCAGGCGAAGAATGTCGGTGACCACAGCCTCGAGAGCATTCATCACGTCGCGCGCGTCGTAGTGCACCACTTCAAGCCCCCGCCCTCGCAGCCACACATCCCGCGCTGCATCTCTAGCCGGGCGGTCGCCCATTGAGTGTCCGTCCCCGTCGACCTCGACGACAAGCCGTGCCGCCGGGCAGTAGAAGTCGAGCGTGTACGGCCCCAGCGGATGCTGGTGGCGGAATTTGAGCTCGCCGGGCCTCTGACGGAGCACCTGCCACAACCGAAATTCCGGCGGCGTGGGAGCGCGACGGAGCTCCCGTGCCCTCAGGACTGCTGCGTTTCGCCGGCTGGGATTATGCGGCTTGCGCACGATCACCCCTCCACCAGCTTCGCTGGTCCCCCTCCCCATCGTTGCCGATGGGGAGGCAGGTTGCCCCTCACGCCGCGCAGGCGCACCTTGCGGCGTGGGCTTTCTTGCGCGGGGCGGTCTCCGCATATTCGGCGGTGCTCAGCCAGCCCGAATGGTCGCCGTCCGCCTCGTTGAACTTCTGGCGGGTCTTGGCCGTATATTCCTCGAAGCTCAGCACGCCGTCATGGTTGGCGTCGAGCTTGTCGAACGCCTTGCGGCGGCCGAGCAGCATCTCGCCCAGCTCGATCTTGCCGTCCTTGTCCTTGTCGGCGCGGGCGAAGCGGCGGGCCTCCTTGTCGGCGTCGGAGGCGGCCGGCGGCCCGAAGCTGCGGCGGTGGCGCGGCGGGGCCGCGGCCTCCGGAACCGCGACGGCCGCGGCGACCTTGGGCACGCTCGCCCCCGGATCGGCGGCGGCGCGGCTTTTCCAGACGAAAAAGCCGGCCAGCACCAGCAACACGGCCGCGGCGGCCCCCGTGGCAATTCGAAGCATCGCATCCTCCCTGATGTGGAGGACGTTTAGTTCGCCTTTTAGTCCATTTCCGTCGCAGATTCTTCGAAAACGGATCAACGACCCGTGATGCGGTGGCGCAGCATCCGCCACATCCGCCCCGGCGACCCGTGCGGTTCCCAGCGCGGACGGCCCGGCTCCGCATCGCGGCGGGCGAGCGCGGCCAGCATGCCGAGCGGGCGGAGGGGTGGCGCGGTCCGGCCGCCAGAGGCAAGAGAGCGGAGCATGGCGAGCGCCGCGTCCGCATCCGCTGCATTGCTGTGGCGAGCGAGGTCGGCGAGCGCCCAGGCGCGGCCGGCGCCCTCGATCGCGGCATCTTCGGCGCCCAGCAGCCGCGCCGACAGCCGGAACAGGCGCCCTCCCCTCTCCGCCGCATAGGTCTGCAGCGCGGCCTCGCCGAGCGGTTCGGGGTCGAGGAGCAGCGACCAGGCTTCCTCCATCGCCGCCATCTCGGCGCCCGCGACGCCGCGGGGGAGAACGTCGCGGGCCAGCGCCTGGAGCAGGGGCTCGCCGGGCGGCGGAGCAGCGTCGAGCGCCTCCAGCGCGTCGCGCCACCAGACCAGCTTGATCCGGCTCAGCATCGGCTCCCGCCCGCCGGCGAGCACCGCGCCGAGCGCCGCATCGAGCCGCCACAGCGCCTCCACCGCCGGGCGACGGCGGGTGGACGTGTAGCTCAGGGCGAGAATGCGATCGGGATCGAGGTCCACCGCTCACCCCATCCGGGGCGATGCGATCACCGGTAACACACCTTCTTGGCCGCGGCGACGACGTCTGCCGTCTTGATCAGCGCCATCTTCTCGAGATTGGCCGCGTAGGGGAGCGGCACGTCGATGTCGGTGACGCGCAGCACCGGGGCGTCGAGGTCGTCGAATCCTTCCTCCATGGCGATCGCCATGATTTCGGAGGCGATCGAGCAGGTCGGCCAGCCTTCCTCGACGCAGACCATGCGGTTGGTCTTCTTGAGGCTGGCGAGCACCGTCGCCCGGTCGAGCGGGCGCAGCGTGCGAAGATCGATCACTTCCGCGTCGATCCCCTCCCCGGCCAGCTCCTCGGCCGCTTCGAGGGCAACGCCGACGCCGATCGAATAGCTGACCAGGGTCACGTCCTTGCCTTCGCGGGCGACGCGGGCCTTGCCGATCGGCAGGACGTAATCGTCGAGCTTCGGCACGTCGAAGCTCTGGCCGTAGAGCAATTCGTTCTCGAGGAAGACCACCGGATCCTCGCTGCGGATCGCCGCCTTGAGGAGGCCCTTGGCGTCGGCCGCCGAGAACGGCGCGATGACGACGAGGCCCGGGACGGCGGCATACCAAGGGCCGTAATTCTGGCTGTGCTGCGCGCCGACGCGGGCCGCCGCGCCGTTGGGTCCTCGGAAGACGATCGGGCAGCGCATCTGGCCGCCCGACATGTAGTTGGTCTTGGCGGCCGAATTGATGATGTGGTCGATCGCCTGCATCGCGAAGTTGAAGGTCATGAACTCGACGATGGGCCTCAGGCCGCCCATCGCCGCCCCCGTGCCGAGGCCGGCGAAGCCATATTCGGTGATCGGCGTGTCGACGACGCGCTTGGGCCCGAACTCGTCGAGGAGGCCCTGCGTCACCTTGTAGGCGCCTTGGTACTCGGCCACCTCCTCGCCCATCACGAAGACGCGCTCGTCGCTGCGCATCTCCTCGGCCATCGCGTCGCGCAGCGCCTCGCGCACCGTCTGGCGCACCGTCTCGGTCCCGGCGGGGACGTCCGGGTCCTCGTGGGTGCGCGTCGTGGCTGCGACGAGCTCGCGCGCGCCGGTCTCCATCTGGTGCGGCGTCGCGTCCGAATGGACCTCCGTCTTCTGGTCGCTCGGCTGCTCGACCTTCGCCTTCTGCTCCGTCGATGCCGCGGGCGCCGAAGGGGACGCGTCCTCGCCGTCCGCGGCCATGATGGCGATGACGGCGCCGACCTTCACTTCGTCGGTGCCCTCGGGGACGACGATCTTCGAGATCGTGCCCTCGTCGACCGCCTCGAATTCCATGGTCGCCTTGTCGGTCTCGATTTCAGCGAGGATATCGCCGGATTTGACTTCGTCGCCTTCCTTGACCAGCCACTTGGCAAGCGTCCCCTCCTCCATGGTCGGGGACAAAGCGGGCATCTTCAGTTCGATCGGCATCAGTAGGCCTCGACCAGCACGTCGGTGTAGAGCTCGCCCGGCTCGGGCTCGGGCGATTGCTCGGCGAAATCGGCGGCTTCGACGACGATCCGCTTGATCTCGGTGTCGATCTTCTTGAGGTCGTCCTCGCCGACTCCCAGCGCCTCGAGCTCGCGCTTGGCGTGCTCGATGGGGTCCGATTTCTCGCGCACCGCCTGCACTTCCTCGCGGGAGCGGTATTTGGCGGGGTCGGACATGGAGTGGCCGCGATAGCGGTAGGTCTTGAGCTCGAGCAGGATCGGCCCCTTGCCGGCGCGGACCCATTCGAGCGCCGTCTCGGCGGCGCCGCGCACCGCCAGCACGTCCATGCCGTCGACCTGCAGGCCGGGGATGCGGAAGCTCTCGCCGCGCTTGTAGAGCTGGTCCTCGGCCGAGGAGCGGTTGACCGAGGTGCCCATCGCGTACTGGTTGTTCTCGATCACGTAGATGATCGGCAGCTTCCACAGCTCGGCCATGTTGAAGCTCTCGTAGACCTGGCCCTGGTTTGCCGCGCCGTCGCCGAAATAAGCGAGGCAGACGCCGCCGTCGCCCTTGTACTTGTGGCCGAAGGCGAGGCCGGTGCCGAGCGCGACCTGCGCGCCGACGATGCCGTGGCCGCCGTAGAATTTATGCTCGACGCTGAACATGTGCATCGAGCCGCCCTTGCCCTTGGAGATGCCGGCGGCGCGGCCGGTCAGCTCGGCCATGATCACCTTGGGATCGATGCCGTAGGCGAGCATGTGGCCGTGGTCGCGATAGCCGGTGATGACGCTGTCCCTGCCCGGCTCCATCGCATGCTGGAGGCCGACGGCGACCGCTTCCTGGCCGATATAGAGGTGGCAGAAGCCGCCGATGAAGCCGAGCCCGTAGAGCTGGCCGGCGCGCTCCTCGAAGCGGCGGATGAGCAGCATCTGCTTGTAGAAATCGAGCAGCTCCTCCTTCGAGGGCTCGTAGCGCTTCGGCTCGGGCGGGCGTTCGCGGTTTGGCGTTGCGGGCGGGGCGGGCGTTTCAGCGCCGGCGCTCTTGGGCGTTGCTGCCTTGGCCACGTCTGGCGTCTTCCTCGTGGGTGGATCGGTTGGGGCGGCTCTATGGCGGCAAACGCAGGTGCGCGCAACTCGTGCCGGGGCGGGTGTCGCGCGGCAGCGAGGAGGCTCGTCATGCCGGACTTGATCCGGCATCCACCTTCTCTTGGGTCGGGCCCCGTGAAAAGGTGGACCCCGAGTCCGGGGTGACGTCTTCGCGCGGGAAAACCGCCGCAACCTAATTCGTCTGGACGACCACCTCGTCGGGACGGACGAAGCCGAATTCCTTGCGCACCATTTCGTCGGCGAGGTCCGGATCGGCGTTGCGCGGATCGAGCAGCTGGGCGCGGTGGAAGAGCCGCGCCTGCTCCTGCTTCAATTGCGCAAGCTCGACGAGGCGCACGGCCTTCTGTCGGCGGTAGTCGCCCCAGCTCAGCACGCCGTTGGCGCCGACGATGGCATAGCCGAGGAAGTTGGCGATGATCAGCAGCGCCAGCGCCGGCAGCGCCGCCCGCTTGATGATCTCGACACTATTGCGCCCCATTCCCGCCATGTCGGTTACTAGAATCAGTAAAAGTGCGGCGAATCAAGCCCTTTGCGCCCTGAGGCACGGATTTGCGGTGGATAAGGGGCGAAAAGCCCGCTCTCAGCCGCGGCCGGCGAAGATTTCGCGCCCCGCATAGCGCGCCATCGAGCCCAGCTCCTCCTCGATGCGCATCAGCTGGTTGTACTTGGCGAGGCGGTCGGTGCGCGCCAGCGAGCCGGTCTTGATCTGCCCGCAATTGGTGGCGACGGCGAGGTCGGCGATGGTCGTGTCCTCCGTCTCCCCCGAGCGGTGCGACATGACCGCGGTGTAGCGGCTGCGCTGGGCGAGGGCGACGGCGGCCAGCGTCTCGGTGAGGGTGCCGATCTGGTTGACCTTGACGAGGATCGAATTGGCGATCGCTTCCGCGATGCCGCGCGCGAGACGCTTGGGATTGGTGACGAAGAGATCGTCGCCGACCAGCTGGACCTCGCCGCCGATCTTCTCGGTGAGAAGGCGCCAGCCTTCCCAATCGTCCTCGGCCATGCCGTCCTCGATCGAGCGGATCGGATAGTCGCGCGCCAGCGCCGCGAGGTAATCGGCATTCTCGGCCGAAGAGAGGGTCTTGCCCTCCCCTTCCATCCGGTAGGCGCCGTCCCGGAAATATTCGGTGGCGGCGCAGTCGAGGGCGAGCACGACGTCGTCGCCGGGTTTGTATCCCGCTTCCTCGACCGACTTCATGATGAAGTCGAGCGCGTCGCGCGCCGAGGCGAGGTTGGGCGCGAAGCCGCCTTCGTCGCCGACGGCGGTGGCAAGGCCGGCGGCGTGGAGGCGGCCCTTCAGCACGTGGAAGATCTCGGCGCCGCAGCGCACCGCCTCGGCGAGGCTGGGCGCGCCGACCGGCATGACCATGAATTCCTGGAAGTCGATCGGATTGTCGGCGTGGACGCCGCCATTGACGATGTTCATCATCGGCACCGGCAGCAGCTGGGCCGAGACGCCGCCGACATAGCGGTAGAGCGGCAGCCCGCGCGCGTCGGCGGCCGCCTTGGCGACGGCGAGGCTGACGCCGAGGATGGCGTTGGCGCCGAGCCTGCCCTTGTTCTCCGTGCCGTCGAGGTCGATCAGCAGCGCGTCGATCTCGCCCTGGTCCTCCGCCTCGAGCCCGCGCACCGCCTCGGCGATCTCGCCGCGCACCGCGTCGACAGCGTCGCACACCCCCTTGCCGCCGTACTTCGACTTGTCGCCATCGCGCCGCTCGACCGCCTCGTGCGCGCCCGTCGAGGCGCCCGACGGCACCGCGGCCCGGCCCATCGAGCCGTCCTCGAGCCAGACGTCGACCTCGACGGTCGGATTGCCGCGGCTGTCGAGGATCTGGCGGGCGTGGAGGTCGAGGATGGCGGTCATTGTTACGGCCTCGTTTCGATCTATATCGGGGAGGAGGAGACGGCGGCGGCTTATCGGCGCGGCGCGGGCGACGCAACTTTCGTCGCACGGGTCCGGAACGGGAGGCCGGTGTCGCCGGTTCTGGGAGCAAGGATCAGGGCATTCACTTCAAACGCTGGAGACCGTCAATGGCACGTCCCGAAGAGCTTCCGGAGGGCACCGACCACATCATCAACGGCGCGATGGCGACCGACGACGCGGACGGCGGCGGCGGCGGTTTCGTCGCTTCCGGCAGCGGCGGCGGCGACGACACCGGCGGCACGGCGCGCGGCACCAGTCAGAGCGGAGGAGGAACGGCTATGGCGACCACCAATGACGGCGGAAGCGGAGGCGAAGGCGGCGGCGGCGTCCGCGAGCAGCTGACCGGCCAGGTCCAGGCCCTGCGCGGCCAGGCCGGCGATCGCGTCCGCGAGTTCGCCGACGGCGGCAAGGCCCGCGCCAGCGACGCGCTGGAGGAGCTCTCCCGCATCGTCGCCGACACCGCCGATTCGATCGACGAGCGATTGGGCGGCCAATATGGCGAATATGCCCGCAAGGCCTCCGACGCCGTCTCCGGCTTCGCGGACACGCTGCGCCGCACCGAGGTGGACGAGCTCTACGGCAATGTCCGCGAGGCGGTGCGCAAGAGCCCCGGCGTCGCGATCGGCATCGCCGCGGTGGTCGGCTTCACCATCGCCCGCCTCGCCAAGGCCGGTCTCGAGGCGCAGCAGCCGCAGAGCGAAGGCGGCGGCGGCTCGGCCAAGGGCGGCAAGTCCGGCGGCGCGGGAGCCTGACCTTGGACGCCCCGGCCAGCCGGCCCTCCGAACCGACGATCGGCGAGCTGTTCGGCCGGCTCGCCGACGAGGGCAAGGCCTTCGCGCGGGCGGAGGCGAACCTCTACCGCACCATCGCCCTCCGCCGCGTCGGCTTGGCCAAGAACGGGGCGATCGCGCTGGTCGCGGCCCTGTTCCTGGTGAACGCGGCCCTGGTCGCGCTGATGGTCGGCCTCGCGCTGCAGATCGCGAAGTGGACGGGGCCCGCATTGGGCGGACTCATCCTCTTCGCGATCGTCGGCATCCTCGGCTTCGTGCTCGTCCGCTACGGCGCCGGCAAGCTCGCCGCGCTCGGCGGCGACGCGGAGGAGCGGGCGGCGCTGGCGGCCGGGGAGAAAATCGCATGAGCGCGCCCGAAATTCTCTCCGCGAAGCGCGACGCCGAGCGCGCCCGCAAGGACCTGATCGAAACCGCCCACGAGCTCCAGCAGCGCCTGAAACCCGGCACCATCGCGGGAAATGCCTGGGAAGGCGTCAAGGAACGCGGCACCGGCCTTGCCGAGACGACCGTCGAGGCCGTGAAGGCCCGGCCCGTCGCGGTGTCCGCCGGCCTCGCCGCCTTCACCCTGTTCCTCGCGCGCCATCCGATCAAGTCGGCGGTCTCGCGCCTCTTCCATTCGGCCCCCGACGAGGATCTGGTCACCACGACCCTCGACACCGACGGCAATTACGACCTCACCGCGCCGCTCGCCGAGCGGCCCACCGAAGCAGCCAGATAGGAGCGTATCACCATGGCCACGACCAGCGACAGCGCGCGCACCTCCGCCAATTCCAGCGGCACCGCCACTTCGTCCGGCACCGGCGACGGCGGCGCGGGCAGCGAGAGCGGCGGCGGCGCCCTCTCCGGCGTGCGGCAGAGCGCGGCCGACGCCTACCAAGCGGCGCGCGACCGCACCTCGGCCGCCTACGGCGCGGCGCGCGAGGCGGCCGGCAGCGTCGGCCAGAAGACCGCCGAGACGCTCGACACTGCGCCGATGATCGCCGTCGCCGGCGGGCTGGCGCTGGGCGCCCTGCTCGGCGCGCTGCTGCCGCGCTCGTCGCGCGAGGAGGAGCTGCTGCGCCCGGTCGGAAAGCGGATCAACGACACCGCCCGCCAGGCGGTGGACAAGGCCCGCGCCAGCGCCCGCGACCAGATCGGCGACCTCGGCGGCAAGGCCGCGGACGCCATCCGCTCCGCGTCCAAGGGCTGAGCCGCGCCTCGGGCCGGGAAGCGCTTGCCTTCCGGCCCGCCGCCTCTATTCGCCGCCGCATGAGCAAGCTCCACCTCGTCTTCGGCGGCCGGGTCAAGGATCCGCGCGGCCTCGATTTCGACCTCGCCACGATCGACCTCGTCGGCGTCTATCCCAATTACGCCAAGGCGCTCGACGCCTGGCGCGCCGCGGCGCAGCGCACCGTCGACGATGCCGAGATGAAATATGTCGTCGTCCACCTCCACCGCCTGCTCGAACCGGAAGACTGACCTGCCTCCCCATCTACCGATGGGGAGGCAGTTCACGCCCCGCGCCACTTGAGCAGCAGCAGCGGCCGCGCCAGCGCCAGGCCGGCGAGGAAGCCGCCGATATGGGCGGCGACGGCGATTCGGGCGCCGTCGACTTCGATCGTCAGGCCGACGAGCAGGTTGAGGATCGTCCAGGCGGCGAACAGCCACAAAGCGTGGAGGAAGGTCGCCGCCGCCGCGCTGGCGACTCGCACCTTGTTGCGCCCGAACAGCAAGGCGTAGGCGCCCAGCACCGCCGAGATCGCCCCGCTCGCCCCCACCATCGGCTGGATCTGGTGCGGCCCGGCGAGATAGTGGACGGCGGCCGCCGCATAGGCGCCGACGACGTAGAGCAAGGCGAAGCCGCGCGTCCCGAGGATCGCCTCCACCGGCCGGCCGCAGAAGAGCAGCATCAGCATGTTGAAGAAGACGTGGATGAAGCCGGCGTGCACCAAGGTCGCGGTGAGCGGCGTCAGCGCGAGCGGCGCCGTGGGAAAGGGCGGCACCGTCCCGCCGATCCGCGCGGGAATGAACCCGCCCCACAGCGCCACCAGGGTCTCATAGTCGAGGAAGGTCGGGATCGCCCAGGCGGCGATCGTCACCGCCGCGATGGCGAGCGTCAGCCGCGCGCTTTTCCAGCTGTCTGGCGGGCGCAATTCCTCGGTAACTCCGGTCCTTGCCCGCGGGCGCCTAGATGAATTCGACCTTCTCGATCGCGTAATAGCGGTCGCCCGACGGAGTCGAGACCTCGACCTCGTCGCCGACGCTGCGGCCGATCAGCGCCCGGCCGAGGGGCGAATTGTAGGAAATGCGCCCCACCTTCGCGTCCGCCTCCGTCTGGCCGACGATCTGGTAGACGACCGGCTTGTCGTTCTCGTCGACGAGGTGGACGGTCGCGCCGAACACCGCCCGGTCGCCCGACAGGCTCTTGGGGTCGATGACCATCGCGCGGCTGAGGCGGTCCTCGATATCGGCGATCTGCGCCTCGACCTGGCCCTGGCGCTCCTTCGCGGCATGATATTCGGCATTCTCGGAAAGATCGCCGTGGCCGCGCGCTTCCTCGATCGCGTCGATGATCTGCGGGCGTTCGACGGTCTTCAGGTGGCGGACTTCGGCCTGCAGCTTCTCATAGCCCTCGGCCAGCATCGGCATCTTGTCGACGGTCGCCATAACTCAAGCCTTTCGTCAAAAATTCTATCCGCGGCGGCTTCCCGGGAAGCCGCCTCCTGTCATCCACAGATTGTCAGGATCATGCTCTGGAGGCGGAATAATAGTCCTGAAGGGAGCGAACTTCAAGTTTGTGCTCCCTCAGCGCGGCGATCGCGCGGGTCACCGCCGCGCTCGAGGCGGCGGTGGTGAAATAGGGCACCTTGGCCATCAGCGCCGACGCGCGGATCGACGCCGAGTCCTTGTGGCTCTGCCACCCTTCGGTGGTGTTGAAGACGATCCCGACGTCGCCGTCCTTGATCCGGTCGACGATGTGCGGCCGGCCCTGCGCCACCTTGTTGACGCGCTCCACCTCGATCCCCTGCCCGGCCAGGTAATCGGCGGTCCCGGACGTCGCGATGACGTGGAAGCCAAGCTCGCGCATCGCCCTGACCGGCGGCACGATCAGCGGCTTGTCGCTGTCCTTGACCGACACGAACAGGGTCCCGCCTTCCGGCACGATCGTCCCCGCGCCGATCTGCGACTTCATGAAGGCATGGGCAAAATCGCCCGCGATCCCCATGACTTCGCCTGTGGACTTCATCTCCGGTGAGAGCACCGGGTCCACCCCGGGGAACCGCGCGAACGGGAAGACCGCTTCCTTGACCGCGACATGCGCGATGTCGCGGTTCAGCGGCAGGAAGTGGATGAGCGGCTCGCCCGCCATCACCCGCGCCGCGATCTTGGCGATGGGCGTGCCGATCGCCTTGGCGACGAACGGGACGGTGCGGCTGGCGCGCGGATTGACCTCGATCAGGTAGACGAGGCCGTCCTTGACCGCGAACTGGACGTTCATCAGCCCGACCACGCCGAGCGCCAGCGCCAGCGCGCGCGCCTGCCGCTCGATCTCGGCGACGATCTCCGCCGGCAGGCTGTAGGGCGGGATCGAGCAGGCGCTGTCGCCCGAATGGACGCCCGCCTCCTCGATATGCTGCATCACGCCGGCGATGACGACGTCGCTGCCGTCCGAGATCGCGTCGACGTCGACCTCGATGGCGTCGCGCAGATACTGGTCGATGAGCACCGGGCTGTCGCCCGACACCTGCACCGCGGTGACGATATAATCGTCGAGCTGCGCCGGGCCGTCGACGATCTCCATCGCCCGCCCGCCGAGCACGTAGGAGGGCCGGGTCAGCACCGGATAGCCGATCCGGTCCGCGACCGCGATCGCCTCCTCGCGCGAGCGGGCGATGCCGTTCTCGGGCTGGCGGAGGCCGAGCTTGTTGACGAGCGCCGCGAAGCGCTCGCGGTCTTCGGCCAGGTCGATGGCGTCGGGCGAGGTGCCGAGGATCGGGATCCCTGCTTTCTCGAGCGCCGCGGCGAGCTTCAGCGGCGTCTGCCCGCCGAACTGGACGATGACGCCGGCAAGCTCCCCCTTCGACTGCTCGACGTGGAGGATTTCGAGGACGTCCTCTACGGTCAGCGGCTCGAAATAGAGCCGGTCGGACGTGTCGTAGTCGGTCGACACCGTCTCCGGGTTGCAATTGACCATGATGGTCTCGAAGCCCGCCTCGTCGAGCGCATAGCAGGCGTGGCAGCAGCAATAGTCGAACTCGATCCCCTGCCCGATCCGGTTCGGCCCGCCGCCCAGGATCACCACCTTGCGCCGGTCCGACGGCTGCGCCTCGTTCTCCGGCTCGCCGAAGCTGGGCGCTTCATAGGTCGAGTACATGTAGGGCGTCTTCGCCTCGAACTCGGCGGCGCAGGTGTCGATCCGCTTGAAGACGGGCCGCACGCCGAGCTTGTGGCGCAGCGCGCGGACCTCGTCCTCGGTGGTCGCGCCGGCGAGCGCCTTCACGGCATCGTGGATGAGGCCGTGGCTGCGCGCCGCGACCTTGCCGAGCACCCGGTTCTTGAGGTGCGCCGAGCGGACGGCGAGCTCGGCCAGGCGCTTGTCGCAAAAGCCCATCGCCTTCAGCCGCCGCATCCCGGCGGCGTCGTTCGGCAGCCCGTTCTCCTCCACCTCGCGCTCGGCGGCGACGATCTCGGCGATCCGCTCGAGGAACCACGGATCGTAATCGGTGATCGCATTGACCTCGGCGACGGTGAAACCCTCGCGCAGCGCCTGCGCGGCGACGAGCAGCCGGTCCGGCGTCGGCCGCGCCAGCGCCGCCTCGATCTCGGCCCGGGGCGCGCCGTAGAGCGCCTTCACCCCGTCGAGGCCGCTCAGCCCCGTCTCGAGGCTCCTCAGCGCCTTCTGCAGGCTCTCGTGGATCGAGCGGCCGATCGCCATCGCCTCGCCGACCGACTTCATCGCCGTCGAGAGCAAGGGCTCGGAGCCCTTGAACTTCTCGAAGGCGAAGCGGGGGATCTTGGTGACGACATAGTCGATCGTCGGCTCGAACGAGGCCGGGGTGACGCCGGTGATGTCGTTCTGGATCTCGTCGAGCGTGTAGCCCACCGCCAGCTTCGCCGCGACCTTGGCGATCGGGAATCCCGTGGCCTTCGAGGCCAGCGCCGAGGAGCGGCTCACCCGCGGGTTCATCTCGATGACGACGAGCCGGCCGTTCTTCGGACTGACCGCGAACTGGACGTTGGAACCGCCGGTTTCGACGCCGATTTCCCGCAGGCAGGCGATGCTCGCATTGCGCATCACCTGATATTCCTTGTCGGTCAGCGTCAGCGCCGGCGCGACGGTGATCGAGTCTCCCGTATGGACTCCCATCGGGTCGATATTCTCGATCGAGCAGATGATGATGGCATTGTCCGCGCGGTCGCGGACCACTTCCATCTCATATTCCTTCCAGCCGAGCACCGATTCCTCGATCAGCACCTCGGTGGTCGGCGAGGCGTCGAGGCCGCCGGTGACGATCTCGACGAACTCCTCGCGATTGTAGGCGATGCCGCCTCCCGTGCCGCCGAGCGTGAAGGAGGGCCGGATGATCGCCGGCAGCCCGACGACTTCGAGCGCCCGCATGGCGTCCTCGAGGCTGTGCGCGATTTCGGAAGCCGGGCTTTCAAGTCCGATCCGGCTCATCGCCTCGCGGAACTTGAGCCTGTCCTCGGCCTTCTCGATCGCCTCGGCGTCGGCGCCGATCATCTTGACGCCGAACTTCTCCAGCGTCCCGTCCTTGAACAAGGCCAGCGCGGTGTTGAGCGCCGTCTGCCCGCCCATCGTCGGCAGCACCGCGTCGGGCCGCTCCTTCTCGATAATCTTCGCGACATATTCGGGCGTGATCGGCTCGACATAGGTCGCGTCGGCGAGCTCGGGATCGGTCATGATCGTCGCCGGGTTCGAGTTCACCAGGACGATCCGATACCCTTCCGCCTTCAGCGCCTTGGCCGCCTGCGTCCCCGAATAATCGAACTCCGCCGCCTGGCCGATGACGATCGGCCCCGCGCCGATGATGAGGATCGAGGAGATGTCGGTACGCTTAGGCAATTATTTGTCCTTGAGCTCAATGCCTTCGACATAAGCGAGGCGGAGATGGTTGCGCTTCGCCCACCGGATCGCACAGACCCGCTCGCGCGGCGTCGCATTCGGGCGGATGAGGAAGAGAATGCGCGGCTCTTCGGTATCCTGGATCAGCTCGCCGGCGGAGAGCCCGCAGACCCGCGTCACGTCGGCCAGCTCGGCCTCCGTATGCATGCGCGCGGTGGCGCAGGCTGAAAGCAGCACGAACCCTCCAATCGTCGGTGCGTACCGAGTGAATTGAGCAAGAAGCTGAAAGGCGTTCATGGTGACAGCCACGCTATGAACAGTTTCATCGCGTGTTTCGCGAGTTCAGAGACGGAAGTTTCTGCACATTTCTTGATCAGCCAGGAAAGCGTCTCCCTCGCGCGTACCAGAAGCGCCTGAACACGATTTTCTGGCCGATTAATGGTGCTTCGAAGGTCTTCGACTTCCTCGATGGCAAGTGATCGCAAATCACCTAGCCTTAAGCCGGCCTCATTGCTCTCTCGCAGTTCAGTGCCAATATCCTTGAGCGCAGCATCGATCTCTAGGATCGAGGAAACGTTGTCTGCCCGAGACACGAGACGATCAGAGGCAGGCACTGCACCGACCGAACCGTCGGGCAGAGCCTCGTCGTCTTCTTCTGCCTCAAGTCTAGTCCAAATCTCCTCGCGGAAGGTTTCCAAGGCATCGGTGAGCCAGTCTTGACCCACCTCCGCATACGTCTCCAACAATTTGTACTCAGGCGAGTCGATAGGCCTTCCAATCCTATAGGATGGAATGTGGAACGTTGGCGCAGCTACGGAACTGGCAAACAATGAGTCGAAATCTTTAGCTTCAAGGACATAGTAGCGCATCATTCCGGGATGACTATGTCGTCTGAGAATCCCCAACTCTTCAAGAATCTCATATGCCGCCGAGAACGTTGCATCGTGGTACGGGATATCGAAAGAACCTTGTGTGTCCTTCCCCAGCAGGTACGCAGGGCCCCTAAAAGTTCCTAGGGGCAGGCTCCGCACATGAGATACGACACAAGCGGCGTACAGTTGCGACAGGTCGATCATAGGGAGCCCACAAACTTGCCGAACAGATACGTGCTGTCCTGCGGCCCCGGGCTCGCCTCGGGGTGGTACTGGACGCTGAACGCCGGACGGTCGGTGAGCTCCAACCCGCACAGGCTGCCGTCGAACAGGCTGATATGGGTCGCGCGGGCATTGGCCGGCAGCGTCTCGGTCTCGACCGCGAAGCCGTGGTTCATGCTGGTGATCTCGACCCGGCCGTCGGCGAGGCGCTTGACCGGGTGGTTGGCGCCGCGGTGGCCCTGGTGCATCTTCACGGTCCTGGCGCCTACCGCGAGGCCGAGCAGCTGGTGGCCGAGGCAGATGCCGAACAGCGGCAGCTGCGTCTCCAGCAGCTTCTGGATGACCGGCACCGCATATTCGCCGGTCGCCGCAGGATCGCCGGGGCCGTTGGAGAGGAAGATGCCGTCGGGCTGGTGCGCCATCACCTCCTCGAAGCTCGCGGTGGCGGGCAGCACGGTGACGCGCGCGCCGGCGTCGGCGAGGTTACGGAAGATGTTGCGCTTCGAGCCGTAGTCGATGGCGACGACATGGGGGCGATCCTCGCTCCCCTCCCCTCCGCCATAGCCTTCGCCGAGGTTCCAGCGCCCACCCGACCAGCGGTACATCTGCCGGCACGACACCTCCTTGGCGAGATCCATGCCCTCCAGCCCCGGCCACGCACGCGCCTTCTCCAGCAGCGCGTCCACGTCGAACACGCCGTCCGCCCGGTGCGCGATCACGCCGTTCGGCGCGCCTCCGGTGCGGATCTTGCGGGTCAGCGCGCGGGTGTCGACGCCCGACAGCCCGATCCGCCCGTTCGTGCGCATCCACGCATCGAAGGTCTGCACGGCGCGGAAGTTGGATGGCTCGGTCACGTCCTGCCGCACGATCGCGCCGAGCGCCCAGGGATTGTCTGCCTCGACGTCCTCCCAATTGGCGCCGACATTGCCGATGTGCGGGAAGGTGAAGGCGATGATCTGCGAGGCGTAGGAGGGATCGGTCATTACCTCCTGGTAGCCGGTCATCGCGGTGTTGAAGCAGACCTCGCCGACCGCCTCGCCCTCGGCGCCGAAGCCGCGGCCCCAGACGATCGTGCCGTCCGCCAATGCCAGCACTCCCGTCGCTCCGTTCGGCGCAGGCGTGGGCTTGGCGTCGGCCATCGTGGCGGGCACTCCGTCGTGGGTTGCAGCGATGTCGCTAAGCGCCGACCGCTAGGGTGCGCTCGCCGCAGCGTCAATCTATTAAACGGGGCGGCGAGCGGCTATCCTCGCCGCTTTCCCGCACCGTCGAAACCCGGAGCTAATATGATTCGCGACGACATCAAGGCTGCCCTCGTCACCGCGATGAAGAGCGGCGACAAGGCCCGCACCGGCACCATCCGCCTCATCCAGTCGGCGCTCAAGAACCGCGACATCGAGCTCAGGACCGGCACCGCCCCGGCCGACGACGACGTGCTCGTCACCGAAGTGCTCCAGAAGATGGTCAAGCAGCGCCGCGAATCGATCCAGCTCTACGAGCAGGGGAACCGGCAGGAGCTGGCCGATCGGGAAAAGGCCGAGGTCGCGGTGATCGAGAGCTTCCTCCCCGCCCAGATGGGCGACGCGGAGGCCGCCGCCGCCATCGACGCGATCGTCGCCGAGACCGGCGCCGCCTCGGTCAAGGACATGGGCCGCGTCATGGCCGCCGTCCGCGAGCGCCTCGCCGGCCAGCTCGACATGGCCAAGGCGAGCGCCTTGGTGAAGGCGCGCCTCTCGGCCTAAGCTGGGGAATGTCCCTCAGCCCCGCCTTTCTCGACGAGCTGCGCACCCGCACTTCGCTCTCGGGGCTGATCGGCCGCACGCTCAAGCTCCAGAAGGCGGGGCGGGAGTTCAAGGCCTGCTGCCCGTTCCACAACGAGAAGACGCCGAGCTTCTACGTCAACGACGAGAAGGGCTTCTGGCATTGCTTCGGCTGCGGCGTGCACGGCGACGCGATACGCTGGCTGACCGACCAGCGCGGCCTCCCCTTCATGGACGCGGTGAAGGAGCTCGCCGAGGCGGCGGGCATGGAAGTGCCGGCGGCGGACCCGCGCGCGCAGGAGCGGGCCGAGCGCGCCGCCGGCCTGCACGACGTGATGGCGGCGGCCCAGGCCTGGTTCGAGGAGCAATTGGCCGGCATCGAGGGCGCCGAGGCGCGCGCCTACCTGGAACGGCGCGGCATCTCCGACGCGACTCGTCGCCGCTTCGGCTTCGGCTTCGCCCCCGACGCGCGCGGCAAGCTCAAGGCGGCGCTCACGCGCTTCGGCAACGCGGCCCTGGTCGAGGCGGGCCTTCTCATCCAGCCCGAGGGCGAGCGCGAGCCTTATGACCGCTTCCGCGGCCGCCTCACCTTCCCGATCCGCGACCGGCGCGGCCGCGTCATCGCCTTTTCCGCCCGCATCCTCGGCGCCGGCGAGCCCAAATATCTCAATTCCCCGGACACGCCCCTGTTCGACAAGGGCCGCACCCTGTTCAACATCGACAAGGCCGCGGCCGCCGCCCGCCAGGCGAGCCGCGTCGTCGTCGTCGAGGGCCAGATGGACGTCATCGCGCTCGACCAGGCCGGCATAAGCGAGGCGGTGGCGCCGCTCGGCACGGCGGTGACGGAGATGCAGCTCGCCCTCCTCTGGCGCCTCGCCCCCTGCCCGCTCGTCTGCTTCGACGGCGATTCCGCCGGCCAGAAGGCGGCGATCCGCGCGGCGCTGCGCGCCCTTCCCCACATCGCGCCGGGCCGCAGCCTCGCCTTCGTCACCCTGCCCCAGGGCCAGGACCCGGACGACCTCATCCGCGCCGGCGGCCGCGCCGCGGTCGAGGCCCTGCTCGCCCACCCGGAGCCGCTCGTCGAGCGCCTGTGGAAGCACGAGGCCGAAGCCGAGCCCCTCGCGACCCCCGAGGCCAAAGCGGGCCTGCGCCGCCGCCTCCTCGACCATGTCTCGGCGATCGGCGACCCCGACGTGCGCGACCAGTATCGCGCCGACCTCCTCGCCCGCTTCGCCGACTTGACCCGCCCGCCGGCGCCGGCGCAGCGCACGCCGTGGCGCGGCCCGCCCGGCAGGTTCCAGCCCCGCCAGCCCGTCTCGGCGGCGGCGAAGAGCGTCGGCAGCGGCGGCCTCGGCAAGGATTGGGCCCGGGCGGTGCTCGCCGGCCTCCTCCTCCACCCCGAGGTGATCGCCGATCATGCGGAGGCGATCGCCGCCCTGCCGATGCCCGACAAGGCCAGCGCGGGGCTGCGCGATTCGCTCCTCTCCGCGGCCCTCCTCCACGGCGCGCTTGATCCCGCGGCCCTCGATACCATATTGCAAGCCGCCGGTGCCGCCTCTCTGGCCGAGAAGCTGCGCCGGGCAAGAGGATTGGCTTTCTCCTTCACCCGCCGCGATGCCGAGCCGGAACGCGCCCGACGCGATCTCGTTCTGGTCATCGACACATTGGCGGCGCGGCCCGGGCTGGAGCAGGCCCTGGACGCGGCGACGGCGCGGTTGGGGAGCGAGGGAGGGAACGCCGCCTGGGAGGAGCAGCAACGGCTCCTCAGGGCGCGCGACGAGGCGGAACGGCAGCTGGCGGCGCTCTTCGAAGGCGGCGCGGCGGGGCAACGGGAATTGTAATGGCGAAGACGACCAACGGCGGCGACGGCGAAGACAAGCAGGACAATGGCGACGCGCCGCTGATCGACCTCAACGAGGCCTCGATCAAGAAGCTGATCGCGCGCGCCAGGAAGCGCGGCTACGTCACCTATGACGAGCTGAACGACGCGCTGCCGCAGGACCAGATGTCCTCCGAGCAGATCGAGGACATCATGGCGGCGCTCAACGACATGGGCGTCCAGGTCGTCGAGAACGAGGAGCAGGACGAGGACGAGGAGGGCGGCGAGCGCGCCGCCGAGCCCGAGATCGACACCTCCGCCGACGAGCTTGGCGCCGACGGCGACGGCTCGGGCGAGCGCTACATCGTCGAGAAGAAGAAAGAGACGGTCGACCGCACCGACGATCCGGTGCGCATGTACCTGCGCGAGATGGGCGCGGTCGAATTGCTCTCCCGCGAGGGCGAGATCGCCATTGCCAAGCGCATCGAGGCGGGCCGCGACACGATGATCTGGGGGCTGTGCGAGTCGCCCATCACCTTCAACGCGATCATCGAATGGTCGAACGCCTTGAACGAAGGCCGCATGCAGCTGCGCGAGATCCTCGATCTCGACGCGATGCTGTCCAAGGGCCCGACTCCCGAGCAGGTCGCCAGCGCCGAGGAAGGCGACGAGCCCGAGATCAGCGAGAAGACCGCCGGCCCCTCCTTCAAGGAGGAGGAGGACGTCGAGGAGGCGCCCGTCCAGGAGGAGGACGACGAGGAGGAGGGCCTGGTCGACCGCCGCGCGCGGCCGAACTTCGAGGAAGAGGAAGAGGACAACACCCTCTCCCTCGCCCAGATGGAGGAGACGCTGAAGCCGCAGGCGCTCGAGCGCTTCGCCAAGATCACCGACCTCTACAAGAAATTCTCGAAGCTCCAGGGCAGCCGAATGGACGCCATGTCCGGCGGCCGGGACTTCGGCAAGGGCGACGAGAAGAAGTACCAGGACCTGCGCGAGCAGCTCACCGCCGAGGTGGAGAGCATGCAGTTCCACAACGCCAAGATCGAATATCTGGTCGACCAGCTCTACAGCTACAACCGGCGCCTCACCGCGCTCGGCGGCCAGATGCTCCGCCTCGCCGAGCGCCACAAGGTGCCGCGCCGCGCCTTCCTCGAATCCTATATGGGCCACGAGCTCGACGAGGGCTGGGCGGAGCGCGTCTGCTCAACCGACAAGAAGTGGAACGCCTTCTGCACGACGGAGAGCGCCGCCATCGAGCGCATCCGCGGCGAGATCGCCGAGATCGCGAGCGCGACCGGCATGAGCCTCGCCGAGTTCCGGCGGATCGTGAACCAGGTCCAGAAGGCGGAGCGCGAGGCGCGCATCGCCAAGAAGGAGATGGTCGAGGCGAACCTGCGCCTCGTCATCTCCATCGCCAAGAAATACACCAACCGCGGCCTGCAATTCCTGGACCTCATCCAGGAAGGCAATATCGGCCTGATGAAGGCGGTCGATAAGTTCGAATACCGCCGCGGCTACAAATTCTCGACCTACGCGACCTGGTGGATCCGCCAGGCGATCACGCGCAGCATCGCCGACCAGGCCCGCACGATCCGAATCCCGGTCCACATGATCGAGACGATCAACAAGCTGGTCCGCACCAGCCGCCAGATTCTCCACGAAATCGGCCGCGAGCCCACCCCCGAAGAGCTCGCCGAGCGCCTCTCCATGCCGCTGGAGAAGGTCCGCAAGGTGATGAAGATCGCCAAGGAACCGATCAGCCTAGAGACCCCTATCGGCGACGAGGAAGACAGCCATTTGGGCGACTTCATCGAGGACAAGAACGCGGTGATCCCGGTGGACGCCGCCATCCAGGCGAACTTGAAGGAAACGGTGACGCGGGTGCTGGCGAGCCTGACCCCGCGCGAGGAGCGAGTCCTCCGCATGCGCTTCGGCATCGGCATGAACACCGATCATACGCTCGAGGAGGTGGGGCAGCAATTCTCGGTGACCAGGGAGCGGATTCGGCAGATCGAGGCGAAGGCGCTGAGGAAGCTGAAGCATCCGAGCCGCTCACGGAAGATGCGGAGTTTCCTGGACCAATAGCCGAGCGGCCCAACGCAGCACCGCCGGCAGCGCAACTGCCACCGAAGCAGCGCGAAGAAATCGCGTAAGCTGGCCTGCGGGTCAGCTTTAGCTCAAGCCGTTTGAAGTCGCGGATTCACTCCCGTGACGGCTGCTCAGGCAGTTGAGAGTTCACGGAAGGCGCGGAGAAGCCATACCGGCCGCTTGGATTGGCTAAATATTGGCTGTCTTTGTCGCCTCGAATTCAAATACTATCAGACGATTTGTCCCTTCCCCGACAACCGCCCTCCACTTTTTGAAGCCGACCTCGATGGGGCTAGTTGATGCGGACAGGTCACCTAACAAGGTTACAGGGGTCGCCTCCTTGAAGCCATGGCCCTCAGTTGTCCCAACGTACACCTGCAGCTCAGTTCCGGCACGGATAACTGCTCCCAAAGGCTGATCGATCACCGCTGGCCTGAATGCTGAATCGGCGTCTACCTCAAAGGCGACTCCCTCAATCGCAAGGCCGGACCAACGAGCGGCCTTCTCCTTCAAAAAGCCGTCCCCCGTGTGGCGTCCGCCGATGAAGCAGACGTATGGTTGCTCGCCGCCCGTCACGAGGAAAGCGTCTTCCCTTCCTGGTTCGGGGAGAACAATAGCTGGGCCGGTGACCTCGTCGAGTCTCGCTGGTCGAAGAAGGTGCGCGGGTACGTAGTCCATTAGAACTCCTAGTGAGTCAGAGGCCATCGAGCTGAGGAGCCGTCTCGGACTTGCCGCCTGCGCTGTACAGTACCTCCGGCTCACCGAGCCGCGGATCTGATTGCAAGCGCCAACGCGAGATGCAAACGCCCTCATAAGGGTGTACCGCTGAGTCGCCCGTTAGAGCTAGTGGCGAGGGGCCACTGCGAGGCGGCCTTACCATTATCGAGATACCCCGCTCCGCGACGATCAATGAGCCCAAAGGTGGATCTTCCCGTGGGTTCACTGCGGACGAGGGATCTAGCCGTAAGTCGCAGTTGGGTATGTAAAAACGAGGCCCGGGCCCCTCGTCAGGCCGCAGAAAAATCGCTTCGAACGGGGTTGCGGGCGATAAGCTTGCCAGCACAAAGCTGCCCGCCCGTTGCGCGACGATTGCAAGCCCTAGATATTGATCATGGACCAACGTGATCCCCGTTATCTTAACAGGATCGAACGTAATCTGACGATAGTCAATCACGGCACTCTCCAGCAGGCCAGGGCGAGCAGGGCTGAACGTCCATCGACAATCTGACTCGTCGCGGGTAAGTCTCCCGATACTCATCGACGCCCATTCAGCCGACGGCGCAGGCGCGACCTTGCTTAGCGAACATCGAAACCTCGCCGTGGAGCCTTTCTAAATCTGCTACCTGTTCTATGTTTCTCGCACCAGCTACTCGGTCGCGGATGCTCTCAACCTTTTCGACCAACCCTAGATCTCCGCTCAAGAGGAATGCCTTTTGCGCGCGCTCGAAAGCCACGGCACAATCCATGGCAGGCGCATCAAGGGCGACGTCCAATAGCATTTCTTCGTATGAGACTAAGTCTTGAACCTCAATGATGGCCTGTTCTACCTTCTCACGAAAAGGGTCGATGTCGTCAGGGTCGTACTCAATCCAGTCGGTCCTCGTTAGATCGGACGGGGCTGCAGCGGCGCGAGATTTGACGATCATGAGCGGCTTACCTGACATTGCTGCAAATCCTAGCTCAAGCATGATATTTGCAAGTGCCGTGGGACGAGTCTCATCCGAAAAAATAGCAACCGTCAGTCCAGTTCCGCGTATCAGCCCAAGGATGCGCTCCAAAAAATCCTTACCACCCGTAGAGGCATTTGCGTCCTTGGTGGAAAACCCACGATCCGCCAAGATCTCCGAGACAATCAACGCCATCTCCACGTCAATCTGTGGAGGGTTCCCGAGCTGCCGCATTATAAACGCATGCTTTGGAAATAGAGAGCGTGGTGGAAGCGATATCACTTCTTCCGACAGAGGAGAGAAGACGAGCGGCAAGACTACCTCTTCTTTCTTGAGGGCTTAACCTCGCGGATTCCCTTGTACGGTCCTGCCGTCTTCTTGTGGTCTATTATTCTTCCACTCTCAGTATCAATTTTCACGTAGCGTTTGGTAAGTGGATTCAGTGCCTGAACGCGGCTCTTGACTGCCCCCTTTCGTGACCCTTCTCCGGTATTCTTCGCCACTGGATTTCTTCGCCTCCGCGACCTAGCCCCCGTGCCGACGCAAAAACGCCAAAAGCCGTCGGCCATCCTCAGTTAGGAGAGTTCCCGCGCCCCGGCAATCGTGGCACTGCCCGCCCTGATAGATTACATGTGCTTCGCGACGGGAGGGAACAAACCCTGTTCCCGTGCACTCACCACAAACTTCTTCCAATGCGACGAGTGCGCCGGAACCGTCTGCTGCCGGGCCGAGCTTTAGGTCACGTGTCGGCATTGTGCGTCCCTTCCCCCTGAAACGTCGCCGCTTGCCGCCGGCGATGCTGGCTTACGATGCGGCGACTTCCTCGTCGTCCCGATCCACCGGCAGAATAACTAGTCTATCCAATCCATCGTAACTGACGCTGATGTCCCAGTCATCGAATGCGACGTAGATTCCTGACGTGCTGGGCAGAATTTCACCGCTTTCGGCATCAACGAAGCCTTGAAACTGCCCGTGGTACGAAACTGGAAAAAAAAGATGCTCAGCTCGTCCATAAACGGCACTAAGAGAGCGGGTCTCGTTCACGCGAGCAGAAAGCGGATTTACTTCGAGCCGCGCGCTTTCCAATACTACGGCTGCATGGCCAGTGAGGGCACTGGCGTAAATGGCCACACCTACGGATGTCGGCTCCTCCGGCCAGTGGATCGGAACGACGCGATTGGCTTCGTCCGCTTCCTCCTCAGGAAGCTTGTACGCGGCCCGCAAGCAAATCGGGCTACCCTTCTGTCCTCCGACAAGGACGAATAAGGCTCCGATCGGAACCTCGTGCACCCGACAAATCGTCACTGACTTAGTCTTCATTAGGTTGCCTTTCCCACCTTCAACCCGTCCGTCTCGGCGGAGAGAGCCCACAATCTAGCGGGCTAAAGCATTCAATTCCAGATACAGCAGAAGTGTACCGCCGCCTTCGACCGCAAGCACTGGAAAACTCCCCAAAACCCCATCTCACTGAAGCAACAGGATAAAAACAGGAGCCCCCTATGGCAGGCGGCTGGTCGCGCGATGGCGCGGTGCAGGATCGGGTCGAGGGTCAGATCGCTCCTTCACGATCCCAGGTGACACGGAAGACGCCCGATCCCCCCTCGCATGGGCGCAATGCACCCCAGCCAGCCCCTTGGGCGCACCGCGCCTTCGCGCTACGCTGCCGCCGCATGAAGCACGGAGAGTTGCTGTCCATCGCCCACAACGTCGCCGATTCCCTCGCCAGCGGGATCGGGATGATGATCGGCGTCTATGACATGGACGTGTTCGCCGAGGCAGCGGGTTCGCCCGGCGGCGTGATCGCCGTCGACTTCCTACGCGGCACGCTGCTCGAGGGCGAGGCGTCGGAGTCGCTGCGGCGGGCGATCCTGCTGTACCGGCGCGCGCTCCCGGCGCTCTTCGCCAGGCACGGCGGCTCCCTCGACGGCGTCCGGGCGATGGAGGCGCGTTTCTGGTCCGACCGTCTCGGACCGCGCTTCTCCGTCACCGTCGAGGACGCGAACGGGCGCCGCTCGACCGCCGATTATGCCGGCCTGCCCGGCAAGCGCCTCGCCGCCCTCGATCCGCTTGGACGTGTACGCCGCAAGCCCGTGAAGGTTACCAGGCGGGGGCAGCCCTCCGCCGCCTCTCGCCTCTAGCGGGCGCCGGGACCGCTCCCCTTCCCCTCCCCCGCCGCCGGCTCGCACGCCGCCGCGTCGAAGATGAAGTTGCGGCGTCCGTCGAGAAGGTGGGGCGCGTGCGCGCTCCTGTTCATCCTCTATCGACGTGAGAGGAATCTATCGGTAGCCCTGATGACCTTCAGCCAACGGAGCCTGAACAGTGGGGAACATAGAATTTTTAGTCGGGCAAAGCGGATCTGCGCCTTCAAGCCTTCCTGACGCAATCGCCGATCTTGAAGATGCCTCCACGGTCTTCTTGAAACGTTGGCAACTCCGAGACATGAGGCGAGCTGCTGACATTTCCAGAGACGCGATGGTCCTGCTCGATTTCATTTCGAACGAGCTCTTGCGGGAGAAAGTGAAACGAAATGGTTCAGGCGCCTATGCTAATTCTCGTTTCGCTAGCAAGATGGGCGTCAGCTGCGGCGCCGGAGTGACAAACGCGACGCTCGCGGATCAGATGGCGGTGGTGGGCGCAGGAGCTGGACAGGGACAATTACCCGCCCGTCTCGGTCCGCCTGTGCCGCTCACCCTTGATAGGCTTCTCAACAAGATCAAGCATCGGAACCCGGAGCTAATGAACTTCAGGGTGCAAGGGGATCGTCACATCTTCATCGTCTGCCCCGAGCATACACACGGAGGCGCTGAGGGCGTGTACGAGTTCGATGTCCAGGACTTCTGTGCCAAGTGCCGGGAGGCGACGAACGCGCTGTAGCGGCGGAACTCGTCCCGTCGGCCCGGCGCGGCGGAGCAGAGACGGCGGCGGAGGAGGTGCAGCGGTCACCGGTGCGCCGCGCAGGCACCACAGAACCACCCCGAACCGCCGTCTTACCGAAGCTACACGACAAAAACCGGAGCCCCCGACGGCAGTCGGCTGATCGCGATGGCGCGGTGCAGGAGCAGATCCAGCCATGGTATGGAGGCCATACCCGCGGCAGCCGCGGTGTCTTTCCTGTTCACCGCCGCTTGACCGGTCTCACCCCTCCCCCGCCGCCGGCTCGCACGCCGCCGCGTCGAAGATGAAGTTGCGGCGTCCGTCGAGAAGGTGAGGCGCGTGGGCGCGCCACCAGTCGGCGGCGGCCGGGTGGCTTTGCGCGAGGACGTCCACCGCGGTCCTTGCATCGACGAGATAGCCGTCGAACACCAGGCCGCGGCCGCGCAGCCGCGCCCACCATTGGCCGAGCGCCGTCCTCGGCCCGGTCAGGACGTGGACGCCCGGCCAGTCTCCCTTGCGGGCGCAGGTCAGCGGGAGGCGAAGGCCGATCCAGGCGTCGCGCACCCAGTCCGGCGCCTCGCCGATCGGCCTTTGCGTGATGCGGATGTACATCGCCGGCAGTCCCACTCCTCGTCAGCCCGGACCGGGTTCGGGGTCCAGCGCGTCGCCCGCTTGCCCTCTGCGGAGCGGCCGCGAATCCTGTCCCGGATCGCCGACGATGGGAAGGGGGCCCCGGCGGCGGAAGGAAGTTGAACCGGGTTTCAAGTTCCGGCAGCCGTCGCTTCCTTCCTCGCCGCCCCGTTCCCCCCGAAGCCGGGAGTGAGCGGCTCTCGCAGGCGGTTCCCGCCCCGTCGGGCCACGGGTCCGGCCCGGCATGCGCACGGCAAGCAGCCGGCACCGCCTCGGCAGCAACCCGGCAGCGACCCGGCTTTGCCTTGCCGTGGGCGCCGTCGCGTCCGGCCGCCCGCGGCCCGAAACGGCCGCCACCCGGCACTGGCGCCGGGACCCCGTTTATGCTATGTTCCAGCATGGGGAGGAGGTGTGGCCACAGGCGCCTTTCGTGCGACTCGGATTGGTAGCCCGCCCGGGAGCGGCCGCAGCGGTCGCGAGGGTCGGCCGAAGCGGAACCGGCGGCGGCCGAAGTTTTTTTATTATCGGGAAACTTCGAAACTTCCGCGGCGCGCCGGAGGCGCCGGCGCAAGGCTGGAAAATCGGGGATGCGGACACTAAGTTACTGAGAGACAGACGGAAACAGCAGGAGCGCCCGATGGCAGGCGGCTGGTCGCGCGACGGCGCGGTGCAGGATCAGATCGACGATACGGTGATGGACGCCGTGCTGGCGGCGCGCGCCCGCCTCGCCGCGGCGGCGTCGGCCGGCGAAGGCGAGACGCATTGCGTCGAATGCGGCGAGGAGATCCCCATGAAGCGCCGCCTCGCCATGCCGGGCGCCCGGACCTGCGTCGCCTGCCAGTCCGGCCGCGACGCCCGCACGCCGACCGCCGGAATCAATCGCCGCGGCAGCAAGGACAGCCAGCTGCGCTAGGCTCGACGAGCCGCGCCCGCCCCTGGGCGGCGCGGCTGCTCCCCGGGCACGACCGGCGGCCGGCCGTCGCCAGCGCCCCGCACGGCATCGGGCGCCGCCGCTTGGCTTCGCCCGCTTCGCCGCCTAAACCGCTGGGGATGAACCGCCTTTCGCTCGCGCCGGCCCGCCGTGCCGCGCTCCTCGCTCCGGCGCTCGCCGCCGCGCTCGCCGGGCCCTCGCTCGCCCAGCCCCGCGTCGCGGTCGCCGCCTTGCCTTCCTCCGCCGCGCCGGCGCCGGTCGATCCGGAGCGGCTGGCGATCGCCCGCGAGGTCGTCGCCCTCGCCTACCCGCCCGAGAAGCGCCAGGCGATGATGATGGGGGTCGTCGACAGCATGATGGCCCAGATCCGCCAGGCGACATTCGGCCCGAGCGGCGCGCCCGACGATCCCGGCGCCCAGGCCATCTTCGAGCGGTTCGTCCAGCGGGTGCGCGGCCAGGCGAGCCGCTCGGTCGCCGACGCGTCGCCCGCCCTCTTCGACGCCTTCGCGCGCGCCTATGCCCGCATGTTCACGCGCGACGAGCTGGTCCAGATCCGCGCCTTCGTCGCCACGCCCGCCGGCGCCAAATATGTCGAGCGCTCGTCCAACCTCCTCGCCGACCCCGACGTCGCCCGCGCCAACACCGCCTACATCGCGGGCTACCTCGCCGCGGTGAAGCCGATCCAGGAGGAGCTCGTGCGCGAGCTCACCGACTATTTCGCCAAGCGCCCGCCGGCGAAGAAGCTATAGCCGCGCGTCACGTCATCCCATGGGCCGCCGGCACGGGGGACGGCGCCCCCGCCGGCTGGACCAGCAGGCTCTCCTCCGCCTCGCCGCCGCGCCACCGCGCCACCAGGGCCTCTGGATCGAACCCTACCCCCACCGGATTGTCGGTCGCGGCGAGCAGCGCCTTGCCCGCTTCGGCGCTGCAGGCGTCGACCTGGAATTCGATGCGGTTGCCGTCGGGATCGGCATAGTAAAGCGACAGCGTGGTGCCGTGGTGGACCGGCCAATAAGGACGGATCCCGGCCGCCTTCAGCCGCTCGTAGGTGCCGAGCAGGTCGCCGACTCCCGCATAAGTGTAGGCGACGTGGTTGACGCCGATCTGCCCGCGATCGTCGGCGCTGCCGCCGTCGGGCTTCAGCACGTCGAGGTTGGCGAAGGCGAAGCGGTGATGCTCGTCGTCATAGGTCATGAAGGCGATCGCGGGATCGTAATTGACGATCTCGGCCTCGAACACGTCCCGGTACCAGGCGATCATCGCCTCGTAGCGGCGGGTCATGTAGACGACGTGGGCGAACTTGACGGGCTTCGCCATGGGCAGCAGCTCCTCTCCGCTTCGAGGTGGAAAGCACGCCACGGCCGACCGGCCCCGCCGCTCGCCCCCCGCGGGCCGCGATGCCGCGCTTTCGTACCAGCTGCGCAACGACATGTCCAAAGGCGGGCACGTCGCCGTTGCAAATGCGCGCGCGCTGCGCATGTTGGAACCGCGAAGAGCAGCGGGGAAAAGATGCGCGGACACGTATTGGGGGTCGACACACGGACGGGCGACGGCATGGTCGCGGGCGACGACGGCGTCCGCTACCGCTTCACGCCGCGGGATTGGGCGCATCGCGGCGAGCCGCGCGTCGGCCTCTACGTCGATTTCGAGACCGAGGAGAACCGCGCGCTGAGCCTGTTCCCGGTCCCCGGCGCCAATCCGCCTCCCGCGGTCGCCGAGGCGCCGCCCGCGCCCGAGAGCGACCGCAACAAATATGTCGCCGCCGCCCTCGCCTTCTTCTTCGGCCCGCTCGGCATCCACCGCTTCTACCTCGGCCGCACCGGCACCGGTATCCTGATGCTGGTCCTCACCTGCACCGCCGTCGGCGCGCTCCTCTCCGTGCCCTGGGCGCTGATCGACGCGATCCGCTACCTCGTCATGCCCGACCGCGAATTCGCCGCGCGCTATCCGCGGTCGTAGCGGCGGACGGATCTGCGCCGTCGGGCTTGCGAGGGGCTGCCGAGTACGAAGCCGCCCGGGCCGGACCCGGCCCCCCTGGGCCCCATCGCCCCTGGTGCCGCGACGGCTGCGCAAGCACTCGCGCCTGGAACCTAAATGGAACACAGCCTTGACTTTTAGTTCGCTCTGTGTTCTTATGCGTCGATGCGTGGGATCGAATCGAACAATGTCCGGCGGCTGATCGACGGCGCGGTGAAGTCCCGCTTCGTCGCCGCCTTGCGCTGCGGCCGGGACCGCGAGGTGGCCGCCGCCGAGGTCGGCTTCCCGCTCCAGAGCCTCTACGCCGCGCGAAACCGCGATCCGCTGTTCCGCCAGGCCTGGGAATGGGCGATGGACCTCTACGCCTGGTACGAGAAGGTCGGGCAGCCGCTGCCGCCCGCCGAAGACGGCGTCGAGGTGCGCATCGCTCCGCAGGGCGGCCGCCCCCTCCAGCGGCGCCGCATGAACTGGGTAAAGTTCAACGAATCGCGCCAGCAGATCTTCCTCGATCATTTCGCCGGCACCGCCGACGAGGGCGCGGCGGCGGCGAAGGCCGGCGTCTGCGTCGCCACCGTTCACGTCCACATGCGCCGTTCCCCGGAATTCGCCGCCGCCCGCCAGGAGGCGCTGGCCCACGCCGTCGCCTTGCTCGAGGCGGAGTCGGTCCGCCAGCGGCTCGCCGCGCAGCGCCGCCTCATCGACAATCTCAACCCTTGCGGCGAGGTGACCCAGGAGTTCGAGCGGCTGATGAAGCTCCTCCAGCGCTGGGACCGCCGCCACGGCGGCACCGGCCCCCGCCCCCGCCCCGCGATCGCCCGCCAGGCCTGGACCTTCGATACGGCCATCGTCGCGCTCGAGAAAAGGATGATGGCGCTCGGCTTCATCAAGCCCGGCGACGGGCCGGACGCGGCGGAGCCGCCGCCGTGACCTACCCCTTCCTGCCCGAGTGGGAGCGCGGGCCGGTCTTCTACAAATCCCTGATCGGCCCCGACGGCAGGATCAGCCGCCCCCACGCTCTGTACCTCCTGCGCGTTCTCGGCGCCCTGCCCCGGGAGCGCCGCCGCGCGGCGCTGCGCACCCTGCCGCCGGCCGCCCTCGCGGCGCTCTACGAGGAATGGTGGTGGGGCGTGCACGAAGGCCAGGCCGAGCCGGAGGGCGACTGGCGTCACTGGGCGATCGTCGCCGGCCGCGGCTTCGGCAAGACCCGGGCCGGCGCCGAATGGGTGTGGGCGCGCGCCCGCGAAGGCGCGGTGCGCATCGCCCTCGTCGGCGCCACGATCGACGAGGTGGTGCGGGTGATGGTGAACGGCGAAAGCGGTCTCCTCGCCATCGCCCGCGCCCATGAGACGGCGCGCTGGATCCCCACCCTCGGCCTCGTCCGCTTCCCCTCCGGCGCCGAGGCCCACGTCTTCTCGGCGGAGCGGCCGGAAAAGCTGCGCGGCCCCCAGCACCATTTCGCCTGGTGCGACGAGCTGGCGAAATGGCCGAATGCCGACGCCACCTGGAACAATCTGATGCTCGGCCTCCGCCTCGGCGCGCATCCCCGCACCCTGGTCACCACCACGCCGAAGCCGGTGCCGCTGCTGCGCCGCATCCTCGCCCTCCCCCGCTGCGAAAAGACGGAGGGCCCGACCGACGCCAATCCCCACCTCCCCGCCGACTTCATCGCCGCGATGCGCGACATGTTCGCCGGCACCCGCCTCGCCCGCCAGGAGCTCGAAGGCCGCCTCCTCGACGATTTCGAAGGCACCCTCTGGACCCGCGATCTCATCGAAAGGGCGAGAGGGGATCCACTATCGGCGGAAGCCGCCCCTGAGCCCTCCCCCTTGATGGGGGAGGGTTGGGAGGGGGTGGACTCTCCGGAAACGCACGGTGGGTCTCGCACGCCACCCCTCCCCTACCCCTCCCCATCGAGGGGAGGGGAATTCGTCCGCATCGTCGTCGGCCTCGACCCGCCCGCCTCGACCGGCGGCGACAGCTGCGGCATCGTCGTGTGCGGCAAGGACGAGGACGGCATCGCCTGGGTCCTCGCCGACCTGACCGCCCGCGGCCTCACCCCCGAAGCCTGGGCCCGCCGCGTCGCCGAGGCCGCCAACGAATGGGGGCGCCGCCACACCGGTGTCCCCGCCCGGATCATCGCCGAGAAGAACCAGGGTGGCGACATGTCTCCAGCGTCCTGCGCGCCGTCGACGCGACCCTGCGCGTCCGCCTCGTCGCCGCGACGAAGAGCAAGGCCGCAAGAGCCGAACCCATCGCCCTCCGCTTCGAAACCGGCCGCGCAAGGCTGGCCGGCCGCTTCCCCGACCTGGAAGACCAACTCTGCGCCCTCACCTGGTCCGGCTACCAGGCCCCCGGCAGCCCCGACCGGTTGGACGCGATGGTCTGGGCGATGACCGAATTGTTCGAGAAACGGGGGGTGCCGAGGATCCGGAGCCTGTAAGAGCGCACAGCTGGACTACCCTACAACCGTCACCCCGGACTTGATCCGGGGTCCACCTTCTCCTTCCGGCGGCGGCAAGAAGATGGATGCCGGATCAAGTCCGGCATGACGGGAACTCCCCAAGCTAACCGCAAACCGTCACCCCGGGCCCGACCCGGGGTCCACCTTCTCCTTGTGGCGGCGGCAAGAAGGTGGATGCCGGATCAAGTCCGGCATGACGGTTATGGATCCAACCCCCCATTCCCCCCCCCGTCACCCCGGACTTGATCCGGGGTCCACCTTCTTCACCCCCGCTTCCGGATCACGCCCGCCGGCTCCCGCCTTCTTCCCGATCAACGGCTCGAACCCAAAATCCTCGGCCAAATCGCGCCATGTCGGATTGTCCCTCTCGATCAGCGCCACCTTCCACTCCCGCCGCCAGTTCTTGATCTGCTTCTCCCGCCGGATCGCCCCTTCCATCGACCCGCCGCTCTCGAACCACACCAGCCGCTTGCACCCCCGCTCGGCCGTAAATCCGCCGAACGTCCCCTCCCGATGCTGGTAGATGCGCTGCAGGAGATTCGACGTGACGCCCGTGTAGATCGTCCCGTGAAACCTGTTCGCGACGATATAGACGGTCGGGTTGCGCTCCATGCGGGCATGGCTAGGAAGAAGGTGGATGCCGGATCAAGTCCGGCATGACAGATCTGGCTCGCTACCCCCGCCCTTACTCCGTCACCCCGGACTTGATCCGGGGTCCACCTTCTTCTTCGCGTCTTTGCGTCTTTGCGTGGGACAAAGCGGTCTCGCGGCGACATCGCCGCTGTCGCTAGAGCGCCGGCAGCTCCCCCACATCCGGCTCCATCCAGCCCCGCCGCGCCGCCACCGAGAACAGCCGTCCGCGCGAGTAGAAGCGCAGCGGCCAGTCCCGCTGCCCTTCCTCCGCCTGCAGCAGGCCATTGGCTTTCTCGACCAACGACAGCTCCCGATCGACGCCAGTGAGATATCGCCGCACGCCGACGAGGAAGCACTGGGTGATCGTCTCGTGATAGCCTTCCGTGTCGCTGTTCATCCCGCCGGTGCTCTCATTGTATCGGCGGATGAGGTGGGGCAGGTCGCGCTCCGGCGCGATGTCGGGGCGCTCGACGATCAGCCAGAGGGTGGTGGCGAGGTGCGCCTCGTGGGTCCATTCCGCTTTGGGAAGGGTGCAGGCGAGCATGCGTTCGCCGACGCTGCGGATCGCGGCGTCGGAGGCGAACAGGCGGACTTCGTGGGTCATGGGATGGGTTCCTTGAGGTAATCCGTCATGCCGGACTTGATCCGGCATCCACCTGTCCTTTCGGCTTCTGACAGGAAGAAGGTGGACCCCGGATCAAGTCCGGGGTGACGGCGAGGGCAAAAGAAAAGGAGCGCTCCGGCCGACGCCGGTGCGCTCCTCTTCGTGCGAGCGGGTTGGGCGGTCAGGCGGCCGGGACGGGGGCACTCTCCGCTTGCTGATGATTGGCCGACGAACGCGGGGCGGCGGCGCGGACGCCGGCTTCGACATGGGCCTCGAACTTGGCGAAATTGTCGGTGAAGAGCTTGACCAGCTTCGCCGCCGTCGCGTCGTAATCGGCCTTGTCGGCCCAGGTGTCGCGCGGGTTCAGGATCGCAGTGTCGACGCCCGGCACGCTCACCGGAACCTCGAAGCCGAAATTCTCATCCTGGCGGAACTCGACGCCGTTCAGGCTCCCGTCGAGCGCGGCGTTCAACAGCGCACGCGTCTCCTTGATCGGCATGCGCTTGCCGACGCCGTATTTGCCGCCGGTCCAGCCGGTATTCACCAGCCAGCAGGTGACGCCGCCCTTGGCGATGCGGTCCTTCAAGAGGTTGCCGTAGACGCTCGGGTGGCGCGGCATGAACGGCGCGCCGAAGCAGGTCGAGAAGGTCGCCTCGGGCTCGGTGACGCCGATCTCGGTGCCGGCGACCTTGGCGGTGTAGCCGGAGAGGAAATGGTACATCGCCTGGTCCGGGGTGAGGCGGGCGATCGGCGGGAGGATTCCGAACGCGTCGGCGGTGAGCATCACGATGTTGCTCGGCACCGGGCCCATATTCTCGCGGCTGCAGTTCGAGATGAACTCGATGGGGTAAGCGCCGCGGGTATTCTCGGCATGGGTCGCATCGTCGAGGTCGAGCGCGCGGGTCTCGGGATCGATGACGACGTTCTCGAGGACGGTGCCGAAGCGCTTGGTGGTGGCGAAGATCTCGGGCTCGGCGTCGGCCGAGAGGCGGATCATCTTGGCGTAGCAGCCGCCTTCGAAGTTGAACACGGCGGTGTCGGACCAGCCATGCTCGTCGTCGCCGATGAGGGTGCGGCTGGCGTCGGCGCTCAAGGTCGTCTTGCCGGTGCCGGAGAGGCCGAAGAAGACGGCGGTGTCGCCGTTCGGGCCGATGTTCGCCGAGCAGTGCATCGGCATCACGCCCTCGGCGGGGAGCAGGTAGTTGAGGATGCCGAACACCGACTTCTTCATCTCGCCGGCATAAGCGGTGCCGCCGATCAGGATCAGCTTCTCGGTGAGGTTGACCGCGATCACGGTCTCGGAGCGGGTGCCGTGGCGCTCGGGGACGGCGCGGAAGCTCGGCAGGTCGATGATCGTGAATTCGGGGGTGAAGCCCTGGAGGTCGGCGGCGTCGGGGCGGACCAGCAGGGTGCGGATGAAGAGGTTGTGCCAGGCGAGCTCGTTGACGACGCGCACGCGCACCCGGTGCTCGGGCTGCGAGCCGCCGTAGAGGTCGGCGACGAACAGGCGCTCGCTCTCGCCCAGCGCCTTCAGGAAGTCGGCCTTGAGGGCGGCGAAATGGTCGGGCGAGATCGAGGCGTTGTTGTCCCACCAGATCGTATTTTCGGTCTCGGCGTCGCGGACGATGAACTTGTCCTTGGCCGAGCGGCCGGTGTGGCGGCCGGTGCGCACGACGAGCGGGCCGTCCTTGGCGAGCAGGCCCTCGCCGCGGCGGAGCGCTTCCTCGACCAGCTGCGGGGTGCCGAAATTCCAGCTGATCTCGGCGGGGGTGACGATCCCCTGCTCGGCAAGCCCGAAGGCGGGCGCGCGATGGACCACGACGATCTCCCTTCAAATATATGACAAAAAGGGCGGCAGAGCGGCCGCCCGGAACGTTGCGGCCCCCATAGTGGCGGGGCCGTTTCCCGTCAAAGGGTGGCGCGGCCATTTCGGCTCCGGTAAGAACCGCTTCGACATGCCGGCAGTGATCGCCCTGGTCGACGACGACCGCAACATCCTAACCTCGGTGTCGATCGCGCTGCAGGCGGAAGGATTCGCGACTCGCGTCTATCCCGACGGCGAGGCGGCATTGAGGGCGCTGCTCGACAATCCGCCCGATCTCGCCGTGCTCGACGTCAAGATGCCGCGCATGGACGGCGTGGAATTGCTGCGCCGGCTGCGCGAGCGATCGGCGGTGCCCGTCATCTTCCTGACCTCGAAGGACGAGGAACCGGACGAGGCGCTCGGCCTCGCCCTCGGCGCCGATGATTACGTCACGAAACCGTTCAGCCAGCGCCTCCTCATCGCCCGCATCCGCGCGATTTTGAGGCGCTCGGAGCTGCGGGGGGCGGCGCTGGAGGAGCGGGCGGAGGCTGACGTGGCGGCGCCCGTGGTCCGCGGCCGGCTGAGCCTCGATCCCGCGCGGCACAAAGTGGCTTGGGACGGGCGGGAGGTGACGCTGACCGTGACCGAATTCCTGATCCTCGAAGCGCTGGCGCAGCGGCCGGGGGTGGTCAAGTCCAGGAACCAGCTGATGGACGTCGCCTACCAGGACGACGTCTATGTCGACGACCGGACGATCGACAGCCACATCAAGCGGATGCGCCGCAAGTTTCGCGCCGTGGACCCCGCATTCGAGGCGATCGAGACGCTCTACGGCATCGGATACCGGTTCGGTGAAGAGTGACGCGGGGACCGCGCCGGAGGACGGGCCGGAACCGGACGAAGGCCGTGTGCGCTGGTGGGGACGCTGGCGGATCCTCCACCGCATCCTCGCGATCAACGTCTTCGCCGTCGCGATTCTCGCCGGCAGCCTTTTCTATCTGGACGGCTATCGCCGGCGGCTGACCGAGCAGGGGCTGGTCAGCACGCGCAACCAGGCGATCCTCGCCGCCGACGCGCTCGCGCTCGCCGAACGCAACGAGGAGCTGCCGCTCGTCCGCCGGCTCGGTGCCCACAGCCGCTCGCGCATCCGCGTCTTCGGACCCGACGGGCGGCTGCTGCTCGACAGCTGGGACGGCATGGCCCCGACCTACGATCTGCGCGACCCGGCGCAGGAGCCCTGGCAGAAGCAATTCGCGCGGCGCCTGGACAATGTCCTGAACGCGCTGGTCGGCGCGCACCAGCCTCCGCTCCTCGCGACGCCCGAAAGCAACCGCCTCCCGGATTGGCCCGAGGCGCAGGCGGCGCTGGCGCGGCGGGGAGCGGAGAGCATGCTTCGGCGCGCGCCGGAGGGCACGCCCTTCTTCTCGGCCGCCGCCGCCGTGTCCGGGCGGCCGGGAGTCCTGCTCCTCACCCGCAACGCCCGGCGGACACGCAGCGTGATCCGCGAGGAGCGCAGCACGCTCGGCCTCATCGTGCTCGCGGCGATCCTTTTTTCCTTCCTGCTTTCGCTGTTTCTGGCGCGGACGATCGCGCTGCCGCTGCGCCGGCTGGCCCGGGCGGCGACGCAGGTACGGGTCGGCCGGGCGCGCGAGGTCCGCGTGCCGCGCCTTCCCGAGCGGAGCGACGAGATCGGCCTCCTCGCCCGCGCCCTGAGCGACATGACGCAGGCGCTCCGCAACCGGATCGACTCGACCGAAGCCTTCGCCGCCGATGTGACCCACGAGCTCAAGAACCCCCTCGCTTCCCTCCGCTCCGCCGTCGACAGCCTTGAGCGGGTCGAGGATCCGGTGCTGCGCCGGCGCCTGCTCGACGTCCTGCGCGACGACGTAGCGCGGCTCGACCGCCTCGTCGTCGACATCGCCGAGGCAAGCCGCCTGGACGCCGAGCTGTCGCGCGCGCGCTTCGAGCCGCTCGATCTGGGCGCGCTCATCGAATCGATGGTCGATCCGTGGGAAGCGCGCGCAGCCCCGCGGGGGGTGGGCGTCGCGTTCGCCAGGCCCCGGGCCGGCACCGCGGTGGTGCTTGGCGACGAGGGGCGGCTGGCGCGGGCGATCGACAATGTCGTGGACAACGCCATCTCCTTCTCGCCCTCGGGCGGCGTGGTCGAGGTGACGGCCGCGCGAGTCGGCGGCGAAGTCGTCGTGACCGTCGAGGACGAAGGGCCCGGCGTGCCGCCGGAGCGCCGCCGGCAAATCTTCCAGCGCTTCCACTCCGTACGCCCGGAAGAGGAAGCGTTCGGCCAGCATTCCGGCCTCGGCCTCGCCATCGCCAGCGCGACCGTTGCCGGCCATGACGGGCGCATAGAGCTCGAGGAGCGTGGCGACGGGCGCAGCGGCGCGCGCTTCGTGCTGCGCTTTCCGGAGCCGAAGGCGTGAGAGAGATCGTCCGGGGCACGACCGTCTCGGTCGGCGGGCGCGGGGTGCTGCTGCGCGGCCGGTCGGGCTGCGGCAAATCCGACCTCGCCCTTCGGCTGATCGACCGCGGCGCCGGCCTGGTCAGCGACGACTATACCGAAGTCCGCGTCGAGGGGGGGCGCCTCTTGGCCGCCGCGCCGTCCGCCATCGCGGGACGGATCGAGATGCGCGGCGTCGGGATCGTCGAGCTGTCGCCCGCAACCGACGTGCCGCTCTGCCTCGTCGCGGAACTCGACCGGCCGGTCGAGCGGCTGCCGGAGGGTCCTTCAAGAGTCGACGTCGCAGGCACTCCCCTCCCCGCCGTCGCGCTCGCGGCGCTTGAGGCATCGGCGCCATTGAAGGTAGAAGCGGCGCTTCGTCTTTACGGCCTGACCCTTTGACCGCCGCGCCCGATCCCAAACGCATCCTCCTCGTCACCGGCCTTTCCGGCGCGGGCAAGTCGACTGCGCTCAGGACACTTGAAGATCTCGGCTGGGAGGTGGTCGACAACCTGCCGCTGTCGCTGCTCGACCATTTGCTCGAGACGCCGATCGGCAAGGGTGGCGGCCGGCGGCGACGGCCGCTTGCCATCGGCATCGACAGCCGCACCCGCGACTTCGACGCGCGCAGGATCGTCGAGCAGATCAAGGCGCTTTCCGGCGACCACGCCTTTCCCATCGAGACCCTCTATTTCGATTGCGCCGGGTCGGAGCTGCTGCGCCGCTATTCCGAGACGCGGCGCCGCCATCCGCTTGCGCCCGACCGGCCCGCCACCGACGGGATCGCGGCCGAGCGCGAGCTGATGGAGCCATTGAGGCGCTGGGCCGATCATGTCGTCGACACCACCGACACCACGCCCAACGCGCTGCAGCAGCAGCTTCGCGAGCGGTTCAGCGGCACCTCGTCGGCGCCAACGCTCACGGTGATGTCGTTCGGCTTCTCGCGCGGGCTGCCGCGCAATGCCGACAACGTCTTCGACGTCCGCTTCCTGCGCAACCCCTATTGGGAGGACGCACTGCGCGACCTTACCGGCCGGGACGCGGCCGTCGCGGCCTATATCGCCGCCGACGAGGGCTATGGCGCGATCGACTCGATCGAGGCGCTTCTCCTCACTTTGCTTCCGCGCTATCGGGCCGAGGGCAAGTCCTACGTGACGATCGCATTCGGCTGCACCGGCGGGAGACACCGCTCCGTCCACGTCGCCGAGCGGGTCGCCAACCGGTTGCGCGAAGCGGGATTTTCGCCCACGGTCGAGCATCGAGACCTTGCGTCGCGCCGCCGCGACGGGGTCGAGCGCGGCCGCGGGGCGGGGCCGCAGGATGGGAAGTTCGAATGATTGGTCTGGTGCTGGTTACCCATGGGCGCCTTGCGGCTGAGTTCGTCACCGCCATGGAGCATGTGGTGGGGCCGCAAAAGCAGGTCGAGGCGATCTGCATCGGCCCCGACGACGATATGGAAGGCCGGCGCAACGACATCGCCGAGGCGATCGGCCGCGCCGACGACGGCAGCGGCGTCATCATCCTCACCGACCTGTTCGGCGGCACCCCCTCGAACCTCGCCATCAGCCTTATGAAGTCCGAGCGCGTCGAAGTGATCGCCGGCGTCAACCTGCCGATGCTGATCCGGCTCGACGGCGCCCGCAAGGCGATGGACGTCAAATCCGCGGTGGCCGCGGCGCGCGAGGCCGGGCGCAAATATATCTCCGTCGCCAGCGAGATCCTCGGAGAGACCGTCTGAGCACCGCCGAACGCACCGTCACCCTCGTCAACCGCCGCGGCCTCCACGCCCGGGCGAGCGCCAAGTTCGTTACCCTCGCCGCCGGGCAGGCCGCCGCGGTCGAGGTCGAAAAGGACGGCGCGCGGGTCACAGGCACCTCCATCATGGGATTGATGATGCTCGGCGCCGCGGTCGGCGACACGATCGTCATCCGGGCCGAAGGCGACGGCGCTGAGGAAGCGGTGGCGGCCTTGTCGGCGCTTGTCGAGGACGCCTTCGGGGAGGAGTGATGCCCCGCCCGATCACGGCCTTCTCGAATCCGCTGGTCAAGGAGACCAGGGCGCTCCGCGACAAGAAGCACCGGCGCGAGACCGGCCTCTTCATGGCCGAGGGCCTCAGGATCCTTACCGAAGCGCGCGAGGCGGGGCACCTTCCCGTGACCCTCTTCTTCGGCGCGGGGACCCGGCACCCCCTGCTCGATGCGCTGATCGCCGACACGGAGGCCACCCACGGGGAGGCGATCGAGACCAATGCCGACATCCTCCACAAGCTGTCGGGCAAGGACAATCCGCAGACCGTGCTCGGCGTCTATCGCGCCTTCGACCTGTCGCTGGAGCGGATCGACCGCGCAGCCGCCCCGCTGTGGATCGCGGCGCAGGCGCTGCGCGATCCGGGCAATCTCGGCACCATCCTGAGGACCGGCGACGCCGTCGGCGCCGGCGGCCTCATCCTGATCGACGAGTGCGTCGACCCTTTCTCGGTGGAGGCGGTGCGGGCGACGATGGGCGCGCTCTTCACCCAGCGGATCGCGCAGGCGCGCTGGGCGGACTTCGTCGCCTGGCTGCGGGGCGGCCCAGGGCAGCTGATCGGTACCAGCCTCAAGGCCACGCTCGACTATCAGGAGCCGGCTTATGCGCCGCCGGCCTTCATCCTCGTCGGCAACGAGGCCCAGGGCCTGCCGCCCGATTACGAAGCGGAGTGCGACCTGCTGGTGAAGATGCCGATGCAGGGCAAGGCGGACAGCCTCAACGCCGCCGTCGCGACCGCCGTGATGGCCTACGAGGTCATCAACCAGTGGCGCCGCAAATCCTGACTTCCGTTCACCGCACGCGTTAACCATTCGGTGACCGACCGGTGAGACGCTTCCGACTCCGGCCGCAGCGCCGGGAGTGTCGGGAGCAAGGGGATGCGAACACTGACGAAAGGCGCCGGCGGCCTTGCCGCCGCGGTATCGCTTTTGGCCGCCGCGCCTGCCGCTGCGGCGGGGTGCTGGAAAGCGGACGGCGCGGCCGCGGCGAAGGTGCGGGATCTGCAGTCGCGGCTGATGGTGGCGACGTTGCGCTGCCGGGCGATCGGCGCCGATATCGAGGGGTCGTACAGCGATTTCGTACGCGGCAACCGCGAAGCGATCCAGGCCGCCAACTCCATCCTCAAGGCGCAGTTCGCGACCGGCGACCGGCTCGGCGAGCGCGCCTATGACAGCTTCGCGACGGCGCTCGCCAACCAGTATGGCGCCGACGCCACCACGCCCGAGCTGTGCCAGGCGGCGGCCGCCGCCGCGGAAGACGCCGCCGCCGCCGGCGGGGATCTCGCACGGCTCCTCGCCGTGGCAGAACGGCTCGGCCCGCCGCCGGCGCTTCCGGGCGGCACGTGCGAGACGCGCTTCGCCAGCGCAATGCATGCAGTGGTGGATACGGTGGACAGCCCTTCCGAGCGCTAGCTGGAGAGACGCATATAAAGATATCTTTATATTTGCATCCTCGGCGCCTCACGGCTAGGGGAGCGGCGCACGACCGCCGGCCCCGCCCGTCGGTCTTTCTTTCGTTTTGAGGAGACTCCGACGTGGCGACGCAGCCCAAGCCCCAGTTCGACGACTATGTGGTGCGCGACCTTTCCCTCGCCGATTTCGGCCGCAAGGAGATCGAGATCGCCGAGACCGAGATGCCGGGCCTGATGGCGCTGCGCGAGGAATTCGGCGCGTCCCAGCCGCTCAAGGGCGCCCGGATCACCGGCTCGCTTCACATGACGATCCAGACCGCCGTCCTCATCGAGACCCTCACCGCGCTCGGCGCGCAGGTGCGCTGGGCCTCGTGCAACATCTTCTCGACCCAGGACCATGCCGCCGCCGCCATCGCCGCGACCGGCGTTCCCGTCTTCGCCGTCAAGGGCGAGACGCTCGAGGAATATTGGGACTATGTCGAGAAGATCTTCGACTGGGGGAATGGCGAGACCTGCAACATGATCCTCGACGACGGGGGCGACGCCACCATGTTCGCGCTCTGGGGCGCGCGCATCGAGGCGGGGGAGGAGTTCCCGGCGCCGACCAACGAGGAGGAGGAGGTCTTCCAGGCCACCGTCCGCCGCGTCATCGCCAAGTCGCCCGGTTTCCTCACCAAGACCGTCAAGGCGATCCGCGGCGTCTCCGAGGAGACCACGACCGGCGTGCATCGCCTTTATGAGCTCTCCAAGCAGGGCAAGCTCCCCTTCCCCGCGATCAACGTCAACGACAGCGTCACGAAGTCGAAGTTCGACAATCTCTACGGCTGCAAGGAATCGCTGGTCGACGCGATCCGCCGCGGCACCGACGTGATGCTCGCCGGCAAGGTCGCCTGCGTCGCCGGCTTCGGCGACGTCGGCAAGGGCTCTGCGGCCTCGCTCAGGAACGGCGGCGCCCGCGTCATCGTCACGGAGATCGACCCGATCTGCGCGCTGCAGGCGGCGATGGAGGGCTATGAGGTCGTGACGATGGAGGAGGCCGCGCCGCGCGCCGACATCTTCGTCACCGCCACCGGCAATGCCGACGTCATCACGCTCGACCATATGCGGGCGATGAAGAACATGGCGATCGTCTGCAACATCGGCCATTTCGACAGCGAGATCCAGATCGGCGCGCTCCAGAACATGAAGTGGACCGAGATCAAGCCGCAGGTCGACGAGGTCGAGTTCCCGGACGGCAAGAAGCTGATCGTCCTGTCGAAGGGCCGCCTCGTGAACCTCGGCAACGCCACCGGCCACCCGAGCTTCGTCATGTCCGCGAGCTTCACCAACCAGACGCTCGCCCAGATCGAGCTGTGGACCAAGGCCGACCAGTACAAGAACGACGTCTACGTGCTCCCCAAGCACCTCGACGAGAAGGTCGCCGCGCTCCACCTCGAGAAGCTGGGCGTCAAGCTCACCAAGCTCAGCGACAAGCAGGCGGGCTATATCGGCGTGCCGGTCGAAGGCCCGTTCAAGCCGGACCATTACCGCTACTAGGCCGCATTGGGGACAGTTACCGTAACTGTCCCCACCGGCCACCGCTACTAGGTCGCACTGGGGACAGTTACGGTAACTGTCCCCACGGCCGTCACCCCACGGCCGAACTGTCCCCACGGCCGTCACCCCGGCGAAAGCCGGGGTCTCATGGGGTGAAGAGCACCGCCTATCACCCGACGAGATCCCGGCTTTCGCCGGGATGACGGATTGCGGTCGGCCGCCCTTCCCTCCTAAGGCTGCGGGGCAGTCTCGAAGGGATTCTCGGATGAAATATCGGGTGACGGCGGCGCTGGCCGCGGCTTTGGCGGCGGGCTCGGCCACGGGCGGGGCGGATGCTCAGTCGCCGCCGACGCAGACCTCGAAGCAGGAGCAGCCGGTCACCTCCACCCAGGCGCCCGAGAACCAGGCGATCCGGCCGCAGCAGAAGGTCACCGGCCCCCTCACCCCGGCAATGGGCTCCGCTCCCCCCGCCAGCACCCGCACCACCCCCGACAAGTGGGACGTCAACGCGCCTCCCGGCATGGCGACGCGGGAGATCCGCATCGACACCGCCGAGGGCAGCTGGATGAACGTCGACGTCTCGCCGGACGGGCGGACGATCGCGTTCGATCTCCTGGGCGACATCTACACGATGCCGATCACCGGCGGGACGCCGCGCCGCATCGCGGAAGGCCTCGCCTACGAGCACCAGCCGCGCTTCTCGCCGGACGGGCGGCGGATCGCCTTCACCTCCGACCGGGGCGGCGGCGACAATATCTGGATCATGAATGTCGACGGCTCCGACAAGCGCCAGCTCACCAAGGAGGATTTCCGGCTCCTGAACCAGCCGAGCTGGAGCCCGGACGGCCGCTTCATCATCGCCAAGAAGCATTTCACGACCGGCCGCTCCTTGGGCACCGGCGAGGTGTGGCTCTACCACGTGTCCGGCGGCGGCGGCGTGCCGCTCGTCAAGAAGCCGAACGAAGTCCACCAGAAGGAGCTGGGCGAACCGATCTACGCGCCCGACGGCAAGAGCTTCTACTACACGCGCAACGTCACGCCGGGGCCGATCTTCGAATATGCGCAGAACTCGAACACCGACCTGTTCGACATCGAGCGCTACGACATCGACACGGGCGAAGTGACGAAGGCGGTGAGCGGCGTCGGCGGCTCGGTGCGCCCGACGCCTTCCCCCGACGGCAAGAAGATCGCCTTCGTGCGCCGCGAGCGGGCGCGCTCCAAGCTCTACGTCAAGGACCTCGCGAGCGGCGAGGAGCGCAAGATCTACGACGCGCTCGACCAGGACGTGCAGGAGACCTGGGCGGTGACCGGCGTCTACCCGAACATGGCCTGGACCCCGGACAGCCGCAGCCTCGTCTTCTGGGCGGGCGGCAAGATCCGCCGCGTCGGCGCCGACGGCTCGGGCGCGGCGGAGATCCCGTTCCGCGTCACCGACACGCGGGTGGTCATCGACGCCACCCACCCACAGGTCGACGTCGCGCCGGACCGGTTCGCGACCAAGATGCCGCGCTGGGCGACGGTGTCGCCGGACGGCCGCGAGGTCGTGTTCGAGACGCTCGGCAAGCTCTGGATCAAGCCCGCCGCCGGCGGCGCGGCGCGGCGCCTGGTCCGCGGCGACGAGAGCGAGCTCGAACTCTGGCCGAGCTGGTCCCGCGACGGCCGCACTATCGTCTTCGTCGGCTGGAGCGACCAGGGGCTGGGGCACATCCGCACGGTCCCCGCGGCCGGCGGCGCGGCGCGCGACGTGCTGGCGCAGCCGGGTCACTATGCCCGTCCCTCCTTCTCGCCCGACGGGAAGACGATCGTCTTCGAGCAGGCGCGGGGCGGCTACCTCACCTCGTCGCGCTGGTCGGAAAATCCCGGCATCTACCGCGTCGCCGCCGCGGGCGGGACGCCGGCGCGGGTGACCAGGGACGGCGAGGAGCCGCAGTTCGGCGCCGACAATGAGCGCATCTTCATGCTCGCCAATGCCAACAACAAGCGCCAGCTGGTCAGCACCGATTTGAACGGCCAGGCCAAGCGCGTCCATTCGACCGGCGACATGGTCAACGATTATTCGGTGTCGCCCGACGGCCGCTTCCTCGCCTTCCGCCAGAATTACCAGGCGTTCGTGATGCCGCTGATGCCGGGGACGCAGGACGTGGCCGCCGACGAGCGGGGCGGCCCCCTCCCCGTCACCCGCGTCAGCGGCGACGGCGGCGACTTCATCCACTGGTCGCAGAACGGCCAGCGGGTGCACTGGTCGCTCGGGCCGACGCTTTACACCGCCGACGTCAATGCGCTGTTCGCCACCGCGCCGCAGGGCAAGGACGCGCCGAAGTTCCAGGCGCCGAAGACCGGTCTCGACTTGTCGATGGAGGTCGCCGCCGACAAGCCGACGGGCACCGTCGCCCTCGTCGGCGCCAGGATCGTTACCATGGCCGACCGCCAGGGCGGGATCGTTCCCGACGGCGTCATCGTGATCCGGGGCGACCGCATCGTCGCCGTCGGTCCGCGCGGCTCCGTCGCCATTCCGACGGGTGCGAAGACCGTGGACGTTTCCGGCAAGACGATCATTCCGGGCCTGGTCGACGCCCACGCCCACGGGCCGCAGGGCGAGGACGATCTCGTCCCGCAGCAGAATTGGTCGTCGATGGTCAACCTCGCGATGGGCGCCACCACCATCCACGACCCCTCCGCGCGCGCCGCGCAGATCTTCGTCGCCTCCGAGATGCAGCGCGCCGGCAAGATCCTCGCTCCGCGCACTTTCTCCACCGGCGAGATCATCTACGGCGCCAAATCGCCCGACGTGTACGCGGAGATCAACAGTTTCGAGGACGCGCTGCAGCACGTGCGGCGGCTGAAGGCGGAAGGAGCGCGGAGCGTCAAGAACTACAACCAGCCGCGCCGCGAGCAGCGCCAGATGGTCGTCGCCGCCGCACAGCGCGAGGGCATGGAAGTCGTCCCCGAGGGCGGGTCGCTCTACACGATGGACGTGACGCTGATCCAGGACGGCGATTCGACGCTCGAGCACAACATCCCGCTGCGCGTCTTCTACGACGACCTCGTCCAGTTTTGGAGCCAGACCAAGACCAACTACACGCCGACCCTCGTCGTCACCTATGGCGGCCCGGCGGGCGACCCCTATTGGCGGCAGCACATGGACGTGTGGAAGCACCCGCTCCTCAGCCGGCACATCCCGCCGGGCATCCTCCAGTCGCAGAACGTGCGGCGGGTGATGGCGCCGGAGGAGGATTATGTCGACGCCGACAGCGCTCGCGAGGCCAAGAAGCTCGCCGACCGCGGCGTCCAGGTATCGATCGGCGCCCACGGCCAGCAGTCCGGCCTCGGCCCGCACTGGGAAATGTGGAGCTTCGTGCGCGGCGGCTGGTCGCCGATCGAGGCGCTGCGCGCGGCGACGATCATGCCGGCCACCTCACTGGGCTATGCGAAGGACGTCGGCTCGCTGGAGCCCGGCAAGCTCGCCGACCTCGTCGTGCTCGATGCCGACCCGACCGTCGACATCCGCAACTCCGACAAGGTGCGCCAGGTGATGCTCGGTGGCCGCCTCTACGACAGCGCGACGCTGAACGAGGTCGCCACCGGCACGCGCGTCCGCCAGCCTTATTGGTGGGAGCAGCCGGGCGCCCCCGCGACGGCCGGCGGCACAGCGGTTGCCGCAGGGCGCGCCTATGACGGCGATTGATCGGGGTTAAACCGGCGCCCCTTGCGGAGGGTCGCGGCCTCCGCTCTCACACCGGTGCGGGCGGCAGGCGTTTCGGGATCGTTACGGCTTGATCAGCGTTAGCTTGGTCCCGGACGGCATGGAGCGTTGGGTGGAGCATAAGGAAAAGGCCGATTTCGGCATAACGGGCCTCGATGAGATCACCGCGGGCGGCCTCGCCCGCGGCCGGCTCTTCCTGCTCGAGGGAAGCCCGGGCACCGGCAAGACGACGATCGCGACCCAGTTCCTCCTCGCCGGCGCCGAGGCGGGCGAGAGCTCGCTCTACATCACGCTTTCCGAGACGGAGGACGAGCTGCGCGCCGGCGCCGCGTCGCACGGCTGGTCGCTGGACGGCATCACCATCTTCGAGCTGGTGCCGCCCGAGAGCCTGCTCGACGAGGAGCAGCAGCAGAGCCTGCTCTACTCCGCCGACCTGGAGCTCGGCGAGACCACCAAGCGCATCTTCGAAGCCTTCGAGCAGGCCAAGCCCGACCGGGTCGTGCTCGACAGCCTCTCGGAGATCCGCCTCCTCGCCCAGTCGTCGCTCCGCTACCGGCGCCAGATCCTCGCCCTGAAGCATTATTTCGCGCGCTCCGGCGCGACCGTCCTCATGCTCGACGACCTTTCCAGCGAAGCGAACGACCGCACCATGCACTCGGTCGCCCACGGCGTCTTCCGCCTCGAAGAGCTGTCGCCCGAATATGGCTCCGAGCGGCGGCGCATGCGGGTCATAAAATATCGCGGCCAGCGGTACCGCGGCGGGCATCACGACTTCGTCATCGACACCGGCGGCATCCGCCTCTTCCCGCGCCTGATCTCGGCCGAGCACCGCGTCGCATTCGACCGGAGCGTGCTCAAGACCGAGACGCCCGAGCTCAACGCCCTGCTCGGCGGCGGCATCGAACGCGGCTCGAGCACCCTGATCCTCGGTCCCGCCGGAACCGGCAAGTCGCTGTTCACGCTCAATTTCGTGATGGGCGCGATCAACCGCGGCGAGCGCGCGGCGATGTTCGTCTTCGACGAAGAACTGGGCCTGCTGTTCGAGCGCGCCAAGGGGCTCGGCATCGACATCCAGAAGATGGTCGACGACAAGAATCTCGTGATCGAGCAGGTCGACGCGGCCGAGCTGACTCCCGGCGAACTCTCGCAGCGGGTCCGCCACTGCGTCGAGGAATATCAGGCCCGCACCGTCGTGATCGACAGCCTCAACGGCTACCAGGCGGCGATGCCGGGCGAGCAGGCGCTGATCCTCCACATGCACGAGCTGCTCCAGTATCTGAACCGGCGCGGCGCCTCGACCTTCCTCACCGTCGCCCAGCACGGCCTGGTCGGCGATATGAAGGCGCCGGTCGACGTCACCTACCTCGCCGACACCGTCATCCTGCTGCGCTATTTCGAGGCGCGCGGCCGCGTCCGCCGCGCCATCTCGGTGATCAAGAAGCGCACCAGCCCGCACGAGGACACGATCCGCGAATACCGGATCGGCCGAACCGGCATCGTCTTCGGCCCCCCGCTGGTCGCCTTCCAGGGCGTTTTGCGCGGGGTTCCGGAGCTGGTCGGCGACGAGCCGGAGCTGCTGGAGGCGCCGGAGGCGTGATTCCCCATTTGTCCGAACGCGCCCTGGTCCTGGCGCCGCAGGGCCGCGACGCCGCCGTGGCTTGCGCCATGCTCGAGGAAGCGGGGATGCGCGGCCAAATCTGCAGCGGCCTCGCCGAGCTGGTCCGCGAGCTCGCCGCCGGCGCCGGCTTCGCGCTCGTCACGGAAGAGGCGCTGCGCGAGGCCGGCATCGGTCCGCTCGCCGAATGGATCGCCCGCCAGCCCGAATGGTCCGACTTCCCGTTCGTGCTCATCACGCACCGCGGCGGCGGGATCGAGCGCAATCCGGCCGCCGGTCGCCACCTCGGCATGCTCGGCAACGTCACCTTCCTCGAGCGGCCCTTCCACCCGACGACCCTCGTCAGCCTCGCCCAGTCCGCGATCCGCGGCCGCCGTCGGCAATATGAGGCGCGGGCGCGGCTCGAGGAGCTGCACCAACTCGCCGCAGACCTCGAGCGCCGGGTCGAGGAGCGCACCGCCCAGCATGCCGAAGCCGTCGCCCAGCTCCACGAGGCGCAGAAGCTGGAGACGATCGGGCAGCTGACCGGCGGCGTCGCCCACGACTTCAACAATCTGCTGACCCCGATCACCGGCGCGCTCGACCTCCTCCAGCGCAAATATGCGGCGGACGACGCACGCTCGGCGCGGCTGATCGCGAACGCATTGCTCGCCGCCGACCGCGCCAAGACCTTGGTCCAGCGCCTGCTCGGCTTCGCGCGCCGCCAGACCCTGCAGACCCAGGCGGTCGACGTCGGCGGGCTGCTCGGCGGCATGCGGGACCTCATCGCTAGCTCCGTCGGGCCGACGATCGAGCTGCGCATCCGTAACGCCCCCGATCTCCCCGCCGCCCTTGCCGATCCCAACCAGCTCGAGCTCGCGATCCTGAACCTGTGCGTCAACGCGCGCGACGCCATGCCGCAGGGCGGACCGCTCACCATCGTCACCGAGGAGACGGCGGTCGGCCCCGGATCGCCGCTCCGCCTCGGCCCCGGGCTCTACGTACACCTGTCGGTGATCGACGCGGGCTGCGGCATGGACCCGGAGACGCTCGCCCGCGCCGTCGAGCCTTTCTATTCGACCAAGGAGACGGGCCGCGGCACCGGCCTCGGCCTTTCGATGGTGCACGGCCTCGCCGCGCAATTGGGCGGCGGCTTCCTCCTGTCGAGCGCGCCCGGCGAAGGAACGCGCGCGGACCTCTACCTCCCCGTCGCGGGCGCCGCCCAGCAGCCGCAGGCGGCGCGCGTGGCCCCTGCCGCGCCGCCGACGGGCCGTCCGCTTACCATCCTCCTGGTCGACGACGAGGATATCGTGCGGACAGGGACGGCGGAAATGATCCGCGATCTGGGCCACGACGTCCTCGAGGCCGGCGGCGGGCCCGAGGCGCTTTCGCTCCTCGCCGACGGCGCGGAGCCGGACATCGTCGTCACCGACTACAAGATGCCGCGGATGGACGGCGCCGAGCTCTCCCGCCGGCTGCAGGAAGCGCATCCCGCGCTGCCGATCCTGATCATCACCGGCTATACCGGCACGACCGACGACGTGCTCCATCTCCCTCGCCTCGCCAAGCCCTTCGGCCGGGCCGAGATCGGGGCGGCGCTCGCCCGTCTCGTCGCCGGGGACGAGAATGTCGTTCGCCTGCCCCGGCGCCAGCCGCATAGCGATTGATCCAAATCAAAGCCGGCGCGTTCGGCGGCGATGATATGGACCGCCGCAGAGCTGATCCTGGGCACGCTGCTGGCGGTGATGACGCTGCGCGACGTGTTCGACACGGTGGTGGTGCCCGGCGGCAGCCATTCGACGCTCCATATCGCGCGGCGTCTCAACTTCTTCCTGCTGCCGGTCTGGAAACGCATTCGCGGCCGCGGCCGCGGGCTCTCGACGATGTTCGCCCCGTTCGTCCTCGTCGCCTCCTTCGCGGCCTGGATGCTCCTCCTTGCGCTGGCTTTCGGCCTGCTCGCCCACGCCGCCGGCAATAGCTTCAGGCCGCGGCTCGGCGGCTTCGGCGATGCGATATTCGCGGCAGGAAGTGCGCTCGTCACGATCGGCGAGTCGAACCACCAAGTTACCGGCGTCGGTCGCTGGGTGATCCTCGCCGCGGGCTTCTGCGGCTTGGCGGTGATGACCATGGCGGTCACCTACCTGCTCGAGGTCCAGTCGAGCATCGCCCGGCGCGACGCAGGCATCTTCAAGCTGCGCACCTCGGCGGGGGACCCGCCCTCCGCCGTGGCCCTCCTCGAGAAATACGCCCGCATCGACGCCGCCGAGGAGCTGACCCGGGTGCTGCGCGACGGCCGCGACTGGTGCGCGACGGTGCGCCAGAGCCACGCCGCCCACCCCTCGCTCATCTATTTCCGGTCGACCGGCACCGGCTCCGGCTGGCCGGCCGCGCTGGGCGCGCTGCTCGACCTCGCGCTGATCGTGGAGCTGTGGCTCGACCGGCCGGACCTTCGCGGCCTCGCCATCCTGCTGCGCGAAGACGGCCGCCAGATGGCGGAGGAGCTCGGCCGGCTCATCGCCCTGGATCCCGAGCATTGCCCGGCCCGCGCCGAGGGGGTCATGGCGATGGCCGCCCGCCTGGCCGCCACCGGCTACCTTCCGCGCGACGGCTTCGACGCGCCCTCCTTTGCGGTGGAGCGCGAGGGGCACGCCGCGTGGGTCCGCGCGCTCGCCCGCCATCTAGGCCGCGACGAGGCACCGCTTCTCCCGGAAGAGTGACTTTCCTGTGGAGAAGTGAACGCGCCCCGCTTGCCGCGGCGCCGCGCCTGCTTTAGGTTCGCCCTTCGTTCCGAGAGGGTTAGGACATGGACGCGCTGCTCCTGCTGATCATAGCCGTCGCCGCGCTCGGCGGCGCGGGGCTCGGCTTCGTTCTCGGCAGCCGCCAGGCCGCTGCGATGCGCGCGGAGCGCGACGAGCAGCTCCAGAAATTCCGCGACGCGATCAAGGACCTCGCCGCCGCGGAGGAGCGCGCGAAGGCGGTGCCGGAGCTTGCCGCCAAGCTCGATGAGATGCGCGCGCAATGCTCGTCCGCCCAGCAGGAATGCGCCCGCCTCTCCTCCGCGCAGGTCGAGCGGGAAAAGGCGTTCGAGGCGCGGCTCAAGGAGCTGACCGAGGCCCGCGCGGCGCTGTCCGCGCAGTTCAGTGAGATCGGCGCGAAGCTGCTCGGCGACGCGCAGAAGCAATTCCTGGAACGCGCCGACGCGCGCTTCGGCCAGGCGAGCGAGAAGAACGAGGCGCATCTGAAGCAGCTGCTCCAGCCGGTCGAGGCGACGCTGAAGCGCTACGAGGCGAACCTCTCCAAGGTCGAGCAGGAGCGGCAGGGCAGCTACGGTGAGTTGCGCGCCGCCATCGAACTGGTCCGCTCGGGCCAGAGCCAGGTGCGCGACGAGACGGCGAAGCTGGTCAGCGCGCTTCGCCACAGCCCAAAGTCGCGGGGCCGCTGGGGCGAGCAGTCGCTGCGCAACGTGCTCGAACAGGCCGGCCTCAGCCCCTATGCGGACTTCCAGTCCGAGGTGTCGGTCGACACCGGCGACGGGCGCCTGCGGCCGGACGTGATCGTACGCCTCCCCGGCGGGCGCAAGCTCATCATCGACGCGAAATGCTCGCTGAACGCCTTTCTCGACGCATCGGAAGAGGTCGACGAGGCGGAGCGGATCCGGCACCTCAAGGCCCATGCCGGCTCGATCCGCAACCATGCCCAGCAGCTCGGCGGCAAGAATTACTGGGACCAGTTCGGCGACGCCGCCGACTATGTCGTCATGTACATACCGGGCGAGCATTTCCTCACCGCCGCGCTCGAGCAGGACGAGGGGCTGTGGGAATGGGCGTTCGAGCGGCGCGTGCTGCTCGCCACGCCCACCAACCTCGTCGCCATCGCCCGCACGGTCGCCAGCGTCTGGCGGCAGGAGAAGCTCGCCGAGGAAGCCGCCGAGAT
>Ga0070660_100000047_pt1 | contig 69868 bp, 76 predicted proteins | sample KBSC33metaG_FD_64670 | JGI IMG/M metagenome (GOLD analysis project Ga0070660, IMG submission 64670) | Corn rhizosphere microbial communities from Kellogg Biological Station, Michigan, USA - KBS C3-3 metaG | ecosystem: Host-associated > Plants > Roots > Rhizosphere > Soil ... | reverse complement strand
AAGGTACCTCATATTGCCGAGTTTCAGACCAAAATTCTCGATTTGTTACACCAGAGCGGGGAAGTCGCTCGCGTCAGTACGCTCGCCAGTAAGCTAACCGATGAAGCCAGCCGGGAAGAGCAGGCCCGGGTAGCATTTTTGAGCCAGCTCGGTCCAGAACTGGCCGTTATCGCCGAAGATGACAACTTTTATAACAGCGTTGGCGTGAAAGCTATCCGCGACGAAAAGCAGCTGAAGTCAGCTGTCGCCCAGCTGATCGCTACCATCAAAGAGCTCGGCGAACCCAAAACTATCGAAGACATCGCTCAAGCTGCTAAACTCGACAGCGTCGAACAAGCCGCTGCGCTAGCCAGCACCTCCAAGCAGCTGGCAACGCTCAATGGCCGCTGGGGCCTCGTCAAGTGGCCGATGGTTAACCCCAAGAACATCCGCGACAAGATCTACGTCATTCTCAAAGAAAACGGCAAGCATCTGCATTTCAACGAAATCGCCGCCGCCATCAAAGACAGTGATTTTAAGCGCAAAGACGTCACCACCCAGGCTATTCACAACGAACTGATCAAAGACAAGCGCTTCGTTCTAATCGGCCGCGGCATCTACGCCCTCAAAGAGTGGGGCTACGAAAAGGGAACGGTCGCCGACATCATCACCGAAGTTCTGAAGCAGGCCGGCGAGCCCTTGCATCGCGACGAAATCGTCAAGCGCGTCCTCAAGAGCCGTTTCGTCAAAGAAACGACCATCCTTCTGAACCTCCAGGGCAAACCGCAGTTCAAGCGCGTCGCCAAAGCCACCTACGCTCTGGCCGAATAAATTCCTAAACAGGAGTTATCCAGCATGACAGACTTATTTAATAGTCAGCTCATCCTCGAACGACCGATTCGGGAGTTATGGGAGGAAGCGACAACTCTTCAACCGGATGCAGACAATGCGATTAGATTCTGGGCCGGTCCAGAAGCATTGGTGCTGCGGGGCCATACTGGCGACATCTTTGACCCCGACTTGGGTGTCGAGGCGACACTGCTGCTGGCTGAGGCGCATTTCCAAAAGCTTGGCCAGCTCGGCGGCTTTGTTATCAAGCACGCGCACGAAGCCACTAAGGCAGCCGATAAACTTGGCGTTGGACTTACAAGTGCACCTAACGTGCAGCTTGCACTCAGCGCGGTTCCGCATGTCAGTCAGCTTGCAAAGCTTGACACCGTAATGCGCCCGGATGCCGAGATGATCGCTGCTTGTCTTCAGTCAGAGGTCCTGCAACCTGCGGAGAAATATATAGCGTGGTGTGCCGAAACGCGCCCCAGTCACATGCTGGCTGATATATACGGCCCGCAACAGTATTCGTACCACTGGGAGGCTCAGCACATTTTCCTGCATGACATTGATCCAATTGTTAATCCAGTGGATGAAGACATGCTCGAAAGCTCCTGGCAGAGGCTGGAAGAATTTTCTAAATTCATCAAAAACTAAACATTTTACGAACAAGAGTATTTGATATGCCATGCGACAGCAGACATGCCGGAACGCCATAGTGCGTAGAGCCGGGCAGAGAGGCGCATAGCTAATAAATAAAAATTTAAAATAGCCGGGCGGGAAATTTTACAGGCTGGCGAGGCGGTGCAGTAGCAGCAATCGAGTCATAGACATCATGTCGCACAATGTATATTTTGCGACTTAGGTATTAGCGTATAAGATGATTACAGATACCCCTGCTACAGGGGAGTATTTAGTGGGATAGTGGGATAGTTCGATAGTCGTGTAGCCCGCTGCGCCGCCTCTACCATACAACTATCGAATTATCCTACTATCTACTAGCCGCCGAGCCCTAGTGCCTCTATTGTGACGTGGCACACAATTTGACTTTTCCACAGCTTTGTCGTGAAAACCTCGCTTTTTACAGCCTTGATTATATTTTTATTAGTCCCCTGCCTTTTCACGAATTTTGTGAAAATTTGACTTTTGCCCTGCTCGATATGTTTATATATTTTTTATACTTTTACCGTTATTGAAATACTGAACAAATAGCGAACTGGTGGGGCAAGGTAGACCGGGCGGCCTACCTTGTAGACACGAGCTAAACGTCATTAGTGAAACTATATTTACTTATAGTACGCCCGGCCCTCAACCCGCACATCGATGTACTGGGCCGGTGTAATCCCCTGTTTCTGCAGCTGAGCAGCTGTCGCCAGATAGGTTCCGGCTTGCTGGCGGGCAGTATTGCTGGCGAGGTTAAACTTCACAAAATAGGGCTGACCGGCAACCTGTACATCCAGCTCGCTGGCCGTGGCCGGCAGCGTCATCGTAGCAATGGTAAGATGGCGCGCCGCCAGCTGAGCGACCACAGTCTGGATAAAGCCGACGTTCTGGCTGGTAATGACTTGGTGGTTGAGCTGTACGCGTAAACCACTCTGGTCAGTGACCAGGGGTAATGTAAGGTTATTGAAGCGTCCTAATTGGGCGCCCGTCAGGAGCGCCTTACCGCTGGCATCGAGCATATAGGTGCCGTCGGCCGTTGAAAGCAGCAGTGCTGGCTGAGCCGTCTCGATATAAATCAGCGGTCGATGGGCCAATAGCGGCAGCGTAACGGTGGTGCTGGCGAGCTCCGGGAACTGCGCCGTCAGTTGTTTTTCAATTTTGCCGGTGTTAATGGTCAGTTTATTACGGTTCCATATCGAAGCCGTCAGCAAATGATCAGCAGCGGCCTGATAGGCCGACTGGTCGTGCAACAACAGATTGTTATTGTCTGTTTTGAGCGGCAGAACTTTGGCGTGCGGCGACAGACTGATAGCGCTTATGACCGACATAAAAATTGCCAGCAAAAGAATGATTAATCCGAACCGTTGCGCCCAAAAACGGCTGGTCGGCAAGCGCCATGACCGCCGTTGTTCGCCTTGGGCCTGGCGACCAGTATTAGCCGTCGGTTCGGCCCGGCGGGCGTAGTAAGCAAACGAGGTCGGTTTGTCGTTTAGATCGGCGCTGCGAATACGCTGTCGGGAGCCAGTAGAACGTGGAGGGCGGCGAAGTAGCTTCATGGCTACGCTCGATGAGCCTGAGCCTGGTCAATGATAAGTTGCGCCAGTTGAGCGGTAGCTTCCGGTTTTGCAAAACGATGCAATTGTTCGGCCAACTGTTGCCGTTGTGCGGAACTGCGCAGTAACTCGCTGACTTGTTTGGCGAGGCGGTTTGGATCTGCGGTCAGCTCTTTGTCGGTCAGTACCACAGCGGCTTGTTGCTGTGCTAGATAATCGGCATTTTTTAACTGGTGGCCGCCAGTCAAAAAAGCACTGGGCACCACAATACAGGCCCTCCCCTGCAGTGCAAACTCTGCCAGATTGGTAGCGCCGGCCCGTGTAATTATTACATCAGCTGCCCCGCTATACCGAAAAACATCTTCCAGGTAGCCGAACGTACGCACCCTTCCCTGCTCCGAAGCTGATAATTGTGCGTGGTACTGCTGGTCGATAGCGTCTTGGTTAGCGCGACCAGCTACTTGGATAATATAGAGGTCAGAAAATTGCCGTAACAGATGTGGCGCTGCTTCGGCGACGGCTTGATTAACCCGCTGGGCACCCAGACCGCCGCCAATGACGAACAGGAGCTTAGCCGCTGCTGGCACCTCGATCTGCTGCCGGTAGCGTTGTTGAAGCGCAGGCGTGACGGGCACAAAATCGGCCCGCAGCGGTATACCGGTGGCGACAGTCTTTTCGGCCGGATAGGCATAGATCTCGGCCGGCAGGGCTACGGCGTGCCGGACGGCCCACCGGGAAATAATACGATTGGCCAGCCCGGGAATGGCATCGGAATCGTGCGTAATATAGGGAATATGCAGTTGCGCAGCGGCCAGTCCCACCGGCACACCTACAAAGCCGCCTTTCACAAAAATAACGTCCGGTTGTAGCCGCTTTAGTAATTTTCGGCTCTGGTACAGTCCGACCAGCACGTACAAAGCATCGCGGCAGTTTTGCAGCATGGTCATGAGATCAAATAATTGGCGCAGGCCTTCGCCATGGTAGCGCCGAAACTTACCAGCCCGGACGGTGTAGGTTGCATCGATATGCGGATCTTTGGCCGGAATGTCGCCCAAGCTATCGCCCGTTTGACCGATGTAAATCAAGCGGCTTTCAGGTTGTTGCTGTTTGATTGCTGCCGCCACGGCCAGCAATGGCGTAATGTGGCCCCCGGAACCGCCACCGGTCAGAACAATGGTCGACTTCATGAATAATTAGTCCTCCGAATGGCATCATTGCGCAAGCTGCGCGCTGCCGGCTGCGACGAAACGCGCGGCGTACTATAGGCGGCATATTGTGATGCCTGGAATACCAAGCCGACCGCGGCCGCTACGAAGACGACGCTGGTCCCGCCATAACTGATAAAGGGCAGCGTGATCCCTTTTAGCGGCAATAAGCCAAGCATAGCGCCAATATTAATGATTGCCTGCACGCTCAGCCACGCCAAGACCCCAACGGTTAGGAAACGGCTAAAATCATCTGGTAGGCGCTCGGCGACGGTCTTTAAGCGCCCGAAGAAGCCGACGAAGATCGCCAATAGAATGACACTGCCGATAAAGCCGAATTTCTCGGCATAGATGGCAAAAATTGAGTCGTTAGCTGCCTCTGGCAAATAGCCATAAGCCTGCACACTGCTACCGAGACCTAAGCCGACGATACCGCCCGAACCAACCGCAATTAACGCCTGGCAGGCTTGATACCCACTGCTCTGACAGTTGGCCTGCGGGTGTAAGTAGGCTTCCAGACGGGCGCGCCGATACGGGATGGCCGAGACCAACAAAATCAAACCGATAACAATAATGCCGCCGATCAGCATGATACGCTTCAACGGCAAGCCGGCCACGAACGCCATGGTAGCCATCATTGCTACCATTACGCCGGTCGAACCGAGGTCACTCTGAACGCCGGCCACCACAAAACCCATGGCGCCCAGCGCGATCAGGATCGGCTTCAGCGTCAGATTAGTGCTGGCAATAGTGCCCTGCTTGAGGCGTTCGGCCAGGAAACCGGCCAGCCAGACCATCAACGCGAATTTCACGACCTCGACTGACTGAAACGAAAAGCTTCCCAGGCGCACCCAGCGGTGTGCCGGATAGGCAGGATTAACGGGCAGGATAAGCGCCAGTAGCGTTGCGCCGACGGCTACCGCAAGTAGTGGCTTATACGCCTGGCGCCACCAGGTGAGCGGCACACGGGCGGTTATGATAAATGCCACCACACTCAGCGCGATGGCGATCAGCTGCTTACCGACGTAATAGCTGCTGCTGACGTGATTGGCGACGCTTAAGGCCGGGCCAATAGCATAGACCACGATCAAGCCAATCGCCAGCAAGGCCGCCGCCAGAATAACCAGGCCGTAATCAGGTCGATGTTTGCGCCCGAGACTGAGATCGCTCAGCCCCACCGACGCCCGTCGCCGCGGCGCCTGCGGCCGCATTAGCGCTGCCCCAGCAAGAAGATAAGTAAACCGCCGACAGCCGCCACCTGGCCGAGAATCCAGAAGCGCATGGTCACTTTTGTCTCCGGCCAGCCGATAGCTTCAAAATGATGATGAATCGGCGATGACAGAAAAACTTTTTTGCCGTGCCGGAATTTGCGTGACAGGCGGTTAATAATGACAGAGCCGGTTTCCATGACATAAACGGCGCCGATCACTGGCAGCACATAGACCGTATCGGTTTGCAAGGCCATAATCCCCAGCGCCGTACCAAGCGCAAATGACCCCACATCGCCCATCAAAAAGCGCGCCGGAAAGATGTTAAACCAGGTGTAGCTCAGTAGTGAACCGATCACCGTCAGGCAAAAACCAGCCAGGGCAAATTTATGCTCGACGATTGCAATAATAGCGTAGGCAGCAAACGACGCCGTCAGTAGTCCGCCGGCCAGGCCATCGAGACCGTCGCTGATATTGACCGAGTTAGCCGTCGCGATGACCACCAGCCAAAACAAAATTATCACTAAAATTCCAATATGCCACTGGTGCACCCAGGGCAAATAAATTGAGTGAACACCCAGCTTGGCATAAAACCACCAACCACCGGCCAGCGCCACAATGCTGTGCAATCCAAACTTCGTGCGGGCGCTCATACCGCCCACACCGCCGTTGCTGCCGATATTCATAATGTCATCGATGAGACCGATAAACGCTGCACTGAGCATGCCGGCCAACGGCAGCCAGGTTTCACCTCGGCTGAGGTTGCCTACGAGCGTCACTATCGCAATCGACAAAACAAAAATCAGTCCGGCCATTGTCGGAATATTGCGTTTATGCTTGGCGGCGTGCAGCTGATGATAGACGGTCGCTTCGCCGCCCGACCAGGCATCGGTGCGTTGGCGCTTCCACCACTGTTTGTTATAAGCTATGGTCGTATAAATAGGCGTGATGGCCATGCTCAGCACGAAGCTGAAAAAACCTAGCGACAGCATGGTGACGAGGTTGTGAATTGAAATGGCAATGTGCAGCGTGTGGGTCATGGTAATTTTTGTTTTATTATAGCATTTCTACTGAGGTTTAATTATTTTTTGGCATGACGTAGGAGTTGTTAATTAACATGTGCGCCAAATTCCCAAAAACCGGTTGAGCGGCAGCCGTGCCAGCGTAGCCGCCGTTGGTTGGCCTATCGATAAAGACGACAATGACGTACTGCGGGCTGTCGCCGCCGACAAAGCCCATATAGGTACCGTTGAACAGGTCGTCGTAATAGCCGCCGCCCGGTTTGGCAATTTGGGCAGTACCCGTTTTGCCACCGACCGTGTAGGTGTTTTGATCAAAAGCTGGCGTGAAGATGTGGTGCTGGATGACGTTTTGCATCAGCGGGATTAGCGCCGCACCAACTTTAGCGCTGACGACATGCTGCCTGACCACTTTGGGAGCTACTTTGGTGGCTTTGCCATCAGCGTCGAGTGTTTGATCGACTAGGTGCGGCTGGTAGTATGTACCACCGTTGATAACGGCCGATAGTGCGGCGCCCATTTGGATCGGCGTGGCGGTCATAGCCTGGCCAAACGCAGTGTTGGCGTAGGTCAGATCGATACCGGCCCCATTCTCGGCCGGGCTGGGCACATAGCCGCCCGATTCATAGCCCTGCTCAATACCGGTTGGCTTGCCAAACATGTAATGGTTGACCATGTAGTCGTGCCAGGCATTACGTGCCTTGTCGTTGATTTGACCGCCGCCCATTTGCATCAGTTCCCATGTAGCACCGGTGTTGAGCGATAAGTTGAGAATGTCGGCAATGCTGCGCGTACCGGCCCCGCCGTCTTCTTCAATGTTGCTAATTCGGAACTTGTCAACCAGCCAAAACGACGGGTCATAATAGGTCGTGTTCGACTGTATGACGCCTTGATCAAGCGCCGCGGCGGTGGTCAGCGTTTTCATGGTTGAGCCGACCTCAATCGGCTTGCTAACGGCGTCGTTTTGGAAGCTAGCCGGATTACTGACATCGGCATAATGCGCCGGATCGTACGTCGGGAAATTAGCCATGGCTTTCACGGCGCCGGTGTGCGGATCCATGATCAGGGCGCTGCCGCTACTGGCTTTGGCATTTTTTACGCCCTGCTGGAGAATAGTTTCCAGCTGTTGTTGCATGGCGAGATCGATCGTCAGCACGACGTCCTGGCCATTCTTGGGCGCCACTTGGGTATTATCTTTACTGGCAGCCAGCGGTACGCCATTGACGTCAGTAATGGCCTTCAGCTGCCCCGGCGTGCCTTCCAACTGCTTGTCGAGCGCCTGTTCGACGCCATAGACGCCTTTACCGTTATCATTAACAAAACCCAACAGTTGCGAAGCCAAACTACCCTGCGGATAGGTACGGTAGTCCTGCGCCTGGGTGCCTAAGCCAGGATATTTCAGGGCCACGATTTTGGCGTGCTGCTCAGCCGTCAGATGCTTGGCCAGCACCACGTAGCGCGTGTCTTTGGTGCGCATCATCTTTTCATAGCTCGCTGCATTACCGCCAATGATGGCCGGCAGCTTAGCCGCTACTTGGTCGGCGTGCTTAATATAGACCGGGTCGGCGTAGAGAGTGTAGAGCTGTTGATTGAGGACAATCGGCAAAGTGTTGGTGCCGTCATAGGCTTCAATAACGCCGCGCGTAGCCGGGATCTGATACTGCTTCAGCTGATCGTTCAGGGCTGCGGTTTTATAGTGGCCGTATTGTATCACCTGCACATAAAATAGGCGGATGACGAAGAGCCCGAGAATCACCAGCAAGACGCCGTACCAGAGACGAACCCGCGTTACAGCCAAGTTGCTGATGTTTTTGTTTGACGGAACCATAAGCTTATTATACCCGAGTGACAATAATACTAAGCAATCAACAATAAACAATACGTTCGATTATGGTTATTGTTCTTTATTGATTGCTGATATTAATTGCGAACCGTGGCGCTCGGCGCAACCGACACCATATTTTTGGCCACAGCACTGCCCTGCACGCGAGCCAATGATTGCAGGCGGGCCGACGCTACTTCGAGGTCGTCGTGCTGGTTTTTTAGCTGCGACTGCTTCTGCTGCAGATTATTGATCTGATAGCCATAGGCATTGGTCTTGGTTACCTGCGTCAGGTACAGCAAGCCGAGCAAACAGGCTAGCACAATCAGCGTGATGGTGTTGCTCACCGGTCCAAGCGTCCGTGTTTGGGCCCGGAAACTGACCGAGTTTTGATTACGGCCGCTGAACCGCGTGCGATTCATAGCTAAGCTACTTGAGTATGTCATCTTTGTCTTTGTTTTATTGTTTGTATTTTTGGGCCTGACCCCGATTGCTCAGGGTCAGGTGAGGCTTAGACCACTTTGACGTGGATCTTGTAAGCCCGGGAGCTGCTTTTGACCTGAATTGGCATGCATTTCCCTTTCTATATTTTTATTTTCACGGCGGCTCGCAATTTAGCACTGCGGGCACGCGGATTAGAAACTAATTCATGGGGGGTGGCGGTGGCGGGCCGCTTGGTCAGCAACTGCAGCTCGGCATCGTAACGATCGCCACTGGCGGCCTGCAAAGCTTGCTTGACCAGCCGGTCTTCCAGACTATGGAAGCTGATGATGACGATACGCCCACCCGGAGCTAACAGTTGCAACCAAAGCGGCAAACTCTGTTCCAGCAGCCCCAGCTCGTCGTTGACGGCGATCCGGAGCGCCTGGAAGGTTCTGGTTGCCGGGTGTACCCGGCTATGACCGGGCCAAGCTCGAGCAACCACCGCTGCCAGCGCGTCCGTTGTGTCCAGCGGCCGGGCCTGCACTATCAAGCGAGCAATCTGTCGCGCTTTCGGCTCTTCACCGTAACGCTTCAAAATATCCGCCAGCTGGTCTTCGTCATAATGATTGACGATATCGCCGGCAGTTGTCGCTTGCGCCTGATCCATCCGCATATCCAGCGGCCCAGGCGATTGAATGGCAAAGCCACGGCTCCCCTCGTTAAGGTGCGGTGACGATACGCCCAAATCGGCCAAAATAAGATCATAGGTACGCTGCTCAGCCAAGAGTTCTCGGCTAGCAGTCAGAAAGTCTTGATGCCGCAGCTCTATTGACTGTCCCGCAAAGCGTTTTCTGAGTTCATCAATCGCGTGGTGATCGCGATCAACAAGTGTAGTCTGTGTGAGGCTTCCAGCCCGTTCCGCAACCGCCGCCGCGTGCCCGCCGTAACCGGCCGTCAGATCAAGGTAGTTGTCCCCTGCCCGCGGCTCCAGATACTGCAGCACTGCGTCGAGCAGTACCGGTACGTGCTGTTGGTCTGTATTTTGGTTTTTGTTTTGGTGCATCTTTTCTTGTTTTTGTTTTCAAGGTCACCTATTCAGCAATCAACTGTTTGTTTTTTGTAGTTTTTGTTTTTGTGCGACTAAGCAATTCGTAAAATTACAATTTGCCAAGTCAAGTTTGAGAGACTTATGTGTGAGGTGGAGTTTTGGGAGGTGTTTTGAGAAAGGTGCAAGATTTTTTTGCGTGGTTTTCTATCTTGTTCCACGTGTTGATTGCCGAATAGTTGACCTCGAGAGGTGTTCGATTCGTTTTCTGCCAAATTGTTAAAGAGCAGCGTGGGCTATGGAGCCATGATCCGCCAGTAGCGACCGACACCGACTGCCACCACATCCCGGCCAATGCCGGCATAGTCGAGCAAATGCTGCTCGAGTGTGATGCGTCCTTGCTTGCCGTCGGGCAATTGCTCGATCTTCCCCATCCGGAATTGGACGTTGAGATCAGCTATCCGCTCGTCGAGGATATCACCGGCTAACCGTGGCTCGACTAAGTTATCCCAGACATCTTTTGGGTAAAGATGTAGGTACTTACCGAAGCCTCTGGTTACGACTGCTCCGCTGGCGAACTTGTCTCGAAGCTCCGGCGGTATGGTTAACCGACGCTTGTCGTCAAGCTTTCGTTCGAAGTAGTCTACCGTGGCCATGGGTATCCTTTAAGCTACTAGTGGTTTTTTTATTTTTCGATCGGTTTGACTATTTTGGTCATTCCAACTTTACCCACTTCCATGAGTGTACTACCCACACTCACCCCCCGCAACCCCAAAATCACTAAAAAAGTGGTGTTCGTGACACCACTTATCCACAGTTATTCAATATTTTGGCTTTTTACGCTACATACAGCGCCGGCGAGCCATTCGCCGACGCTAATTAAGGAGTGCTTATTTCTCTGCTTCTTGCTGCATGCCCGGAATTTCTGGCACTGCCACAGGTTCACCGGGCTGCAACACGCCGTTGGGTGCCTGGTGGGTAATGAACGCATCGATAGCTTTAGCAGTCGCTTCGCTACTGCGTGGGCCTGCATAGGCGCCAGGATCAACCTCTTTACCGATATTTTCTGCGCCTTGGCCTGGCTGGACAGTTTCAACCAGACGCGGGTAACCAGAAACATCAACCGTGCGCTCTATAGGTGTGGCACTTGGTACTGCCCGCTCAGAACTTACGGTATTTTTATTGGCGCCGTGTGCGAACATAAATGCCGTTGCAGCCAATGCTAACGGTGCAAGAATTGTACCGACCTTCGCTTTCGAGTTGATTCTCGATTCTGGCTGGGTAGGTTGATTGTGGACGAGCTCTAAGTGTGTGTTGGTTGTATTCATGGTTTTTATATTAGCATAAGCTTTGTGTTTAGTCAAGCTTATTGCGTGCCGCTCCTGGCCGGCGTTCGTTGTGCGATACGGAAACTCAGATGCTGTTCGGCGGTTTCAGTCTCCTTTTCGCGGCGCATCGTATTATTATTGACGTCGCGCTCGCCGGCCAGTGCCATAGCCGGCTGATTAGGGAGAATAATCTTGCCGTTCGAATGATCAGTCGCCAGACCGAGGGTGACGGCAGCCGTCATAAGCGTAATCCCGACGCCCTGAGCGATGTCCGTCAGCTGATCGGCAGTAATAAAATTAGGGTTTTTTGTTTTATTTGACATAACGCTATTGTAGCAAACATTAGCGGTTTTGTCAATGATGTGCGGTACCTATAATTATTTAGCCCATGCCTGCCGGGTCCCAGGTAACCCGCTCGCCGTCACTGATGGTGCTGAGCTGAGACATGTCGTCATCTGTCAGTTCGAAGTCGAAAATTTCGAAGTTGCTGCGGAGATGATTGGGGTTGGTGGAGCGCGGTAATGGCAGCGTGCCCTGCTGGACGGCCCAGCGCAGCACCACTTGTTGCGGCGTTTTATGCAAGCGCTTGGCAAGCTCTTCGACGGCCGGCGGATTGTCCGAACCGAGGCGGCTGATTGGGCTGTAAGCTTCGATGAGGATGTCGCGCTGATGGCAGTATTCTAAGACGGCTCGCTGCTGCTCATATATAAAGGGGTGGAATTCGACCTGATTGACGGCCGGCACGAGGTCGCTGCGGGTTTGCAGCTCTTCGAGATGTTCGACGGTGTAGTTGCTGACACCGGCGGCCTTGATCGTGCCCTCTTGATAGAGGTGCTCGAAAGCGCGCCAGCTGTCGTGGCGCTTGCCGGTGGCCGGCCAATGGATGAGGTAGAGATCGAGGTAGTCGAGGCCCAGCTTGTCGAGCGAGCTGGCGCAGGCTTTGAGCGTCCGGTCATAGCCCTGGTCGTCATTCCAGAGCTTGGTAGTGACGAACAAATCTTCGCGCGGAATGCCGGACTCGCGGAGGGCTTCACCAACGCCATCTTCGTTGCCATAGATTCTAGCAGTATCAATGATGCGATAACCGGCTTCGAGTGCGGCCAACACCATCTCTTTGGCTTTGTCGGCCGGGCGGATTTCCCAGGTGCCGAAACCAATGGCTGGAATCTGCCGGCCAGTATTGAGCGTGTAGTGGTACATTTAGACCTCGAGAACGACTGGCTTGCCAGTTTCCAACTTTATAAATGTAACATTGTGCTCGCCGAGTACTCGCTCCATTAGATCGTAGCTGCTGTGGCGAGCGGCTTCGCTCCAATGCCAATCGTGAATGGGCAATACATATTGGGGCTGGAGCTTGATGGCCAGATTGACTGCTTTGATGTTGCTTCCCCACGGCGCAGTGACGGGCAGTGCCAACACTGCTTTTGTCTCGCTGAAACTATGGCTGTCGCCGGGGTGGCTGAGTTTATCGAGATAGTGGACGCCGATTTCCTGCGGCTGTGGGAACAACGGCTCGACGCTTTCGTGCGGCGAATCGAAAAATGTCATACCCTCGGGCGCTTCGGCACTGGCCGTTATACCCGCTTTGGCCAACTGCTCCACCGCTTCCGGCGTGGTAGTGATCCGAACCTCCGGAAACTTGGCCACCAGTGCTTTGATCAGATCAATATCAAAATGATCTCCGTGCGCGTGGGTAACCACGATGTCGTCGAGGTACTGCAGACTATCGACATCGAGTGCTTCGGCACTCATGGTGCCAGGGTCAAAGAGCGCGGTGCGATTAATGGGGCCGGGCATTTCCACCAGCAAACAAGACTGGATAAATTTCGTTATTTTCATGTCTGTTCCTTTCGGTTACATAGATAGTATGGGGTGTTCGGACGGCGGGGGCAGTGAAAAAAACGACTGAGCTCTGGCCTTCTATTTATTTTTTTTGCGGTCGTGATAAGCCAGCTCACGGCGCAGTTGATCGAGACGAATGATTTTTTCGTCGAAGGTTTTTAGCAGACTGGAGTACTGCCAGTTCGGCGCCATGATGTGCTCCAGCTTGCCCTGCTCTTCGAGATATTCAGCCAAACTAAAGAAGTCACCATCGCCGGAAACAATGATGGCTTTAGCGTAGTTGGTCATCTCTTTCATGGCGTAGAGCACCAGCTCGGCGTCGACATTGCCTTTGATGGTTGGCTTTTCTTTTTCGCCGGTAACTTTATCGATCAGCGGCTCGCCTTTTTCGTCGTGCTGACTAATATCGACGGTTGGCTTGAGCACAACCAGGAAACCGAGCTCGTGCATGTATTCGTAGAGCGACTCGTTGTCGCTCATGTAGCCAATAAACATGTAGGCATGGCTAACGTTGTGCTTATCTTTGAGGTACTGGCGAAATTTGCGCCAGTCGAGCTTCCAGCCGACGCGCTGCGTGCCGAGGTTGAGGTTCTGGCTGTCAATAAAAGCGTAGTTGTTCAGTTTCTTGGGTCGTCGACGCATGCCTCTAGTCTACCACTTCTCTCCTCGGCGGTGTTAGTGAGAGGTAGCGGCGAGTAGCACACCTTAGTTGCCGGCGATGCCGGCGATAGCAAAGTCGATGTTGCCGAGACTGGCGCTGGAGCCGCTGATAGCGTCACTGGCCATGGAAACCTGCAGTTTGTACTGATAGGTGTTGCCGGCCGCCAGCTGGCTCGGAGTAGTTATGGCTACTCCGCCGCTCGTGGAGGCATCAATTAATGACTGTAGCGTAAATGTCTGGGTCAGATTGCTAGAGACGGAGGTTAATAAGACATTTACCTTGCTCAAGTCGACGCTGCTTAAATTGGTTGGGGTGCTGGAGACGGCCAACCGCAAAGCCAGCCCGGTGCCGCCGCTGTTGCGGAGCGTCACTGTATAGCCGTTTTGCGGCATGGCTGCGCCGCCCGGAATAAGATTATTGAAGTCGTAGCCGGCTTGTGTGGTGCTAAAGGTGGTGCCGTCGGAGCTTATTTGCAGGTTAGCGGTGGCAGTTTCGATGGTATTGCCAGTTAGTTTATCTTGGCTTTGCAGCGCAGCGTAGCTGACGCTACCGATGGCGATGGTGCAGGCGGCAATCAGCGCTGCCAGTTGGCGCCGCGTGAGGTGCTGGTGTCGTTTCATAGGATCTCCTTACTTAGTGAGGACAGCATGAAACAGCGCCTGCCGGCAGGCAAAACTTTGTGGCGAGAATAAAGAATTATTTAATCTTTGGCGCCGTGCGACTGGATGATGGCTATGATGTCGGGGCCATAGGCTTCGACTTTTTTGGGCCCGAAACCAGCTATGCCGAGCAACTGCTGCAGGCTGGCGGGTGGCGCGGCGGCAACAGCCGAGAGCGTGGTATCGTGGGCAATAATGTAAGCCGGCAACTGTTCGGCACGGGCTCGTTTGATGCGCCAGTCTTTGAGCTTGGCGTAGAGGGCTTCGTCGATGATCGGCGTTGTTTTTTTGGGAATAACTTCAGCGGCAATATCGGGAGTGTCGGTAGCTAGCTGGCGAGAGGCCTGGCGGGCCTGGGCGTCGAATTCGTAAATTTGGGGATGCATCTTCATAGCCATGGCATTCAGGCCCTGCAAATAGAGGCCGCTCAGCGACCGGACACGCGACAGCGCGACGTAGCCCATGCCGGGCGTAAAGGCCCGCCGCAAGTCAATTTCGGCAGCATCGAGGCTCATGCCCTGACTCTTATGAATGGTGATGGCCCAGGCCAGTCGCAGCGGCAGCTGGCTGACTTCGGCGCGAACGCGGCCGTCTTCGCTGAGGCTCCAGCTGTGCGGCTCGACAGTTAACGCTCTGCCGTTGAGCAGGCGCACAACCGGCTGATCATTTTTGAAGTCGACCACCTGCCCGCGGCTGCCATTGACGAAACCTTCGGCAAAGTTATTGGCCACAAACATAACTTCTGCGCCCAGTTTGAGCTCAAGCTCCGGGGGCACCAGCAGACCTTTGGCTAGTTGCTCGAGCTTGGCTTTGGAGCCCTTTGTGACCATTTGATATACGTAACGCTTGCCGGGCAAGGCCGCCAGGTGGCGCTGATTGATGGCTTCGACATCGATATTGTGCGAGTAGAGGCGCGTCACAACCATGTCTTCGGCCGGCCGTTGATTGATGCGCTGGGTCAGCAGTTCACCGTGATGCTCCTCGACCGTTCCCTGGCGCATGGCTTCGAGCAGCTCCAGGAGACCATCGTGGTTCTGCTGACGGTGCTGCTCGGTAATGTAGCAGATCTGCGGGTTGAGCTCGGTCCAGGCGTTTGAGAGGTGCACGAAATCGGCCACGTTGCTGGTACGGCTGACTGGCGGCAGCTGGAACAGGTCGCCGACCAGCACCACCTGGAGACCTCCAAACGGCGCATCGCTGGCCCGTAAAATTTTGGCCAAGCGGTTAATCATGTCGAGCCGGTAGCCGTGCAGCATTGAGACTTCGTCGATAACTAAAATATCGGCCGCGTTATAGCGTTTGATGAGCTTATCGCTACCGCCCAGCTTGCGGGCATCATCATCGTGCAGCTCATCGAGAATACCGAGGCCTGACCAGGAATGAATCGTGGTGCCGTTCAGGTGGCTGGCGGCGATGCCGGTGCTGGCGGTGACGGCCACCCGCTTACCTGCCCGCTGGGCACGCTTAATAAACTGGTTTAAGACATAGGTCTTGCCCGCCCCGGGTGCGCCCGTCAAAAAAACATTGGCGCCGCCCATCATAATATGGAGTGCTTGTGCTTGCCGCATGGAGTTCAATTGTAGCACTCACCGCCAGCGCCGCCCAAAAAGAATCGGCACAGTAAATAATTTTTTAATGATTGCTCACCACTTTACAAAGCCTCAATTAAGGTGTAGTTTATTTTTACTATGACGTCCGATAACCTGCACTTTGAAAGCCCTTACGAACAGTACGCCATCATTGAAGAACAATTTCCTGAAACCGAGAATAGAGTCCGCCATAATAAGCTGAAACGGCGTGAAACAATTCATTTGGAGCGCACTGGTTTCTCTTCCCCTCCTCGCTCGATAGCCAAAAAACGACCAGCTCCTATACGCCCATGGTACAACACCAATCATTTACGACACATATTGGATCATACTGACGATCTTGATATCAACGTGGTGGCCCGAGCTGAGCACTCGTGTAATCAGGTAATGGACCTCTTACAAGCTATCGGCGAGCTGGCATATGAAAGCGCGTCTCTTTCTAGTAGCGCAGAAATGTAGTCTCTTTACAGTACATAATTTTTTAATGTCGGCTTACACTATACAGCGACAATGTCTAAGATATCTTTAACAGGCATGAAGGTGTGGGCGCCCTCATAATATGAACCGACCACGAACAATTCCGGCGCCCGTCCAGCAAAGTTAATCGAATCGTCCGGTAGTCGCTTAAACCCGGGTAGCGCATCGAACATACCGCCACGCATTTTGAGTGGCGTGGTTTTATCAACGATCCCAAGCTCATCCGCTTCGCCAGCCAGATAGCTATCCCGATTGCCCACCACAACCTCTGTGGACGTTAAAACGAGGCTCGAGAGTAACTCTAAAGAGTTTAAGTAGCTTATCCGCTGCCGAGTACGCTCGATATTAAAGCCATCGTCGCCGCCCAATACGTCGTTAGCAACGGCGCCTAACTGCCGTACAATATCCGGCACTGAAGCCGTTCCTTCAAAAGCAATGCTATTAAATTTTTCAATCAGTGCATCCTTGCGTAGATCGTATAAACTATGCCCGTGCACCGGCAGGACGGGCACAATTTCACTACCTACCACCCATATGTGTTCTATATTCTTTTTGTTATACCAGTTATAAAATTCGTCGGCATATTGATACTGACCTGTCATTACCAGATGCGCCGCAACTGGTATGACTTTGTTCAGATCTTGGCTATATGCCGGTCTCATCCCGAGCCCGTAATAGATACCGCGTATCCCCATCTTTTCTTCGGTCGGCATACTATATTCATCGGCCGCCAATGATAAGGGATGCATGTTACCGTCGGCATCGGCGCATGGAATAAGTGGCGAGCCATACACTATCACCTCTTCTTCTAATAGCGGGTGCTGAAGATCTAGTTTTTTGATGAGTTCGTCGAACTGCGAACCGTTTGCCAGCGCTTCCTCGGGGCATTCGACGGCCAAAACTTCCATGTTGCGCGCGGCTTCATTCAGGCGGCGTATTTCATCGAGCGGACTGCTGTAGTTGGTCCTCGCCATATGCTGCAATCATATCCGATAGTAGACGAATTGGCAATTACTGTTTTTGTGTGGTGCTCAGTTAATGCGCCAGGTTTTGCGTTAGATCGGCAATTTTAATGCGCTGTTGTTCGGTCGTGTCGCGGTGGCGGACGGTGACGGTGTCGTCTTCGAGTGTATCGAAGTCGATGGTCACACAGTATGGTGTGCCGATTTCGTCTTGGCGGCGGTAGCGCTTACCGATGTTGCCGTTGTCGTCCCACATAACATTGCCGAATGCTTGCTTGAGGGTGCTGTAGACTTGTCTGGCCTTATCGACCAGCTCAGTTTTGTTCTTCAGCAGCGGGCTGACGGCTACTTTCACGGGCGCTAAATGCACCGGCAGCTTCAGATAGCTACGCTGTTCGCCGTTCACTTCATCTTTGGTGTAGGCGGCGCTGAGAACGGCCATAATCAGACGCTCCAGGCCAAAACTCGGCTCAATGACGTGCGGTACATACGCTGCCGAGCCGTCTTTGGGCCGGTACTCCATATTTTTACCGGAGGCTCGCTCGATATTCTTGAGGTCAAAATCGGTTCGATACGCTAAACCGAGTAATTCTTCGCGGCCAATCGGGAAGTCATATTCAAAGTCGATGGTGCGCTGGCTGTAGTGGGCGCGGTCGCTTTCGGGTACTTCCAGCTTGTGAATTTTGTCGGCTGGCAGGCCAAGCTCTTTGAGGAAGTTTTCGATGTCGGCCACCCATTTTTCAAATAGCTCCTGCCAGGTGTCTGGCTGTACAAAATACTCAATCTCCATCTGTTCAAACTCACGTGACCGGAAGACGAAATCGCGTGGACTGATTTCGTTGCGAAAGGCTTTGCCCTGCTGCGCAATACCAAACGGCACGTCGGGGTAAAAACTATCAACGACGTTTTTATAATTTGTGAAAATACCTTGCGCTGTTTCGGGGCGTAGATAACTTATGGAGTTTTCATCAGCCACCGGCCCAACGCTGGTTTTGAACATCATATTAAACTGGCGGGCTTCGCCAAAGGTGTTAGTTTTGCCGCAGCTGGGACATTTGGCGGTGTCGATTTTGTCGGCACGGAAACGGTTATGACAGTTTGAACACTCCACCAGCGGGTCGGTGAACGTATCGACGTGGCCGCTGGCCTGCCAAACTTTTTGGTTCATCAGGATGGCGGCGTCGACTCCCAGCATGTCGTCGCGCTCGTCGACAAAGGTTTGCCACCAGAGGTTCATAATATTGCGTTTCAGCTGGACGCCAAGCGGGCCGTAGTCCCAGGTGCCAGCCAGGCCGCCATAGATTTCGCTGCCCTGATAGATAAAGCCGCGGCGCTTACAGAGACTGACAATTGTTTCGAGGGAGACGTCGCTCATATGCAACCGATTATACCCGAATGTAAGAAGTTAGCATAGCACGGACCAGTGGCGCTATTGTCTCGAGCGTCGGCTGCAAGCCGTCAATAGTTGCCAGCCGAACCGGCAACTGCGGGCCAAACAACAAGCGCAGACTCTTAATATGGGCGGGCCGTAGTGCGCCGTTGGACTGGCCGGCAAACAACATATTATCGAAGTCGAAGTTATAGCGAGCGTCGGCGTTTAACTTCTGGCCGGCAGCATCGGTGTGCAAGTTCGGCGTGTGACCCGCCAGCTTGAGCAGCTGAGCCATAAACCAGAGGTGAATCAGCTGGAGATTAATCGTGGCGTCGTCCAATGCCATAAAGGCCGCCTGCAATAATTCAAAATAGTCGGCCTCGGGATTGTCTTCGGTGGCCCGGTTGAGCATTTTAATAAGTTCGTAGCCAAGCTGGACGCGTTCGATATCTTTGATGATGGTGCCGTAGTGGCTAATCAGACGGGTGCTGACCAGCGTGCCGATATCGCCCCTTCCCTGGATAAAGGTAATATGGCTGGTGCTGAACAGCTCGATGCCGCCAGCCAGTTTACTCTTAACTTTGCGTACGCCGCGGGCCATCAGCCGCAGCTTGCCATACTCCGGCGTCAAGACAGTAATAATGCGGTCGGCTTCGCCAAAATCGGTACGACTCAATACGATAGCGGTGGTTAGGAGCTGTTTCACGCGACTACCGGCAGCTGGACGCGCACCGCCGCCAGCAGACTGCCCAGAGATGTCAAAGGCTTGTAGAGATAGGCGCCGACACCGAGCTCGTGTTGCAGCAGTTCGCCGTGGTGAGCAAACTCGTTTGGCGGCACGTGTGTTTGGACAATAACCGGTACGCCCTGCCACTCCGGGTACGAACGAAACTCATACAAGAATTCAATGCCTGAATGTTCGATCAATTGTAGCTCCAGTATGACCACATCTGGTTTTTGCTGATCGGCCGCCAGAATGGCCGCCTGGGCGCTGGCACATGGCACCACATCGTGACCGCCTTCAACCAGGTATTGCCGATACGTTTCAGCCAACAGGCGGTCGGGTTCGACGAGAAGAATGTGCGCCATACTACACCAATTGCAGCTGCGGGCTGGGCTGCATTACCACACCGAGGCCGTACAGCCGGTGATGGCGCGAGGCCGTTAAATTAAGCTGCATGGCGCGCAAGATTGTGTCAGCTACAAAGATGCCGGCGCCGCTGGTATGTGTGAGGCCTATCAGCGGTTGACGGCTGTGGGCCTGCAGTTTGCGGCCGCGCTGCAGGCTGGTAGCAGTCAGCTGTTTGGTGTCGGCGTAGAGGCCGGTGACAATGCCGTAGCGACTTCGGTGGGTAGCTAATTGCAGTTTGAGCTGTGGGCTTTCTAGTGCCGGCAGCGCTTCAATTAAGCTGGCGCCCAAGCTGACCAAGGCCGCCTGCAAACCCTGACGATGGGCCACCACCGGACCGTAGCGACCGGCGATGTTCAGTTCCAGTGCCACGCCGTAGTTCTTGGCCAGCGCGTCGAGCTGCTGGGCTGCATCATACAGAACCGACGAGACAGAAACTGATTCCAGAGCCAGTTGCTGCGGCTCGAGACTCAGCCGCACGCCCAGCGCATAATTATCGAGCATCTGTAGGGCGCCTTGGGCGGTGCTGCGCATCCGGGCAAGATCGGCCTGGCCGTTGAGCTGGCCCTGCTCGGCCTGACGGGCGATCTGTAACAACGGTAGTTTTAATTCCTCGGCAACGCTCAGCAGTAATTGCTGCGTCAAAATTGGCGATTGTGCTGCGCGCGCCATGGAAGCCTGTTACCCTCACTTACTATCGCCAGTATAGCAAGTTGATGAGTGAGTGCGCTAGGGGGTGGTTGGTGGGATAGTGGGATAGCTGTTACGGCGAGAAGCTAAAATTCGGCAAAATGCTGTTGTTGAAATCATTGATGAATTGATTGCCTTCGGTCCAGATTTGCACCGTTTGCGAGCGCAACGGCAGAACGACCATGATGCCCTGCTTGGGGGTACTGCTACCTTGATTACCGATGGTACCAGTGATCTTCACGCCGACAACTTTTGGTAATTTTGGCAGTGAGTAAGCTGTAATGGTCGGTGGGTTTTGCTGGCCGCTGCTACTAAGGTTTTTGACTACCGAGGCATAGGCCTGATTAAGGACTTGGACGCGGAGCGCAAACACTGAGCTCTGGTTGGTCAGCGACGGTACCACGCCCGGATAAAAGTAACCGTCGACCATGGCGCTATTGCTGGAACCGCTATCGTCTACGTAGCCGCTCCAGGTTTTGGGGTATTGCAGCACCAGGCTGCCGTAGGCTTCCGGTCCGTTATAGGTACGCAGCGGGTTCTTTTCGGCCTCGACGAAGGCAGCATCTTTGGCTGCGCTCTCGGCTTGTTTGGCTTTATCGACAGCCACGCTCACCTTGGCGTCGGTGTGCTGCTTATAATCTTGGCGGCTGGAGTAGGCCCAGCCTGCAAAAGCGAGCGCACCAACGAGCAACAGAATACAGAGCACCAGCGACACTACGACGCCGTTGACTGCCCCATCCTGGTTATGCTTGATCATAGCAATCACTGTAGCATAGGCTTAGCGATATTTGTAGAGGAAAACACCCTTGCGGCTGGCCGCCGGCTTGCGGGCCGGAACTGCAAACGCAAAGCTCACAAGTTTGACGGGCTTATGGCTATATTGTTCAATTTTTGTATCCAGCTGAGGCATATATTTGGGTAATAAAAATACAAAGATAGCTTGGGCTGGCGGCCAGGGCTTTCGCCAGAAATCACCCCATATAATCTGCACGTTGTGACGATAACGACGGGTGCGCAGCCAGCTAATGGCTGCCAGCCAGGGGTTGAGTTCATAGGCCACGACGCGGATGCCCTGTTTGGCGGCCGCTACGGCCACTTTACCGTCGCCGCAGCCCAACTCCAGCAAACAATCGCCGGTTTTGAGATTCGCCAGTTCCAAGGCAGCCACCACTTGAGGGCGCAGCGTCGGCAGATATGGCGCGCCATACAGCAGCACGCCCGCAAAGCTGGCAATCAGCACGATTATAAAAAGGCTGAGCCACATCATTCGCCCGTCTTGAACTGGGCCTTGAGCTGGCGAACTTTGTTTTCGGCTGTCGCCAGATATTTTTCGAGCTGTTGCACTAGCTCTAGGCCGCGCTGATAGTGCTTAAGGGCTGTGTCGACGTCGAGATCTTCGCGCTGTAATTCCAGCATAACGGCATCGAGCTCGGCGCTGAGCGATTGATAGTCAGGGAGGTCTTTGGACTGTGTCATGGTGCTTGCGTACCTTTCGTTGGCTGCACTGTCGCCTTGAAGCGACCGTCGGCTAGTTGTACTTCTACTATAGCAGTCGGTTGGAGTTGCTTTATGCTGCGCAGCGCCCGATCGGCCTGGCGCACAATGGCGTAGCCGCGCCGCAGAATGGCTTCCGGGCTGAGCACCGCCAGCAATTCCTGCTGATGCTTAATCTGTTGGCGGGCCGTACCGATAACCGCCTCGGCCTGCTGTTCGAGCAGATCCGCCTGACGCGCCAGGTGTTGGTGGGCCAGCTGCAGTTGGTGTTGGCTGATTTGTTCGAGCTGTGTCAGTCGTGACTGTAGCTCCCGAACGACGTGCGCCCGATCGGGCGCCAACAGTTCGGCGGCATTACTGGGGGTGCTGGCGCGCTGATCGGCGGCCAGCTCAGCCAGCGACATGTCAACTTCGTGACCAATTGCTACCAGTGTTGGTACGCGGCTGGCCGCCACCGCCCGCACCACCGGCTCGGCGCTAAATGCCGCCAGGTCTTCGGCACTGCCGCCGCCGCGAATAGCAACAATTACTTGCGGCGGCTCGGGCGCAGCGTTGAGCTGCTCGATGGCCGCCACAATCTGGGCCGGCGCACTCTCGCCTTGCACCTGTACATCAATAAAATCGATGGCCACGCCACGCCAACGCGCATCAAGAATCTTCATAAAATCGGCGTACGCGGCCGACTGCCGCGACGTTACCAGGCCAATGCGTGTCGGCGGGTACGGTATAGCGCGCTTGCGGTGCTCGTCAAACAAACCTTCGGCGGCCAGTTTGGACTGCAGCAGCTCGGCGGCTCGTCGGATGGTACCCTCTCCCGCCGGCTGCATAGTAATGACGTTAACGCTAAAACCGTAGAGGGGGTGCAACTTTGGCTGGCCACGGACTTTGAGCAGCATGCCGTCTTCTAGCGGTCCTGGCAGCTGATACACCGTACCAAAGCATTTCACGCTGGCCAGTTCATCCTTGAGGTCAAAATAAACCCAGCGGTTTTTACTGACCCGAAAACTGGACAGCTCGCCGGTAATCGTCAAGTCAGGATAAGCATATTCGAGCGTCTGGTTAAGCAGGGCTACGAATTCACTGACCGTCAGCTGCAACCCCCTGTCAGGCTCCATCGATGGCCTCCACGGGCGGCGCCGCACCACGTCGCAGGGCCTGATGGTAGAGATAGTAGCCCGGCGGGACCTGCAGCAAGGTATTGAGCACTCGATACATGACCGTTACCGGCAGACTGACTCCGGCCGGCACGCCGGCACTGACCAATACGGCCGTCATCAAAGCCTCGTAAATACCGATGCCGCCGGGCAAGATGGACACTAGGCCGGCAAAGTTGGCGACTGCATAAGCCAGAATAACCGCCCCGATATTTACAAATTTACCAAACGCAATGTAGACCACATATATGGCCGCCACCTCTGTAACATTGGCCAGAAAGGCATACCAGAACGGCGCCACTAATTGCTTATAATTTTGCTTAATCAGTTGGTAGTTCTGGTGGAAATCATCAAACACCCTACGTGCTCGATCAATATTGATTGTTTCAGGGCTACGCGGCCGGACAATTCGGATCAGCCGGTTGAGCCCGCGTGTGACCGCCGTAAAAAAGCCGTCGATGCGTTTTTTGCTGCCGACAATGTAGACGAAACCGGCCGTGCCCACCAGCAGTAGCGTCGACAGTGAACCGGCAACCAAAATCGTCAGATTGTTAACCCGCCCCATGACCGACAAGGCCAGCAGACCGAGCACAATCAGCACTTCAAACGATACAAACACCAGGCCAATCTTCATGACGTGGATCAGCGTAGCCTTGCCGCCAGTTAGCTCGCTGCCCTTACGCAGCCGAAGCGTGAAATACGACATGCCGGTGACGCCGCCGCTCGGGAATACATGATTAACGAAGTTCAGCTCCAGCGACGCCCGAAATAAAAATCGATACGGCAGCACATTGCCCACCAGGCGAAATAGGCGCTGGTAGAGACGAGCCTGAGCGTGATAATTGAGCGCCTCGACGGGAATCAAGAGCAGCAGCGCCCAGGCGTGGACGTGCGGCAAGCTTCGAAATGTGGCGCCCACTTGGTGCCGGCTGGCATAGAGCACAAGTACCAGTGCCGCCAGCGTCACCACGTTCACTACCAGCTTCCATCGCCGTCGCCAAAAGCCTGCTGTTTCCATCTGCTCCATTATACCTCGCCGCATCCGCAATGCGTCATGCCGAGCAAGCGAAGCGCGGCCGAGGGATCTCGTGTCAAATACTAACGAGATCTTTCGGCTGCGCTCAAGATGACAAAACCGGTATACTGTAGGGATGCAAAGTTTGTTGATTTTGGGCCGCCAGCCGGCGCTCGGTTTAGCCGAACTGGAAAGCCTGTATGGCGCTGCCAAGCTGCGCCCTGCCGGACCACAAGCAGTCGTTGTCGATGTCGATCCGTGCCTGCTGGCGTTTGATCGTCTGGGCGGCAGCGTTAAATTCTGTAAGCTGTTGACTGAGCTCGACACCGTCCACTGGCGCGAAATTGAAAAGTTTCTGCTGCAGGTCAGCCCCGGCCATAGCCGACAAATGCCGGAGGGCAAAATGCAGCTTGGCCTCAGCGTTATCGGTTTTGATGTTGGCGTGCGGCAGATTGAAGCCACCGGTCTGTCGCTCAAAAAAGCCATCCGCGCTACCGGCCGTTCAGTGCGCCTAATTCCGAACAAAGCCGTCGAGCTGAATGCCGCCCAAGTCATCCACAATCATCTAACAGGTCCGAACGGCTGGGAGCTGGTACTGATCCGCGACGGCAAAAAAACGATTATCGCCCAAACCGTCAAAGTGCAGGATATCGAATCATACACCCGCCGCGACCGTGAACGCCCCAAGCGCGACGCCAAGGTCGGCATGCTACCGCCCAAGTTGGCGCAGATCATCGTCAATTTAGCAGTCGGTGAGCTACCGGTTGAGGCGCTTGAATCAATCTGTGATATCCCGGCCGGTCAACCAATTCCCCGCCCACTACTCAACAAAGCCGTCTTGGATCCGTTTTGCGGCACCGGTGTCGTTCTGCAAGAGGCAGCCTTAATGGGATACGGAGTGATGGGCAGTGATCTCGAGCCGCGTATGATCGATTACAGTGAGCAGAACCTGGCGTGGTTGTCCTCTCAGTATGGCGAGGATTTCAAACCGGAAAGCCTGGAAGTCGGCGACGCTACCACCCATCGCTGGGATACTGCCTTTGATATGGTAGTCACGGAGACATATCTGGGGCGCCCGTTCACTGCTACGCCAACACCTGAAGTCCTGGCCCAAACTATTGCCGACTGCAATTTGATTATCAAAAAGTTTCTGGGCAATATAGACGGGCAGATGGCCAGCGGTACTCGACTGTGTCTGGCAGTGCCGGCTTGGCAAACACGACCGAATCAGTTCAAGCGCCTACCCCTTATTGACCAGATTGAGGATTTGGGCTATAATCGAGTAAGTTTCGAGCATGTTAGGGATGAAGATTTGACCTACTATCGTAGTGATCAGATCGTCGCCCGACAGCTCCTAGTAATTACAAGGAAGTAAGCATGAGTCATGTAAAAGCCGGCGGTACAGCCAAAAATATCCACGACAGTCCAGGCCAACGCCTCGGCGTTAAGCTGTTTGGTGGCCAAAAGGTAAAGACCGGCCAGGTTATCGTTCGCCAGACCGGCATGACCAAGCGCGGCGGCGTCGGCACTAAAGTCAGCCGTAACTACACCATCCACGCTGCCCGTGACGGTGTCGTCAACTTCCAAACCCGCAAGGTGCGCACCTTCAGCGGCCGCTCCGTACCACGCACCGAAGTCACTGTAGTTTAGTTTCTCTTTTTGCAAACTTCAAACTTCAAATCGATAAAGACGGCTTAGGCGTCGGCGCCAAGGTGGTGGCGGATGCGTTCGATAACGTCGGCAATGACGACTTGTGATTTAACCAGATAATCATCGGCGCCAAGTGACTCGGCACGCTCTTTGTCACTGTCCTGGCTAAGGGCGGTCAACATAATAATTTTCAGGTTGGCTGTCTCTGGGGTGTTACGCAGAATGTCGAGCACATCAAAGCCGCTGACCTTCGGCATCATAACGTCGAGCACGATGAGATCAGGGTGATAGCTAAGCGCTGTTGCCAAGGCTTCTTCGCCGTTCGCAACACGGCGAATATCAAAGCCTTCGGCCTGCAGGCGTGTCACATAGACGCTCGACAGTGCGTCATCATCTTCGACCAGCAAAATGCGCTTGGGGTGTCCGGCTTGATCCATACTGCTCATGGTAACTCATTCGGGCGAAATGCTCAATGCCAGAGCGTCATCCCGGTGCAGTAGCTTATTGGACTTGCTTGAGGAGCGCCTTGATGTAGCCGTCAAACATCGGGTGCGGCCGGTTGGGGCGACTTTTGAACTCCGGATGGAACTGGCTGGCCAGCAGAAACGGATGGTCGATGCCTTCGATAATTTCCACCAGGTTATTGGCGGGATTGAGGCCGCTGGCGCGGATGCCCCATTGCTCATATTGATCTCGGAAAGCATTGTTGCACTCACCGCGATGGCGGTGGCGCTCGACGATCTTCGTGGCATCGTAGGTTTTGGCGGCCAGACTGCCCTTCTCGAGCTGACAGTCGTAATCGCCGAGGCGCATCGTCCCACCGGTCATGTGCTTGTCAACCTGATCGGCCATGGTATTAATAATCAGTTCCGGGCTGTCGGCGTCGAGCTCAAAACTCGTCGCCTGGGCGAGGCCAGCATTGCGCGCGGCGGCGATAACGGCCATCTGGAGACCAAGGCACAGGCCGAGATATGGAAGCTTGCGTTTCAGGGCATGCTGAGCAGCTTTGATTTTGCCCTCAAGGCCGCGCTGGCCAAAGCCGCCGGGTACCAGAATACCGTCATAGCCCTGTAAGGCTTTGGTGATATCAGCGCCAGGAGCGTCGTACTCCGAAGCGTCGATCCAGGTAATATCAACGCTGCAGTCGTTGTGCCAGGCGGCCGATTTGAGCGCTTCAAAGACCGACATGTAGGTGTCGGTGTTGTCCATGTACTTAGCCACAAAACCAACCCGGACGGTGCGCGGATGTTCGGCAGTAGCGCGCGTAACGACGGCCCGCCAATCTTTCAAGTCGGGCTTGGCCGCCTTGAGGCCGAGGCGTTCGGTGATAACATCGGCGATACCAGTGTCTTCGAGCGTCAGTGGCACCTGATAAATACTCGGCGCGTTTGGCAGCAAGGCGATGGCCTCCTCGGCGACGCCGCTAAACAGGCTGAGTTTTTCACGGACACGTTCATTGGCTTCAGTCTCGCTGCGGCCAACCAGGATGTCGGGCGCAATGCCAAGGCCGCGCAGTTCGCGAACCGAGTTTTGGGCCGGCTTGGTCTTGGTTTCATTGCTGGCGCCGAGGTATGGCAGATACACGACGTGAACGTAGACGCAATTCTCGAGACCGACTTTGACGCCGAGCTCGCGGATGGCCTCAACGAATGATAACGACTCGTAGTCACCAACCGTACCGCCGATCTCGACGATGTGAACGTCAAAACCCTCGCCCGCCTTGATAATCCAGTCCTGGATGGCGCCGGTGAGGTGCGGAATGATCTGGACGTCGTCGCCTTCGAATTTGCCGGCGCGCTCGTCCTGGATGAGCTTGAGTAAGATCTTGCCGCTCATGACGCTGCTGGCGCTGGTCAGTTCTTCGTCGATAAAGCGTTCGTAGTGGCCGAGGTCGAGATCAGTTTCGGCGCCATCTTTGGTGACGAAACATTCACCGTGCTCGCGAGGGTTGAGCAGCCCGGCGTCGACGTTCAAATACGGATCACATTTTTGGAGGTTAACCGATAGGCCACGGGCCTTGAGCAAGTTGCCGATCGAGGCGGCCGTGATGCCCTTCCCCAGCCCGGAAAGCACACCGCCTGTCACAAACACATACTTCGTCGGCTTTTTTGCCACGACTAACACCTCTCTTTTATTGCTCTCATGCTACCCTATACGCCCCTGTTTGGCAAGCCAAAGGAGACGCTTCATTACCGCTTAGCTATTGGCAACAACCCTATGCAGTAGCGATTAGCAGATGGCGAGAAGGCCGCGCGACGGCCAGTTGCTAAGCGGCTGCTGCATTACGCTTCGAAATTTGCTACTGGCTACTGGCCGGCGAGATATTTCTCGGCGGCAGTAAGTTGGGTGTCGTTGCCGGCTTTGATATCGTCGGGTGATATGGTGACGGTTTTGTCGGGCGTAATGCCCTTGTGGTTGATGTTTTGGCCATCGGGGCGATACCAGCTGGCCACCGTCACTTTGAGCTGCGAGCCGTCTTTGAAATTGACCAGCTGCTGGACGACACCCTTGCCGTAACTCTTTTGTCCGATGACGTAGGCGGCCTTGTTGTCGTGCAGAGCGCCGGCGGTGATTTCTGAGGCGCTAGCGCTGCCGCCATTGATCAGCACGACAGTTGGGATGCCCTTGAGTTCATTGCCGCCCAGCGCGTCGTAACTGTTAACGACGGTGGTTTCACGCTTCTCCTGCAGGACGTTCTGGCCCTGATTGAGCCAGAGACTGGACACGTGGACGGCGGCGTCGAGCAAGCCGCCCGGATCGTCACGCAAATCGAGAATGACACCCTTCACACCTGCCTGCTTGAATTGGTCGGCGGCCTTCTGGCTCAGATCGGTCGTGTCGTCGGCAAAAGTACTGATTTGCATGTAACCGATGTTGCCATCCAGCGTTTTAGTCGTAACGCTGGGCAGTTTAATATCCTGCCGGGTAATCGTAAAGTTCAACGTTTGCGATTTGTCGCGCACAATTTGGAGCGTAACTTTTGTGCCGGCCGGTCCACGGATTTTCATAATCGCGTCGTCGAGCGTCAGCGTGCTGGTGTCGGCGCCATTGATCTGAGTAATGATATCTTGCTTCTGCAGGCCGGCTTTGTTGGCCGGATAGCCGGTAATTGCTTCACCCACCACCAGATTGCCGTCGCTGTCTTTGCTCAAGCGAGCACCGATGCCGGCAAAGGAATTATTGAGCTGGTGATTGAAATCCTGGGCCTCTTTAGCGGTGAAATAGACCGTGTATGGGTCTTTGGTGGCTTCGGCCAGACCGTGCTTTAAGCCATCGATCAACTGGCTTTCTGTCAGCTTGCCGTCGTAATTATCCTTTAGTGACTGGTAGACTTGGTCGACTGGCGAATAGTCTAACTTTGCGGGCAGGTTGCCGGATACGGCTTTCGGGTCGTGGTGAAAATTAGGATTGAGCCGGCCGTCACCCACCCCGACGCCAAGTATAAAGATAAGTAGCGCTACTAGTACGGTACTAAAGCCACGGCGGTGGCTATAACCGCCGCCAATGGTATAGTTAGTCCCCTGTTTTAGTTTTTCCCTCATTGCTATTTATTATAGCAAACAACCATAAGCAGCGTCATAGCCGTTTACCGTTTACTATTTTCCATTTTCCGTACGTTTACTGTTTACCACTGAACCGCGCACTACGTGACAGTAAACGGCTCATGGATCCTGTACAGTGAACAGTACATGGTAAATGGCTATCGGTACGCCGTCAGCCAGCGCTCTCTTAAAGCCAAGAACAAAAATTAATGAACAGTTTTATTTACGGGAAGTGGATGAAGACGAGAGAGCCGGGGCTGATGGTGTTTGTCGAGTAGCGGCCGTTGAGCGAGACGTTGTACTGGCTGATGTTGATGGTACCGTTGCCATTGACGCTCTCGACGTACATGGCGTGGCCGTAGGCGCCGGAGTTACTAATGGCGACATCGCCGGCACGCGGGTTGCCGTCGACGGGAATGCCGTCGGCGCGGGCATCATCATCCCACTGGTTGGCATTGCCCTGGCCACCCCAATACGGCATGACGCGGCCGGAAGCAGCTACTCGGAAGGCGGTGTAGCTGACGCACTCGCGGTTATACATGCCCCAGTCGTCAATAACGGAATCCTGCGGTATATTGCACCACTTACCTGGATAGCCGCCGCCACATGTCGGGCCGACGCCAGCCGCCGAGCTACCGCTAATAAAGCGGGCGTTGGCAGCGATCTGCTGGCGTTTTAGGTCTGAAATCTTACTGGAGTTGGCACTAATCTGCTGGTTATAGGCCGACTGTTGGCCCTCGTTGTAGGCCAGCATTTGCTGCTGTTGCTGCTGGGCCGAGGCCAGTTGGTCATTTTGAGTTTTTTCAGAGGCGACCAGTACATCAACTTCGGCTTTTTGCTTCTGGAGCTGCGTCTGCAAGTCAGCAATTTCCTGAATGGTGGTGTTGATCTTGTTTTGCACGCTGGTGCGATACTCTTGCTTATCAACGTAGTCGCTAAGGTTTTTGCTGGTGGCCAGCTCTTCGATCGTTGATAACGAACCGTCAATATACATGGTGCGGATATCTTCGCTCAGATAGCTCTTTTCGAGGGTAATTTTGTTTTGGGCGTCGGTAATCTGCTGTTGCAGACTGTTTTGCTGCGCCTCGTTGGCGTTGAGCGAAGCTTGCAAGGCGCTAATCTGCGCCTGCAGTATATTGATGGCGTCCTGATAATTGCTGGCCTGTGAAGCCAGATCGTTGACTATGCTCTGCGTGTCGGCGTTTTGAGCCCGCAAGGCGTTGATCTGATCGTCAAATTGATCAGCATGAACAATCACCGCGCCGCCACCGATAACCGCCACTGCCAGCGCTACAAACAATACCGCCCGGACGCGGCTCATAGACTTCAAGAATGATTTTTGTTTGTTTTTTGGCATATGTTTGTTTGAGCTTATGCTACCGCTCACTGTACGCCATGTGATCAAATTTGTCTACCCTCCCGCAAGGTAAACAGCATACCGTAAACAGTACACTGTCAGCTCGATTGTTGTTATTTTGTCTTAAATTTGAGGTAACGGCTGGTCGCGATAATAGAAGATACCGTTCCTATAATAATACCAATAGCGATTTGCAGTGTCAAAAGCCATAAGAAGTGTGACTCAAAGTACTGATTGGCATAGTTGATGTCCAGCAAGCCCAGACTGCTGGCTTGCAGGGCGTTACTGGAGGCTAAAAAGGCCGAGTTGATAATCAGCACCGAGAAAACGGCCGATAAAATGCCGTAAATGGCGCTCTCGACCACGAACGGCCCGCGAATGTAGCTGGTGCTGGCACCCAGCAAGCGCATGATGGTAATCTCGTCGCGGCGGTTGAAGATGGCCATTTGAATGGTATTAAAGATAATCAGCGCACAAATGATAGCGAAGACAATGACCGTTACGACGCCAATTTTACGCAGGACGTTTGTGGCGTGCGTGATATTGTCGATCGCTTGCTTGCGGTCGCCGTTATAGGAGGGCGACTCTTTGGTTTGCAGCTTAGTATTATTAGGGGTCGTCAGGACTTCTTTAATCTTCTGGATTTCGTTGAGATCGCGCGGATAGACCTGGATGGTGGCCGGGATAGGATTGCCGGCTTCGGTGGCCGCCGTAACAAGATTGGGGTTATTACTGTTCTGATTGATGTAGCTCTGTAAGGCCTGCTGCTTGTTGAGGTATTGAACTTTTTTGATTTCTGGCTGCTTCTTGAGCTGGCTGACAAGTTTTTGGGCTTGTGCATCGGTGGTACTATCTTCTAGGTAAACAGAGACGCTAATTTTATTGGTAATCTGAGCGATAGTATTACTGAACGTGGCGTTGGTAATAAGTGAGAACAAAACGATGGTCAGCGTTACCACCATCACCGCCATAGCGGCTACCGCCAGGCTGATGTTGCGCATAAAGTTGACGATACCGGTGTGAATGACCCGCCAGAGGGTAATCAGTTTGCGCTTCATGCTATGAGGCCTTGTAGCCTGAGTTGGCGCGGTCACTGGCGACTTTGCCGCCCTGAATGGTGATAACCCGGCGCTTTAGCTTATTAACGATCTCCTGGTTGTGAGTGGTCAGCAGCACCGTGGTGCCGTAGCGGTTAATCTTTTCGAGCACGCGGATGACGTCCCAGGCGTGCTTTGGATCCAGGTTACCGGTCGGCTCGTCGGCGATGAGGATGCGCGGCTGGCGGACAATGGCACGGGCGATGGCGACGCGTTGGCGCTCACCACCGGACAGCTCGCGCGGCATGCGCTTTTCTTTGCCCTTCAGGTTAACAATGTCGAGCACCTTGGGTACCGTGTGCTTGATCTCGTGATTGCTAATACCGACGATCTCCAGCGCAAAGGCCACGTTTTCAAACACGTTTTTGTTCGGCAGCAGTTTGAAGTCCTGGAAAACCACGCCAATTTTGCGGCGCAAGAGCGGAATATCTTTGTCTTTGAGCTTGTCGTAATCAATGCCGCCGATGATAATCTTGCCCGAGGTCGGCCGCTCTTCGCGCGTCAGCAGCCGCAGCAAGGTCGTTTTGCCGGCACCGCTCTGCCCCACCACAATCACGAATTCTTTTGGCTCGACGTGAATACTAATGCGGTCCAAAGCCGGCGACATCGTTCGGTTATAGCTTTTTGTTACCCTGTCCAACAAAATCATTAGCACTATTATAACAAGAAAAACGCGCAGGTGCTTGCACCGAGCATATTTCGCAGTTATCCCAAAGGAGCGCTAGCGACGACGGATAGCAAGGAACGCGCGCAGGAATAAATTCCGAGCACGAGACGCCGATATCCCAAAGGAGCATTAGGCGACGACGGGTAACAAAGATTAAACTTGCAAAAAGCATCTTGGTGTTAAATAATTTGGTCAGAGTCCATGATGCAACGCATACGAGAGATATCGGAAGAAATATTTACCGCTCATAATGCTTCTATTCGGGCGGCGACCATTGCCGCCCAGGAGGCGAAAGATGCTGCACTCGAAACTGCAATGGCCGAATGGAACTTAGACCGCACTCAGACCTACGAAGGCGATCCTGAAACAGCCCTGGTGCACTATGCTGGTAAAGCAGCGTTTGGTGAGCGCGCAGTTGATCCCTACGCAGCTCTTACTGGTACGCTCGAACGTGAGTTGGCAAAAACCCCTCGGCTACCATTTCTTTTCGTCGGCAGGCGCGACGTAGACCAACCCGCAGCCGGCGACGAACAGGCTATACAGCCATGGTATACATCGCTGGCACTTGTGGAAAATAATCTGGCTATGCGTTCATCGGTCGAACATTTTGCCGGTGATGATCTTTTTGTCCCCACCGTAGTACGCAAACTCGGTGTCGTCGCCCGGACCGCAGCTTTTGACATCGACATGACGAACGACGAGGCATGGAAACTTGATCAGCCGCTGGAAGCAGACATGCTGCCTCTATATAAACAGGTCATTTATCTGGACTCGGACGGAGCAGCACATGCGAGCACTAATTATTTTCCCCGGCCACGTGGCAACGCCTATCCGTATCCCAAGCCCGAGGCTTTAAGCGGAATTGGCTGGCGAGAAATTATCTCTGCCCTCGAAAATTGCATGAATTTTAGCCGCGACCTACATTTCCGGGCCTATAGAGAAGATCCTTATCAGGACGACGAAATAGATGCAAGTGACCGCCGCCGATTCACCGTCATGGAAAAGTTCGCTGACGCGCTTGAGCTTACCGAGCATGAGCGCGCTTATATTACCTACCTTAAAGAGTGCCCGAAACTCACCGCCATTTGGCCAGCCCACCCAACCGCCAGTTAGCATTCACTCTATGCAATAGAAAAGCTTAAGCACCTTGGTCAAGCTGTTTGAGCACTGATGCTGCTTGTATGGGCGGCAGCATCCATTGAGCGTAATCTTTTAGCGACGCTTCCCTAGCTATCATTTCGGGCTTCGATAAACCGGGCAATTCGTCGAAAAAGTCTTGAACATGTTGACCAGCTGCCGGCTGAGAGCGGGGGTCAATCATTGAGCAATGCTCGATGACTTTATAGCCGATTTCGTTGAAGCTGTGTTGTAGACTTTCGTCGTCCTGCAGCCGAGCAGCCAGCGGCAGCACTTCAGTCGGGCTAATTTTTCTATGGCCCGCCTCAACGTAATTGCGTAAGGCGCGGCGGCTAATGCCTAATATATCTGCGGTTTGTTTGCGTGAGAGCGTAAATTCAGCTGCCTCAAGATGTCTCATGGCCATGATTATACGACTTAACTATTAAATAACAACCAATCACTCGACGCCGAAGGCCGCCCGCACCTCATCCAACTCTACATCGGGGCTGAGTGTGACCATAGTGTGTTGGTGTACGGCTACGTACTGTTTGTCGGTTGCTCTGCCGGCCAGCCAGACGGCTTCGGCAAAGGCTGCTACATCATATTCTGGCGCTGCGATGATCTGGTGACTATCATTTTGTTGATTTTCTATCTGGGGGTAGATGTCGAACAGGACGGCGGCGACTGCCGCCGCGTGTGGTTCGCCGTCGAGGCTAAGATGCTCAACGAAATCGGCAGCTTCCATCTGGGCACGACGTTCGGCTTCGGCCATACGGACGGCTCTCTGGCCATAAATTCTGCTAATCTCTTTGAACAAAGGTGCTCGCGATAGTTGCTCGCCGGACTGCTCAATGCTCATACCTATTCGGCTCCTTGATCTGCCAGCGTGTGCTCCAGGTAGGCGTTGATTAGCGGGTCGAGGTTGCCGTCGAGGACAGCTTCAGGGTCGGAGGTTTCATAGCGCGTTCGAAGATCCTTCACTTGTTTGTAAGGGTGTAGGACATACGATCGTATCTGGTTGCCCCACTCGGCTGATTGGTTGGGACCCTTGAGCTGATTGAGCTTTTCGGCGTGCTGCTCAAGCTGTAATTGGGCCAGTTTGGAGCGCAGGATGGTCATCGCCGTATCTTTATTTTGCAGTTGCGAGCGCTCGTTTTGAATGGCCACCGTGATGCCCGTCGGGGTGTGAGTTACCCGGACGGCCGAATCGGTGGTATTAACAGATTGGCCGCCGTGGCCGCCGCTGCGATAGACGTCGATTTTAAGGTCTTTGTCGTCAATGGCCAGCTCGTCGGGCTTATCAATTTTGGGCATGACTTCGACTTTGGCGAAGCTGGTTTGACGCAGGTTGTCGGAGTTGAACGGGCTGAGACGTACCAACCGATGGACGCCGTGCTCGCCCTTGAGCTTGCCGTAGACGAAGGGGCCGCTCAATTCAATGGTGACGCTCTTGAGTCCCGCCTCGTCGCCGGGCGATTCATCAACAGTTGTAACGGCAAATTTATTATTCTCGGCCCAACGGACATACATCCGGAACAGCATCTGTGTCCAATCCTGGGCGTCGGTACCGCCGGCGCCCGCCGACAGTGTCAAAATAGCGTCGTGATCGTCGTACGGACCATTGAACTTCAGGTCTTCCTTCATCTGCGCAAAGCTGGTTCGCGCCTGCTCAAACTGTTGCTGCAACTCTGATTGCATAGCGACATCGTCCAGCTGAGCCATCTCCACTACTTCGTTAATGTTGGCCTGCAGTTGCTGCCACGGCCTAACGCGGGCTTCCAATTTGGCGATTTGCTTCATGATAGCTTGGGCGCCGCTCGTATCATTCCAGAAGTCGGATTGCTGACTGGCCATTTGCAGCGCCGCCAGTTCCCTGCCGAGCTCGTCAATCTGCAAACGCTTCAGAGCATCAGCAATGTCGGTTTGCAGCACGCTGGCTTGTTTAGGCAATTCGTTCATGGACAACTACTTTGGCCGGCAGTGATTTGGCTGGCTCATTCCAGAGCGGCGTCAGCTGGTTTTGCAGCTCGACCGGGAAATCTGCGCCGCAATTGCCAAGCACACCGAGGCCCCACAATTTTTCGGCGAACATTTCATTAGAGACGGCCACAATTTGTTCTTTGGTGACGGCGCGGATGCGCTCAGGCACGCGGTAATAATCATCGATCAAGCCATCAAAAAAGTAGCGGCCGGCATAGCCTGAAGCCGTACCGCCCACGGTCTGAGCACTGCGCTGGAAGCGGCCGAGTGCATACTGTTTGGTGGCTTCGATCTCTTCATCTTCGAGCTTGCCATCGAGCACTTTGGCCAGTTCTTCGACGACGATGTGCAGTAGCGCCGGAGCATTTTTATCTGACACCTGGGCGCCAAACCACCAGTTGCTAGCGTCGCGCGTTTGGCTCAGGCCGGAGTTCATGCCATAGACTAGGCCGCGCTCGCGGGCAGTGCCGAGAATCTTGGAATAGAGGGTTTCGGTCAGCATGGTGTTGACCAGATTCAGGGCGTCGGTTTCGGCGTCGGATAACCGGCGTTTCATGAAGGTGTCGATGTAAAAGTACAAATTTTCGACAGTGTCATTTGGCACATAGACTGGCTGATTGAGCCCGCGCGGCCGTTCGTGCGGCAGCGGGAAGCGCTTGCCCTTGGTCGGTAAATCAATATTTTCGAGTAGCGTTGTGATACCCTGCCGGCGGGCGGCCGTGAGATTGCCGGCCACTACAAAACGCATGTTGGGAGAATTATGGGTGCGCTTGTAGTGCTGGCGCACATCGTCGACCGTGACGTTAGCCATCAGTTCTAGGCGCTCGGCATCAGTCTTGGCGATCATGCCCAGAGCTCGGCGCATTTCGAGGCTGAGGCGGCGGAAATGATTGTTGCTGCGGGCTGCCATTTCCTCTTGAACATTTCCAAATTCGGCGGTAAATTCTTCTTCCAGGAACAGTGGTTTGGTGATAGCGACCAGCATTAGTCCGAGCACCCGGTCCCACTCAAAATCGGCACATTCGGCCTCATAGGTTATGTCGTAAACACCGGTGCTGGCATTGCTATAGGCGCCGTTTTTCTCGAGTTCAGCTTGGAAGTCACGAGCCCGCGGGATCAGCTCGTTGGCGCCGAGCAGAACATGTTCCATGAGGTGCGGCACTTCCCATTTGGCTGGATCTACCAGATATTCGCCAGCCCGAAAATTGAAATCAAAGGTCATGACCGAGGCGCTTGGAATGTGCACAAACAAACCCTCGGCCCCATTTTGCAGACTGATCTCAGTAACGGTGTGGCGCATAAGCAGGCAGCTAACTGGCGGCTGGCGGCCGGCGGTTAACGCTTCCTCCGCTTAGCGGCCGTCTTGCGTTTGCGCTCCGTCTTGCGAGCTTTTTTGCGGACGGTAGTCTGCTGCTTCTGGGCGACAGCAGTTGTCTTTTTGTCGGCAAAATCAGCCGCTTCAAACTCGGTTTCAGCGGCCGTGATTTCAGACGCGTTACTAATAGAGCCACGGGCGGCGCGTGTCAGTTCGGTCTCAGTGGCGCGGTCGAGCTCTTCTTGGCTAATTGGTTCGGCGTGGAATAAAGCCCGAACAACATCGTGGCGCAGCGAGGTTTGCATATCTTCGAACAACATTTGGCCGCGCCGGCGATATTCGACCAGCGGGTCTTGCTGGCCGACGCTCATCCAATGGATACCCTCGCGCAGGTGATCCATATTCTCTAGGTGCTGCATCCAAAGGTTATCGAGAATTTGCAGATACACATCGCGCTCCACCTTGTGCATAATATCTTTGGTAAAGGCAGCTTCGCGGGCATCATAGAGCTCACCCGCTTCGGTCTGCAGTACTTTTTCGAACTTGCTGGCATCGCTGTCGAATAAACGATCGAGGGTCGGTTCGTCGAACGGGAACACGTGGCGCACCATATCGTCAAACCTGTCGCTGGTGACGTGGGGTGAAGTGGCCAGCGCGTGCGCCTCTTCGTTGATAAGAATACGGATGCGCTTGCTGATATTCTTGGAACGCAGAATTTCGCGGCGCATGGAGTAAATTGCCTTGCGGTGACGGTTCATGACGTCGTCGTACTGGACAACGCTCTTGCGCTGGTCGAAGTGGTAGCCTTCAACTTTCTTCTGGGCACCTTCCAGCGACTTAGAGATCAAGCGATTCTCGATCGGTGTTTCGTCGTCGACATTGAGACGATCCATGATATTGGCGATTTTGTCGCCGCCGAAGATACGCATCAGATCGTCTTCGGTGCTAACAAAGAACTGGGTGAAGCCAGGGTCACCCTGTCGGCCAGCGCGGCCGCGCAACTGGTTATCGATACGGCGCGACTCATGGCGCTCTGAACCGAGGACAAACAGACCGCCGAGCTCTTTGACGCCCTCGCCGAGCACAATGTCGGTACCGCGACCGGCAATGTTGGTGGCCAACGTGACGGCGCCTTTATCGCCCGCCTGGGCAACAATTTTAGCTTCGCGCTCATTGTTTTTGGCGTTCAATACTTGATGCGACACACCGGCTTTCGTCAACATGCTGCCCAGGGCTTCATTCTTTTCAATCGAGACGGTGCCGATCAGTACGGGCTGGCCCTTGGTATGCAGCGTTTGCACCTCGCGCACGATGGCTTTGAACTTGGCTTTCTCGCTTCGATAAATACGGTCCGGCCGGTCAATGCGGGCCAGCGGCCGATTAGACGGCACCTCGACGACATCAAGCTTATAAATCTGATGGAACTCTTCGGCTTCCGTCATAGCCGTACCGGTCATACCGGCCAGCTTGTCGTAGAGGCGGAAATAATTTTGGAAGGAAATCGTCGCCAGCGTCATGCTTTCTTGCTGAACTTCGACACCTTCTTTGGCTTCAATAGCCTGGTGCAGACCTTCGTTGTAGCGCCGGCCGGCCAGCAAGCGGCCGGTGAATTCGTCGACAATCACGACTTCACCCTCTTTGGTGACGACGTAATCCTTGTCGCGCGTAAATAAGGCGTGGGCCCGCAGCGCCTGCTGCAAGTGGTAAATCGTGCGAATATTTTCTGAACCGTAGAGGTTGTCGATGCCGAGGATTTTCTCAACTTTTTCAACACCGGCATCGGTCAAAATGACTGTTTTACGCTTTTCGTCGGTTTCAAAGTGCTTCTCTTTGACCAGTTGGCGAACGACCTTGCTGAATTGGGCGTAGGCCGTACCGCTGGTAACGCTGGGAGCACTGATGATCAGTGGCGTGCGGGCTTCGTCAATCAGAATTGAGTCGGCTTCGTCGACGATGGCGTAGTGCAGATCACGTTGGCGCAGTTGATCTTCCTCACGCACCATATTGTCGCGCAAGTAATCGAAGCCGAGTTCATTATTGGTGCTATAGGTGATGTCGGCCGCATAGGCTTCCTGGCGTGAGCATGGCTTAAGGTGCCGGAAACGCGGGTCGTCATGGCTTTCGTCGACAAAATCGGGGTCGTAGATAAATGACTGGTCTGGAATAATTACGCCGGTCTCAAGCCCCAGAAAATGGTACACCGGCGCCATCCAGCCAGCGCCAATCCGGGCGAGATAATCGTTGACCGTCACGAAGTGAGCGCCCTTTTCGGTTAACGCATTTAGGTACAACGGCAAGGTAGCCACCAGCGTTTTACCCTCACCGGTTTTCATTTCGGCAACGTTGCCTTCGTGCAGCACCATACCGCCGATCAACTGAACATCGAAGTGGCGCTGTTTAAGCGTCCTCGTGGCGGCTTCACGGACGACCGCAAAGGCATCGGGTAAGATGCCGTCAAGCGACTCTTTTTTGAGGCGCTTTTTGAGGACCTCGGTTTGGTCGCGTAATTCTTTGTCGGATAATTTCTTATACTTGTCGCCCAGGGCATTGACAGCCGTTACGCGTTTGCGCAAACGCTTGACCGTTTTGGCTTGCGGATCACCCAAAATCTTTTTGAAGACAATATTCATCTAAGCTTTTTCACTCCCCCTTCGCTTCCAGTTAGGAAATACTTCTGTCGTATTCCCTAAATTATAACCGCTTTCGGCCCCAAATGCGACCGGATTTTGCCCGCCGTCATCCTGCTCAACATCGCTTGACCCTCACCCGCTCCATGCAGGCGGCCGGCTCAAGCAGTTCGGCGGCGAAAACGATTAAAGAGGTGGCGATGGGTTTTGCCATTGCCGTGCAAGTCTTTGTATTTTTTGAGCTGCTGCTTTAATTTCGTCTCCACGATGTCGACAGCGGCGTACATATTCAGGGCTTGCTCTTTGATAATAATGTTTTGGTGCGGCAGGTGCAGCGTTACTTCGCAGGCGCAATGGCTGTTGTCTTTCTTTTTGAATTCTTTAAGATGGACTTCGGCGTGAGCACTCTCACGGCTGTGCTTTGATAAGTAGCGGTCGAGGCCGCCGATTTTTTTGGTAACATAGGCCCGTAATTTGTCGTCAACTGTGGTGTGTACACCTTGAATTTCAAATCTTTGCAGCATATGGCCTCCTTTGGCGTTTAGATTTTAAGCAGCTTTGCTACTTCTATTATACGCCTGCTGTCATCTCCATCCTTGTGTCATCCCGGCCTGCGCCGGGATGACACGCGGCTAGATTTCGGTGCGGCCGGCCATGAATGGCTGCAGCACCGCCGGGATCCTGACGTTGCCGTCTTTGGTCTGGAAGTTTTCGATGATAGCAATTAACGGGCGCTGCGAAAAAGCCGTGGCGTCGTTGGTGTGCACCAGCTCAGTTTCACCGCCGGCGCGGCGAACGCGCGTTTTCAAGCGGCGGGCCTGGTAGTCGGTCATATAATCAGCCGTATGCGTTTCGCGGTACTTACCCTGCCCGGCCATCCAGGTATCGATATCGATGCCCCGAGCGTTGGGTTTGCCAATGTCGGCAGTGCACTTCTGAATGACCTGATACGGCAGGCCGAGTTGTTGCATCAAATACTCCTGGATAGCAACCTGAAACAAGTGTTCGCTGAGTGATTCCTGGGCAGTCGTCAGGCTTTCCATCTCCAGTTTCTCGAATTGGTGCATGCGGATGATGCCTTCCATGTCTTTGCCATAAGTGCCGGCCTCCTTGCGAAAACTGGTGGCGTAACCAACGTAGCGGATCGGCAGCTCGGTCTCTTCGAGAATTTCGTTGGCGTGCATCGAACCGAGCACGTGTTCGGCGCTGCCCTGCAGCCACAATTCTTCGCCTTCGATTTTGTATCGATCATCGCGCGGCTCAAGCCGATCCATGGCGTCGTAGATGTCAGTTTTAATAAGTAGCGGCGGCATGGCCGGTGTGAACGGCTTGGCAGTAACTTTGATGCCCACCTCGTCAGCAATATGCTGCAATTTGGCTCCATCGGTCAGCACGCTCAAAGCAAAGTTCATCAGCGCGAAATGCAGCTGCACGAGATCGCCTTTTAAATATGCGAAGCGGGCGCCAGTGACCTTGGCAGCCCGTTCTTTGTCGATCCAACCCTTGGCCTCAGCCAGCTGCCAGTGACTCTGTGGCTTGAAATCGAAGTCTGGCTTATTGCCGACCTCTTTCGCCATGACGTTTTCGTCTTCCGAGGCACCAACCGGCACGTCGTCCAGCGGCATGTTCGGCACGGCTTTTAACAGATCATAATAGCTCGTTTCAATCGTCGCCAGGTCGGCTTCGCGCTGGGCTAGTTCCTCTTTCAGCTGCTTGCCGTGGGCAATTTGCTCCTCAGACGGTTTGCCATTTTTGAGTTCGGCGGCCTGGGCGTTGCGCCGCGCCCGCAGCTCGTCGATCTGTGTCAGCCGCGTTCGGCGCTCGGTATCAAGCTCCAGTAACTGCTTTACGTCAACCGTATAGCCCTTCTGCCGCGACTTCTCAGCCACCAGCTCGGGATTGTCACGAATAAACTGAATATCAAGCATGCGGTTATTATACCTTAGGCTTTTGACTATAAATACTTTATCTTATACTTCCTCTATGCCCAGAAAACTGATATTTGGTTTCGGTTCTTTAATCAATGAGGCCTCACTACGGGTGACCGCTCAGAGTGCGGTTGATGTGAGACCAGCTTATATTAAGGGTTTCCGTCGAGACTTCAGCGTATGGGACGCAGTCGGTTACAACGATGAAGATTTAGCACCTCAGTTAGAGTACCTTAATCAAATGCTCGGTGCGGCGAAGCTATATGGCGAAACGTATTATCAAGAGACTCTCGACAATACATATATTGGTAATCAGGCGCTCAGAGAATTCCCTGATTTATTGCGCATTGATAAAGCTTAAAAGGGCTCTCTGTTTATTTTTTGAATTTTTGCAATTCTTTGAGGGTGAGTTCGGTGCGGGTGCGAGCGTAGGTGCAGAATTCGCAGGGGCCGCCCATGATGTGGTCGCCGACAGGCGGCATTTTGTCGTCTTCCATGCAGGCTTTCATGCGAGCCAGCGTTGGCTCGACCCAGGCGTCGCTGCCGGTGTACGGAATTAGTTTCGTTTTAAACTCCAGCTTGTCTCCGAACCCAACGCCGTCAAATTTGGCGTTGGTGTAGACAAAGTAGCCGGTGTTGCTAACCTTGAAGCCGTTTTGGCGCAGCAGCCACTGATAGACTTCGAGCTGGCGCTTGTAACTAATCTGCCAGCCGGCATCGATACTGACGTCGGCCTGCTTGGCGGTGGCTTTGTAATCAACGACGATCAGCTCACCGGCATCATTGACCCAGACGTCGTCAATGGCGCCGAAGACATGCAGATTGGTGGGTTTGTGTAACGCCACGACACCGGTGAAATTGTAACGCCAGGTGTCGAGGTCGGCATGCTGATACGGAATGGCCTGGACGCTGTTGGCGGTCATAATCGGGTGTGGCGTGCCCGCTTTGCGGTGGACGTCGAATTCTTTTTTGAACAGTTCGTCGATAGCTTTATTAATGTTGAAGGGTGGCGAACTGGGCCGCGAAATCTTCAGACGGGTGTCGAGCCAAAAACAACGCGGGCACTGCATAAACAGCTCGATTTTCGAGCGGCTGACCTTGAAAGCTGCCGCCTGCCCTGGTTGGTACGGCGCTGAACGTTCTCTTTGATATGCCATTGTCTCTATTGTAACCGATGCCGCGTCATCCCGTTAGCTAGGGGCATGCAGTAAGTAACAAGCAGCAAGCTTTGGGGACAGAGATTATTCCTTACTCCATACTTCTTGCTTCTTGCTTCTTGCTTCTCGTTTCGCCTCAGGGGCCCTAAAAAGTCCAGGATGACAAGTGAGCATTAGAGCTCTTCAAGAATGGTGAGCAGTTCCTCGGGCGAGTGCGCCAGCGCGGTTGGCTGCTGGTCGGTGAGCGTTTTCAGACGGGCAAAGCCCCAGCTGACGGCAACAACGCGCAAGCCAATGGCTTGTGCAGCCTCCACATCGCGCAGTTCGTCACCGATGTAAACAGCTGTTTCTTTATCGAGGTTTTGTTCGCGCAGTAACCGTTTCAGCGCCGGTGCCTTACCAAACATACCGACACTGCCATAGACTTCCAGGAAATAGGTATGCAGCTTTTGCTCGTGTAAAAAAATATGGATATTACGAACCCGATTACTGCTGACCATGAATAGCTCATGACCTTCGGCGTGCAGCTTGCGAATTAATTCTGGCATACCGGCAAACGGCCGCATGTGGCGCACCGACCAGCGCATTTTGCGGCGGCCTTTAAAGAACAGTCGCGGCATCCGCCACCAGCTATACCCCAGCAAGCGGGCCATGCCCACCATCGACAGGCCGCGCAACAGCAGCTTTTGCTCGTCATCTAACTTTGGCAGGCCGGCTTCTTTGGCCAGAAAGTCAGCTACATACTCAAAGCTGTCAACGATTGTGCCGTCAAAATCAAAAATAATTGTAGCCATAGCTCTCCATTTTACACAGCATCGGTCATTCGTGCACTGTCATCCCGAACTTGATTTTGGCAGCCAGTCAATTGAGGAGCGCCATGGGCGCACACATTAACTGGGTCCCGGCCTGCACCGGAATGACGCGGGAGTTAGGCGAGCGGAGCATACGGGATGTGGCACATACCCCGGCCGGTGCGCTCGGTGAACTTCTGGTGATAGTCTTCGGCTGGCCAGAAGCTACTGGCGGCGGTTATCTCGGTGACGATCGGCTGTTTGTAATTTTTCTGGGCCTCGGCTTTGGCAGCTTCGGCGACGGCTTTTTGCTCATCATTCAAGTAAAAAATCGCCGTGCGATAACTATCGCCAACATCTGGCCCCTGACGATTGAGCTGGGTCGGGTCGTGCATTCGGAAGAACTGCATGAGTAATGCTTGATAGCTGATCTGCGCCGGATCAAACTCCAGTTCCACCGCTTCGGCGTGGCCAGTGGTATGCGTACAGACCGCATCGTAACTAGGATTCTCAGTATGCCCACCGGTGTAGCCAACGGTCGTCTTAGTCACGCCCGGCACTTGGTCAAAATAAAACTGCACGCCCCAAAAACAGCCGGCTGCAAAAATAGCTGTCTGCATTATTCGCTCACCTGCACGTCGCGCCAAAAGGCGACGTAGTCTTTGTAATCCTTTTTGACGATGTCGAGCGAGCTTGGCTTTGGGTCCGGATAGCTCCAGGCATTGTCGGCACTCCACTGCTCGCCTTCACCGACGTCAAAATACTGGCAGACGCCCTTCCACGGGCAGGTGTACGGCGTGTCGCTCTTGCGCAAAAACTCGGTGTTGACGCTGCTCGGCGGAAAATACCAGTTTTGCTCTATATAAATCAGATCGGCCTTGTCGGCTTCGGCAATAACGTGGTCGTTCCAAATGGCTTTCATGGCGTTCCTTTGTTTAGATAAACTTACTAAGCGACATAATAACAAATATCATGACTACAACTCCGAGGGCTCGGCGGAAATAATTGGCGCCCCGGGAGATTTCCAGCAGCGCCCAAATGCCCAGTACGATAGTGGCCAGTAAAGAAAGAATGTTAGCCGCTTGCCCGAGTAAAAACAGCGACATAAGCGTCAGGACGGCCCAGCCAATCAACCAAATGTTCGGGCGTTGATAGATTACAACGTGGCCAGTCCGGTCTTTCCAAATCTTATCCCAGAGGTCATGTCGGCGGTCGGATGTTGGCATAGCGGTTGCTCCTGGCGTTAGTAGCCGCGAACTTGCCGCGCGACGCCTCCTTATTATGCCTGATGTAGTGCGAAGTTTGTGTTGCAAATTTTACTGACATCCTTCGGGCATGGCCGTCCGGCCTCTGTCATCTCCATCGCTAGTGGAGAAATCTCGTCAGCACCGTGCGGGAGGCGAATGATGCCTCGCAGCTGCTCAGAATGATACGGCTGTGCCGATAGCCGCTTATTCCAATTCGTGAATGCGGTCGTGATTGAGGCCGTAATAGTGCGCGATCTCGTGCCACAGCGTGTGTTTGATCTGTTCTTTGAGGTCCGTTTCGTCGCGTGATAGGCGCGACAACGGCCCCTTGAAGAGCGTAATCTTGTCGGGCAGCAGCCGCGTCATGCCCTGTCGCTCACTCAGCGGCACGCCTTCGTACAAACCGAGTAGCGTTTGATCGGGCCGCAACTTGCCTGCCAGCCGCTGTTCCGGCGTCGGATCTTCTTCGTACAAAATTGCCACATTCTTTAGTTGCTGAGCGTGCTCGCCCGGCAACTCTCCCAGCGCCTGATCTATCAACCGCTGGAATTCCTCGTCGCTCAAATCTCTCATACTATATATAGTATAGTAATAAGTATGCTGCCGCAACTTAGGCTGCCCATGGCAGCTCGATCGCGCAGGCCCGAATGGCTAGGATCGGCACTCGCACATTGAGTACTCTAGGTGCTTCGAGATATTCCTCGGTTACATCTTCCTCAAGGTCAAATTCGGCTCGATCAATCATTGTATGAACATCTTCAAAATCGATTACAACTGAATCAACCGGCACATCGTAATTACGATAATAGTCAACTCCGCATGCCTTGGCCATAAAATCCAGGCCACGTTCATATATTCGGCGTCGGTTTTGCGGCAAATCTTCTGTACTGGCAATTGCTAAGCTGGCTTGCACGCCGAGATACTTGCCTATCAAATCATCGACCGGAGCAAGACTCACCCCCCGATCTGGCCGCCCGCTCTCGTTTCACCGGGTCACCAATGGATTCGGTCATTACCTGCAAATGCTGCAAAGGTTGCAGTACAAATTGCTGGCTGATCTCGAAAGTCGGGTGTATTTCATGTGACATTTGTGTCTCCGCGATAATGACTAACTGTAGCACTGCCGGACAATTTGTAAAGCGCGTTTACTGTAGTTTGATGTCGGGGTAAATGGTTTTGGTGGTTTCGTCGATTTCGTGACGCAACTGCGGGAATGGCACGCCTTCGCGGGCGCTCACGGCTTCGAAGACCCAAAACACGCGTTCCGAGAAGCCCCAGCCGCAGGCTGGCGGCATGCCATATTCGAGCATTTCAATGTAGTCGATGTCGAGCATCATGGCTTCGTCGTCACCGGCGTCACGCATCTTTTGTTGCTCGACAAAACGCTGCAGTTGATCGATTGGGTCGTTCAGTTCGCTAAAGCCGTTGCCGAGCTCACTGCCGGCAATCACCGGCTGGAAGCGCTGCACGGTCTCCGGGCGATCGGAATTTGTTTTCGACAGTGGACTAATAAAGGTTGGTGTATTGACCAGCCAAATTGGGCCAGCCACATCTTTGCGGATATTTTTCCAGAGCTTATCGATGCCGCGAGCTTTATTTTCGGTCTTTTCCACTTCTAATTTATTTTCGGCTAATGCCTTTTTGACTTCATCGAGCGTGCAGTTGTAGACGTCCAGGTGATAGTGCTTTTGGATGACTTCGGCGTAGTCCCACTCTTCCCAATCTTTGGCGAGGTCAATATCAAAGCCGTCGAGCTTGAACTGCAAGCTGCCAAATGTTTTCTCGAGTACCGAGCGATACATGTCGGTCATAAACTGCATGCCCTGGCGCCAGTCGGCGTAGGCCCAATACCATTCCATGGCGACGTGCTCCGGCAAATGCTCGTCGGAATAGTTCTCGTTGCGGAAGCGCGGGCCGATGTCGTAGACCTTTTCGAAGCCGGCGCCGAGTAGCCGCTTCAGTGGCAGTTCGTGGCTGATACGCAGGTAAAAATCCTGGTCGAGCGCGTCCATGTGCGTCACAAATGGAGTGGCATCGGCTCCGCCGGTGGTGTGCTCCAAAACTGGAATATTAACTTCGACGAAGTCGTGCTGGTTGAGAAAGTCGCGCGTGGCCTGCCAAAATTTGCTGCGGCGCACAAAGCGGTCGCGAACATCCAAATTAACGTTCATGTCGACGTAGCGGCGGCGGAGACGCTCCTCTTTGTTGGTGAAGCCCTCTTGAGCCAGCGGCATCGGTCGCAATGATTTGGCTAACAGCCGTAGGGCGTGGACTTCCAGCGAGATCTCGCCGGTTTGCGTTTTGATAACCGGGCCGGTGGCCTGCACGAAATCACCGCTGTCGAGCAGCGGCAACTGATCGAGGCCCAGGTAGCCAGCCGCGGCGTCAAAACCAAATAATTTATCTTGCGTCAAAAACAATTGCAGCTGGCCGCTCTGGTCGCGCACCACTATAAAAGCGATTTTACCGAATTTACGAATGCCGGTAACGCGTCCGACCACAGTAACTTCTTTGCCTTCTAAGTCATCAAAATTGTTGGTGATTTCACTGAGCTGATGGCTGCGCGTAGCCTGCGCCGGGAACGGATCAACGCCCAGTTTTTTGAGCTCATCCAGCTTGCGCAGCCGCTCGTCACGTAATTCTTTTAACGTAGCCATAATTACTAAAGTATACAGTAAAGAGCTGATGGCAAACAGCCGTACTACAACGGTCAGCCGTCAGCCGTAAACCACCTGAACTAGCTGATATCGACGATTTTGTAGGTGGCGGTTTCGACCGGCGTCACGATTTCGACGGTTTCACCTTCGGATTTGCCGAGCAATGCCTGGCCAATCGGCGACTCGTCACTAATTTTGCCGCTTAAGGGGTCAGCTTCGACGGTACCAACAACTTGGAACTCTTTGGTTTTGCCATCGGCCCGCAGTTTAACAAGTGAGCCAAGCTGCACTTTGCCACCGCTGCGTGGCTTTTTGATAATTTCGACGCTCTGCAAAATATTTTCGATCTCGGCAATCCGGCCATCATTGCGTTCCTGCTCGGCACGAGCAGTCTGATACTCGGCGTTTTCGGCCAAATCACCGAGTTCGCGGGCAGATTTAATAGCTTCGGCAATCTGCGGCCGTTTGGCAATCAGCGTTTGGCACTCAGCTTTGAGCTCATCGACACCAGCTTGGGTTAAGCGGAATAATTTCTTCATTGGGGGTTTCCCTCCTTACGTCACGGTCATCAAATTTTGCTATTGCAACGTTGGTATTAATTATAGCAATTACGAGCTGCTGGCGCCTAACGTTTTGAGTAAATCCTCTAACGCCACCTGGTTAACTTCGGTGGCTTGGCGGGCTTTAAGCTCGTACGAGCCGGCAGCCAGTGTCTTGTCGCTGATCACTACCCGGTACGGCATACCCAGCAGATCAGCGTCGGCGAATTTCTCGCCGGGGCGCGCATCTCGGTCGTCATATAATACTCCAACACCGGCACTAGTCAAGCGTTCATAAAGATCATCGGATTGTTGCACGACTTCCGGAGTGTCGCCAAGACGGGCCAGATAGACCGCAAACGGCGCCACAGCTGCTGGCCATACCAGCCCCTGGGCGTCGGCGAATTTTTCAGCTATAACGCCCATCACCCGGGTGATGCCGATGCCGTACGAACCGAGGTGCACGAATTGCCGCTCACCCTTTTCGTTGGTAAAGGCAAAGTTCATTTGCTCGCTTTTGTCGGTACCGAAGTTGAAAATATTGCCGACTTCGCTGCTTTTTACTTCTTCCAGCTCGTCGCGACTGACGCCCAGTTGCTGCAGGCTTTCGTCATCCAAAACTTCTTCGTTAATGGCAATATTTTTGCCGCGATGGAGGTAGATTTTGTCCTCACCGGCGTCGCAAACTGTTTGAAATTCATGACTAAATTTGGTGAAGGCGCCACCACTGGCAAACGTTACATAGGTGTCGGCGCCGAGCCCGAGACGCTCGTAGACCTTTTTATAGGCGTCGATGACGGAATTGTAGTACGCCTCGTGCTGTTCAGCATCGACGCACATCGAGTACATATCTTTCATGACAAATTCGCGGCCACGCATAATGCCGCTCTTGGCGCGCAGCTCGTTACGCAGTTTAGTTTGGAACTGATAGACGCTGATCGGCAGATCTTTGTAGCTGCTAACGTACTGCTTCATCATGTCGATAATGGCTTCCTCGTGCGACCAAGCAAGGCCTACATCGGTACCGTCCTTGAGCTTGGTCTTGAACCAGATATCGACGACGCTGTCGTCCCAGCGGGTAGTGACTTCCCAGGTTTCGCGGGCCTGCAGATTACTCATAATCAGTTCCTGCCCGTGGACGGCGTTCATTTCTTCGCGCACAATCTGTTTGATGTTTTCGACGACCCGCAATCCGAGCGGCGTGTAGGCATAGACGCCGGCCATGACTTTATGAATGTAGCCGGCCCGGATCAGTAATTGAGCATTTTTGGCGGTTTCATCAGCCGGGACGTTTTTGGTCGTCTTGGTAAATAACTGGGAGCGTCTCATATTTGTCTCATTGTACCCTAGTGAACGTGCAGAATGAAGAGCGCCACGAAGGCAAAACCATTCTTGATGGCGTGCAGCGTGATGCTAGCCCACAAACTGCCGGTCTTTTCCCGCAAATAAATCAGCACCAGACTGAGCACAAAGGTGTCGAGTGCCGCGATGTACAACGGACCAGCCGCGCCCCCTTCAGGTAAATGAGCGCTGGCAAAAATAGCGCTGGTGACGATGACAGCAGCCAGCGTCGGCATGCCTTTTTTGAGGCTACTATACAGGAAGCCGCGGACCATAATTTCTTCGGTAATCGGCGGCAAGATCACCAAACTGATGGCAGTCAGGATCAGTGCCGCTGCGCCATGTACGTTGGTAAAGCCGATTTCCTGCGACTGGTTGACATTGAGCGCCGGCACCAAGTGACTAACCACGCCGACCGTCAAAAGATACAACAAATAGTAGACCGGCACGGCAGCCAGACCGCGCAGCGCATCACCCCAGCGCGGCCGCTGCAGACCAATCGCCGAAAAGCCCAATCTGTAGCGCTTCAGGAACCAATAAATGGCGGCCAGCGTAAAGCTTTCGGCCAGCAGAATATAAATGAATTGAGCGCCGACCGAGTTGTTTAGCCAGTCAGTGGCCTGGGCGCTGGTCCAGTGGCGCAGCAATGGATACAGGCTAATGATGATGCCGGCCAGGAATTGGGCGCCGTAATAACTGACGATAACAAGTAGCACGCCCAGCCACGGCCGCCACGGCACCCGAAACACCGCCGGCGGCCTGACGGCTGGTTGGGGCGGAACTTGATTAGAAGAAGCGGTGGACATCGACGATGGTGATCAAGATGATGAGGCCAATCAGCAAAATAAAGCCGGCGGCGTTGATGTTCTCTTCAACGCGGGCGCTCAGCGGTTTTTTGAGTGCCCGACTTGCCAGGGTCAGCCAGAGCCGGCCGCCATCAAGCGCCGGGATTGGCAAAATATTCATGATAGCCAGGGTCAGCGAAATAATAGCAATGATAAAGAGCATGAACTGATAACCAAGCGCGCTGCCACTTTTAAGAATCTCAAAAATACCGACCGGTCCGGACACCTGACTGGAAGCGGCACACTGTCCGTTCTGACGCGCAGTTGTGTTCCCCGTTACCGCGCCGCCGATGGTTTTACCCAGGCCGGCAAGCGCATGCCCCAAGCCCTGAAATGTCAGTGCTGTGACTTGAACACTTAACCCACCGGCCACTACAGGCGCCGACCATGTCGAGCGCTGGACGCTAAATTCAGCCGGCGTGATGCCGAGGTAGCCTTTAGGGTTCGGGATGGTGACGCAGTCGAGTTTTGTCTGTCGAAGCTTGTTTTGAAAGGCAGTCTGACTTGCTTCTACGGTTTGGGCGGAGAGCAATGTGGTCTGCGCCACCTGGTTCTTGCCGTCGCGGATATAAAAGATCTTTACTGACTGGCCGGCAAAGTGCTTTGTTATCTCCGACAACTTGGTGGCGCTGGGAATGCCGACTGGGCTATAGCCCGGCTTTTCGATGTCCATTAATTGATCTTGGGAACGTAAACCAGCTTTGGCAGCCGGTGAACCGGGTTCAATCGAGCCGACCAGCACTTTAGAGGAAACTGGCTTGGTGTCACTCTTGATAGTGAACTGGTCAGGAATAATTTTTGGCATACCGATTAGGGCCAGAATGGTGAGCAGCACCAGGGCCACAACCAAGTTCATGAGCACGCCGGCGGCCATAATTTTGCTCTTCGCCCAAGTGGTAGCCGCACCGAAAGTGCCCGGCTCAGTATCGCTGTCGTGCTCGCCTTTGAGCTTGACGAAGCCGCCGAGCGGCAGCAAGTTGATCGTAAAGTCCCAACCGGCCTTCATGCGTTTGCGGTAGAGGGCTGGCGGGAAGAAAATACCGAACTCCTCGACTTCCACGCCGTTGCGGCGAGCGGCAATGAAGTGCCCGTACTCGTGCACCACAACCAGCCCGATAAACAGGATAATACCCACAACAAATAGCAAAATCGACATTCCTCCTATTGTAGCATTGTCCGAAGGCGCTGTATCCAATTCCAAATGGCAACGTGCGATGCAATAGTTAGGAGCGAAGTGCCATTGCATTAGCTTCGATAATTGCTACTTGTCATTTGCCATTCGGGGTATATAATTAAGCGTAAGCTATAAAAAGCCAAAACGTGAAAAATAGAGGTTAAAAAAGTGAGTAGATCTCCGCTATCTGCCGCTATGGTAGGTAATGAGTTTGTAGTTCCGCAGCCGCGGCTACGAGTGACTGCACCGGCCGCTTCAACAGCGGCGGCCACGCCAATTGCCAGTCATCCTGTTGAGCGACGTCAGTTCACGGTGCCCGACCATCTGGCACACGGTGATTCGCTGGGACAGCGCGGGCTCGACCTCTTGCATCAGTACAGCTTGATTACGTTTGCGCTTTTGTTTCTGCTGGTTACCAGTTCAGCCACAATCGTCGGCGGCAAATATATTAGCGCTCAAGTCGTCACAAAAGCCACGGCCGGCGTCACCATCACCGACAGCACCACCAAACCAAGCGGCCCGAATACGATGATTAAAACCGGCCAACTGGAGGCTAAAATTCAGGCCGTCACCGCTCAGCCCATCACGCTTGCTTTCGGCGCGCAGACGGTTGGCATCAACACCGACACCATTAAGGGTTGGCTCAAAGTGGTTAATGACACTGCCAAGGGCGACAGCTACATCCACGTTGACCAAACTGCCATTGCCGCCAGCCTAGCCAAGATTGTCAAAGACCATACGATCGCGCCGGTTAATCAAGTTATGGCTACCCACGACGGTGTCACGGTACTGATTGCCGCCGGCAAAAACGGCACGCAGCCAGCCGACCCGTCGGCCCTGGTAACGCGCATCGATAAGAACTTGCTCGCCGGTCAGGGGCTGCAGCTCGATGTTCCCACCCAAACGGTAGCCTTTAGCGTCGTGACGCCGACCGCCTTTAGCAAATTACTGGAAGTTAATGTTGTCACCAAAGAAATGTACGCTTATGACAACGGCCAGCTGACGCGAACCTTCCCGATTAGCGCCGGCGCCTGGGCCACCCCGACACCCATCGGCCAGTACAAAATCTATCAAAAACTGCCAGTCCAGGATATGAGCGGCTACAACACCAATGGCAGCAAGTACTTCCAGCCGCACGTCCATTGGATCAATTACTTCTTGCCCGGCGGTTATGCGGTCCATGGCAATTACTGGCGCCCGGCCAGCTATTTCGGAGTTATCAATAGTTCACACGGTTGCGTTTCCCTGCCAGACGATCAGGCCAAGTGGGTCTATGACTGGGCGCCGCTCGGAACCACCGTCATTACTCATGGCTGATATATAGCAAGAAATCTTACTGTCCGGCAGCGGGCTGATTGCTAAAATTGCGCCATCACCTAATTAAGGAGACAGTTATGGCTCGAGTAGTAGAAACTGAAGAACCGGTAGTACGCGAACGAGAGACACAGGTGGTGCGTGATGATCAGCCGCGGAGCAGCATCGGCACTATTTTGCTTATTATACTGGTCATAATTATTCTGGCCCTGCTCTTCTGGCGCCCGTGGTCCAATGGTAGCAGCACCACCAACGTCAGCGCGCCGACCCCGACCGTCAACAGCAAGCCCTAGCTATGGCTCTCGATAAGATTAATCTTCCTCAAGCAATGTTCCGCGAGCTCGACTAGTTACAATTCGCGTGGTAATTGGTTTTTGGGAATCCCAGCGCCTGCGCTACCCCAACTACCAATACCCTAACCACTAAATATCGGCCGGCTTAGACGGTCATAATCTCTTGTTCTTTGGCTTTGGCGGCAGCTTCAATGTCGCTGCGTGCTTTGGCCATAGCTTCTTCAACCTGAGCCGTCAAGCGCTTGGCATCGTCTTCGCCGATGTCTTTATCTTTTTTGGCTTCGTTAATAATTGCCAGCGCATCATGACGGACGCTGCGCAGACTGATCATGGCGTCTTCCTGCTTAGCGCCAACTTGTTTGGCCAGCTCGCGGCGACGCTCTTCATTAAGCGGCGGGATCGGCACCCGCACTACCCGGCCATCATCAGAAGGATTTAAACCGAGGCTCTGGTTATTACGAATAGCTTCGGCGATCGCCTGGATATTATTCGGGTCAAACGGCGTTATCTGAATCAGCTGGGCTTCCGGCGCCGTCACGGTCGCCACCTGAATTAACGGCATCGGCGTGCCATAGGCTTCGACCACCACACCATCAAGCATGCTCGCACTGGCTCGCCCCGTCCGCAGGCTCTTCAGCCCGTCCTTAAACCGCTCGGCCGCCTGGCCAAACTTCATCTGCGCATCGGTAACAATCTGTGTGGGGCTCATATTATCTCCTCAAATCAATACATCTAGTATACAGCTGACGGCTCAGGGTTTACAGTTTTTGGATCAGAACGTATAACATTTTTTGAATCTGTTCCAGGTTCTCCAGCAAGCTGCCTATCTCCAATGAGTAGATATCATGGCAAAGTTGTAACTGGGTCGCTAGCTCGGCTGCCGAACCCCGGGCAATGTGCAAAAATTGTTTAAATTCTTTGCTGCTAGCTCGCTGCTGGCCTTCGGCGATATTACTAGGAATTGAAACAGCAGCACGCTGCATTTGAGATGCCAGGCCGTACATCTCGCTTCTGGGCAATAATGCCGTTAAGCGATACACATCTTGAGTCAGCTCATAACTCTGTCGCCAAACGCGCAAATCTCGATAAGACCTAGCCACTTCACCACTCTATACCGTATACCGTCAGCTGTATGCACAATTTAAGAATAAATTAATGTTATGCTTCTGGCTATATGTCACCGGTCAAGCAGTTTAGCTGATTTCGCCGAGGGCAACGCGCGAGAAACGGCGCACGACGACGTTTTCGTTCATGCGGGCGGCGTTTTCTTTGACGTGGTCGGCGACAGTAATTTCAGGGTTTTTAACGAACGGCTGTTCGAGTAGGCAGCGCTCGGCAAAGTATTTCTTCAGCTGGCCTTCGACGATCTTGTCGACCATGTCGGCTGGCTTGCCTTCGGTTTGGGTTTTGTCAGTAAATTCGGCTTTGATTTTGTCTCGGTCGGCGGCCGGTACGTCTTCGCTGCTGACGTACAGCGGTGCCGAAGCGGCAATGTGCATAGCGACATCTTTGACAAGGTTGGCGAACAATTCACCGCGCGCCACAAAGTCGGTTTCGCAATTCACTTCCACCAAGACGCCAATGCGGCCGTCGTGGTTATAGGTACCGACGACGCCAGCGCGGGCTTCGCGCTCACCGCGCTTCTCGGCCTTGGTCAGGCCTTTTTTGCGCATAGCAGCCAGGGCTTTGTCGAAGTCGCCGTTGGCTTCGTCCAGCGCGGCTTTAGCATCTGTCAGACCGACGCCGGTCAAATCCTTTAAGCGTTTTACTTCTGCAATATCTACTGCCATAATTCCTCCGAAATTTTCAATTTACAATTACTAATTTTCATTCAATATTTCAAACTTTCAATATCTTGCGTGATTGGGTGATTGCAAATTGAATGAAAATTGAAAATTGACACGTTTGAAAATTATGCTTTTACCCGTTCAATCTTTTCTGCCGGCGCGGCGTCGGCTGTGTCTTCGGGCGCACTGTCTTTGGCCTTAGCTTTGCCGGCAGCAATGGCCTTGGCAACATAGTCAGTAATCAACTGAATGGTCTTGATAGCATCATCGTTGGCCGGAATGGGATAGTCCACCAGGCTGGGGTCGGCGTTGGTGTCGACCAGAGCCACGATTGGAATATTTATTTTTGTGGCTTCACGAACGGCGTTGACATCGTTAACAATATCGACAATAAAGACGGCGCCAGGCCGGCTGTTCATGTCTTTAATGCCGCCGTACAGCACGTTCATGGCGTCGATTTCTTCCTGGAAGCGCTGCACCTCAAGCTTGTTATACTTGTTGGCCAGCTCGCCGCTTTCCATGCGGGCTTCGAGGTCTTTGACATGTTTGACGCGGCCACCAATAGTATTCCAGTTGGTCAGCATGCCGCCGAGCCAACGCTCCGTGACGTACGGCATGCCGCCTTCAATTGCCGCCTGCTTAACAATAGCCTGCGCCTGTCGCTTGGTGCCGACCAGCAGGATTTGCTTGCCTTCGCTGGCGGTTTTGGTCAGAAAATTCAGCGCGTTTTCCAGCCCCTCAACCGTTTTGGTTAAATCTATAATGTGCGTACCGTTGCGCTTGCTATGAATATAGGGCGCCATTTTAGGGTGCCAACGCTCGGTTTTATGACCGAAATGCGCGCCAGCTTCTAATAACTGCTTAATGTCGACATCTGTCGCCATGATTTGTCTCCTTCTTCTTCAGCTGGGAACCTTTGCGTGCCTGCACGGCTAACCGCAAAAGAGGATCTTACCCCAACCTGCTTAATAATTTACTTGCTCATTGTAACAGATAGAGGAAATAGTTCAAGCTAGCGCTCACTGTGCCATAATGAGATATGCTAATGGGCCTCTCCTTACTCGAAACGTAACCGATGATACATTTAGGCACAGAAAAACTCTTAATTTATCTGGTGGCGACATTTATAACTGCTTTTTTGAGCGGCATTGCTGGTGGTGGCGCCGGTTTTATAAATACGCCGCTACTTATTTTCCTTGGGCTCTCACCTGCACAGGCAGTAGCCACCGGTAAGATTACTGGCCTGTCCACTTCGATCGCATCGCTCACTGGTATGCGCAAGGTACTCAGGAGCTCGAAGGCAGAACGGGTCACTATTATAAGTATCGCCTTTGTAATTGGACTGCTGGCACCATTGGTTATAAAAAACCTAAACGCCGGCATCTATAAGCACCTCCTGGGTGGGCTTCTCCTTCTAATGATTCCCGTTATGCTTCTGAAGCGAAAAGCCGCCCAGTCCCCGCCTCTCAACCGTCTGCAGCAATGTACTGGCTACAGCCTGCTAGCTGGCGCCTTGGCCTTGCAAGCTGTTTTTAGCGCCGGTATGGGCACATTGGTTAATATCATTCTCATGACGATGTTTGGAATGACCGCCTTGGAAGCCAGCGCCTTAAAACGCTATTCGCAAGTAGTTCTCAATGTAGTAATTGTAGTTGGGGTGCTATTTGCGCACTTAATAGTCTGGCAAATAGCCCTTTTTGGTATTGGCAGCTCAGCGGCTGGCGCCTATCTCGGCAGTAAATTTGCTCTCAAAAAAGGTGACGAATTTGTAGTGTGGATACTTGCTGGGCTGATGATCGTTTCCGGGCTATGGCTACTTATCTCCTAGTTCGCGGAAGTAGCAGAGACGAACTACTCTTTAGCAACCAGCTCGTCGGCATGGGCGATCGCCACCGCCCCGAGCAAGCATATGTACTGTTGTTGGCGTGTCTCGAGCGTGCTTTCCTGCAAGTGTATGCTTGGCTCCTCAGCATCATAGCGGTACTTATTGGCTGCTAGAAAATGTTGTTGGCGACGGTCCGCCCAAAGGGTCATGCCGTATCTCCGACGATTAACATTCGCCCCCACGAGGTGTGGCACCTCCCTTTTGATGGCATATCCAACGTGTAATGCAGTCCGCTGCATTACATCAGTACCTAGATCCCTGAGACGTTCATCATCTAAGTCAGGCCACAAAATATCGAAAGCCGCGTTATGAATGCTTTTATGTGTTTGCTGCAAATGTACAAAGTGCGGGGTAATTTTGGGATCTACTGCACTATCGCCGGCTGACTGCTGCAAATGCCACAAAAATGTCGTGACCTCTCTATAAATCCGCGATTTTGAGGTAGCTGCACCAAGTCGCCGGCTGTTTAAGACGTAGCGGTGCAATTCCGGAGGGCCACTCGTAGCGAGCGGCCGGGTATCGTACTCCATTAATTTGTCGCGTACGTATGCAAAGCCGTCCTGCTCAAGCGCAGCTTGCCAGACGGCGTCCGGCACTTCAACTTTCAAGTGTTGCGGCACGCCATAGCGATCAGCTTCAAAGCCGTAGGTAAGGTGTTCTGCCATATACATATTTTGACCAAGCAATAGGGCGCGTGCAAGCACGAGCGTATTACGTCACCTCATCGAACCATGCCCGTTGACGAACGGCTAACAGATGTGTATACTAGGTATTCGTATGAAAAAGAGTTTGCACCCCGATGATTATCGCCTCGTCGTTTTCGAAGACCTGAATAATGGTTTTCGCTTTTTGACGCGTTCGACCGTCAAGACCGACGACACTACCAAGTGGGATGATGGCAACGAATATCCGTTATTGAAGGTGCACATCACCAGCGCTTCGCATCCCTTCTTCACTGGCGAAGAGCGTATCCTCGACATCGAAGGCCGCGTCGACAAGTTTAAGGCCCGCGCCGCTGCCGGTGCCGCCGCGAAAGAAAAGCGCGCTGCCTCAGCCAAAAAGGCCGCTTCGCGCACCGCTGCCAAAATCGAAAAAGCCGAAGCCAAAGTACAAAGCACTAAAGCTACAAAGTAGCTTTTCCTATCGTCATCCTGGCGCAGGCCGGGACCCATGCGCCGGCTCAGTACGCCGAATATTGCAGCCTGGGTCCTGAAACAAGTTCAGGATGACACGGTTGTGCGCTAAACTTATTCAGATGGACCACAAAGAGCAGCAATTACGAGATGAGTTGGCACAGTTGGATCAGAAACTTCAGGATCCGGCTATTTTTAGTGATGCCGCGTATCCGAGGATCGCGAAGCGTAAGAGCGCGCTGGAAGGCTTGATTGCCCTGTTTGACGAAGTTAATTCCTTGCAGACGCAGCTTGGCGAAGCCAAGACCATGGCCGGCGATTCAGATCCAGAAATTTCAGAACTAGCTCGCGACGAAGTGGAGCAGCTAAACTCAAAACTGTCCGCTGTCCGCTCTCAGCTAACTGAAGCGCTGACGCCGCAGGATCCGAATAATGAACGCGATGTGATTATGGAAATCCGCGGCGCGGCGGGTGGCGACGAATCCAGTCTGTTTGCCGGTGAGCTGTACCGGATGTACGCCCGTTGGGCCGAGAATCACGGCTATAAGTTGGAACTGATTAGTGAAAGCCCGAACGAAGTCGGCGGCTTCAAAGAGATTACCTTTGCCCTGCGTGGCGAAGATGCTTATAAAAACTTGAAATTCGAAGCCGGCGTCCACCGCGTGCAACGCGTGCCGGCCACCGAGAGCCAGGGCCGCATTCACACCTCGACCGTCACCGTGGCGGTGCTGCCCGAAGCCGAAGAAACCGATATCGAAATCGACCCGAATGATTTGCGCATCGACGTCTACCGCAGCGGCGGTCACGGTGGCCAATCTGTGAACACCACCGATTCGGCTGTGCGGATTACACACGTCCCTTCCGGCTTAGTTGTCTCGAACCAGGACGAAAAATCACAGATTAAGAATAAAGCTAAGGCCATGAGCGTACTCCGTTCACGCCTGCTGCAGCAAAAAATCGACGCCGAGCAACAGCAACAGTCGGAGGCTCGCAAGAAATTAATTGGCTCTGGCGATCGCTCTGAAAAGATCCGCACCTACAACTTCCCGCAGGACCGCATCACCGATCATCGCATTGGCTACAGCCGTTCCAACATTCCCGCCGCCCTGGCCGGTGACATCGACGACCTGATCGAAAACCTCCAAGCCGCCGAGCACCAACTAATGAGCACGGAATAAATATGCCTCTATACTGGATAAATGGGGGCTCGGGTACGGGCAAATCAAGTGCCCTGCTCGAGCTAAGGCAGCGAGGTTATGAAACTTACGACGTGGATGAGGCTGGTCCTGTTACGGCCAAGTGGCATAATATAAAAACCGGCTACATCCATCCAAAATCTTCGATCAAAGCACACATGCGTACTCCAGAGTTCTTGGAAGAGCATGCATGGAATGTTGCTCGTCAAGATGTGGTTGATATGGCTGAAAAGGCTAAAGGTAGGCCTATCTTCTTAGGCGGTACTATCAAGAATAGCAATGAAATAACGGACTTATTCGCGAAGACTTTTGCCCTAGTGGTAGATAACGACACGCTTAAGCATCGCCTACTTAATAGAACAAACAATGATTGGGGTAAAAGTCCTCACGAACTCAAGCTAGCACTGGAGTGGAACAAAAATGCATTCATGGCTCATGCGAAGAAAGGTCATATTATTATTGACGCCGCTCAAACAGTCGAAAAAGTCGTGGACGAAATTTTGAGTTACTTACATGAAGATTGACGCGTGGCTTAAGTGGGCAGAGCGGCTTTTAGAGCAAGCAGGAATTGGGACGGCACGGTTGGATGTGTTGGTGCTGTTGGAGGATGTGACGGGGCTTGATAGAGCGCGGCTGCTGGCTGAACCGGAGCGTGAGATTTCTAAGGTTGATGTGGTGAAACTCGAAAAATTGCTCAAACAACGGGCCAAACATGTGCCCCTAGCCTACGTCCGCGGCAAGACAGAATTCTACGGACACGAGTTTTTGATCACGCCGGCGGTGCTCGAACCACGCCCGGAAAGCGAAACCATGATCGACCTACTTAAAATCTTGCCATTTTCCAAGGTTAAACCTTGGAAAATGCGGGTGGGGGATGTGGGGTGTGGGTGTGGGGCGTTGGGTATTAGCGCTAAATTAGAGCTGCCAGAAGCCTTGGTAGAGTTATTGGAGATTGATCCGAAAGCACTAGAAGTTGCCCAAAAAAACGTAGTTAAATTTACTGCGGATGTAACAGTTCGTCGCTCTGATCTGTTGGCGGACACTGCCAGTGATTATGATGTACTGCTGTGCAACCTGCCCTATGTGCCAGATGATTACGTTATTAATCGAGCAGCCATGCATGAACCGCGGCTGGCTATTTTTGGTGGGCCGGATGGTCTCGATCTCTACCGCCGGCTTTTTGCCCAAGCACAAGCTTCTTCAAAACAACCGTTGTATATTTTAACTGAGGCCCTGCCGCCGCAACACAGCGCGCTGGAAACTATTGCCGCTGCGTGCGGCTATCGGCTGCATGCCCACGAAGACTTCATCCAAGTCTTCAAATTAGCGTCAAAATAGCTGTTTTGTGTCATCCCGGCGCAGGCTGGGACCTCGTCAGCAAGGAAGATTCTGGTAATAATCACCCAATTGCACTTAATTTACGAGGTCCCAGCCTGCGCCGGGATGACAGTTTGCGAACACTACACTGCTGGGAGGCGAACAATTACAATTCAGCAACAGGCGAGCTGTATACAAAAATGATTACTGTGCGGAGTTGGCCGGCAACGTGCCGATAGTCACATCGAGATGCAAGGTTTTATCACCACGGAGGACCGTCAGCGTAATGTGATCGCCAGGTTGGTTAGCGGACAAAAGGCTCGTCAGACTGTGGCTCTGATCAATCTTCTTATCATCAACTGCCGTGATGATATCGCGCTCCTGGAGACCGGCTTTGTCAGCTGGGCTGCCGGCAATTACCGATGGTGACGAAGGGTCATTACTGGGCGCCACAAACGCGCCGTTAGAAACACTGAGGTCAAATTCCTTGGCAACGTCGGCCGTCAGCGGCACGTAACGCACACCGATGTAGGGCCGCTCGAATTTACCAGTTTTCAGTACCTGATCAATTAAACCACGGACATCGTTAATCGGAATCGCAAACCCAATATTCTGGGCGTCGCCAGCAGTGGCCGTATTGATACCGATCACCTGTCCGTTTAGGTTAACCAGCGGGCCGCCGGAATTACCTTCATTGATGGCGGCATCGGTCTGGAACAGATCGTCGAGGTTTTCGGCCGAGGCGGCGCTGCCGGAGCTATCACTGGCCTGCACCGAGCGGCCATAGCCCGAAATAATACCGCTGGTGACGGTGTTTTGGAACTGGCCGAGGGCGTTACCGATAGCCACGACATCATCACCAACCTGAACCGTGCTCGAATCGCCAATCTGGGCAGCAGTCAGCTTATGACCCTTAGCGTCATTGATCTTCAGAAAGGCCACGTCGAGATTATCACTATCGTTGGTGCGGCCGATAACCGTCACGTCTTTCAATTCGGTGCCATCGCTCAGCGTGACGCTGACAGTCGTCGTACCATTGGGGACCACGTGGCGATTAGTCATAATCAGGCCGCTTGAGGCGATAATAATGCCTGTGCCGGCGGCCTGTTCTTGCTCTGGCTGTGAAAAGCCGAATAGCCCAAAACCACCATCACTGCTACCGCTGGCGCTGGTAATACTGACATTGACGCTGACTACGCTCGGTCCAACCGTTTTGGCGATCTGGCTAATGAGTTGGCTCTGGCTGGTCACGACCTTCTTCTGGTTACCGACATTGGTGCTTAATAAGCCGTCCTGGTGATGATTTTGCAGCGCGGCCCCCGCAAAACCACTCAGCCCGGCGATCAGCACAAAGGCGATGACGAGCGCGCCAGCCCAGGCTCGCCGGCCAGTTGGCATTCGTAGCTGCGGCCGTGGCATAGCCGGAACATTAAAGCTAACCGTGCGCGGGCCGCCAGCTGAGTTGCTGGAAACACGGAAGCGCTTTGGCTGGTCGTTTGGAGTATTCGTATTGGCCATTAGACAACCTTATCGCCCCAATCTGAAAATGCCAAGACCACCACCACGATGGCCAGCATAATAAAGACGAACTGGCGGCGTGTGCCCTTGCTCAAACGGTCGTTATGATCGAGGTAATACATGACCGCCAGGCCATAACCGAGAGCGCTCAACAGCAGCGTTGTTTGGGCCACCGATTGGTAAAACAGCAGCCAATGACTCAACAGCCACGCCAGAGCCGCGCCAAAATAACCCCAAATATACGACAGTAAACGGCCATACGGCTCGTCGAAGACATCGAAAAAGTGACGGGCCGCTAGGAAACAGAATAAGCCGGTCAACAGCGTCAGACCGGCTACCGGGCCAGTTGTCCAGATCAGATACAGCGCCATGAGAGCTACCAGCTGGCCGATAAACGCCTGGCCAGTCACCATCGCAATACCAGAAGCCGGCTTGATGACTACCAGCCACAGGGCGTACAGCGCCGCCCATACGAACTGCCACAGCAAGCTGGTGGTCTGGGTCATGAAGATAACGGTTGACAAACCGACCATCAGATCGATGGCGTTGGCGCGCACATTGGCGGCCCAAAAACGAGGTCGAACGGCAAACATACGCCACTTACTTAATACAATCATGCTGAGGGCGAGCTGAACAAAATCTAAGCGGACAAGCACAAAGACAACGGCTGGCAGTATCAGCAACAGCGCGAGATGCAGAAAATAGGAGAAACCGCTAGCTGGTTTCAGTTTACGAAGGGTTTGCCTCATGGTTACTTACTATGATAACAAAGTCGGCGCCATTCGTCGGCATAGTTGCATCGGGCAGATTAGTTATGGCCTTCACACGGAAACGCTGTTCCAGATAGTGTTTGGTGTACTTGTCGGCGCCATGGCTGAGGTCAATCAGCGTCGTATCTGCCTGTTGAGCCGGTGCCCCGCCAACGCCGATGACGTTATAGCCATAGGATTTCAGCTGAGCGGCAGTGGTATCTGCCAGACCGGTCTGAGCCGTACCATTGAGCACCAGCACCTTGGCATTCTCTTTAATAAGATAGCCGTCCCGGAGTTGCCCGCGCACATAGGTTTGGATGTCGCCAAAGTTAAACATGCCGGCTTTCGGTAAGACCACCGATTGGCCGCCCACATTGCCGGTAGTCACAAATTTATTTGGTTCGTCGGCCAGGCCGATTGAATTGATTTTGGCCTGATTGATTGACTTAACAATGTTGTAGAGACGGCTGGCGTCTGACAGCGACAGGTCAGTTTGGGCATTGTTGCCAAAGGCGTTTAGCAAGCCGGCTAGCTTCAACGGGTTACTCAGCGTGCCGAGCGTATCGACTTTAGTTTTGAGAGCCATCATCACGGCGCGCTGACGCTGCGCCCGCGCAAAGTCGCTGGACGTCTCTCGCGAACGGACATAGCGCAGGGCCTGCGGGCCGTCGAACTGCTGCACACCAGCTTTGGCCAGCACCGAATTACCGTGATTTTCCCAGGCCATGGTGGGATCCACCAGGTCACTCGGCACATTAACGGTAACTCCATTGACGGTGTCAACCGCCTGCTGGAAACCGCTAAAGTTAACCAGCAGATTGTAATGCACCGGCACATCAAGCACGTTTTCGACCGTTTGGTCAGCAGCCGCAAAGCCGGTCTGGATGGCTTTGGGATCGGTGCTGCCCGGCGCTACCTTACCGAGATAATTAAACTCGCCGGTCTCCCAGGCGGTGTTAATTTTCATCGTTCCCTTCCCGTTCGGGCCTTTTACCCAGAGATCGCGCGGAATGCTCAACAGAGTCGCCGTGTGATTGACCGGGTCAATACTGGCCAGCATCATGGTGTCCGTTAGATCAGGCGCATCGTGCGTACCGCCGCCACGACCGAGCAATAGCACATTGATACGACCATCGCCTTCACCTTTTAGGAGACTCGGATCGACATTACTCTTAAGCGCGGCGGCGGTTTCTGTGCCACCCTTAAATACCTTGTGCAGCTTCCAGTAGCCCTGCGAAAAAAGCAGACCGCCAACAGTGATTAATAAGACAAGACTAACCGCCACGGCGCGAGTAGCGTTTTTACGAACCCGGCGCCAACGCGAATGTCGAATCGCCATTTGCGGCTGGTACTGGCTATCCTGACCAGGCAGGTTCATATCAATCGGCGGCAGCTTGGGTGCTGGCGACGCAGGCAAAGCTGCTCGCTGCAGTGGTGCGACGGGCCGCATTGGCCGGCGGGCTACAAAGTCCATATCGCGCGGCTGCCTCGAAATCGCCTCGGGCACAGCGGCTGGACGTCCGAAGTTGCTGTTGTTGGGGTGGCGCAGTGTTTGTGTTTCTCGCCTGATTCTTGACGCTTCCATCTCTAACCTCAACCACTATATAGGCATCCCGCTTATGAGTAAAGACCGCCACTGGCGGGCCGTGCGCCAAAAAGCTCGTGGCTATCCTCTACCGGCTGCCACATGCTATAGTGGGTCTTTGTATGAACGACACTCCTTATTCCGCCGATCATCAGTCGATCCAAACGCCGCCCGACGAAAAATATTCAGCGCGGCGGGAAATCCTTTCGACCATCGGTATCGTGGTCGGCGCAATACTGGTTGCGGTATTTATTATTGTGTTTGTCTTCCGCTCGTATCAAGTCGACGGGCCAAGTATGGAAAACACGCTGCAAAATGCCGATAAACTGATTATTTGGAAGGTGCCGCGCAGTTGGGCGCGCCTGACGGGACATGCCTATATACCGGCTCGCGGCGACATTATCGTCTTTACCGAATCGGGCTTGAGCGAGTTTGGCCAGCAGGACAGCAAACAGCTCATCAAGCGCGTAATCGGCTTGCCCGGCGAACGCGTCGTCGTGAATAATGGCAGCTATACGGTTTACAACAAGGCCCACCCGGAAGGCTTTAACCCCGACGCCACGCTGCCCTATGGCAAGAATATTCCTGTTACCTCGGGCAACGTCGATGTTACCCTGCACGCTGATCAATTGTTCGTATCTGGCGATAATCGGCCAAACTCCCTCGACTCGCGTGCTTTCGGGCCGATAAACGCCAATCAAATTGTCGGCAAGTTGGCGCTGCGCGTCTTCCCGATTGGCCAAGCCAAAGCCTTTTAGTTCTGAGAACCTAGGCACCTGTTGCCAGTCTTCTAGCCCTAGTTAGGCGGCGTTCCAGGAACTAAGGGTTAAGAACTAGGAACCACTCATGCTATATTCATACTATGAGTTCGACACAGAAACGCGGCTTGGGGCGAGGCTTTGAAGCACTCCTGCCCACCGATTTTGACAAAAACGCCCTGCTGACACCGGAAGATCGTATCGAAAAGGTGCCCGTCGAGAAGTTACAGGCCAGCCCGTATCAGCCACGCCGGCACTTCGACGAAACCGCCCTCAAAGAATTAGCGGCTTCGATTAAACGGCACGGCGTTGTGCAGCCGCTGGTTGTGACACCGGTCAAAAATGGCATTTATACCCTTATTGCCGGCGAACGTCGTTGGCGGGCCAGCCAGCTGGCGGGGCTTAAAACCGTCCCCGCCATCATCCGCAGCAGCCAAGAGCTTGAACAGCTGGAAGTTGCCCTGATTGAGAATGTTCAGCGCGTCGATCTCAGCCCGCTTGAGCAGGCCGTCAGCATCGAACGTTTACACGAGCAGTTCTCTCTCGCCTATGAAACCATTGCCCAGCGTTTAGGCAAAGCTCCCTCCACCGTTAACAATACCGTGCGTTTGCTGCAATTGCCCGACGACGCCCGCGAGGCTCTGATCGCCGGCAAAATCAGCGAAGGCCATGCTCGTGCCATCCTGGCCTTGAAGGGCGATGCCAAGCGACAGGCCTATTTACTGGCGACGATTATTTCCCAGGGTTGGAGCGTGCGCCAGGCCGAGCGGTTCGTCAGTAGCGTCAAAGCCGGCGTCCGCGAAACCACCAAAGCTCACGAACGCGTTCACACCGAAACTCCCGCTACCAAAGCGCTTGCCAAAAAACTCGGCGCGCCGGTTCAGGTTCGCCGCACAGCAAAAGGCGGCAAGCTGGAAATTGGCTTCAGTAGTGATGACGAGCTGATGCGCATCATAAATTTGTTCAATTAATTTGTTCGGCTGCGAATTTCTTTGGCCAGCGCTTTGTAGGCGCGGGCGCCCTTGCTCCAACGATCATGTTCGTAAATAGTCTTGCCGAAACTTGGTGCCTCGGCTAAGCGCACGTTACGCGGAATGATAGTCTTGAAAAGCTTGTCGCCAAAATAGTTAGCCACCTCCTGCTCGACTTGTTCGCTCAAGGAATTACGCTTATCGAACATGGTGAGCACGATACCGAGCAGTTCCAAGGATGGATTGGTGCTGCCGCGCACAGCCTGAATGGTATTGAGCAGCTGGCTGAGACCTTCTAGCGCGTAATATTCCGTCTGAACGGGTATCAGTACGGTGCTCGCGGCTGTGAGGGCATTAATTGTCAGCAACCCCAGCGACGGCGGGCAATCAATCACGATGTAATCATAGGTGGCCGTCTGAAGCGCCCGCTGCAAGGCATATTCTCGCTTCGTCTCACCGACCAGTTCAACTTCGGCGCCGGCCAGATTAGCATTACTCGGTAGCACGAACAGTTGCGGTACGTGCGTTTCGGCCACTGCCTGAGCCAGTGGCGCCCCCCCAACGACGACGTCGTAGGTAGTGCGCTTGGCCTTTTCACTGGGCAGCCCCAGACCGCTGGTGGCGTTTCCTTGGGGGTCAAGGTCAACCAATAAAACTGACTGCCCTTCGTTGGCCAACTGGGCGGCTACATTAATACTGGTGGTGGTTTTGCCGACGCCACCCTTTTGATTCACGACTGCGATAGTTTTTTGTGTCATATAAGCTCCGTACCTGCCAAGTATAGCACTTTCCGGCCCTTCACCGCCTAACGGACCTTCTGAACGGCCAGAACGACCCACAAACTGGCTGTAATGGCCGTGGTCAAGGCCGCAAACCACAGCGACAATGTCATATAGGTAACCGTAAAGGCCGTTAGCGCAACGGCGTTCGTAATACTGGTGGCCACAGCCGGCTTATGATCGCTCAATACCGAAGGCATGAGACCAACGATAAAACAGACAGAACCGAGGCTTAAAACGAGATCCTGCCAGCTATGCATGAAGCAATAATATCAGATTAAACTTAAAGTTCCCCCGGTTGCCCAGGGGAACTATTTGACTGTTTGTTTGATTTTTACCAATTTTTTGTTGGTAGGACTGGTGACCTCACAGCTCCAATCCTGTGCATTTAGTATCTACCTATCGGCAGACCGAAACAAGCCTTTTTGAGCACAATAGCTATGCAATATAAACAACCTCTTCTCGTATTTTTTTCTAGGATTTCTGTTGTCAAAAAGATTACAATATCGTAAATATCTCGGGTTCGTACGTAGTACCGGCATGTTTTATTAAATAACTCATCTATAACAGCCAGTTGTATAAATTATAACGGGCATTTTTTGGTGTTGAAGTTGTCCACAGGGCCTGACGCCTGCCCTATTCAAAATGCTCATGTCTTTATATTGCAAGGAGCATATTTTTAGTATTTAAAAAGCCCGCGCATGGCAGGCTTGGGCGAACTATAAAATGTGCTGTTAGGCAATTTTAGTAATTTTCAGAATCGTTTGGTGCTGGCGATGGCCGCGTACGGTACGAACGCGCTTTTTGGCTTTGTAGCGAATCGAGGTGACTTTGTCGGCCTGCATGTCAGCCTCCACGACGTCAGCCGTGACTTTGACTTTGTCGACGAGTGGCGCACCGACTTTCGTGCTGTCGCCGTCAATGAACAACAATGTGTCGAAGCTGACTGACTTGCCCGGGTCTTTGAGTAATTCGACCTTAATCGTCTCGCCCTCTTGGACAAGATACTGCTTTCCGCCGGTTGCGATAACTGCTTTTTTCATGGGTTGAATACTTTTTTAGAATTAAAGTTACCGATAGATCATACCAAAATTCCCCGCCCCTGTAAAGCGTCCATACGATGCAATGCATCGTATGGACGTCCCGAGCGCAGCCGAGGGATCTCGCCCTACACGCACCCAGTCATCCCGGCGCAGGCCGGGATGACGCAAAAACAACAGGCTATTCCGCTTTGGCCAGCCGGATAGTTAACTCGTCAGCTTCGACTTTGACCAGCGCTTCAAAGTCAGCAACTTCAGCGCTGTTGAGACTTTCGGCCAGTGTTTCCTGACGAATGGTAGCCGCCAGCTCCGCATCATTCAGAACATTCTGCAATTCAGCACTTTTTGTCTCCAGCGCCAGCTCAATCCGATCATCGACTTCCAGCCCCGCCTGTTTACGTGCCTGTTGCACATGGCGCACCACTTCGCGCATCAGCCCTTCCCGCTTGAGAACTGGCGTGATTTTCGGATCAATAATCGCTACCGGGAAGCGTGGTACCGACTGAGCTTTTAACCAGTTCTCTAGAAACGATGCATCAACTTTCAGTTCTGGATCATGACGGACTTCAACAGCTTTCACGTTTAGCTCTTCGAGAACAATTGCCTGGAATACGTCGGTCAACCGGTCATGTTGGTCATAGACATTGACGCTGGCCAACGGCTGACGAACTTTTATGCCGGCCACGGCCCGCTGCGCGAGGCCTTCACTGATAACTTCGCGAACGAAGTTCATATCCTGCAAAACGAGCTCGTTGATGTGGCCGGCTTCGGGCCAGTCGAGCAGATGCACCGATTCGCCGCCGGTCAGTTTCTGATACAGTTCCTCGGCCAGGAACGGCGTGAACGGCGCCATGATCAGGCTCAATTGAACCAGGACGTAGTGCAGTGTGCGGTAGGCGTCATGCTTGTCGCTGTCATCTTCAGATTTCCAGAAGCGCTTGCGGCTGCGGCGGACGTACCAGTTACTGGCGTCATCGATAAAAGGCAGGATTGGCTTCAAGGCGTTTGGCAAATCGTAGCGCTGCATGTGCTCGTCGACTTCCCGGCTCAGCTGATGCACCCGGCTGACAATCCACTCGTCCAAAGGATTGAACGATGCATTATGAACGTCGAACGAAGAGTTGTCGCCGTTCGCCGTTCGCCGTTCGCCATTCGCTCCAGCAGTCGGATCGTGCGGCAGTTCGCCCTTCTCCAGCCCCGAATCCCAGCCATCGACATCGGCGTACAGCGTGAAGAAGTCATACATATTCCAGACCATGCTCAATTTGCGCGCCACGTCACCAACGTCTTTGTCTTGGAGGGTAAAATCTTCGCCGTTTAAAACTGGCGAGCTGAGCAGCAAAAACCGCAGGCTATCAGCGCTATATTGGTCCATGAGCTCGTTGGGGTCGGTATAATTGCCGAAGCTTTTGCTCATCTTACGGCCATCATTGCCGGCTAAGGTACCTGTTACTACGACATTTTTAAACGCATTGTGGCCGAAGAGGCCAACATTGACGGCGTGGACATAGTAAAACCAGGCGCGCACCTGGCTGACGTACTCGACGATGAAATCACCCGGGAAATTTGCTTCGAACTTTTCTTTATTTTCGAACGGGTAGTGGAACTGGGCGAACGGCATCGAACCGCTCTCAAACCAACAATCTAACACCTTGTCGATACGGGTGTAATGCACGCCATCCAGATCAAATTCAATCTCATCTACCCAAGGACGATGGTAGTCGTCAAGCTCAACGCCACTGAGCTCTTTCAGCTCGGCATAGCTGCCGACAACTTTGACATGCTCGTTGCCGTCGGCATCGGTCCCCTTCCAGACCGGCATGGCGGTTGCCCAAAAACGGTCGCGACTGAGGTTCCAGTCCGGCGCCTGGCGTATGGTATTTTCGAAGCGACCATGCTTGATATGCTCCGGGAACCAGTTGATGTGCTCGTTATTTTCTTCGAGCATTTCAGTCCGCTGACCATCGATATCCATAAACCAACTGGGGTGGGCGCGGTACATCAGCCGGTTGCCATTGCGTAGATTGTGCGGATACTCATGCTGGATGTAATCGATTTTCCAGACGACACCGCGTTCTTTGAGCGCCTTGGCAATTGTTTTGTTCGTCTCCCAAACATCCAAACCTTGCCACTCACCTTCGGTGTATTTACCATATTCGTCGAGCACATGGACGATTGGGATGTCATTTGCCTGCGCCAGGTCAAAGTCCTCCTCGCCGTAGGCCGGCGCCAAATGCACGATGCCCGTTCCGGAATCGGTTGTCACATAGTCGGCCGCCCAGACTTTATGGGCGTTCTCGCCTCGATCTTCAAATAATGGCTCATATGATTCGCCGACCAGCTCGCTACCCTTGATTTTGGCGACGACTTTGTACGGCAAGACATGGTGT
>Ga0070660_100000046_pt1 | contig 70459 bp, 60 predicted proteins | sample KBSC33metaG_FD_64670 | JGI IMG/M metagenome (GOLD analysis project Ga0070660, IMG submission 64670) | Corn rhizosphere microbial communities from Kellogg Biological Station, Michigan, USA - KBS C3-3 metaG | ecosystem: Host-associated > Plants > Roots > Rhizosphere > Soil ... | reverse complement strand
TCGGCGGCCTGGAGGCCGCGCACCGCCTCGGCCGCGGCTTCGAACGGCTCGTGATGCTGTCGAGCCTGTCGAAGCGCTCGAACGTGCCGGGCATGCGCTCGGGTTTCGTCGCCGGCGACGCCGCGCTGCTCAAGAAATTCCTGCTGTACCGCACGTACCATGGTGCGGCGCTGTCGCCGGTCTGGCAGCACGCGAGCATCGCCGCGTGGAACGACGAGGCGCACGTGCGCGAGAACCGCGCGCTGTACCTGCAGAAGTTCAACGCGGTCACGCCGATGCTGGCCGACGTGATCGACGTGAAGCTGCCCGACGCCGCGTTCTACCTGTGGGCCAACGTCGCGCGCACCGGCCTGTCGGACACCGAGTTCGCCCGCCGCCTGTACGCCGACTATAATGTGACGGTTCTGCCCGGCTCGTACCTGGCGCGCGACGCGCACGGCACGAATCCGGGCCGCGATTTCATCCGGATCGCGCTCGTCGCGGGCACCCCCGAATGCGTCGAGGGCGCGCAACGCATCGTCGATTTCTGCCGGGCTCTCGCGCGGTAAGACGTCCATCCCGATCAATTCCATTCATCTCCTGCGAAAACGAACATGTCGCAACAACTTCAGCAAATCATCGATACCGCCTGGGAAAACCGCGCCGAGCTGTCGCCGAAGGCCGCGCCGGCCGACGTCCGCGAAGCCGTCGCTCATGCGATCGAGCAACTCGACAAAGGCGCACTGCGCGTCGCCGAGAAGATCGACGGCAACTGGACCGTGCACCAGTGGCTGAAGAAGGCCGTGCTGCTGTCGTTCCGCCTGGAGGACAACGCGCCGATGCCGGCCGGCGGCTACTCGCAGTTCTACGACAAGGTTCCGTCGAAGTTCGCGAACTACACCGCTGAAGACTTCGCCGCGGGCGGCTTCCGCGTCGTGCCGCCGGCCATCGCGCGCCGCGGCTCGTTCATCGCGAAGAACGTCGTGCTGATGCCGTCGTACACCAACATCGGCGCGTACGTCGACGAAGGCACGATGGTCGACACGTGGGCCACGGTCGGTTCATGCGCACAGATCGGCAAGAACGTGCACCTGTCGGGCGGCGTCGGCATCGGCGGCGTGCTCGAACCGCTGCAGGCGAACCCCGTCATCATTGAAGACAACTGCTTCATCGGCGCGCGCTCGGAAGTCGTCGAAGGCGTGATCGTCGAGGAGAATTCGGTGATCTCGATGGGCGTGTACCTCGGCCAGAGCACCAAGATCTACGATCGCGAAACGGGCGAAGTCAGCTACGGCCGCATCCCGGCCGGCTCGGTCGTCGTGGCCGGCAACCTGCCGTCGAAGGACGGCTCGCACAGCCTGTACTGCGCGGTGATCGTGAAGAAGGTCGACGCGAAGACCCGCGCGAAGGTCGGCCTGAACGAGCTGCTGCGAGGCGACTGATGGCCAAGCCGCGCACCGTGGTCGTCTACGGCATTCCGAACTGCGACACCGTGAAGAAGGCCCGCGTGTGGCTCGACGATCACGGCGTCGAGTTCGAGTTCCACGACTTCAAGAAGCTCGGCGTCAGCGCACCGCTCGTCGAGGACTGGCTGAAGGACGTGTCGCTCGACGCGCTCGTAAACAAGCGCGGCACGACGTGGCGCGGCCTGGACGATGCGATGAAGGCGGCCGCGGAAACGCGCTCCGGCGCGGTCGCGCTGATGATCCACAAGCCGTCGGTCATCAAGCGTCCCGTGCTCGTCGTCAACGGCCGCGTGAAATCGCTCGGCTTCGTGGCCGATCAGTACGCGGCGCTGTTTGCCGCCTAGGGCCGCCCGCGCTGCACCTGCGGGTGCAGCCCGACGTCTCGTCACTGCCGGCCACCGCGCCGGCATTTTTTATCGAAAGTGGTCCGAACCATGTCCGCCACCCTAGCCCTTACCGAACAGCTGATCGCCCGCGCGTCCGTCACGCCCGACGACCAGCATTGCCAGCAGATCATGACCGAGCGCCTCGCCGCGCTCGGCTTCGAATGCGAGACCATCGCGTCGCACGGCGTGACCAACCTGTGGGCCGTCAAGCGCGGCGCCGACGGCCGCGACGGCAAGCTGCTCGCGTTCGCGGGCCACACCGACGTCGTGCCGACCGGCCCGCTCGAGCAGTGGACGTCGCCGCCGTTCGTCCCCGCGCATCGCGACGGCAAGCTGTACGGCCGCGGCGCGGCCGACATGAAGACGTCGCTCGCGGCGTTCGTCGTCGCGTCCGAGGAATTCGTCGCGGCACACCCCGGCCACCGCGGCGCGATCGCGTTCCTGATCACGAGCGACGAGGAAGGCCCGGCCACCGACGGCACCGTGAAGGTCGTCGAACTGCTCGAAGCGCGCGGCGAACGCGTCGACTACTGCATCGTCGGCGAGCCGACCTCGAGCGCGGAACTCGGCGACGTCGTGAAGAACGGCCGCCGCGGCTCGATGTCGGGCGAGCTGGTCGTCAAGGGCGTGCAGGGCCACATCGCGTACCCGCACCTCGCGAAGAACCCGATCCACCTGCTCGCGCCGGCGCTCGCCGAACTCGCCGCCGAACAGTGGGACGCAGGCAACGAATATTTCCCGCCGACCACCTGGCAGGTGTCGAACCTGCATGCCGGCACCGGCGCGACCAACGTGATCCCCGGCCACGCGGACCTGATGTTCAACTTCCGCTTTTCGACGGCGAGCACCGTCGAGGGCCTGCAGGCACGCGTGCATGCGATCCTCGACAAGCACGGCCTCGAATACACGCTGAAGTGGTCGGTGAGCGGCCTGCCGTTCCTCACGCCGCGCGGCGACCTGTCGAACGCGCTGGAGAACGCGATCCGCGCCGAGACCGGCCTTACGACCGAGCTGTCGACGACGGGCGGCACGTCCGACGGACGCTTCATCGCGCGCATCTGCCCGCAGGTGATCGAGTTCGGCCCGCCCAACGGCAGCATCCACAAGATCGACGAGCACATCGACGTGCGCTTCGTCGACCCGCTGAAGAACGTGTACCGACGCGTGCTCGAACAACTGATCGCCTGACGGAGCCTCGCATGACGACACCATTTGCAACTATTCGCGACCTGCTGCGCTACGCGGTCACGCGCTTCTCGAAGGCCAAGCTCGCATTCGGCCACGGTTCGGACAACGCATACGACGAAGCCGCGTACCTCGTGCTGCGCACGCTCGACCTGCCGCTCGACACGCTCGAGCCGTTCCTCGATGCGCGGCTGCTGCCCGATGAAATCGCGGCCGTGCTCGCGGTGATCGAACGACGCGCGACCGAACGCGTGCCGGCCGCGTACCTCACGCATGAAGCGTGGATGCACGGCCACCGCTTCTACGTCGACGAGCGCGTGATCGTGCCGCGCTCGTTCATCGGCGAGCTGCTCGACGACGGGCTGCAGCCGTATGTCGCCGACCCCGAGCAGGTCGGCGCGGTGCTCGAGCTGTGCACCGGCTCCGGCTGCCTCGCGATCCTCGCCGCCAGCGCGTTCCCGAATGCCGAGATCGACGCGGTCGACCTGTCCGACAAGGCACTCGAAGTCGCCCGGATCAACGTGAGCGACTATGGCCTCGACGATCGCATCACGCTGCATCGTGGCGACCTCTACGCACCGCTGCCCGCGTTCCGCGCCGAACCCGACGCGCGCTACGACGTGATCCTGACGAACCCGCCGTACGTGAACGCGACGTCGATGGCCGCCCTGCCGCCCGAGTACCGGCACGAGCCGGAGATGGCGCTCGCGGGCGGCGAGGACGGCATGGACATCGTGCGGCGCATCATCTCGGAAGCGCACAAGTGGCTGCACGACGACGGCGTGCTCGTCGTCGAGATCGGCAACGAGCGCGAGCACGTCGAAGCCGCGTTCGGCGGGCTCGAACTCACGTGGCTGCCCACCAGCGCGGGCGACGACACGGTGTTCCTGATCCAGGCGTCGGACCTGCCGCGCAAGGCCTGACGGCACGCCGCGGCCCCAACCGTGCGGCACGGCAAACCGCTGTCCCGCACGGTTGGGTAAGATGCGCGTAAGCGGCCGTCGCGCCGCACGACCTCAGGAGTCCGTCACGCGCCCATGACCCTCGACTGGCTACATCTCGGCACCCTGATCCTGGCCGTCCATGTGCTCGGGATCGTCGCGGCGTGTCACGCGCTCATGAACACGCGCACGTCGCAAGGCGCGATCGCGTGGGCCGTGTCGCTCGCCGCGATGCCGTACCTGACGCTCGTCCCCTACCTGTTCCTCGGTCGCAGCAAGTTCTCCGGCTACGTCGACGCGCGGCGCCACGAAATGGAGGCGTTGCGCACGCACACGCCGCGCGTGCCGTGGCTCGATGCGGACGCAACCAACGGGCCGGCGGCCGACGCGATCGGCCGGGCTGCGGTGCTCGCGCTCACGCGGCTCGGCGGGATGCCGTTCGTCGGCGGCAATTCGGTGCGCACGCTCGTCAACGGCGATGCGACCTTCGAGGCGATCCTGTCGGCGATCGACTCGGCGCGCGAATACGTGTTCGTCCAGTTCTTCATCGTGCGCGTCGACGCGCTCGGCCTGATGCTGCGCGACGCGCTGCTCGCGCGCGCGTCAGCCGGCGTGCGCTGCTACCTGCTGTACGACAGCATCGGCTGCTTCGACCTGCCGCACAGCTACGTCGACACGCTGCGCCGCGGCGGCGTCGAGGTCCACCCGTTCGCGACCCACCGCAAGTTCGTCAACCGCTTCCAGCTCAACTTCCGCAACCATCGCAAGATCGTCGTCGTCGACGGCAATCGCGCGTTCGTCGGCGGACACAACGTCGGCGTCGAATATCTCGGCGCGAACCGGCGTCTGTCGCCGTGGCGCGACACCCATATCGAAATCCGCGGCCCGGTGGTCGCCAGCATTCAGTACGTGTTCGCCGAAGACTGGCACTGGGCCACGCAGACGCTTCCGCCGCTCGCCGCGCCGCCGGAGGCGCTGCCCGGCGACTCGATGCATTGCCTCGCCGTGCCGATGGGCCCGGCCGACAAGCAGGAAACCGGCTCGCTGTTCTTCGTCGGCGCGATCAACGCCGCGCACGAACGGGTGTGGATCACGACACCGTATCTCATACCTGACGAAGCGGTGATCGCCGCGCTCAAGCTCGCGGTGATGCGCGGCGTCGACGTGCGTATCCTGATCCCGTGCCGGCGCGACCACTACGTCGTGTTCGAGGCATCGAAGCTCTATGCGCGCGATCTCATCGACGCAGGCGTCAAGGTGTTCCGCTACCGGCCCGGCTTCCTGCACCAGAAAGTCGTGCTGATCGATCGCATCGCGGCCGCGGTCGGCAGCGCGAATCTCGACAACCGCTCGTTCCGGCTGAACTTCGAAATCATGGTGCTGACCGTCGATCGCGCGTTCGCCGATGAAGTCGGGGCCATGCTCGACGCCGATTTCGCGCAATCCTACGAGGTCGATGCGAACGAGTATCGGCACTCGCCCGCGTGGCGGCGCATCGCCATGCACGTCGCGCGCCTGTTCGCACCCATCCTGTGACGTCCGTGGCGCTCGCGCGAGCGCCGGCCCGCCGTCGCCCGGATGGCGGCACCCGCTTTCGCACCGTCCGGCCCGGTATCGCGGTCACGGGCGGTTCGGTCCGCGCGGCCAGTTCACCGCTTCACGGTGTTACAGCAGCTTGTCGATATCCGCGGCGATTTCCTCGGGCTTCGTCGACGGCGCATAGCGCTTGACGATCCGCCCGTCGCGGTCGACCAGGAATTTCGTGAAATTCCACTTGATCGCCTTCAGGCCGAGAATGCCGGGCGCCTCGTCGGTCAGATAGCGGTACAGCGGATGCGCATGGTCGCCCTTCACCTCGACCTTTGCGAACATCGGGAACGTGACGCCGTAGTTGCGCTCGCAGAACGCGCCGATCTGCGCGGCGTCGCCCGGCTCCTGCTTGCCGAACTGGTTGCACGGAAAGCCGAGCACGAAGAAGCCGCGCGCCGCGTACTGCTCGTACAGTTTCTGCAGGCCCGCATACTGCGGCGTGAAACCGCACTCGCTCGCGGTATTGACGATCAGCAGCACCTTGCCGCGGTACGCGTCGAGCGACGCCGGCTCGCCGGCGAGCGTCTCCGCGCTGAACGAATAGAGGGTGGACATCGGGCACTCCTTTGATGAGACCGGAACGACGTGGAGTCTAGGCGAAATCGCGCCGTTGCGGCATCTGCCGTTCGGCCGATATCCGGAGCGACGCGCGCGCAGTCTAGAATAGCGGTTTTCGTCAGTCATTCCCGCCGTGATCCGTTTCAATCAGTTCAGCCTTGCTCGAGGCACCAAACCGTTGTTCGAGTCGGCCTCGTTCGTGCTCAATCCCGGTGAAAAGGCCGGCCTGATCGGCGCGAACGGCGCCGGCAAATCGACGCTGTTCTCGGTCCTGCGCGGCGAGCTGCATTCCGACGCCGGCGATTTCTCGATGCCGCCGTCGTGGCGGATCGCCCACGTGTCGCAGGAAACGCCCGCGGTCGACCGCTCGGCGCTCGACTACACGCTCGACGGCGACACCGCGCTGCGCGAGATCGAGGCGCGCATCGCCGCCGCGTCGGCCGCGCATGACGGCGCGGCCGAAGCCGACGCGCACGCAGCGTTCGCCGACGCCGACGGCTATACCGCGCCGGCGCGCGCCGAAGCGCTGCTGCTCGGCCTCGGCTTCACGCTCGCGCAGACGCGCGAGTCGGTCGCCAGCTTCTCCGGCGGCTGGCGCATGCGCCTGAACCTCGCGCAGGCGCTGATGTGCCGCTCCGACCTGCTGCTGCTCGACGAACCGACCAACCACCTCGACCTCGACGCGATCGTCTGGCTCGAGGACTGGCTGCACCGCTACGCCGGCACGCTCGTCGTGATCTCGCACGACCGCGAATTCCTCGATTCGATCTGCAACGTCACGCTGCATCTGGAAAATCGCCAGGTGAAGCGCTACGGCGGCAACTACTCGCAATTCGAAGTGCTGCGCGCGCAGCAGCTTGCGCTGCAGCAAAACGCATACGAAAAGCAGCAGAAGACGATCGAGCACCTGCAGAGCTTCGTCGACCGCTTCAAAGCCAAGGCCAGCAAGGCCAAGCAGGCGCAGAGCCGGATGAAGGCGCTCGAGAAGATGGAACTGATCGCGCCCGCGCACATCGCGTCGCCGTTCACGTTCGAGTTCCGCACGCCCGACGCCGCGCCGAACCCGATGATGGTGATGGAAGACGTCCGCTGCGGCTACCATGCCGACGACGGCACGGACATCCCGATCGTCGAACGCGTGGCGCTGTCGATCCAGAACGGCCAGCGCATCGGCCTGCTCGGCGCGAACGGCCAGGGGAAATCGACGCTGATCAAGACGCTGGCCGGCACGCTCGCGCCGCTGTCGGGCCACGTGCGCGACGGCAAGGGCCTGACGATCGGCTATTTCGCGCAGCACCAGCTCGAAACGCTGCGTGAGGACGATTCGCCGCTCGCGCATCTCGCGCGGCTCGCGCCCGACACGCGCGAGCAGGAACTGCGCGACTTTCTCGGCGGCTTCAATTTTTCCGGCGAGATGGCGACGAGCCCGGTCGGCCCGTTCTCCGGCGGCGAGAAAGCGCGGCTCGCGCTTGCGCTGATCATCTGGCAGAAGCCGAACCTGCTGCTGCTCGACGAGCCGACCAACCACCTCGACCTCGAAACGCGTCACGCGCTGACGATGGCGCTCGCGCAGTTCGAAGGCACGCTGATCCTCGTCTCGCACGACCGCCACCTGCTGCGCGCGACCACCGACCAGTTCATGCTCGTCGCGAAGCACCGCCTGCAGCCGTTCGACGGCGACCTCGACGATTACCGCGACTGGCTGCTGCAGCACGCGGCCGAGCAGCGTGCAGCCGCGAAGGCCGACGGCGCGGCGGCGACGGGCGCCGATCCGGGCGTCAACCGCAAGGATCAGAAGCGCCAGGCGGCCGAGGAGCGCCAGCGCCTGTCGCAGCTGAAAAAGCCGCTGCAGAACCGCATCACGAAGCTCGAAAAGGAAATGGAAACGCTGCACGCGGAAAAGGCGCGCCTCGACGCGTTCGTCGCCGATCCGGCCAGCTACGAGGCCGCGCGCAAGACGGAGCTGACCGACGCGATCCGCAAGCTAGGCGAGGTCAATAGCCGGCTCGAAACGGTCGAGGCCGACTGGCTCGCCGTGCACGAAGAGCTCGAGCAGATCGGCTGAACGCGGCCGGGGTGTCGTCCGGCGGTCGCTTGACCGGTGGCGCGGCATCCACGGCGGCGTCAATACCGACGAACCGGGCCGCCTGCATCCGGCCCGAAAACGACAAGGCCGGGCGCCCTGGCCCGGCCTCTTCATCGTGACTACGGCTGTCGTTGTCGGGTCGGCCATACGCCGCCCGCTCAACGCCGCGGCAACGTATCGCGCGGCAACTGCTCGTCATCGTCCATCAGGTGACGCCGCCCTTCGGTCGGCTGGCGGATCGCCGCGGCGACTTCGGCTTCAGTCACATCCTCGGACACGACCCGGCGTGCGAGGCGCCCTTCTTCGTCGATCCACTCGACGATCCGGCATCCGCCACCCCACGGGTGAACGATGGGCTCCGATACGCGGCAGCCGCGCAGGTTGTAAAGGCGTCCGCTGGCCGCATCCCCATACTGTTTGAACATAGGTTCCCTTCCATTGCGCGGTTCGACAATCCGGCAAAGGATAGGGAAAAGCGATGTCCGCCGGGTTACAGGAGCCTACATATTCTTTACAACCAATTACGCGACAGATCGTGGCCGGCCGCCCCGCGCGGGTGCCGGCCACGCGCGGTCATTCGAGATCGCGCACGCGGTCGATCGCCTGCTCGATCCGCTCGACGGCCATCACGTTCAGCCCTTCGATCGGCTGCTTCGGCGCATTCGCCTTCGGGATCAGCGCGGCCGTGAAGCCGAGCTTCGCGGCCTCGCGCAGCCGTTCCTGACCACGCGGGGACGGCCGGATCTCGCCCGCCAGCCCCACCTCGCCGAATACGATCAAGCCCTTCGGCAGCGCCTTGTTGCGCATCGACGAATGAATCGCGAGCAGCACGGCGACGTCAGCGGCCGGTTCGGTGATCTTCACGCCGCCCACCGCGTTCAGGAACACGTCCTGGTCGAAACACGCGATGCCCGCGTGCCGGTGCAGCACCGCGAGCAGCATCGCGAGCCGGTTCTGCTCGAGGCCGACCGCGAGCCGGCGCGGGTTCGGCACGTGCGCCGTATCGACGAGCGCCTGGACTTCGACGAGCAGCGGGCGCGTGCCCTCCTGCGTGACGAGCACGCAGGAACCCGGCACGATCTGCTCGTGCTGCGACAGGAACAGCGCGGACGGGTTCGCGACGCCGCGCAGCCCGCGCTCGGTCATCGCGAACACGCCGAGTTCGTTGACCGCGCCGAAGCGGTTCTTGAACGCGCGCACGAGCCGGAACGACGAATGGGTGTCGCCCTCGAAGTACAGCACCGTGTCGACGATGTGCTCGAGCACGCGCGGGCCGGCGAGGTTGCCCTCCTTCGTCACGTGCCCGACCATGATGATCGCGGTGCCCGACTGCTTCGCGATGCGCGTGAGCTGCGCCGCGCATTCGCGCACCTGTGCGACCGAGCCGGGCGCCGACGTCAGCGCTTCCGAATAGACGGTCTGGATCGAGTCGATGACGGCGACGTCCGGCCGTTCCGCGTCGATCGCGGCCTGGATCTTCTCGAGCTGGATCTCGGCGAGCAGCTTCAGCTCGGCGGCCGGCGCGCCGCCGTCGAGCAGCGCCAGCCGTTGCGCGCGCAACGCGATCTGCGCGGCCGATTCCTCACCGCTGATATAGAGCGCGCGCCGCTCGTTCGCGATGTCCGCGAGAGACTGCAGCAGCAGCGTCGACTTGCCGATGCCCGGATCGCCGCCGATCAGCACGACGCCTCCCGGCACCAGCCCGCCGCCCAGCACGCGGTCGAATTCGCCGATGCCGGTGGAGAAGCGCGGCACGTCGGCCGCCTCGATGTCGACGAGCCGCTGTACCGGCGCCCGCTTCGCGAGCGACTGGAAGCGATGGGCGGCCGGCGATTCGGCGACCGATTCGACGAGAGTGTTCCAGGCCTGGCACGACGGGCATTGCCCTTGCCACTTCGGGGTTTGTCCGCCGCACTCGCTGCAGACATAGACGGTTTTCTGTTTCGCCACGCGTGCCGCCCTTATTCCGCGCGCACCGGCACGCGGCCGGCGACCGCGCACATCAGTTCATAGCCGATGGTCCCGCAATGGCGCGCGACGTCGTCGATCGGCAGCGCGTTGCCCCACAGCTCGACCCGCGCGCCGACCCCGGCCTGCGGGCACGGTGTGAGGTCGACCGTGATCATGTCCATCGACACGCGGCCGACGATCCGCGTGCGGATGCCGTCGACGATCACAGGCGTGCCTTCGGGCGCGACGCGCGGATAGCCGTCCGCGTAGCCGCACGCGACGACGCCGATGCGCATCTGGGCCGGCGCGGAGAACGTCGAGCCATAGCCGATCGCCTGCCCCTTCGCGATGGTCTGCACCGCGATCAGCTCGGACGCGAGCGTCATCGCGGGCTTCAACCCGGTGTCGGCGATGTCGGCCGACAGTCCCGACGGCGACGCGCCGTAGAGCATGATCCCCGGGCGCACCCAGTCGAAGTGCGTATCCGGATGCCACAGCACGGCCGCCGAATTCGCGAGGCTGCGCGCGCCGGCGATGTTTTCCGCGCCGCGCTCGAACGTCGCGAGCTGCTCGGCGACGCCGCGCTCGTTGTCGGCATCCGAAAAATGGGTCATCAACGTGATCTGGCCGATGCCGGGGCACGCACGGGCGCGCTCCCACGCGGCGCGGTATTTCTCCGGCGCGTAGCCGAGCCGGTTCATGCCGCTGTTCATCTTGAGCTGCACGTTGACGGGCTTCGACAGCCGCGCCGTCTCCAGCATCCGCATCTGCTCGTCGTTGTGGACGGTGGTCGTCAGGCTGTAGCGGTCGATCACGTCGATGTCGGTCGAGCGGAAGAACCCCTCGAGCAGCAGGATCGGACCGGCCCACCCCAGCTCGCGCAGCTTCACGGCCTCGTCGAGGTCGAGCAGGCCGAAGCCGTCGGTGCCGCGCAGGCCGGGAAACACGCGCGCGAGACCGTGGCCGTACGCGTTGGCCTTGACGACCGTCCAGACCTTGGACGGGCCGGCAAAGCGGCGGACGACGGAGAGATTGTTCGCGAGAGCGGCGGTATGGATGGTGGCGGAGATCGGGCGCGGCATGGGAAATTTACGTAAAGACGCTTGCGAATCATCAGCTTACCGCGCCTTTTGAGCACCGAAGCCGACAATTTGCGGAACGATCGGGGAATCTTGCTAGTCCGAATTGCCGTATTTTCGTGTTATAAAGCCGTGCGCACAACCCATTTCGAACGGAATAAGCCGATCGCATACCAGGCGGCCTACGCGGCCCTGCCGCAGCGACGAAAGCATCGCATCAGATGAAAAAAGGTTTTTACACCATCATGGCCGCGCAGTTTTTCTCGTCGTTGGCCGACAATGCGCTTCTCATCGCCGCCATCGCCCTGCTGAAAGACCTTCACGCCCCCAACTGGATGACACCGCTGCTCAAGCTGTTCTTCGTGTTGTCCTATGTGGTGCTGGCGGCTTATGTCGGTGCGTTCGCCGATTCGCGTCCGAAGGGGCGCGTGATGTTCATCACCAACTCGATCAAGGTGGTCGGCTGCCTGATCATGCTGTTCGGCGCCCACCCGCTGATCGCGTACGGGATCGTCGGATTCGGCGCCGCGGCCTACTCGCCCGCCAAATACGGCATCCTGACCGAACTGCTGCCGGCCGACCGGCTCGTCGCCGCGAACGGCTGGATCGAAGGCACGACCGTCAGTTCGATCATTCTCGGCACCGTGCTCGGCGGCGCGCTGATCAGCCCGCACATCGCATCGCACGTGATCGCGCACACGCCCGCCTGGATCGGCACGCCCGCCGAAGCGGCGATGGCGATCATCATGGCGATCTACGTGATCGCCGCGATGTTCAACCTGCGGATCCCCGATACGGGCGCGCGCTACCCGAAGCAGGAGCGCGGCCCGGTCAAGCTCCTCACCGATTTCGCCGACTGTTTCATGGTGCTCTGGCGCGACAAGCTCGGCCAGATCTCGCTCGCGGTCACGACGCTGTTCTGGGGCGCGGGCGCGACGCTGCAGTTCATCGTGCTGAAGTGGGCAGAAGTCTCGCTCAACATGTCGCTGTCCGAAGGCGCGCTCCTGCAGGCCGTGGTCGCGGTGGGCGTCGCGGGCGGCGCGATTGCCGCAGCCGCACGCATCCCGCTGAAGAAGTCGCTGTCCGTGCTGCCCGTCGGCATCGTCATGGGCATCGCGGTCATGCTGATGGCGTTCTACACGCGCGACCTGTTCCCCGCGCATTGGGCCGTGCATTTCGGCCACCTGCGCCTGCCGGTGTACCTGATCGTCGCGTACATCTTCCTGATCGGCGTCGGCGCGCTGTCCGGCTATTTCGTGGTTCCGATGAACGCGCTGCTGCAGCATCGCGGCCATGTGCTGCTGTCGGCCGGCCACTCGATCGCGGTGCAGAACTTCAACGAGAACCTGTCGGTGCTCGTGATGCTGTGCCTGTATGCGGTGCTGGTCTGGCTCGACGTGCCGGTCGGCGTCGTGATCGTGCTGTTCGGCACGTTCGTCTGCCTGACGATGTGGCTCGTGATGCGCCGCCACCAGGCGAACCAGCGCCAGTTCGACTCGGTCGCGCTGATCGGCGAATCGCGGCACTGACGCTACACTGTCCGTTTCCGTCCGTCGGCGCCGGCCTTCGCACCGGCGTCTTGCCATCATGACGCACCCGATACCCAACGTCCTGACGATCGCCGGCTCCGACTCGGGCGGCGGCGCAGGCATCCAGGCCGACCTCAAGACCTTCTCCGCGCTCGGCGCGTACGGCGCGAGCGTGATCACCGCGCTGACCGCGCAGAACACGCGCGGCGTGAGCGGCGTGCACGCGCCGGACGCGTCGTTCGTGACCGCGCAGCTCGACGCGGTGTTCGACGACATCCGCATCGACGCGGTCAAGATCGGCATGCTCGCGAACGCGGCGATCGTGCATGCAGTGGCCGATGCGCTGCGGCGCTACGCGCCGCGCTTCGTCGTGCTCGATACGGTGATGATTTCGAAGAGTTCGCACGCGCTGCTCGCACCCGACGCGGTCGACGCGTTGCGCGACGCGCTGCTGCCGCTCGCGACCGTCGTCACGCCAAACCTGCCCGAAGCGGCCGCCCTGCTCGGCGACACGCCCGCGACGACCGAAGACGACATGGTGCGGCAAGGCCACGCGCTGCTGCAGGCGGGCGCGAACGCCGTGCTGATGAAAGGCGGCCACCTGCCCGACGCGGCCACGAGCCCCGACTGGCTCGTCGACGCCGCGCATGCCGTGCGGCTCGGCGGCACGCGCGTGCCGGTCAGCAACACGCACGGCACGGGCTGCACGCTGTCGTCGGCGATCGCCGCGCTGCTGCCGCAGCGGCCGGATCTCGAGAGCGCGGTGCGCGACGCGAAGGTCTACCTGACCGGCGCGATCGCCGCGAGCGGCCAGCTCGACGTCGGCCACGGCGTCGGCCCGGTCCATCACTTCCATCGCTGGTGGTAAGCGCCGGCTGACGCGGCGTCAGTCGTCCTGCGCGGCGAACGCCTGCGCGCGCGCCGGCCAGTCGTCCGGCACGATGAAGCCGCGCGCCGTCTCCCGCCACACGCCGTCGCCGTCCTGTCGATGGACGCCGATCAGCGCGGGCGCCTGACGCGCCGTCAATACGGATGGCAGCGCAAGCGAATTCGCCAGCGGTTCGGGCGCGGCGTCGGCCGCCGCCCTCCGCGGCGCGAGCCAGGCCAGCCGCGCCAGCACGTTCCACGCCGCGCCGTCGGGTTGCGCGGCCGCCCAGGCCGGCCACTGCGCGTGCGTCAGCCAGAAGCCGCGCGGATGATCGGCCGCGATTTCCGCGCAGACCGGCGGCGGCGGCACACCGTGCGGATAGAACAGCCAGCCCTTGATGAACATCTGCGCATCGGACGGCGCGCCGTAGCCGAGCAGCGCAAACCCGTGGCGATCGCTCAATCGTAGCTGATGCTCGAGCAGCCGGCTGCGCTTGCGGTCGAGGCGATCGACGAGATTCGGACCGACGAAATCCGCGAGCGATGCGGCGCCCTCAACCGGCGCACACAGGTAGCACTTCACGGCGAGTTCCCAGTGCAGGCGCTGCCCGCCCGGCGCATCGACGAGGAAATCGACTTCGCCGAGCGTCTTGCCGTTGCTGCGCAGCGGCAGATTGGCGGCGACGAGCCGCAACGACGGCCCGTGCGTGAGGAAATATTCGAGCAGGCATTCGGCATAGCGTCCGAGCCGCACCGGCCGCAGGCCGTCGAGCGCACGGTGCAGCGGCTCGGGCGCGGCGTCGAGCGCGACGAGCCACGCTTCGACGGCCACCCGTTCGGGCGCATCCGACCACGGATGCGCGAGCGGCGCGCCGGGCGCCGCGGTGAGCAGGCTCGGGCTCGCGAGGAGCCAGCCCAGATCGCGGACCGCGACATCGCGCAGCGTATCGACGAACGCGAACGCCGCGTCGTGCGTCATTGGGCGACCGGCCCGGTCGCGGCGGCGTCCCCCGCCTGCTGGAACGTATCGCGCGCAAGGCACAAGTCGGCCCACGCCTTCGACTTGTCCTGCAAGCTGCGCAGCAGGTACGCCGGGTGGTAGGTGACGATCACCGGCACGCCTTCGTAGGTGTGCACGCGGCCGCGCAGCGACGCGATGCTGGCATCCGTCTTCAGCAGCGTCTGCGCGGCGAAGCGGCCGAGCGCGACGATCAGCTTCGGCTTCACGAGCGCGACCTGGCGCTGCAGGTACGGCTCGCAGCGCGCGACCTCGTCGGGTTCGGGATTGCGATTGCCGGGAGGCCGGCACTTGATCACGTTCGCGATGTAGACGTTCTCGCCGCGTTTGAGCGCCAGCGACTGCAGCATGTTGTCGAGCAGCTTGCCGGCCTGGCCGACGAACGGCTCGCCCTGCTTGTCCTCGTTCTCGCCCGGTGCTTCGCCGATCAGCATCCAGTCCGCTTCACGATCGCCGACACCGAACACGGTATTGGTGCGCTTCTCGCACAGGCGGCAGCTCGTGCAGTCGGCGACGCGTGCGGCGAGCGTGTCCCAGTCGAGCATCGCCACCGGCGTTGCGGCAGGACGCGCTTCGTCCGGCGGCAGCGGCTCGCCGGGCGGTGTCGCGTCGAACCACGCGAAGTCGTCTTCGGTGGCCGGCGGCATGTCGTCCGCGGCGGCGGACGGCGCGGGCTCGACGGACGCACGGTCGTCGTCGATCGCGGCGCGAGCGGCCGTCTCTGTACGCGTATCCGCTTCGCCGCGCAGGGCCGCATTGCGAGCCGCGCCGCCCACCGGCGGCGTATCGTCACGCGAGACCACACGCGCAGTCGGCTGCGCTGCCGGCCGCGGTTTGGCCGCGCCGGATGCGCCGACTGCGTCGGCCGCGCCGGTTGCGGCCGCAACGGCGGACGCGTCGCCCCCTCCGCTGGATGCCGCAGCCGGTGTTTCGCCCGCTTCAGCGCTTTGCCCGCGCTGCCCGCGCCGCACCCAGATCTGCGCGAGACCCATTTCCTCGAGCGCTGTTTCAGCCCACGCCATGCGTGTCCCCTTCGTCCTTGTTCAGCGTCAGACGCATCACGATCGCGTCCTCCCGGCTGCGATGCCGCGCCGGATAGTAGTTCTTGCGCCGGCCGATCGTCACGAAGCCGAAGCGCTCGTACAGATGAATCGCGCGCGGATTGGACGGCCGCACCTCGAGCAGCACGCCGTCGAGCCGCTCCGCGCGCGAGATGCGCACCGCTTCGCGCAGCAGCGCGAGGCCCGCGCCCGAGTGCTGGGCGGCCGGCGCGATGCACAGGTTCAGCAGGTGCATCTCGTCGATCACCGGCATCAGCACGCAGTAGCCGACGAGCGCGCCCGTCACGTGGCGCAGGCACACGCCGAAATAGCCGTTGCGCAGCGAATCCTCGAAGTTGCCGCGGCTCCACGGGAATTCGTACGCGACCTGCTCGATCGCGACGACCTCGTCGAGATCGGCGTCGGTCATCGGCGACAAATAGCGGTCGCTCAGCAGTACACCCGTCATCCTTTCGCTCCGCCCGTCTGCGCGGCGCGCGCCGCGAGGCGCTCGGCGGTGGTCTGCGCGACCTTGTCGCGCACGTATTCCGGCGCGGCCTGATCGGCCGGCACCGTGCGGCCGGCGCGAAACGCGCGCAGCGCGGCATGCGCGACCGCCAGCGCATGCGGCAGCGCGTCGCCGTCGATCACGGCTGCCGCGGCGGCAGCCGGCAACTGCGCGCCGAACGCGGCCGCCGCGTTGCCCGCGAGCGTGAACGGTACGTCGGGCACGCCGACGGCGCCCGGCGCATCGAGCGACGCCGGATGCAGCGTGCGCCAGTCGCCCGCCTGATCGTCCCACGCGAAATCGGCCCAGTACGCTTCGTCCATCCGCGCGTCGAGCGCGACCAGCACGCGCGTCGTGCCGGGCGCGCGCAGCCGCGCGTGCTCGGCGCATGCGAGCAGCGTGCTGACCGGCACGACCGGCAGCCCGCGCCCGAACGCGAGCCCCTGGGTAATGCCGGTCGCGGTACGCAGGCCGGTGAACGAGCCGGGGCCCGCGCCGAACGCGATCGCGTCGCAGTCGGCGAACGACAGGCCCGATTCGGCGAAGAGTTCCTGGATGGCCGGCAGCACGCGCGTGCTCGACACGGCGCCCGTTGGTTCGTGGCGGACCCAGGTTTGCGGGGGGGAAACGGCGTCATCGGCCGAAGCCGAGCGCAGCAGCGCGACCGAGCAGTATTCGGTCGACGTATCGATGGCGAGGAGCACTGTTTGCGTCATGGCCGACATTGTAATGCGGCGCCCCGCTCCCACGGGCGATCGGACCCGATCCACGTGCGTGCGCCGCGCGGCCGGCGGTTTGGAAGGATCGCTCGACCCCGCGCGGCGCGGCGCTTGTTAAGATCGGCCGACTCGAAACCCTTACGGAGACACACGATGAGCGATCTCACCGCCCAATTCGACCAGGCCCAGGTCGACGTCAAGCAACTGCCCGAGCGACCGGGCAACCTGACGCTGCTGCGCCTGTACGCCCTCTTCAAGCAAGCGACCGACGGCGACGCGCACGGCGACAAGCCGGGCTTCACCGATATCGTCGGCAAGTACAAGTACGACGCGTGGGAAGCGCTGAAAGGCACGTCGCAGGACGCCGCCAAGCAACAGTATGTCGAACTCGTCGAATCGCTGAAGAACGGCACGGCATCCTGACCGGGTCGCCCTCCCCGCAATCGGCAATCAAATCAGTGGCGCAGCGCAGCAAATTTCTTTATAATGCGGCCTGCGTCACCCCCGCGCTCGGCTCGAAAGCCGTTCCGGCCAGACGCCTCGTAGCGTTATGCTCCAATCCGGTTTAGAACCTGTCCCCTCCTGCTTCGACCCTCGCGGTCGTCACTCATCAGGCTGGCGGCCCCCGCTCCTGAAGCGCGCCGCACCCAAAACAGCTTCTAATGCCTCATCCGCCGACGGTTCGGCGGATTGCACCCCCGTTTCCCGATTTGCTCGCTGAATCCGACGACTTGGGTATGCGCGATTGGCGCCGACGTTTCACCCACTGTGTTTCAAGGATTGTTATGACTTCGAGCATTAACTCCAGCCCGCTCAACGCGATCGCCGACCAGGCGCTCGGTCTCGACGACGCCGCCGTACCGGCCGCGATCGAACCGGCGTCGGACGAGCCCAGCTTCGCGTCGCTCGGGCTGTCGCCGGAGATCGTCTCCGCGCTGGAGGCCGCCGGCTATGTGAAGCCGACGCCGGTCCAACAGCGCGCGATTCCGGCCGGCATCGCCGGCCGCGACCTGCTGGTGTCGAGCCCGACCGGTTCGGGCAAGACGGCCGCCTTCATGCTGCCCGCGATCGAACGTTTCGCGCAGCTTCAGAAGACGCTGGCGCAGCAACCGCGCACGCCGCGCGAACCGAGCCAGGGCGACCGCCGCGTGCGCCGCCCGCAACCCGTCGCGCGCCCGGGCCTGCTCGTGCTGACGCCGACCCGCGAACTCGCGATGCAGGTCACGACGGCCGCATCGACCTACGGCAAGCACCTGAAGCGCCTGCGCACCGTCAGCATCCTCGGCGGCGTCGCCTATGGCCAGCAGCTGATGCTGCTCGCGAAGAACCCGGAAATCCTGGTCGCCACGCCGGGCCGCCTGCTGGATCACCTCGAGCGCGGCCGTATCGACCTGTCGGAACTGAAGATGCTCGTGCTCGACGAAGCCGACCGCATGCTCGACATGGGCTTCATCGACGACATCGAGACGATCGTCGCGGCAACGCCGGCGTCGCGCCAGACGATGCTGTTCTCGGCCACGCTCGACGGCAAGATCGGTTCGCTGACGGGCCGCCTGCTGAAGGACCCGGAGCGCATCGAGATCCAGCAGCGCCTCGAGTCGCGCACGAACATCGCGCAGACCGTGCACTACGTCGACGACCGCGACCACAAGGATCGCCTGCTCGATCACCTGCTGCGCGACGACGCGCTCGACCAGGCGATCATCTTCACGGCGACCAAGATCGACGCCGACCAGCTCGCCGGCCGTCTCGCCGACGCAGGCTTCGAATCGGCCGCACTGCACGGCGACCTGCCGCAGGGCGCGCGTAACCGCACGATCCGTGCGCTGCGCGAGCGTCGTGTGCGCGTGCTGGTCGCGACCGACGTCGCGGCCCGCGGCATCGACATCCCGGGCATCACGCACGTGTTCAACTACGACCTGCCGAAGTTCGCGGAAGACTACGTGCACCGTATCGGCCGTACGGGCCGCGCCGGCCGTTCGGGCACCGCGGTGAGTCTCGTGCACCACGCCGAACAGGGCGCGCTCAAGCGCATCGAGCGCTTCGTGCGCTCGCCGCTGCCGGTCAACGTGATCGAAGGCTTCGAGCCGCGCAAGGCACCCCCGCGCAACGGGAGCACCGGCGGCCGCGGCCGTCCGGGCGGCGGTAACGGCGGTCGTCGTTTCGGCGGCAAGCCGGGCGGCGGTCATGGCGGCGCCGGCCGCAGCTACGGCGGCGGCAATGGCGGCGGCTGGAGCGGCAAGCCGGGCGGCAGCCGTGACGGCGGCCCGCGTCGCGACGGCCAACGCAGCAGCGGCCCGCGTCGCAGCAACTCGGCGTCGTAAGCACGCCCGGGCGGCTCCGGCCGCCCGACGGAGGGCCACCCCATCCGGCAGACCGGCGCACCCGCGCCGGTTTTTTTTCGTCCCGCCCCACATTTCACAATGCGGAAAATTTTTTTGCGTCGTAAAAAGTCATGCTGCGCGGCACAACCTTACGATTGCGAGATGGGAAAAATCGTTTCTCATTGCGAAACGTTATTGGCAACCATTTGATTCATAAAGATTAAAAAATTTCGAGCTTCCTGAGATAGCCCCTGTTTCATGTCGGTCGGTTTGCCTAGACTCTTATACAAGACTTCGCGAAACGGCAGCACCCCGCTCCGCTTCGCGAACAGCATCCTCACCGTCCGATTCGACTCATCAGGCAACGCACCGTATCAAGGAGCTCATCATGTCGCGACAGCAACAGGCACAGGAACTGCAACAGCAATGGGAAACCGATCCGCGCTGGAAAGGCATCAAGCGCAGCTACACCGCTGACGACGTCGTTCGCCTGCGCGGCTCGATCGCCGTCGAGCACACGCTGGCCAAGCGCGGCGCGCAAAAGCTGTGGAGCCTCATGAACGAAGAGCCGTTCGTCAACGCGCTCGGCGCGCTGACCGGCAACCAGGCGATGCAGCAGGTGAAGGCCGGTCTCAAGGCGATCTACCTGTCGGGTTGGCAAGTGGCCGGTGACGCGAACGTCGCGGGCGAAATGTACCCGGACCAGTCGCTGTACCCGGCGAACTCGGTACCGCTCGTCGTCAAGCGCATCAACAACACACTGACGCGCGCCGACCAGATCCAGTGGTCCGAAGGCAAGAACCCGGGCGACGAAGGTTACGTCGACTACTTCGCGCCGATCGTCGCGGACGCGGAAGCCGGCTTCGGCGGCGTGCTGAACGCGTTCGAACTGATGAAGGCGATGATCGAGGCAGGCGCATCGGGTGTCCACTTCGAGGATCAGCTTGCGTCGGTGAAGAAATGCGGCCACATGGGCGGCAAGGTGCTCGTGCCGACGCGCGAGGCCGTCGCGAAGCTGTCGGCGGCGCGTCTGGCCGCTGACGTGATGGGCACGCCGACAGTGCTGGTCGCGCGGACCGACGCGGAGGCAGCGGACCTGATCACGTCCGACATCGACGACAACGACAAGCCGTTCCTGACGGGCGAGCGTACGGTCGAAGGCTTCTTCCGCACGAAGCCGGGCATCGAGCAGGCGATCTCGCGCGGCCTCGCGTATGCGCCGTACGCCGACCTGGTCTGGTGCGAAACGGGCAAGCCGGATCTCGAGTACGCGAAGAAGTTCGCCGAAGCGATCCACAAGCAGTTCCCGGGCAAGATGCTGTCGTACAACTGCTCGCCGTCGTTCAACTGGAAGAAGAACCTCGACGACGCGACGATCGCGAAGTTCCAGAAGGAACTGGGCGCGATGGGCTACAAGTTCCAGTTCATCACGCTGGCCGGCTTCCATGCGCTGAACTACTCGATGTTCAACCTCGCGCACGGCTATGCCCGCACGCAGATGAGCGCGTTCGTCGAACTGCAGCAGGCCGAGTTCGCGGCGGCCGACAAGGGCTTCACGGCCGTCAAGCACCAGCGCGAAGTCGGCACCGGCTACTTCGACGCGGTGACGCAGACGGTCGAGCGCGAGGCATCGACGACCGCGCTGCACGGCTCGACCGAGGACGAACAGTTCTTCGACGGCAAGAAGGTCGCGTAACGCGCGAAAGCGTCACGCCGATGCCCACCCGTCACGCGACGGCGCGGCATCGGCGGCACCGAACAAAAATCAGGGAGGAGACGGCAGGCGCGCGGTGACCCGCGCGACCGGCCGCGCGCGGCCTGCGGCCGCCTGCAACGACGCGCGCCGGCTTCGTCCGGCGCGCCCTTTTTCAGCGGCGCTGCCGTGCCGCCGCCCGCGCGGCCACGGACAATGTCGCCGCTACCGATAGACGATCACCGGAATTTTCGTATGGGTCAGCACGCGCTGCGTCTCGCTGCCGATCAGCAGGCTGCCGAGCCCGCGGCGTCCGTGGGACGCCATGAAGATCACGTCGCAGCCGCCGCGCTCGGCCGCCTCGATGATGCCGAGATACGGCGACGGATGCACGCTCGTCCAGCTGTCGCACACGACGCCGGCCGCCTTCGCGGCTGCCTGCACCTCGTCGAGGTGCGCGCGCGCCTCGAGCTCGCTGCGTGCGCGGAAATCGGCGGGCGGCTCGATGATCACTTCGGAAAACGGCGAATACGGATACTGCTGCAGGCACGCGTAGGCCGTGACCTGCGCGCCGACCGCGCGCGCCAGGTCGATCGCGCCGTCGATCGCCTTCTGCGACAGTTCGGAACCGTCGGTTGGAACGAGGATGTGCCGGAACATCGCGCCCTCCTGCGTCAGACGCACCGCGCGCGCCGTGAACCCATGCGAGCCGGCCCCGGCGTGTCGCGCATGCCAGTTTCGATTGTAGTGCGCGAAACCGGGCGGCCGGCGCCGTCAGCGGGTTCGCCCTCATATCGGAAACGCGCGGGCGGGCGCGCCCTACTCGCCCCAATATCCGGGCCGCTCGTACGTATGTTTCAGGTAATCGAGAAACAGCCGCACGCGCAGCGGCAGGTGGCGGCGCTGCGGAAACACCGCGTGGATGCCGATCGGCGGCGCCGCGAACGCATCGAGCACGCTGACGAGGCGGCCGGCCGCGATGTCGCCGCCGACCTCCCACCACGATCGCCATGCCAGGCCGTAGCCGGCGAGGCACCACTCGTGCAGCACCGCGCCGTCCGAGCATTCCATCGTGCCGTTCACGCGGATCGACACGACCTTGTCGCCCTCCTGGAACGCCCAGCCGCGCTGCTGGTTCGCGTTCGCGGCCAGCGCGAGGCAGTTGTGGCGCGCGAGTTCGGCGAGCGTGGCCGGCGTGCCGCGCCGTGCGAGATACGCCGGAGACGCGACGCACACGCGCCGGTTCTCGCCAAGCTTCAGCGATACCAGCGACGAATCGGGCAGCTCGCCGAGCCGCACCGCGCAATCGAACCCTTCGTTGACGAGGTCGACCATCCGGTCGGACAGGTCGAGCGTGACCGAGACGTCCGGATGCGCGCCGCTGAATTCGGGCACGAGGGGCGCAACGTGGCGCCGCCCGAAGCCGGCCGGCGCGGAAATGCGCAGGTGGCCGCTCGCCTTCACGCCGCCGGCGGACACGCTCGCCTCCGCGTTCTGCATGTCGTTGATGATCCGCTGGCAATCCTCGAGGAAAGCCGAACCCTCGAAGGTCAGCGTGAGCTTGCGGGTCGTACGCACCAGCAGCTTGACGCCGAGCCGCTCCTCGAGCGCGTCGAGGCGGCGGCCGATGATCGCCGGCGCGACGCCTTCCGCGTGCGCGGCCGCCGACAGGCTGCCCTTCGCCGCGACCGCGGCGAACGTTTCGATCTGTTTGAACCGGTCCATGACTCGAAAGGACGGCCATCCCGCCCTTCAAATAGCTTAAGCCGGTCAAGATTATGCATATGAAAGTAAAAGATCAAGTGATGATTAGCGTCTTTTTTAGTACATGTGATCACGAATAGAATCGACTCGACCTCTGAAACTGGAGCGCAAGGCTATGTCGGCCACAACGACACTCTCCTCTCCCGACGCAATCCTCTTCGACGCATTCGGCACGTTGTTCGACGTGCATGCGGTCGTGGCCGCGGCGGAGCAGATGTTTCCCGGTCACGGGGAGCGGTTGTCGCAGCTGTGGCGACGCAAGCAAATCGAATACTCGCAGTTGCGCACGCTCGCCGATCCGGCCGGCGCCCGCTATCGCCCGTTTCGCGACATCACGCTCGACGCGCTGCGCTTCGCCGCGCGCGTGCTCGGCCTCACGCTGAACAGCGCGGCCGAGAAACGGCTGATGGACGAATACGCGTGCCTGTCCACCTACCCCGACACGCTGCCCGCGCTGCGCAAGCTGCGCGCGCTCGACCCGCGCCCGCCGCTCGCGATCCTGTCGAACGGCAACCCGGAGATGCTCGACATCGCGATCAAGAGCGCCGGCATGACCGGCCTGTTCGATCGCGTGCTGTCGGCCGACACGGTGCGCGCGTACAAGCCGAGTCCGGCCGTCTACGCACTCGGCACCGCGGCGTTCGGCGCGAACGCGCGCGACATCGTGTTCGTGTCGTCGAACGCGTGGGACGTCGCGGGGGCCGCCTGGTTCGGCTACACGACGTTCTGGCTCAACCGCACGGGCGCGCCCGCCGAGGAGCTCGGCGCGCCGCCCGACGGCACCGGCAGCGGCATGGCCGATCTGCTCGCCTTCCTCGCCACCCCGGCTCCGTCCGGCAGACCCGCAAACCGCGCGCGCCCCGGCCCGGGCGCATGACGGTCGCGGCGCTGCCGCCTTCCCCCTTCACCGAAACCGCAACTGACCGACCAAGGAGATGAGACTCATGAGCACCCCGATCACGCTGCCGCAAGGCATGGCGATCACCGGCGAAATCAAGCCGGGTTACGAAGCAATCCTGACGCCTGAAGCACTCGCGCTCGTCGCGGCGCTGCACCGTACGTTCGAGCCGCGTCGCCAGACGCTGCTGCAGGCCCGAGTCGAACGCACCAAGCGCCTCGACGCCGGCGAACGCCCCGATTTCCTGGCCGACACGAAGGCGATCCGCGAAGGCGACTGGAAGGTCGCGCCGCTGCCGGCCGACCTGCAATGCCGCCGTGTCGAGATCACGGGCCCCGTCGAGCGCAAGATGATCATCAACGCGCTGAACTCCGGCGCCGACTCGTACATGACGGACTTCGAGGATTCGAACGCGCCGAGCTGGACGAACCAGATCGACGGCCAGATCAACCTGAAGGACGCGGTGCGCCGCACGATCTCGCTCGAGCAGAACGGCAAGTCGTACCGGCTGAACGACAAGGTCGCGACGCTGATCGTGCGTCCGCGCGGCTGGCATCTCGACGAGAAGCACGTGACGGTCGACGGCCAGCGCGTGTCCGGCGGCATCTTCGATTTCGCGCTGTTCCTGTTCCACAACGCGAAGGAACTGATCGCGCGCGGCTCGGGCCCCTACTTCTACCTGCCGAAGATGGAAAGCCATCTGGAGGCGCGCCTGTGGAACGACATCTTCGTCGCGGCACAGGAAGCGGTCGGCGTGCCGCGCGGCACGATCCGCGCGACGGTGCTGATCGAGACGATCCTCGCCGCGTTCGAGATGGACGAGATCCTGTACGAGCTGCGCGAACACAGCTCGGGCCTGAACGCCGGCCGCTGGGACTACATCTTCTCGGCGATCAAGAAGTTCAAGAACGATCGCGACTTCTGCCTGGCCGACCGCGCGAAGATCACGATGACGGTGCCGTTCATGCGCGCGTACGCACTGCTGCTGCTGAAGACCTGCCACAAGCGCAACGCACCGGCCATCGGCGGGATGAGCGCGCTGATTCCGATCAAGAACGATCCGCAAGCAAACGAGAAGGCGATGGGCGGCGTGCGCTCGGACAAGCAGCGCGACGCGACCGACGGCTACGACGGCGGCTGGGTCGCGCACCCGGGCCTCGTGCCGATCGCGATGGAGGAATTCGTCAAGGTGCTCGGCGACAAGCCGAACCAGATCGCCAAGCAGCGCGACGACGTGCAGATCGAAGGCAGGAATCTGCTCGACTTCCAGCCTGAGGCGCCGATCACCGAGGTCGGCCTGCGCAACAACATCAACGTCGGCATCCATTATCTCGGCGCGTGGCTCGACGGCAACGGCTGCGTGCCGATCCACAACCTGATGGAAGACGCGGCCACCGCCGAAATCTCCCGCTCGCAGGTATGGCAATGGATCCGCTCGCCGAAGGGCGTGCTCGACGACGGCCGCAAGGTCACGGCGGAACTCGTGCGCGAATTCACGAAGGCCGAGCTCGACAACGTGAAGCGCTCCGTCGGCGGCAATACGCAGCCCTACGAGCGTGCTGCGGCGATCTTCGAACAGATGTCGACGTCGGAAGGCTTCACCGAATTCCTGACGCTGCCGCTGTACGAGGAAATCTGACGGCGCGGGCCGGGTCCTGCCGGCCCGGTCGTGCCCAACTTGCCCGCCGTCGGTCGCACCGCCGGGCGGCATGAAAAAAGCGCCCACCAGGGCGCTTTTTCCTTGCGGCGGCGCGGTTGGCCGCGCGGGCGTTCAGGCGGCTTCCCGCTCGCGCCGGTGCTGCACCCAGTCGCCCGACGCGATGCGCGGACGCTCGGCTGCCGCATGCGCGGCGACCGGATAGTAGACGCACGCGTACGTCCGGCCGCCGAGCTGGACGGTCACCGGCTCCTGCCGGAACAGCGTGTCGACGCCCGGATAGACGCGCTCGATCTCGTCGAGCACGGGCATCAACTGCTCGTCGATCTCGTAGACGTCGCCCCATACGAGCGACTGGCCGGCCGGCCCGGCGATCATGCCCGGGTACGTGCCGAAATCGTACAGTTCGCCCGGCAGCGCGGCCGCACCGAGCAGCGTCGGCGCGGCGATCCCGTGCCGCGCGGCCGCATGGCCGATGTCGTTGGCTTCTCCCGCTCTCAACGTGCCGTAGACGAATACGTAGCGCATCTTGGTTCTCCTCTTCGATTCAGGTGTTGCCGTGCCGGGCCGTCGCGGTCGCGCCGCGGGCACCGGCGTCTTCGGGGTGCCGCTCGCGCGACAACGCGCCCGCATCGGTAGACCGCGCTCGCGGCCCGATGTTGTTTGGCCCCGCGCGTCGTGCAGGCCCAAACTTGCGCGTGGCCGGAATGCACGCGGCCCCATACAAAGTTCATTTGAACGGTGCATTATCGGCCGAAAAACCGCCGCATGCGCCTGCGCGGCGCCTTCTAAAATAACGGCATCGCCGCCGCGCCGACCGAGTCGTCCATGAATCCGCCTGCCCAAGCCGACACATCGAACCCCTACGACGTCATCGACATCCCGCCCGAGTTTGCGCCGACCCGCGTCCACCCGATGCGCGTCCGGGCGCGGCAGGTGGATGCCGGCCGGCGGATCCCGCTGCACACGCATGCGTGGGCGCAGCTCGCGTACGCGTCGCGCGGGGTGCTGCGCGTCGCGACGACCGGGACGACGTGGATGGTGCCGCCGTCCCGCGCGATCTGGGTGCCGCCGCACGTCACGCACGAAGTCGTGATCGTCGAGGACGCGTATCTGCGCACGCTGTATATCGACGAGTCGATCGTGCCGGACGGGCTCGATGCATGCCGGGTGGTCGAGGTGACGGGCTTGCTGCGCGAACTGATCGTCGCGCTCGACGCGCGCGACCTGAGCGATGCGCGCGAGCGGCTGCTGTGCGGGCTCGTGCTCGACGAGCTGAGCCGCGCCGAACCGCTGCCGCTCGCGGTGCCGATGCCCGACGAGAAACGGCTGCGCATGCTGTGCGAGTCGGTGCTCGCGCAACCGGCGCATGCGGAATCGCTCGAGCACTGGGCAAGCGAGGTCGGCGCGAGCACGCGCACGATTTCGCGGCTCTTCAAGCAGGAGCTGGGCGTGAGTTTTTCGCAGTGGCGGCAGCAGGCGCTGCTCGCGCGCGCGATCCCGCTGTTGAACCAGGGGCGTCCGCTGTCGCATATCGCGCGCGAACTCGGCTACCAGAGCCAGAGTGCGTTTTCGGCGATGTTCCGGCGCGCGTTCGGCGAAAGCCCGCGCGCGTTCATGCTGCGCGGCTACGAGCACCGCGGCGCGGAAGACGGCATCGCGACGGACGACGCCCTCGACGACGACGACGCGTTCGGCACCGCCCGCTGACGGTCTCCGCGCTGCACCGTTATTCGCTCAGACCGTACGCACCATGTGGCGGATCGAGCCGAGCTGCGCCAGCCTCGGCCCGGTGACGCGGTAGCCCATGCGCTGGTAGAGCCGCGCGGCCGGATTGTCGACGAACACGCGCAACTGCAGTTCGTGCAGCCCGCGGGCGCGCGCCCAGCGCAGCGACATGTCGAGCATGTAGGTGCCGGCGCCCTGACCGCGATGACCGGCTGCAATCTGCACGTCGCGGATGTGGAGCGAATCGCCCTCCTCGGTCACGCGCAGCACGCCGATGCGTTCGCCGTCGGCTTCCAGGATGAAGTTTTCGGATTCGCGCCAGCTCGCATAGAACAGGTCGCTGCGCCAGACGAGTCCATGGCGCTTGTAATAGCCGCCCATGTTGCCGTGCGTGAGCGCCTCGGCAAACGGAAAATCGCCAGGCTCCGCGGGCCGGAGCTGATACAGCAATCGCAGGTCGGTCGGATCGAGCATCGCGCGGGGGTCAAGAACGCATTCCGCCACGATAGCGCAGTCGTGGGCGGATGCAATCGCGAATTTCTCGTAGCGGCGCACAACGGGTGATGCAAATGAAAAAGCCCGCACAAGGCGGGCTTTTTCATTTTCTGGCGGAGCGGACGGGACTCGCCTACATCCCGCAGGCCGCGGCTGCGCGTGCACGCGCAGCCCTTCGAGTCCCGCCGGAAGCCGCGCAGGCGGCTTCCTCCACTCCGCAGTCACGCGCCCGCTTGCGGGCGCGAACGGAAACACAAATGAAAAAGCCCGCACAAGGCGGGCTTTTTCATTTTCTGGCGGAGCGGACGGGACTCGAACCCGCGACCCCCGGCGTGACAGGCCGGTATTCTAACCAACTGAACTACCGCTCCAGTTTTGCTTCTTGCCTGGCAGGCGTCGGTTACTTCCTGCCGGCGCATCGTTTGTTCGAACGACGCCGAAATCTGGCGTCCCCTAGGGGATTCGAACCCCTGTACTCACCGTGAAAGGGTGATGTCCTAGGCCTCTAGACGAAGGGGACAACGTACTGCTTACATCTTTAATACAAAAGCCCGTTCAAAACGTTCATTTGAACGGGCTCGTTCTGGCGGAGCGGACGGGGCTCGAACCCGCGACCCCCGGCGTGACAGGCCGGTATTCTAACCAACTGAACTACCGCTCCAGCTTTCTGCACCACCACCCGCAGGACCACGTTCATGTCCTGCAAGCGTTGCGACACTTCTACGAAACGCCGCTGAATCCTGGCGTCCCCTAGGGGATTCGAACCCCTGTACTCACCGTGAAAGGGTGATGTCCTAGGCCTCTAGACGAAGGGGACAGCGTACTGCTTACATCTTTAATACAAAAGCCCGCTCAAAAACGTCTTGAACGGGCTTCGTTCTGGCGGAGCGGACGGGACTCGAACCCGCGACCCCCGGCGTGACAGGCCGGTATTCTAACCGACTGAACTACCGCTCCAACTTTCTGCACCGTTACCTGCAGGACGTCGGTTACGTCCTGCAAGCCTCGCGACACTTCTACGAAACGCCGCTGAATCTGGCGTCCCCTAGGGGATTCGAACCCCTGTACTCACCGTGAAAGGGTGATGTCCTAGGCCTCTAGACGAAGGGGACATAATCTTTTCAGATCTGTCTGACTTTCGCTATTCACTCACCGCAACAGCGAAGGCCGAAATTCTAACTGCTTTAAACCATTTTGTGAAGCATTTATTACTACTGCCACTGCTTCACAAATCAATCCATTCTGCTCTGATGGTGGAGGTAAGCGGGATCGAACCGCTGACCTCTTGCATGCCATGCAAGCGCTCTCCCAGCTGAGCTATACCCCCTTGCAGAACAGAAATGAGATTATATGGACCGAATTTGAACTTGTAAATACCCTTTTTGCAATTGGAGCGAAATTTTTTGCGAAGCCGCGCCGCCCTCACGCGCGGACGGCCTCGCTCCCGCCCCCACCTCAGGCCAGCGCGGCCTCGATACGCGACACCACGACATCGCGACCGAACAGCACGAGCACCGCGTCGATCGACGGTGTATGCGTCGTGCCGGCCACCAGCAGGCGCACCGGCATCGCGAGCTGCGGCATCTTCAGCTTGTGCGTGCCGAGCGTCGCCTTCAGCGCGGCAGACACGGCCTCCTTCGTCCAGTCGGCCGCCTTCAGTGCGGCGGCGAGGTCGGCCAGCGCCGGACGCACCGCATCGGTCACGTGCTGCGCGAGTGCGTCGGCGTCCGGCGCCGGCACGCGGTAGAACATCGCGGCGCCTTCGGCGATCTCCTTGACCGTCGTCGCGCGATCCTTCATCAGGCCGACCACCGCGTCGAGCGCGGGGCCCGTCGCGATCGCCGCGTCCTCGATGCCGAGCGCGTCGAGGAACGGCTTGGCCAGCGCGGCGAGGCGCGCGTTGTCGGCTTCCTTGATGTAGTGGGCGTTCAGCCAGCTCAGCTTGCTGTGGTCGTACTGCGCGGGCGACTTGCCGAGATGCTCGAGGTCGAACCATTCGACGAACTGTTCGCGCGAGAAGATTTCAGCGTCGCCGTGCGACCAGCCGAGACGCGCGAGATAGTTGACGACGGCCTCCGGCAAGAAGCCGGCGTCACGATAAGCCATCACGCTCATCGCGCCATGCCGCTTGCTCATCTTCTCGCCCTGCTCGTTCAGCACGGTCGGCAGGTGCGCATAGACGGGCGGCTCGCCGCCGAGCGCGCGCAGGATGTTGATCTGGCGCGGCGTGTTGTTCACGTGGTCGTCGCCACGGATCACGTGCGTGATGTTCATGTCCATGTCGTCCACGACCACGCAGAAGTTGTAGATCGGCGTGCCGTCCGGGCGCGCGATCACGAGGTCGTCGAGTTCCTCGTTAGAGATCTCGACACGGCCCTTCACCGCGTCGTCCCACACGACCGTGCCGGTCAGCGGGTTGCGGAAACGCAGCACCGGCTTCACGCCGGCCGGCGGCTCGGGCAGCACCTTGCCCGGCTCCGGACGCCACGTACCGTCGTAGCGCGGCTTCAGGCCTGCCTCGCGCTGGCGTTCGCGCAGCGCGTCGAGCTCCTCGGCCGACATGTAGCACGGGTAAGCGAGGCCCTGCTCGAGCATCTGCGCGAGCACCTCGCGATAGCGGTCCATCCGCTGCATCTGGTAGATCGGGCCTTCGTCGAAATCGAGGCCGAGCCACTGCATCCCTTCGAGGATCGCGTCGACGGCTTCCTGCGACGAACGCTCGACGTCGGTATCCTCGATACGCAGCACGAACGTGCCCTTCATCTTGCGGGCGAACGCCCACGGATAGAGCGCGGAGCGGATGTTGCCGAGGTGGATGAAGCCGGTGGGACTCGGCGCGAAGCGGGTACGGACAGGACGGGTCATAAACGGTAACTCGAACGCCTGGGGCGCATGAATGATTCGACGCGGGATCGACGGCGGCAGCCCGGACTGCGATGGGGCCGGCCGCGCCCGGAACGGGAAAGAAGCCGGAATTATACTCGCGCCGGTCTTCGCGCCAAGCGCGCCGCTTGCTTTATGATGTGCGCGCCGCGGCCGCCAGCCGGCGCCGCGCCGGCCGCCCGGATTCCGCCGCACGGCCGCTCGGAACCTATCGCCGCCGCGGGTCCGCACGGGCCCGCCGCCAAGCCGCCGGAGAATCAATCGATGTCGTCCCCTCGCCTGTCGCGCCGTCACTTCACGATCGCGTGCGCGTCCGCCAGCCTCGCCGCCTGTACGTCGTTCGGCGACAAATCCCGTCCCGCGCAGTCGCAGGAAAAACCCGTGAAGATCGGCATCGCGCTCGGCGGCGGCGCCGCCCGCGGCTTCTCGCACATCGGCGTGCTGAAGGCGCTCGAGGCACGCGGCATCCCGGTCGAGCTCGTCGCGGGCACGAGCGCGGGCTCGGTGGTCGGCGCGCTCTATGCGTCCGGGATGAGCGCGCTGCAGATCAACAAGATCGCGCTCGACATGGATCAGGCGGCGATCAGCGACTGGGCGCTGCCGTTCCGCTCGCGCGGATTGCTGCAGGGCGTCGCGCTGCAGAACTTCCTGAACAAGACGCTCAACAACCGGCCGATCGAGAAGATGGCGAAGCCGCTCGGCATCGTCGCGACGGATCTGCAGAGCGGCCAGCCGATCCTGTTCCAGCAGGGCAATACGGGGCTCGCGGTGCGCGCGTCGTGCAGCGTGCCGTCGGTGTTCGAACCAGTGAGGATCGGCAACCGCGAGTACGTCGACGGCGGCCTCGTGAGCCCGGTGCCCGCGTCGTTCGCGCGCAAGATGGGCGCGAGCTTCGTGATCGCGGTCGACATCTCGGCGCGGCCGGACGGCGCGGCGACCAACAACCCCATCGAGATGCTGCTACAGACCTTCACGATCATGGGCCAGACGATCAAGTCGTACGAGCTCGACAAGTACGCGGACGTCGTGATTCGCCCGAACCTCGCGGCGATGGGCGGCAGCGACTTCAACCAGCGCAACGCGGCCATCCTCGCGGGCGAGGAAGCGGTCGCGCGCATCATGCCGGAGCTGCAGCGCAAGCTCGCGGCGGCCCGCGGCGTCGCGGCGGCGTAATCGGACGCAGCGCGGCGCGCGCCGCCCACGGCGACACTCCCGCCCGCCGGTTCCGGGCGCCTCAAAACAAAAAACCCTGCCGCCTTTCGGTGACAGGGTTTTTTCGATTCGGCGGAGCGCCGGCGAGCGTCAGTTGCTGCCGTTCGCGTCGTCGCCGATCGTCGCGCGCACGCGCTGGCGCAGGTCGTCGGCCTTCATCGGAAACTCCGATTCGAGCCGGCGCGCGCCGGTGAACCGCTTTTCCCAGTAGCCGTTGTCGAGATCGTCGACGCGAATGGTGCTGCCGGTCGACGGCGAATGCACGAACTTGTTGTCACCGATATAGATGCCGACGTGCGAGAACGTACGGCGCATCGTGTTGAAGAACACGAGGTCGCCCGGCTTCAGGTTGCTCATGCTGACCTTCTCGCCCACGCGGCTCATTTCTTCCGCACGGCGCGGCAGCGACATGCCGAGCGTGTCCTGGAACACATAACGCACGAAGCCGCTGCAGTCGAGGCCCGAATCCGGCGAGTTGCCGCCCCAGCGATAGCGCACGCCGATCATGTTGAGCGCGCCGACGACCACGTCGCCTGCCTTGCCCGCCATGCCGGCGAGGAACGACTTCGCACCGCCGCTCGACGGCTGCGCGCTGGTCTGCTGGAGGGAGGAACCCGACCCGATCTGAGTCGAATTGCTGGCATTCTGATTAAAACTGCTGACTTCGTCGGCGAACGCGCCGGGAGCTGCTGCGAACAGGGCGCCGATGAAGAGCCCGGCGATGGTGCGCGCGCATGCCTGGGTCAAGGATCGATGCTGCATTGGGCGATGGAATTTGCTTAAAAATCAGCTGATTGGCGGAAAATTTCGGTCGATACTAGCCAGCGCGTAATCGTTTGTCAAAACAAATTAATAAATACAATCGAGATAGTCAGACCATTGGCGGCCTATCACGCTTTCCAGACCGCTTTCAACAGCTTTTGTGTGTAAGGATGTGACGGTCTGGCGAAGATCTCGGCGACCTCTCCCGACTCCACGACGACCCCCTCCTGCATCACCGCGACGCGGTGCGCCATCGCGCCGATCACCTCCAGGTCGTGGCTGATGAACACATAGCCCAGGTTGTATTTCTGTTGCAAATTCGCGAGCAGTTTCAGCACCTGCTGCTGGATCGATACGTCGAGCGCGGACGTCGGTTCGTCGAGGATCAGGATGCGCGGCTCCAGCACGAGCGCGCGCGCGATCGCGATCCGCTGGCGCTGGCCGCCCGAGAATTCATGCGGATAACGATGCAGCACCGTGCGGTCGAGCCCCACTTCGCGCAGCACGGCCAGCGACTTCGCGCGGCGCGCATCCGGCGTCAGTTCCGGACGATGCAGTTCGAGCCCCTCGCCGACGATCCGTTCGATCGTGTGACGCGGAGAAAGTGAACTGAAGGGATCCTGAAAGACGACCTGCATGTTCGAGCGCAGCGCGGTCTGCTCCCGGCCGCGATAGGTCGACAGCGCGCGTCCCTGGAATTCGATTTCGCCGTGCGTCGTCTTCTGCAGCCCGAGCAGCGCCATCGCGAGCGTCGACTTGCCGGACCCCGATTCGCCGACGATGCCGAGCGTCTCGCCCTGCCGCACCGACACTGATACATCCGCGACCGCCGTCACGGGCACCGTGCCGAACCAGCCCGCGAAGCCCGGCCGCTTGCGCGCGAACTGCACGCTGACGTGGCGCGCGTCGAGCACGACGGGCGCAATGGGCATCACCGGCACGACCGCGCGCTGCGGGCGGCTGTTCAGCAGCCGCTGCGTATACGGATGCTCCGGCTGCGCGAAGATCTGCTCGACCGGCCCGGTTTCGACCAGCTTGCCGCGCTCCATCACCGCGACCCGATCGGCGAAGTGCCGCACGAGGTTCAGGTCGTGCGTAATCAGCAGGATCGCCATCCCGCGCTTTTCCGCCTCCTCGCGCTGCAGTTCGAGCAGCAGGTCGACGATCTGCGCGCGGATCGTCACGTCGAGCGCGGTGGTCGGCTCGTCCGCGAGCAGCAGGCGCGGCCGGCACGCGAGCGCCATCGCGATCATCGCGCGCTGCCGCTGGCCGCCCGACAACTGGTGCGGGTAGCTGTCCACGCGCTTCTCCGGCTCCGCGATGCCCGTGCGCGCGAGCAGCGCGATCGCGCGCTTGCGCGCCTCGGCCGCCGTCACGCCGTCGTGCAGCACGATCGTCTCGCCGATCTGCGCGCCGATCGTATACAGCGGGTTGAGCGCCGTCATCGGCTCCTGGAAGATCATCGCGATGTCCGAGCCGCGCAGCCCGCGCATCTCGCGCTCGCTCTTGCCGGCGAGGTCTTGTCCGGCCAGGCGGATCGTGCCGCTCACGTCGGCATCGCGCAGCAGCCGCAGGATCGCCAGCGCGGTCACGCTCTTGCCCGAGCCCGACTCGCCGACGAGCGCGACGCGCTCGCCGCGACCGATCGCGAGCGTCACGTCGTCGACGGCCACCGTGTCGCCGAAGCGCACATGCAGATGCTCGAGCGACAGCAGCGGTTCGCCCGATTTCGCTACGGCCGTGTCGCTCATCGCTGGCCTCCCGCCGCGCGCACCGAGTCGGCGATCCGCGTGTCGAGCGCGTTGCGCAGCGCGTCACCCATGAAGGTCAGCAGCAGCAGCGTCGCGACCAGCACGCCGAACGTCGACAGCGAGATCCACCACGCGTCGAGGTTGCCCTTGCCCTGCGCGAGCAGTTCGCCGAGGCTTGGCGTCGGCGGCGGCACGCCGAGCCCGAGGAAGTCGAGGCTCGTGAGCGCGAGGATCGCGCCGCTCATCCGGAACGGCAGGAACGTTATCACGGGCGTCAGGCTGTTCGGCAGCACGTGGCGCCAGATGATCTGCCAGTTCGTAAGCCCCATCGCGCGGGCCGCGCGCACGTAGTCCTGCGTACGGTTGCGCAGGAATTCGGCGCGCACGTAGTCGGCCAGGCCGATCCAGCCGAACAGCGACAGCAGCACGATCAGCAGCAGGAAGCTCGGCTCGAAGATCGACGCGAAGATGATCAGCAGGTACAGCTCCGGCAGCGAACTCCAGATCTCGATCAGCCGCTGTCCGACGATGTCGATGCGCCCGCCGAAGAAACCCTGCACCGCGCCCGCGGCGATCCCGAGCAGCGTGCCGATCACGGTCAGGATCAGCCCGAACTCGACCGACACGCGGAACCCGTACACGAGCCGCGCGAGCAGGTCGCGCCCCTGCGCATCGGTGCCGAGCCAGTTCTCGCGCGACGGCGGCGCCGGATTCGGCACGCTCGAGAAGTAGTTCAGCGTGTCGTAGTAATAGCGGTTCGGCGGATAGACGACGAAGTTGCCCGGCGCCTCGAGCCGCTTGCGCACGTACGGATCGAGATAGTCGGCCTGCGCCGGGAAGTCGCCGCCGAAGGTCGTCTCCGGGTACGCATGGAACATCGGGAAATAGTAGTGATCGTCGTAGCGCACGACGAGCGGCTTGTCGTTCGACCACAGCGGCGCCGCGAGGCTCGCGGCGAACGCGACGAAGAAGATCACGAAGCTCCAGTAGCCGAGGCGCTGCTGGCGAAAGCGTTGCCAGACGCGGCGCGCGGGCGACGGCGACACGCGCGCACGCGCGGCGTCGACGCGGGACGACACGACGGCCCGGTTCATCGCGATCCTCGCCCGACCACGCCAGGCATGCGGATGGCTCGTTTCATGTCAGCGCTCCAGGTTGTCGAATTGAATGCGCGGGTCGACCCACACGTAGCAGAGGTCGGAGACCAGCTTGGTCGCGAGCCCGATCAGCGTGAACAGGTACAGCGTGCCGAGCACCACCGGGTAGTCGCGCCGCACGACCGACTCGTACGACAGCAGCCCGAGGCCGTCGAGCGAGAACAGCGTCTCGATCAGCAGGCTGCCCGTGAAGAACGCGCCGATGAACGCGGCCGGGAAACCGACGATCAGCGGCAGCATCGCGTTGCGGAACACGTGCTTCCACAGCACGGTGCGCTCGGCGAGGCCTTTCGCGCGCGCGGTCAGCACGTACTGCTTGCGGATCTCGTCGAGGAACGCGTTCTTCGTGAGCATCGTGATGACCGCGAAGCTGCCGACGACCGACGCCGTGATCGGCAGCGCGATGTGCCACAGATAGTCGAGCACCTTGCCGGCGAGCGACAGTTGCGCGAAGTTGTCCGACGTGAGCCCGCGCAGCGGGAACAGCTGCCAGAACGAGCCGCCGCCGAACAGCACGAGCAGCAGCACGCCGAGCACGAAGCCCGGGATCGCATAGCCGACCAGCACGACGAGGCTCGTCGCGACGTCGAACGGCGAGCCGTTGCGCACGGCCTTCGCGATGCCGAGCGGCACGGAGATCAGGTAGGTGACGAAGAACGTCCACAACCCGATGCTGATCGACACCGGCAGCTTCTGCACGATCAGCGACCACACGCTCTGGTGGCGGAAGTAGCTGTCGCCGAGATCGAAGCGCGCGAAGCGCTCGAGCATCAGCCAGTAGCGCTCGAGCGGCGGCTTGTCGAAGCCGTACAGCGCCTTGAGCTGCGCGAGCTGCTGCGCGTCGACGCCGGTATGCGCACGCATCCCGAACGGCGTCGCGCCCTGCTCCGTCGCGCCCTTGCGCAGTTCCTGCACGGCCTGTTCGACCGGGCCGCCCGGCACGAACTGGATCACGGCGAACGTGAGCGTGAGCACGCCGATGAGCGTCGGGATCATCAGCAGCAGGCGTTTGAGGATGTAGCTCCACATAGGGTGGCGACTCGCGATCGATAGGCTGGGTTGAACGAAGGGCCGGCGTGCTTCAGTGGCCGGGCTTGGCCCACCAGGTCGACACGACCCAGCCCTCGGCCGAATAGTACAGCGGCAGCGTCTGCGGATAGCCGAGCGTGCGCTTGTACGCGATCCGGTGCGTCGTGCTGTACCACTGGGGAACCGCGTAATAGCCGTGCATCAGCACGCGGTCGAGCGCGTGGGTCGCGTCGAGCAGCTCGTCGCGCGTCTGCGCGGTGCCGAGTGCATGCAGCAGCGCGTCGACAGCCGGCGACTTCAGGCCGATGAGGTTGTCCGATCCCGGCTCGTCGGCGAACTTGCTGCCGTAACGCGAGAACTGCTCGGCACCCGGCACCTGCACGCCCGGCAGGCGGACCGTCGTCATGTCGTAGTCGAACGCGTCGAGCCGCTTTTGCAGCAGCGCGTAATCGGCCGTCCGAAAGCGCGCTTCGATGCCGAGCTTCGCGAGGTTACGCCGAAAGGCCGTCACGATGCCTTCCATCGCCGCGCCCGAATCGTCGAGGATCTCGAACTCGAACGGCTCGCCCTGCGCGTTGCGCAGCGCGCCGTCGCGGTAGGTCCAGCCGGCCTGCGCGAGCAGCGCGCGCGCCTTCAGCAGATTTGCGCGCAGCGAGCCCGGCGGGTTCGTGCTCGGTTGCGAGACCATCGGGCCGAACACCGCAGGATCGAGCTGCGCGCGCAGCGGCTCCAGCAGCTTCAACTCGCCCGGGCCCGGCGTGCCGGTCGCCTGCAGGTCGGTGTCGGCGAAATAGCTGTCGAGGCGCGTGTACGCGCCATAGAACAACTGGCGGTTCAGCCATTCGAAGTCGAACGCGAGATCGAGCGCCTGGCGCACGCGCACGTCGCGAAACAGCGGCCGGCGCAGGTTCATGAAGAAACCCTGCATCCCCGCGCCGTTGTGCTGGCGGAATTCGCGCTTGACGAGCTCGCCGCTGTCGAAGCGCTTGCCGACGTCGCGCCGCGCCCAGTTGCGCGCGATGTATTCGACCAGCACGTCGTACTCGCCGGCCTTGAACGCCTCGAGCCGCGCGACGCCGTCGCCGTACAGCTTGTAGACGATCCGCTCGAAGTTGTGGGTGCCCACCCGCACCGGCAGGTCAGCGCCCCAGTACGCGGGATTGCGCCTATATGTAATGGTGCGGCCGTTGTCGTGGCGCTCGATCAGGTACGGGCCGCTGCCGATCGGCTGCTCGAACGCGAGCTGGTCGAACGGAATCCGCGAACCGTCCGCGCGCAGCCCCCACTTGCGCGAGAACACCGGCACGCCGCCGGCGATCAGCGGCAGCTCGCGGTTCGGGCTGCGGAATTCGAACCGCACGGTCGCGCGGTCGATCACGACGGCCTTCGCGATTTCGGCGAAATACGCGCCGAACTGCGGCGCGGCCTGCTTGCTCTTGAGCGTGTCGAACGAAAACCTGACGTCGTCGGCCGTGACCGGGTCGCCGTTCGAGAAGCGCGCGCGCGGGTTCAGATGGAACGTGACCGAGCGGCGGTCCGGCGCGATCTCGATGTCGTCGGCGAGCAGCCCGTAGGCGGACGCCGGTTCGTCCGAGCTGCCGGTCGTGAGGCTCTCGAACAGCATGTCGATGCCCGGCGCGGGGTTGCCGCGCATCGTGAACGGATTGAACTTGTCGAACGACGTCAGCCGGCTCGGATTCGCGAGCACGAGCGTGCCGCCCTTCGGCGCATCCGGGTTCACGTAGTCGAAATGCTTGAAGCCCGGCGGATATTTCGGCTCGCCGTACTGCGCGATCGCATATGCCGCATGCGCGGCCGTCGCGGCCAGTACCGCCTGTATTGTCCATACCGCCGCCGTGCGGCCGGCGGCGCGGACCGCCTGCGCGGCGCCGGAACGGATGCGCGCGGCGGCGGTCCGGGACGAACCCTTCGTCATAGAGGCCCTGTCGGTCGATTGAGGGGATGGAATGTAGTTCGATTCTACCCATTCAATTCGACGCCAAGCCAACTTGCTCGCGGTCGTGCGTGACGTTACCGCGCGGCGACCTCCGCGCGCGGCCGGCGCTGGCAAAAGAAAACCGCCACGCGGGCGGTTTTCTGTTGATGCGGCGCATGCGTCAGGCCTGCGCCATGTGCACTGTTTGTCGATCAGCGCCAGCCGTTGTGGCGGCCGTTGTCCCAGTGACCGTGACCGCGATCGCCCCAGCCGCGGCCGTGATGGCGATACCACTCGTCGCGCCCCCAGTAGCGGCGGCCGTCCCAGTAGCGGTCGCCGTGCCAGCCGATCACGATCGCCGGGGCCGGCGCATAGACGGGCGCAGGTGCATACACGGGCGCCGGCTGGTAGACGACCGGCGGAGGCGGCGGCGCATACACGGGCGCAGGTGCGACGTAGACCGGAGCCGGCACGCCGACGTTGATCCCGACATTGACTCCCGCCATTGCTGCGCCCGACACGAGCAAGGCCGTCATACCGGTCAAGAGCGAGGCAACACGCAAAGTCTTCATGGATTCCTCTTCGAGTTGTTTCATGTGTGATTCGACTATAGCGGCAAGCGCCGTGCCCGCATATTTCAAGTTTGTAAGAACTGATGCGCGGGATGGCAACCGGAAGCGCAGCTAACGTCTTGTAACAATTGGCGGCGCGCCGCCATACACGCCATACACGCCATACCCGCCGTACCCGCCGGGCCGCCTTGCCACGTCGGCCGCCCTCTTCGTCCGTTCCGCCCGTTCCTAAAACATCTTTCATCCTGGCCCGCGCCCGGCGTTAACCGGCGCCACGCACACTGCGCGAGCCGATGCGGGCTCACGCCGCGCTTCGGCACCTCGCTGACAGGCCGGCGCCCCGCGCCGGCGGAGACCTCGCCGATGCTGAAACTCGTCCGACTTGCGCTCGCGCGCCCCTATACGTTCATCGTCCTTGCGCTGCTGATCCTGATCGCGGGACCGCTCGCGGCGCTGCGCACGCCGACCGACATTTTCCCCGACATCCGGATTCCGGTCATCAGCGTCGTGTGGAATTACGCGGGCCTGCAGCCGGCCGACATGGCCGGGCGCATCGTCACGTACTACGAACGCACGCTCGTCACGACGGTCAACGACGTCGCGCACATCGAGTCGCAGTCGTTCCGCAGCTACGGGATCGTCAAGATCTTCTTCCAGCCGAGCGTCGACATCCGCACCGCGACCGCGCAGGTCACGTCGATCTCGCAGACCGTGCTCAAGCAGATGCCGCCCGGCACCACGCCGCCGCAGATCCTCAACTACAACGCGTCGACCGTGCCGGTGCTGCAGCTGGCACTGACGAGCGACACGCTCAACGAGCAGCAGCTCGGCGACTACGCGACCAACGTGATCCGGCCGCAGCTGCTGTCGGTCGCCGGCGTCGCGATTCCGTCGCCGTATGGCGGCAAGGTGCGCCAGGTGCAGATCGACCTCGATCCGCAAGCGCTGCAGGCGAAGGGGCTGTCCGCACAGGACGTCGCGACCGCGCTCGCGCAGCAGAACCAGATCATCCCGGCCGGCACGCAGAAGATCGGCCGCTTCGAGTACAACATCCGCCTCAACGACAGCCCGCTCACCATCGACCAGCTCAACGCGCTGCCGATCCGGACCGTCAACGGCGCGGTGATCTTCATGCGCGACGTCGCGCACGTGCGCGACGGCTTTCCGCCGCAAGGTAATATCGTGCGCGTCGACGGCCGCCGCGCGGTGCTGATGAGCATATTGAAAAGCGGCTCGGCGTCGACGCTCGACATCATCGCCGGCGTGAAGGCGCAATTGCCGCGCATCGAGGCGACGCTGCCGCCGTCGCTCAGGCTGGTCGTGATGGGCGACCAGTCGGTGTTCGTCAAGGGCGCGGTGAGCGGCGTCGCGCGCGAAGGGCTGATCGCCGCCGCGCTCACGTCCGCGATGATCCTGCTGTTCCTCGGCAGCTGGCGCTCGACCCTGATCATCGCCGCATCCATTCCGCTCGCGGTGCTGGCGGCGATCGCCGCGCTCGCCGCCGCGGGCGAGACACTCAACGTGATGACGCTCGGCGGGCTCGCGCTCGCGGTCGGCATTCTCGTCGACGATGCGACCGTCACGATCGAGAACGTGAACTGGCATCTCGAACAGGGCAAGGACGTGCGCAGCGCGATCCTCGACGGCGCGTCGCAGATCGTCGCGCCCGCGTTCGTGTCGCTGCTGTGCATCTGCATCGTGTTCGTGCCGATGCTGCTGCTCGACGGCGTCGCGCGCTTCCTGTTCGTGCCGATGGCCGAAGCCGTGATCTTCGCGATGATCGCGTCGTTCGTGCTGTCGCGCACGTTCGTGCCGATGATGGCGCGCTACCTGCTGCGCCCGCACGCCGCCCATCCGGCGGCCGTGCTCGCGCCGCACGGCGCACCATTCCCGACACCGCGATCGCGCAATCCGCTCGTCGCGTTCCAGCAGCGCTTCGAGCGCCGCTTCGCGGCCTTGCGCACCGGCTACCGTGCGGTGCTCGGCCTCGCGCTCGCGCACCGCGCGCGCTTCGTCGTGCTGTTCCTCACGGCGGTCGCGCTGTCGTTCGTCCTGGTGCCGGGGCTCGGCCGCAACTTCTTCCCGTCGGTCGACGCAGGCGAAATCGCGCTGCACGTGCGCGCGCCGATCGGTACGCGCATCGAGGAGACGGCCGCGCTGTTCGATTGCGTCGAGCGCACGGTGCGCGGCGTCGTGCCGCCGCATGCGCTCGCGAGCATCGTCGACAACATGGGGCTGCCGAACAGCGGGATCAACCTCACGTACAGCAACAGCGGCACGATCGGCCCGCAGGACGGCGACATCGTCGTGTCGCTCACCGGCGAGCACGCGCCGACCGCCGACTACGTGAAGAAGCTGCGCACCGTGCTGCCGCGCGCGTTCCCCGGCGTCACGTTCTCGTTCCTGCCTGCCGACATCGTCAGCCAGATCCTCAACTTCGGCGCGCCCGCGCCGATCGACGTCCAGGTGACGGGCCCCAATCTAGCGGCGAACCGCGCGTATGCGACCGAGTTGCTGCGGCGCATCCGCACGGTGCCGGGCGTCGCCGACGCGCGCGTGCAGCAGGCGTCGACCTATCCGCAGTTCACGGTATCCGTCGACCGCGCGCTCGCCGCCCAGCTCGGCATCACCGAGCAGGACGTCACCAATGCCGTCGTCGCGAGCCTGTCCGGCACGAGCCAGGTATCGCCGACCTACTGGCTCGATCCGCACAACGGCGTGTCCTACCCGATCGTCGCGCAGACACCCCAGTACCGGATGACGTCGCTGTCGGACCTGCGCGCGCTGCCCGTCACGGGCCGCTCGGGCGCGCCGCAATTGCTCGGCGGCCTCGCGACGATCGTACGCGGCCAGACCGACGCGGTCGTATCGCACTACGACATCGCGCCGCTGGACGACATCTTCGCGACGACCCAGGACCGCGATCTCGGCGCGGTCAGCGCCGACATCGAGCGCGTGCTCCACGCAAGCGCGGCCGACCTGCCGAAGGGGTCGCGCGTGACCGTGCGCGGCCAGGTGCAGACGATGAGCAGCGCGTTCGGCGGGCTGCTCGCGGGCCTTGCCGGCGCGGTGCTGTTGATCTATTTGCTGATCGTCGTGAACTTCCATTCGTGGCGCGACGCGTTCGTGATCGTGAGCGCGCTGCCCGCGGCGCTCGCCGGCATCGTGTGGATGCTGTTCGTCACCCGCACGCCGCTGTCGGTGCCGGCGCTGACGGGCGCGATCCTGTGCATGGGCGTCGCGACCGCGAACAGCATCCTGGTCGTCACGTTCGCGCGCGAGCGGCTCGCGCATACGGCCGACGCGACCGTCGCCGCGCTCGAGGCCGGCTTCACGCGCTTCAGGCCCGTGATGATGACCGCGCTCGCGATGATCATCGGCATGGCGCCGATGGCGCTCGGCCTCGGCGACGGCGGCGAACAGAACGCGCCGCTCGGCCGCGCGGTGATCGGCGGGCTGCTCTGCGCGACCGTCGCGACACTCGTGTTCGTGCCCGTCGTGTTCAGCCTCGTCCATCGGGGCGATCGTGCGCCCCACTCCGAATCCCCGTCCCTCACTCCGGGAGAACAACATGTCCACTGAATTCGACGTCCGTCCCCCCGCCACGCCGCGTTACCTGAAACCGCTCGCGATCGCCGGCGTGATCGCGGCACTCGCCGCCGCCGCGACCGGCGTCGTCGAACGCGCGCACGATGCGCGTGAAGTCGCCGCGTGGACCGCCAGCCAGGCGATCCCGACCGTCGCGACGGTCGCGCCGCAGCCGGCCGCCGCCGATGCGCTGGTGCTGCCAGGCCGCCTCGACGCCTATGTCGACGCGCCGATCTATGCGCGCGTGCCCGGCTACCTGCACGCGTGGTACGTCGACATCGGCGCGCACGTGAAGCGCGGCCAGTTGCTCGCGTCGATCGACACGCCCGACCTCGACCAGCAGCTGCAGCAGGCGCGCGCCGACCTGCAAAGCGCGACTGCGAACGAACGGCTCGCGGCCGTCACCGCCGCGCGCTGGTCCGAGATGCTCGCGCAGGATTCGGTGTCGCGGCAGGAAGCCGACGAGAAGCGCAGCGATCTCGATGCGAAACGCGCGGCCGTGGCCGCCAGCACCGCGAACGTGCGGCGGCTCGAGGCGCTCGAATCGTTCAAGCGCCTCACCGCGCCGTTCGACGGCGTCGTGACCGCGCGCAAGACCGATGTCGGCGCGCTGATCGACGCGGGCAGCGGCAACGGCGCCGAGCTCTTCACCGTCTCGGATGCACGGCGGCTGCGGCTCTACGTCCATATTCCGCAGGACGACGCGGGCGCGATCCGTGCGGGCATGCATGTCGCGCTGACCGTGCCCGAGCGTCCTGGCACGACGTTCGATGCGACGCTCGCCGATTCCGCGCAGGCGATCGACCCGGCTTCCGGCACGCTGCTCGCGCAGTTCTCGATCGCGAACCCGGCAGGCACGCTGTTCCCCGGCGAATACGCGCAGGTGCGGATCGCGGTGGCCAACGCCGCGCACGCGCTGACGATTCCGGCGAGCACGCTCATCTTCCGCCACGACGGGTTGCAGATCGCCGTGCTCGACGCGACCGGGCATGCGCGCTTGCGCCACGTGTCGATCGCGACCGATCTCGGCACGCGCGTCGAGATCGCGTCGGGCCTCGCGGCGAGCGACCGCGTGATCGACAACCCGCCCGATTCGCTCGCGGATGGGGACCCGGTCCGCATCGCCGGCACCGCGACGAAGGAGCCTGCGCATGGCTGACCGTACGCTCGCTGCATGCCTCGGCAGCGTCGCGCTGCTCGCCGGCTGTTCGTTCGCGCCAACGTATCACGCGCCGGCCGTGCAGTTGCCGGCCGCGTTTCGCGAAACCGGCCCGTGGGTCGATGCCGCACCGGCCGATCGTCTGCCGCGCGACGGCTGGTGGCGTGTGTACGGCGACGCGACACTCGACCGGCTCGAACCGCTCGTCGCACGCGCGAATCCGGACCTCGCCGCCGCCGTCGCACGGCACGACGAAGCGGCCGCCTTGTTCGACGAGACGCATGCCGCGTTGCTGCCGACCCTCGGCATCGGCGCCGAGACCGACCGCGACCGGCAGTCCGCGCGCCGGCCGCTGCGCGGCAGCGGGCAGCCCGACGTCTACGAATCGAACATGCTCGACGCGGGGCTTGGTTACGACACCGATCTGTGGGGCAAGGTCCGCAACACGGTCGCTGCCGGCCGCGACAACGCACAAGCCGCGGCCGATGATCTTGCGTCCGTGCAGCTCAGCCTGCAGGCCCGCGTCGCCAGCACCTACTTCGATCTCGCGGGACTCGATCGTGAAGCAGACTCGCTCGCGCAGACGATCGATGCATATCGCCGTGCGTGGCAACTGACGGTCAGCCGCCATCGCGGCGGCCTCGCATCGGGGCTCGACGTGTCGCGCGCGCAGACGCAGCTCGCGCTCGCGCAGGCGCGCGCATCCGACATCGCCGCGCGCCGTGCGCTCGACGAGCATGCGATCGCCGTGCTCGTCGGCGTATCCGCGTCGACGTTCTCGCTGCCGGCCGCCGCCGCGCTGCCCGCCGTTCCGTCGATTCCGACCGGGCTCGCGTCGACGCTGCTCGAACGCCGCCCGGACATTGCCGCCGCGGAACGCCGCGTCGCGGCCGCGAACGCACGGATCGGCGTTGCGCGCGCCGCGTACTTCCCGGACCTGTCGCTCGGCCTCGACGCGGGCTTCCAGAGCGACACGTTCTCGCCGTGGCTCGCCGCACCGAACGAAATCTGGTCGATCGGGCCGCGCCTCGCGACGACACTGTTCGACGGCGGCCTGCGTGCGGCGGGTGTGCGCCACGCGCGCGCGCAGTTCGCCGAACAGGGCGCACGTTACCGAAGCGTCGTACTGGCCGCGTTCCGCGAAGTCGAGGACGATCTCGCGCTGCTGCACCGGCTCGGAGACGAATCGGCGCAGGACGACGCCGCGCTCGTCGCGGCGCGGCAGTCGCTCGCGCTTGCGATGTCGCGCTATCGCGACGGTGCCGTCAGCTATCTCGACGTGGTCACCGCGCAGACGACCGAGCTCGATACGCAGATCGCGGCGCTCGACGTCGATGCCCGACGCCTGCAGGCGTCCGTCGCGCTCGTACGCGCGCTCGGCGGCGGCTGGCGCGACGCGCGTTCATGAACGTTTCTTCATCGGCGCGCCCGGTGCTCGACGCAGCGCGCCCGATAACGTGTGGCCTGCCGGCTTCGCATTCGCGCCGCCGGTGCCCTCCTTTCGCAAAGGATCACGCCGTGAAGACACTACTGTTCGCCACCCCGCTCTGCGCCCTCTGTATCGCGCTGCCCGGCCGTGCCGCCGCATCGCAATCCGCCGCGGCGAGCGCGCCGCAAACGCTTGTATCGACTGCCCCCGCGCGGGCGTCATCGCGCGATGCGTGGAAGGCGCCGCCGGTGGCGCCGCTCACGCGCGCCCAGGTGTATCGCGAACTCGTTCGCGCCCAACGCGACGGCCAGCTCGCGCAGCTCAACCGCGAGCTTTATTCGCACTGATCGCGCCGCAATGGCGACGCCGCGCGCGATGCCGCCGGCGTCCGTTCGGCGTTCTCAAGCCCGACCGATACCGCGTTATCAACTGCCGGCATCTAACCTGAACCCGAATCGCGCAACCGTCTCGATTCGCGCGGAGAACGCGTGCGCGACGAGCTTGCGCCGCAGCCGCACGACCAGCGCATTGACGGTTTCCGGTTCGATGTCGGCTTCGCCCCATGCGTAACGCAGCACGGCATCGCGCCCGACCGGCCGCCCGGCTTCGCGCAGCAGGCATTCGACGACACGGAATTCGCGTGCGCTGAGTGCGAGCCTGCGGCCGCGCTCCTCGAGCGCGCGCGTGGCCGCGTCGAGCCGCACCGACTCGCGCAACGCGATGACGCCCGCGCGACGCCACAGCGCGCGCAGGCGTTCGTGCAGTTCCACGAACGAACACGGCTGGGCAAGACACACGTCGCAGCCGGCCTGCAGCATCCGCGCACGCCGTGCGGGCGTCGCACCGACGACGAGTACTGCGATCGTCGCGCCGCCGGCCGACGCGGCAAGCCGCGGCAACATGTCGAGCAGCACGGCCCCGGCAGCCGCATCGGGTTCGACCAGCACGATCGCGTCGAAGCGGTCCTGCGTGGCCGCGAAGCAGCCGTCGCGCCACTCGTCGACACGCTCCACACCGTGCGTGCTTTCGCGGAACGCCTTGTCGAGCCGCGCCGCCTCGGGCGTCGGAGGGGAAATCAACAGGATGCGCATCGACCGTTTTCCCGCGCGCTCATCCGAGCGAGCGCGGCCAGCATTCGACCGTGATCGCCGCACCGGCCGGCTGCGCATCGCCGATCCGCAGCGCGAAGCCGTGCACGCGCATCACCGCCGACACGATGCTCAACCCGAGCCCCGAGCCGTTCACGTGACGCGTGCGCTCGCCGCGATAGAAGCGCTCGAGCACCGCGTCGCGCTCGCCCGGCGCGATCCCGGGCCCGGTGTCCTCGAACCGCACGAGCGGGCCGTTCGGCGTCGCGTGGAGCGCGACGCGCACGCGACCGCCGGGCGGCGTGAACTTGATCGCGTTGTCCGCGAGATTGCTGAACGCCTCGAACAGCAACGCGCGGTCGCCATGAATGCCGTCGACCGGCACCGCATCGAGCCCGAATGCGAGGCCTCCCGCTTCGGCGAGCGGCTCGTACAGCTCGCACACGTCGCGCAGCAATGCCGCGACGTCCACTGCGGCGAACCCGCCGCGCCGACTCAGCGTCCCGATCTCGGAGATGCGCAGCATCGCGCGAAAGCGCTCGAGCAGTCGGTCGGTTTCATCGCGTGCCGACGCCAGCAGTTGCGCCGACGCCGGATCGTGCGCGCAATGCGGCTGTTCGGCGAGCCGCGCCAGCATCGTATGCACGCGTGCGAGCGGCGTGCGCAGATCGTGCGCGATGCCGTCACAGGTGTGACGCACCTCGCCCATCAGCCGCTCGACTTCGTCGAGCATGTGGTTCACGAGATGCGCGAGCAGGTCGAGCTCGTCGTAGCGGCCCACCGGCAAGCGCTTGCCGAGATCGCCCTTGGCGATCTGGCGCGTAACGCGCCGGATCGCGGCGACGCGACGCATCTGCCGCATGCCGAGCATGCTGCCGCCCGCGATGCCCGCGATCAGGATCAGCACGCCGCCGATCACGAGCCCGCGGATCGCGACTTCGCGAATCTGGATGAAATGCGACAGGTCGCGCGCGACCACCAGCGTCATCCCGTCGTCGCGATGCACGGCCATCGCGCGCGTGATCGGCGCGGGCTGGCCGTCGAGCGGCACGAGCGTACGGTTAAGCGTGCGTCCGCGGCGATCCGTGCGCAACACGGGCGGCGTCGCGATGTCGCCGGCCACGCGGCGCCCGCTCGCGTCGAACAGTCCGTAGAAATTCGTATGCATATGCTCGTGCTCGAGCCGCCGGTGAATCGCAAGCGGCAGCTCGGCGTCGGGGATCGAATCGAAGTAGATCAGTTGCCACGCGAGCACCTCGTCGGTGTCGCGCGCCATCGTGTGCGTCGCGGCGACGTTGATCACGCCCGCGAGCAGCAGCAGCGAAACCGAGAAGATCGCCGCGTACGCGCACAGCCAGCGAAACGTCGTCGTATGCCAGCGACGCGTGAAGTTCGCCGCGCGGTCCGCATCCATCCGTGCCTCCGTCATCGGAGCATGTAGCCCGAGCCGCGCACGGTCTGGATCATCGGCACGGCGCCCGGCGGGTCGATCTTCTTGCGCAGCCGCCCCATGTGGACATCGATCAGGTTGGTGCCCGGGTCGAAGTGATAGCCCCACACGGCCTCGAACAGCATCGTGCGCGTGATCGTCTGCCCCGCGTTGCGCATCATGAATTCGAGGACGCGAAACTCGGTGGGCAGCAATGGAATCTCGTCGACACCGCGGCGCGCGCAGCGCGAAATGAGGTCGAGTTCGAGCGGGCCGACCGTCAACAACGTCTGCTGCGGCACGCCCGATGCCTGCCGGCGGCGCAACAGCACTTCGATGCGCGCGCTCAGTTCGCCGGAATCGAACGGCTTGGTCAGGTAGTCGTCGCCGCCCGCGCGCAGCCCGCGGATGCGCTCGTCGACGTCGCCGAGCGCGCTCAGCATCAGCACCGGCGTATCGATGCCGACCGTGCGCATCGCGGTCAGGATCGCGAGCCCGTCAGCACCGGGCAGCATCCGGTCGAGCGTGATCGCATCGTAGGATGCGCTCATCGCGCGCATCATTCCTTCGCGGCCGTTGTCGATCCAATCGACCTCGAACCCGCGCGCGGTCAGTTCGCCAACGATCTCGTTCGCGGTCACCGCATCGTCTTCGACCGTCAGTACTCGCATGTCCGTCCTCGCAATGGCTGTCACGACGCGCGTATCGATGCGCGCGCAACTATCGTAGCCGCATCGATCGCTTTTAGGCGTTAGATGAAAATTGCTTCATTCGGCATCGGGCGCATGCGGGTGAAACATGTTTCATCCGTGCGTCACCCGCCCGGCCCTGCGTGCCGCCTACGCTGACGTCATGCGGCATCGGGCCGCGAATTCAGGAGCCACCGGATGAAACTGTCGATTACCGTCGCCTGCATGCTGAGCGCATGCGCCAGCACCGCCGCGTTCGCGGCGCCTCACCTGACGCCGCAGGAATGCAACGCCTACCCGTTCGTTCACACGCGGCACGAAGTCACCCATGCGGATCTCGTGCGCGAGCTGACTGAACTCGAGCAGGTCGGCTACGACCCGTCGCACAACAGCCCCTACTATCCCGACGATCTCGACGGCGCGCAGCAGCGGCTCGCCGCCGAATATCGCGCGGACTGCACGCATGCACTGACGGCGGACGCGCGCACGGACACGCACTGACCGGCGTGCGCGGCGCGCCGAAATGAAAAAAGGCGGCACTCGCGTGCCGCCTTTCCTGCATGAATGCGCATGGAGATCTTCCGCTGCGCCGCGATGCCGCTCAGCGCGACATCATGTTCATGCTGACGTTGTGCATTACCCACAGCGTGCCGACGATCAGGATCGCCGCGGTCAGCACGGTGTAGCTGAACGCCATCACGTTCCAGCGCTGGCCGGACGAGCCGTTCATGTGCAGGAAGTACACGAGGTGCACGACGATCTGCACGAACGCGAGCGCGGCCAGCGCGATCAGCGATGCGTGCGGCGACAGCACGCCGCCCATCACGAGGCCGAACGACGCGGCCGTGAGCACCACCGACAGGATGAACCCGGCGACATAGCCGCCGACGCTGCCGTGCCCTTCTTCGAGTTGAGACGAATGCGAATGGGCCATTTAGATCACGCTCGCAAGATAGACAAAGGAAAACACGCAGATCCACACGATGTCGAGGAAGTGCCAGAAAAGGCTCAGGCACGTCAGGCGCCGCAGGTCGCGATCGGTCAGATCACCGCCGCGCAATACGATCTGCGCCGCGAGCACGATCATCCACAGCAGGCCGGCCGTCACGTGCAGCCCGTGCGTGCCGACCAGCGTGAAGAACGCGGACAGGAACGCGCTGCGCTGCGGGCCTGCGCCGTCCGCGATCAGGTGCGAGAACTCGCGCAGTTCCATCGCGAGGAACGCCGCGCCGAGCGCGAACGTCACCGCGAGCCATGCGAGCAGCGCGCCGCGCCGCTGCTTGTACGCGGCCAGCATCGCGAAGCCGTAGGTGATACTCGACAGCAGCAGCGCGGCGGTTTCGACCGCGACGCCCGGAATGTCGAACAGGTCCTTCGCGGTCGGACCGCCCGCGTACTGGTTGCCGAGCACCGCGAACGTCGCGAACAGCGCCGCGAAGATCACGCAGTCGGTCATCAGGTACAGCCAGAAGCCGAACACCGAGTGCGACGGCGGATGGTCGTCGTGCTCGAGCAGGGTTGCGCTCAAGGTTTTCTGCAACATCAGTTGGCCTCCAGTTCCACGTCGTCGACACGCGTGGCCACGCGCGCCGCCGGTTGCTTCTCTTCGATCCTGCGCACTTTCGACGCCGGGATGTAATAGCCGTCGTTGTCGCGCGAGCTGTAGACCACGAGCGTCGCGATGATGCCGACGAGGCCGCCGATCGCCATCCACCAGATGTGCCATACCAGCGCGAAGCCGAGCACCAGGCTGAAGACCGCGATGACGAGACCCGCACACGTGTTCGACGGCATGTGGATGTCGCGGATCGTCGCCGGGTTCGGCCGGCCGTCGCCGCGTGCCTTCATGTCGGCGTACGCGTCCAGCGTGCGCACTTGCGGAAGCACCGCGAAGTTGTAGTCGGCCGGCGGCGACGAGGTCGCCCATTCCAGCGTGCGGCCGCCCCACGGATCGCCCGTCGTGTCGCGATACGCCGGCAGGTTGCGGTTGCGGATGCTGACGACCAGTTGCAGCAGCTGGCATGCGATGCCGATCGCGATCAGCACCGCGCCGAACGCGGCGACCAGCAGCCACGGATGCCACGCCGGGTTGTCGTAGTGGTTCAGGCGACGCGTCATGCCCATGAAGCCGAGCACGTAGAGCGGCACGAACGCGACGTAGAAGCCGACCTGCCAGAACCAGAATGCAGCCTTGCCGAGCTTCTCGTTCAGCTTGAAACCGAACGCCTTCGGGAACCAGTAGTTGAAGCCCGCGAGATAACCGAACAGCACGCCGCCGATGATCACGTTGTGGAAGTGCGCGATCAGGAACAGGCTGTTGTGCAGCACGAAGTCCGCTCCCGGGATCGCCATCATCACGCCGGTCATGCCGCCGAGCGTGAACGTGACCATGAAGCCGATCGTCCACAGCACGGGCGTCGTGAATTCGATCCGGCCGCGGTACATCGTGAACAGCCAGTTGAATACCTTCACGCCGGTCGGGATCGCGATGATCATCGTCATGATGCCGAAGAACGCGTTCACGTTCGCACCGGACCCCATCGTGAAGAAGTGATGCAGCCACACGAGGAACGACAGCACCATGATCGCGCAGGTCGCGTACACCATCGTCTTGTAGCCGAACAGCGGCTTCTTCGAGAACGTCGCGATCACTTCCGAGAAGATGCCGAACGCCGGCAGGATCAGGATGTACACCTCCGGATGGCCCCAGGCCCAGATCAGGTTCAGGTACAGCATCGCGTTGCCGCCGGCTTCGTTCGTGAAGAAGTGCATGCCGAGGTAACGGTCCAGGCCGAGCAGCGCGAGCGTCGCGGTCAGGATCGGGAACGACGCCATGATCAGCACGTTCGTGCAGAGGGCCGTCCACGTGAACACCGGCATCTTCATCAGCGTCATGCCGGGCGCGCGCATCTTGATGATCGTCACGAAGAAGTTCACGCCGGTCAGCAGCGTGCCGACGCCCGAGATCTGCAGCGCCCACAGGTAGTAGTCGACCCCTACCCCCGGACTGTACTGCAGCTCCGACAGCGGCGGATACGCGAGCCAGCCCGTCTGCGCGAACTCGCCGATCACGAGCGACACGTTGATCAGGATCGCGCTGACCGCCGTCATCCAGAACGACAGCGAGTTGATGAACGGGAACGCGACGTCGCGCGCGCCGATCTGCAGCGGCACGATCAGGTTCATCAGGCCGACCATGAACACCATCGCCATGAAGAAGATCATGATCACGCCGTGTGCCGTGAAGATCTGGTCATAGTGGTGCGGTGGCAGGTAGCCGGGCGCGTTGTACGCGAGCGCGAGCTGCATGCGCATCATGATCGCGTCGGCGAAGCCGCGCAGCAGCATGATCAGCGCGACGATGATGTACATCACGCCGAGTTTCTTGTGGTCGACCGTCGTCAGCCATTCCGTCCACAGCCATTTCCAGCGGCCGGTGATCGTCAGCGCGGCGAGGATGCCCAGCACGACCAGCCCCATGAAGGCGCCGGCCACCATGATGATGGGCTGATCGAACGGGATCGCCGATAGTGTGAGTTTTCCGAACATGCGTTACCCCTTCGTGCCGCAGGCGGCGTCCTTCAGGTCGAGAACGTGGCCGTCGTTGTATTTCGCGATGATGTTGTGGAAGAGCCGCGGATCCACCGACGAGAAGTAGCGCACGGGCGCCCTCTCGCTCGGCTGCGCGACTGTGCCGTATACGGTCGCGTCGAGCCGCTCGGGCGACGCCTTCACCTTCTGCACCCATGCGTCGAACTGCTCGCGCGGCTCGGCGAGCGTGCGGAACTTCATGTCGGAGAAGCCGCGGCCGCTGAAGTTGGCGGATGTGCCCGCGTAGTCACCCGCTTCGTCGGCGATCAGGTGCAGGCGCGTCTGCATGCCGGCCATCGCGTAGACCTGGCCGCCGAGCTGCGGAATGAAGAACGAGTTCATCACCGAATCCGACGTGATGCGGAAATTCACCGGCGTGCCGACCGGAATCGCGAGCTGGTTCACCGACGCGATGCCGAGTTCCGGATAGATGAACAGCCACTTCCAGTCGAGCGCGACGACCTCGACATCGATCGGCTTCACCGACGACTCGAGGGGCTTGTACGGATCGAGCTCGTGCGTGGTTTTCCACGTGAGCACGCCGAGGAACAGGATGATCAGCGTCGGCACCGTCCAGATCACGACCTCGATCGCGGTCGAGTGCGACCAGTTCGGCGCATAGGTGGCGTTGCGGTTCGATGCGCGGTAACGCCACGCGAACCACAGCGTGAGCAGGATCACCGGCACGACGACGACCAGCATCGCCCATGTCGAGGTGGCGATCAGCGCCTTTTCGGCAGCGCCGACACTTCCTTTCGGATTTAGTACATCTAACTTACAGCCTGACAGGCTTAGCGCCGCGCCGATCGACATCAGCGCAATCCAGCCTTTTGAAGCTCTTCTTTTCATCACACCGCCCGAGGGTCATTGAATCCGTTGCGTATGCCCGATGCGCATTCGATCCACGAAAGTGGCCGAATCATACGTCGCGCGGGTGCGATGAAAAACCGGTGGATGCGGCAAATCATCATTGCAGAATCTGTTGTGAGACAGATTGTCGCGGGGCAATTTCACGCAGCCGGAAGCCGGCCGAAGACCGGGCGACAACGTTCGGGCGTTCGCGCCCGCCAAGATGGATGCGCGCACAACGACCGCATCGTCGTGCGATGCAGCCGTCGTGCGCGAGGTCATGCGATTCAGCCGTGCGCCGATGCCATGAACGCCGGCTGCGCCGGTGCAACGCCGTCCCCGGCCGGGAGCTTCGAACGGCTGGCGTCGTCGATCAGCCGTGCGACGGTCGGATCGATCGCGTCGGTGAACGGCTTCGGATCGACGCCGACCATCAGCACGATCAGCGCGAGCGACGCGAACATCACGATCTCGCGGCGGCTCAAGTCGGCGAGCTTCGCGATGCGCGGGCTGGCGATCTTGCCGAACACGACGCGCTTGACCATCCAGAGCGTGTACGACGCGCTGAGAATCAGCGTGAGCGCCGCGATTGCGCCGATCCAGAAGTTGACGCGGATCGCGCCCATGATGACCATGAACTCGCCGACGAAACCCGACGTGCCCGGCAGGCCGACGTTGGCCATCGCGAACAGCAGCGCGAACGTCGCGAAGCGCGGCATTACGCCCGCCACGCCGCCGTATGCGTCGATCTCGCGCTGCTTCGTGCGATCGACCAGCACGCTCACGCAGAGCAGCATCGCGCCCGCGACGAAGCCGTACGACACGAGCTGCACGATCGCGCCTTCGACGCCGATCTGGTTGAACAGGAACAGCCCGAGCGTGACGATCCCCATGTGCGCGACCGTCGAATACGCGAGCAGCTTGCCGAGGTCGGTCTGCGCGAGTGCGATCAGGCTCGCGTAGACGATCGCGAACAGCGACAGCGCGATCACGGCCGGCGCGAAGAAGTGGCTCGCGTCCGGCGTGATCGGCAGCGCGAAGCGCAGGAAGCCGTAACCGCCGAGCTTGAGCATCGCGAGCATCAGCGCGGCGCCCGTCGGGCCGTCCGTGTAGACGTCGCGCAGCCACGTATGCACCGGCCACATCGGCACCTTGACCGCGAACGCGGCGAAGAAGCCGAGAAACACCAGCAATTGCGGAGCGAAGCCGAGCTGCAGCGTGCGCCATGCGTTCATGTCGAACGTGTGCGACTTCGCGAACAGGTACAGCATCGCCATCAACAGCAGCAGCGAACCCGCGAACGAGATGAAGAAGAATTTCACGGCCGCGTAGACGCGATGCTCCCTGCCCCACGTGCCGATCAGCAGGTACAGCGGAATCAGCGTGGCCTCGAAGAAGATGAAGAACAGCAGCCCGTCCTGCGCGACGAACACGCCTACCATCAGCCCCGACAGGATCAGGAACGACGCGTAGTACTGCGCGACGCGCACCGTGATCGATTCCCACGACGCGATGACGACGACGAGCGTCGTGAAGGCGGTCAGCACGACGAGCCATAGCGACGCGCCGTCGATCCCGACGCGCCAGCCGGCGTTGAAGGCCGCGAGCCAGTCGCGGGTTTCGGCGAACTGCATCGCGGCCGAGTGCGAATCGAAACCTGTGACGAGCGGCACGACGGCGGCCAGCCCGGCGAGTGCGCCGACGAGCGCGATCAGTCTCGTGCGATGCGGATGATGGTCGGAGCCGGCACGCAGCAGGCACGCGCCGAACAGGATCGGAACCCAGATCGCCAGGCTCAGAAAGGGGAAATCATGCATGTCAACAGGCCTTGAGAGGGTCGCGCGCTGTAGTGGGAACAGGCGTGACGATGGGAACGAAATCAAATCGACAGCTAGATTTCGTGGATCGCCAATGTTGGCAAAATGTAAAGCGGAATCAGGGCGAAGCTTGATGCCGCTCAAACGCTATCGGGTTAACCAGCATAAGGTGGTTGATTATTTTTTGCAGCGCAGCAGAGCTTGGTTTTGCGTTTCGCAGGTAGGCTACTGATTTTTATGAGTAATTTTTTGTAGTGCGGAGCAGTGTCGACGGTCCGAATGGGTGCGGCGCCGCATTTTTTTCGCATACGCTGCGCGCCAATGCGCAAGGACAGAATGTAGGGAGCGATGAATGGGAGCGACTCGATCCTTACACGGGCGCTTTCATTTTTATTTCAGCGAGCGCCGGGCGCAGTGATTCGCAACCTCGGAGGTCGCCGCGTACGTCGGCGAGCCGGTCGATGGGGTGTCGCTCCGAAAGGACGGTCAGTACGGAATGCCCGAGCGGTCCGTCCGGAAAGGAAGCCGAAAAAGAAAAAGCCCCGCAAGTCCGAGAACTTGCGGGGCTTTGTCACCGCTTTTGGCGGAGACGGAGGGATTCGAACCCTCGATCCAGGTTTTGGCCCAGATGCTCCCTTAGCAGGGGAGTGCCTTCGACCTCTCGGCCACGTCTCCCAAACTTTCGCTCGCACCAGGGAGGCAGTGCGACGAGAACGAAATAATATAGGGTTTCGAACCGGTCGTCAATTTCCGTGATGCATTTTCTTCAATGCATCACAAATAATTCACGCCGCCTGCTCGAGTTCGAATGCCTTGTGCAGCGCGCGGACGGCCAGCTCCATGTATTTTTCGTCGATCAGCACCGAAATCTTGATTTCGGACGTCGAGATCATCTGGATGTTGATGCCCTCTTCCGACAGCGTGCGGAACATCTTGCTCGCGACGCCCACGTGCGAACGCATGCCGACGCCGACGACCGACACCTTCGACACCTTCGGGTCGCCCTGCACGCGCTCGGCGCTCACATGGCCCTTCACCTGGTTGGTGAGGATGTCCATCGCCTTCTGATAGTCGCCGCGACCGACCGTGAACGTGAAGTCGGTCTTGCCCTCGACGCTCTGGTTCTGGATGATCATGTCGACGTCGACGTTCGCGTCGGCGACCGGGCCGAGGATCTGATACGCGATGCCCGGCTTGTCGGGCACGCCCATCACCGCAATGCGTGCTTCGTCGCGCTGGAACGCGATGCCGGAAATGACTGCCTTTTCCATGGTCTCGTCTTCTTCAAAAGTAATCAGGGTGCCCGAGCGCATTTCTTCGTCGAGCGCAATCAGCGGATCGGTCAGGCTCGACAGCACACGCGTCTTCACCTGGTATTTGCCGGCGAATTCGACCGAGCGGATCTGCAGGACCTTCGAGCCGAGGCTGGCCATTTCCAGCATTTCCTCGAACGTCACGCGGTCGAGGCGTCGCGCCTCTTCGACCACGCGCGGGTCGGTCGTGTAGACGCCGTCAACGTCCGTGTAGATCAGGCACTCTTCGGCATCCAGCGCGGCCGCGACCGCCACCGCCGACGTGTCCGAGCCGCCGCGGCCCAGCGTCGTGATGTGGCCGTCCGGATCGACGCCCTGGAAACCCGTGATGATCACGACCTTGCCGGCGTTCAGATCGGCCTTCACCCGCTCGTCGTCGATCGAGTGGATACGCGCCTTCGTGTACGCGTTGTCCGTCTTGATCGGCACTTGCCAGCCGGCGTAGCTCACGGCTTCGACGCCGATTTCCTGCAGCGCGATCGACAGCAGGCCGACGCTGACCTGCTCGCCGGTCGACGCGATCATGTCGAGCTCACGCGGGCTCGGCTGGCTCGAAATCTCTTTCGCGAGACCGAGCAGACGGTTGGTTTCGCCGGACATCGCGGACGGCACGACCACCATCTGGTGCCCGGCCTGATGCCATTTTGCGACGCGTTTCGCGACGTTCTTGATGCGCTCGACCGAGCCCATCGAAGTGCCGCCGTATTTGTGTACGATGAGTGCCATTGTCGTTCTGAACTGGAGGAGAAGCCGCACGGGCGCGCTGGGCAGGCCGCGTTGCCGTTCGGTCACGCGGCTTGTGGCTGTGGACGGACGACGAGGGGGACGGCTGGGACGCAACACGCAAGCGTGACGGATTTTGCCCGGAAGGCCGATCAGGCCGCGCAAACCGGGTACGTCACGCGGAAAACCTGCACAAAACGCTCAAAAATCGAGCCGAGCAAACGTCCGAGCGTACCCGATAGAGGCCCGCTTGACAAGCCGCTCGCCCGTTCGACAGGCGTTCCGGCGCTGTTTACCAAATGGTGAAAACCGGCGCGCGATCGCGCAGCCGCCAGCCTGCCGCCGCTACGCGATCAGCAAGTCGGGACGCCACTCGATCCGGCGCCACCCGCCTTCGCCGGCAAGCCCATCGCCATGATTCACGCCGAGCCGCGGGACGTAGACGAGCCGGTCGCCCGCGAACAGCAGCGGCACGTCGCGCTGCCAGGCCGGCACGCCGCGCTCCTGGAACAGGTTCTTCAGCGTGCGCCCCGGGCCGCCGGGCGACGTACGCAGCCGCTCGCCGCCCGCCCGGGCGCGCACGACGAGCGTCGCACCGCGCAGCAGCGCATCCGGCACCGCCCCGTCGCTGCCGGCCTCGGCCGGCGCGAACACGAACGTGCCGCGCCACGCCGGCACGTGCCAGACTTCCTGTCCGTCCCAGGCGAGCGAGGCCTCCGGCCGCGGCATCCCGGTGCCGTCATCGGCCGGGTCGGCACTGTCGCCGGCCTCCCAGTACACGACATCGCGATAGAGTCGCAGGCACTGCCCCGCGTGATCGACCCGCAGCGCATGCGCGTCGTGCGCATCGCGCAGTTGCCGCATCATGTTCGCGAGCCGGCCTGCCGACGCACCGGGCAAGCCGAGTCGGCGCATCCAGAAACGCAGCAGGTTCGCGCCGCGCGTGTCGTCGAACGCGACCAGCGCTTCGCGCGACAGCGCGCGGCCGTCGTCGCGCGCGGCGCCGGCGAAATCCAGTTCGGCCAGGTCGTCGAGCAGCCGCTGCGCGGCGGCCGCATGCTGGGCCGCACGGCCCAGCGCATCGCGAAAACCGGGGAAGTGCATGGCGAGCGCGGGCAGCACGTCGATGCGCAACGCATTGCGCGCGTAGCGCGTGTCGGCGTTCGATTCGTCGTCGATCCACGCGAGCTCACGCTGCGCCGCGTAGCGCTCCAGTTGGGCACGCAACAATCGCAGGAACGGCCGCACGCGCTCGACGCTCGCGCCGTCGGGGCGATAGCGCGGCGCCATTGCGGCCAGGCCGGCGATCCCCGCCCCGCGCAACAGTTGCAGCAGCACGGTCTCGGCCTGGTCGTCCGCGTGCTGCGCGACCCACAGCGCCGCCACGCCGTGACGTTCGCACATCGCATCGAGCGCCGCATAGCGACGCTCGCGGGCGCTCGCCTCGATGCCGAGGCCGCTGTCGCGCGGCACGTCGACACGCTCCGATTCGAACGTGACACCGAGTCGCTCGGCCGTCGCTTGCGCATGCGCAACCCACGCGTCGGCGTTCGCACTCAGGCCGTGATGCACGTGCAGCGCGACGCAGCGCGACGCGCCGGCCACGCGCACGGCCGCATCGAGCAGCACGGTCGAGTCGAGGCCGCCGCTGTACGCGATCGCGATGCGCGCATCGGCCGGCAGATCGGCAAGCGCAACGCCGACCGCATCGAGTACGACGCGGTCGGCGAAGAGTTCGGTCGGTGGGATCACGAGACGGACGCGCGCCGGACGGCGCGCGATGTGAACACGCCGGTCATGCGCCGGGCGTGGTTTCCTTGAACTTGCCGTAGGCCATCAGGCGTTCGAAGCGGCGCTCGCGCAGCGCATCGATGCTCATGCCCTGGAACTGGCGCAGCGAATCGGCAAGCGCGCGGCGCAGCAGCGCGGCCATGCCCTTCGGATCGCGGTGCGCGCCGCCGAGGGGCTCGTTGATGATCTTGTCGATCAGGCCGAGCGCCTTCAGGCGATGGGCGGTCAGGCCCAGTGCTTCCGCGGCCTCGGGCGCCTTCGCGGCACTCTTCCACAGGATCGACGCGCAGCCTTCCGGCGAGATCACCGAGTAGGTCGAGAACTGCAGCATCATCACGGTGTCGGCCACGGCGATCGCGAGCGCACCGCCCGAACCGCCCTCGCCGATCACGGTCGTGATGATCGGCGTCTTCAGCTCCGCCATCACGTACAGATTGCGGCCGATCGCTTCCGACTGGCCGCGCTCTTCCGCGCCGATGCCCGGATAGGCGCCCGGCGTATCGACGAACGTGAAGATCGGCAGCCCGAACTTCTCGGCGAGGCGCATCAGGCGCTCGGCCTTGCGATAGCCTTCCGGACGCGGCATCCCGAAGTTGCGCGCCGCGCGTTCCTTCGTGTCGCGCCCCTTCTGATGGCCGATCACCATGCACGGATGGCCGCCGAAGCGCGCGAGACCGCCGACGATCGACAGGTCGTCCGCGAATGCGCGGTCGCCATGCAGCTCGTGAAAATCGGTAAACAGTTCCGCAACGTAATCGAGCGTGTACGGACGCTGCGGATGACGCGCGATCTGCGAGACCTGCCACGGCGACAGGTTCGCGTAGAGGTCCTTCGTCAGTTGCTGGCTCTTCTTCGACAGCCGCTCGATTTCTTCCGAAATATCGACAGCCGAGTCGTCCTGCACGAATCGCAACTCCTCGATCTTGGCCTCGAGTTCGGCGATCGGCTGTTCGAAATCCAGAAACGTGGTCTTCATGTGTTCGAATCCTTGGGTCTTGCGGCAGCGCGTATTCTACCCGCGCGGGCGATGTGCAAAACCGGCTCTCAACTATTGATGTTTAAAACCCGATAGCCATCAATCGGCGTCGGGCGCGTCGAGGCTGCGCCACATGTACCAGGTCGCGACGGTACGCCACGGCTCCCAGTTGGCGGCCACCTCGCGCGCCTCGCTGCGCGTGACGGGCTCCCCGCTGAAGTAATTGACGCTGATCGCGCGGATCAGGCCCGGATCGTCGAGCGGCAGCACGTCCGGCCGCGACAGGTTGAAGATCAGGAACATCTCGGCCGTCCAGCGACTGATGCCGCGGATCTGCGTGAGTTCAGCGATCACGTCCTCGTCGTCCATCGACGTCCATTTGTCGACGTGCAGCGCGCCGGACACGAAGTGTTGCGCGAGATCGAGAATGTATTCCGTCTTGCGCTTCGACAGCCCGCATGCGATCAGCTTGTCCGCGCCGAGCCGGATGACCGGCTGCGGCGCGAGTTTCGGACACGCATCTTCAATGCACGCCCACAGCGCCTGCGCGGACGGCACAGAGATCTGCTGGCCGACGACCGAACGCGCGAGCGTGACGAACGGGTCGCCGCGCTTCACGAGATGCGCGGGACCGAACTTCGGGATCAGTTTCTTCAGGATGCGGTCGCGCTTGACGAGATCGGCGCACGCCTTGTCCCAGTAGGCAGGACGCACAACGCCATCGGCGCCGTCGGCTGCCACCTCGGATGCTCGCACCTTGCGCACCGCGTCGGCGGTCGCCATCGCGGCCTCCGGCTGCGCCGCGTCCGCGCTCTTCGCGCGCGCGGGCCTCGCATGACCGTTGAGCGCGCCGTTCGGCACGGCGCGCGTCGCGTCCGTCTTCGCCGCCGGCGCGCGCCTGGCTGCCGGACGCGCGGCGACCTGGGTCGCGCGCCTGACCGGCGCTTTTCTTGCCGTTGCCATCTTGCCTCCTACCTGACGGATCGGTCAGTGGAACGCGCCGCGCTCATACGCGACGCCATTCGGTCGATCCGCCCGGTTTGTCTTCAAGAGCGATGCCGGCGTCGAGCAGTTCCGCCCGAATCCGGTCCGCTTCGGCATAGTCCTTCGCTTGTTTCGCCGCGACACGCGCGGCGATCTTCGCTTCGATCTCGTCGGCTGCGAGCCCGCCCGCCTGCGTGGCACCGGTGGCCTGCTGCAGGAACGCGCGCGGTTCGCGGCCGAGCAGGCCCAGCAGGCCCGCCAGTTGTTTCAGCTGCCGCGCGAGCGATGCATCACGCGTGCGGTTGACCTCGCCCGCCAGTTCGAACAGCGTCGCCACCGCGACCGGCGTGTTGATGTCGTCGTTCATCGCGGCCGCGAAACGCTGCGCGTGCGCCTCGTTCCAGTCGAGCGCGAGCGCGTCGGGCTGGACATCCTTCAGCGCCGTGTACAGGCGCGTGAGCGACGCGCGCGCATCGTCGAGATGCACGTCGCTGTAATTGAGCGGCGACCGGTAGTGCGTGCGCACGATGAAGAAGCGCATGACCTCGGCGTCGTACCGCTCGAGCACTTCGCGGATCGTGAAGAAGTTGCCGAGCGATTTCGACATCTTCTCGTTGTCGACCTGCACGAAGCCGTTGTGCATCCAGTAATTGACGAACGTCTGGCCGGTCGCGCCTTCGCTCTGCGCGATTTCGTTCTCGTGGTGCGGGAATTGCAGATCCTGCCCGCCGCCGTGGATGTCGAAATGCTCGCCGAGCAGCGTGCAGCCCATCGCGGAGCACTCGATGTGCCAGCCCGGCCGGCCCATCCCGTACTTCGATGCCCACGACGCACCTTGCGGGTCGTCCGCCTTCGCGCGCTTCCACAACACGAAATCGAGCGGATCTTCCTTCGCGTCGTTCGCGGCCACGCGCTCGCCCGCGCGCAGGTCGTCGAGCGACTTGCCCGAGAGCTTCCCGTAGTTCGCGAACTTGCGCACCGAATAATTGACGTCGCCGTCGGCCGCCTGGTACGCGTAGCCGTTCGTCTCGAGCTTCTCGATCATCCCGAGCATCTGCGGAATGAACTGCGTCGCGCGCGGCTCGATGTCGGGCCGCTGGATGCCGAGCGCGGCTTCATCCTCGTGCATCGCGCCGATGAACCGGTCGGTCAGCGACTTGATCGTCTCGCCGTTCTCGAGCGCGCGGCGGATGATCTTGTCGTCGATGTCGGTGATGTTGCGCACGTACGTGACCCGATAGCCGATCGCACGCAGCCAGCGCTGGACGAGGTCGAACACGACCAGCATGCGCGCGTGGCCCACGTGACAATAGTCGTAGACGGTGATCCCGCATACGTACATCCGCACTTCGCCGGACTGGCGCGGCACGAAGACTTGCTTGTCACGCGCGAGCGTGTTGTAGATGCGCAGTGATTCCATAGAGATGAACCGTGAGCCGAAGGAAACCGCCCTGGCGAGGCTCGCCCAGCATGCGAAACGGAAGCACCACCTGCTGCGGCACGACGCCGGGTGTCCTCGGTATCACATGGGGCGGTCAGGCTGCAAGCACAGCGGTGACGGCCACGAGAGGCAAAGAAAGACTGTCTACGGCTCGCCGGAACGCGCAGACGTTTTGTTAGAATGGCTCGGAGTATAACATTCCGATTTACGCCTATGAAACCTCATCGCGGCCGCGCGCCGAGCGCTGCGACCCTCGTTGCGACCGCCGTCATGGGCGTCGCACTGACGCTTTTCGCGGCCCCCGCGGCACATGCGCAGAAGGCCCCGGCCACCGCCGACGGCACGCCCGAAATCGACGCGTCGATCACCGGCAAGCAGTGGAAGCAGGCGCTTGCGCAACTCGACGCGCGGATCGCGGCGAATCCGCACGACGTGCAGGCGCAGTTCAAGCGCGGCACCGTGCTCGCCCGCCTGAACCGCGACGACGACGCGATCCAGCAGTTCGTCGCGATCACGCAGGCCTACCCCGAACTGCCCGAGCCGTACAACAACCTCGCGGCGCTCTACGCGAAGCACGGCCGCTACGACGAAGCGCGCAGCGCGCTCGTCACCGCGACGCAATCGAACCCGAGCTACTCGCTTGCATACGAGAACCTCGGCGATCTTTACCTGCGCCTCGCGGCCGAATCGTACAAGCGTGCGCAATCGCTCGGCCGCACGAGCGGCGCGACCGCGCAGCGCCTCGCCGATCTGCAGAAGATCGTGTCGCCGCCGAAAGCCGCGCCGAACGCCCGCGCGGTGAAGCCGGCCACGCGCGAGTACACCGATCGCGCCGCCGCGAACGTGAGCACCACCACGCTGCCGATGTCGCCGACGTTCCAGTTCAGCGGTCCGTCGGGCGCTCTGGCGGCGCCGTACGTCGCGCCGTCGCAATAAGCGGCGCGGCCTTCTTTCCTTCCCAACCTGAGGATCGCAATGAAACGTCTGTTGCTGGCGCTTGGCGGCGCCGCCCTTCTCGCGACCGCGCCTGCTTTCGCGCAATCGGCTACCGCGCACCCCGTCGTGCAGCTGAAGACCTCGCAGGGCGACATCCGCGTCGAGCTCTACCCGGAAAAGGCGCCGAAGACGGTCGCCAACTTCCTCGATTACGTGAAGGCCGGCCAGTACAACGGCACGATCTTCCATCGCGTGATCAAGGGCTTCATGATCCAGGGCGGCGGCTACAAGACCAACTTCGAGGAGAAGCCGACCCGCGCGCCGATCCCTCTGGAAAGCCGCAATGGTCTGAAGAACCTGACGGGCACGATCGCGATGGCGCGTACCAGCGATCCGAACTCGGCCACCGCGCAGTTCTTCATCAACACGGTCGACAACAGCGGCCTCGACTACCCGAACCCGGACGGCAACGGCTATGCGGTGTTCGGCAAGGTCGTGTCCGGCCTCGACGTCGTGAAGAAGATCGAAGGCGTGGCGACGACCTCGCGCGGCCCGATGCAGGACGTGCCGGCCCAGCCGGTCTTGATCGAATCGGCCAGCATCGTCTCGAAATAAGCACGTGCCGGCACGTCCGGCGCCACACGCGGCCGCGTCGCACGACGGGCCGCGTGCCATTTAAACCGCCTTACCGAAGGAATTCATCATGGTTGAACTGCACACGAACCACGGCGTGATCAAGCTCGAGCTGGACGCCGCGAAGGCACCGAAGACGGTCGAGAACTTCCTCAACTACGTGAAGAAGGGCCACTATGACGGTACGGTGTTCCACCGCGTGATCAACGGCTTCATGATTCAAGGCGGCGGCTTCGAGCCGGGCCTGAAGCAGAAGCCGACCGACGCGCCGATCGACAACGAAGCGAACAACGGCCTGAAGAACGACAACTACACGGTCGCGATGGCGCGCACGAACGATCCGCACTCGGCGACCGCACAATTCTTCATCAACGTGAACGACAACGACTTCCTGAACCACTCGTCGCCGACGCCGCAGGGCTGGGGCTACGCGGTGTTCGGCAAGGTCGTCGAAGGCCAGGACGTGGTCGACAAGATCAAGGGCGTCAAGACGGGCAACGCGGGCTTCCACCAGGACGTGCCGACCGATGATGTCGTGATCGAAAAGGCCGTGGTGGTCTGACGCACGGTTGTTACGGAGGCACTTCGATGTTGCAGGAGAGTCCGCCGCGAAGCGTCTCCGCGGGCGTGCCGGGCGAGCGCGAATACGCGCAAGCCGCACGCCCGTTCCTGTTTCTGTCCGATCTGCACCTGAGCGAGGCGATTCCGAAGACGGTCGCCGCGTTCGAGCATTTCGTGAAATACACGGCCGACAGCGCCGACTCGGTGTTCATCCTCGGCGACCTGTTCGAATACTGGATCGGCGACGACGTGCTCGACGACGATCCGTTCGCTGCACGCATGGCCGCGCTGATGCATACGTTCTCGGAGCGCGGCATCGCGCTCTACGTGATGCACGGCAATCGCGATTTCCTGCTCGGCCGGCGCTTCATGAAGGCGGCCGGCGCGATGCTGCTGCCCGACCCCGCGCTGATCATGGCGTTTGGCCAGCGCATCGTGCTCGCGCACGGCGACGCGCAATGCACGGCCGATCGCGGCTATCAGGTGTTCCGGCGGTTCGCGCGCAATCGCGTCGCGCAGGCGCTGTTTCTCGTATGGCCGTTCCGCTGGCGCCGTGCGCTCGCCGAGCGGATGCGCTCGAACAGCGAAGCGGGCCGGATGCGCCCCGTTTCGGCGATCTACGATGTCACGCGTGAAGGCGTGGCGGCGCTGTTCAAGAAGAGTCGCGCGAGTGTGATCATTCACGGCCACACGCATCGCCCCGCGCGCCACCTCGAACCGGGCGGGATTCGCTGGGTACTGCCCGATTGGGATCTCGACCACGGCCCGCGGCGCGGCGGCTATCTGCGCGTCGACGCCGAGGGCATCCACGCGATGCCGCTCGACTGACGCGATTGGTACGATCGGCGCGACTGTCGCTGCCGGCAGGCGCCGGCAAGCGCCGCGTTACGACTGGCGCTCGACCGCCTTGCCTTCCAGCACCGCCGACAGCCTGCGCAAATCGAGACGCGCCGCGTCCGCGCCCTGCAGCGTTTCCAGATGCGTGCCGAGTTGCTCCAGCGCCGCGACGATCTCGTCGACGCGCCGGCTTTCCTTCGCGGCGTGATCGATCAGCCCGTGAATCGCGAGCGACATCGGGTCGTCCGCGTTCGGCGTGATCCCGTATGCGCAGAACGCGGCGCGCTCGGGCTGCGGCTTCGGTTGCGCCGGCATCACGATGCGCGCCGGATTGCCGACCGCGGTGCCGCCTGCCGGCACCGGCTTCACGACGACCGCGTTCGAGCCGATCTTCGCACCCGCGCCGACCGTGAAACCGCCGAGCACCTTCGCGCCCGCGCCGACGATCACGCCGGCCTCGAGCGTCGGATGGCGCTTCGCGCCGCGCGTGAGCGACGTGCCGCCGAGCGTCACGCCCTGATAGATCGTGCAGTCGTCGCCGATGATCGCGGTTTCGCCGATCACGACACCCATCCCGTGATCGATGAACACGCGCCGGCCGATCGTCGCGCCCGGGTGAATCTCGATCCCCGTCAGGAAGCGTCCGGCCTGCGACGCGAAGCGGGCGAGCCAGTAGCGTTTCGCGCGCCAGCATGCATGGGCGAAACGATGGAGCACGAGCGCGTGCAGCCCCGGATAACAGGTCAGCACTTCCCAGGCACTGCGAGCGGCGGGATCCCGCTCGCGAATCGTCGCAACGTCTTCGCGCAGTCTAGTGAACATGATCTGGTCTGGGCTGGGGAAAAGGCCGGGCGTTATCGCGCCGGGTCATTTGCTTATGATGTCCGGCGATTGTAGGGCCAGTCGCGCGAGGCCGCACAACGTCGCCCGTTCACCCCGCCGGCGGCACGGGTATTCACGCGGGGCGCCCGTTGTCGCCGACCGACACGACCGCCGGTGGATTCGCGCAGGCCGGGCCGCAGTAATCGGGCGGCCGATGCGACGCGGCTGCGGCAGACGAAACGCGGCGGCCAAACGCGCAAGCGGCCGGCCGCCAGCCTACCGGCCGCTTACGCGTCGCCGGCAGGCGTACCCGACTTCAGCAGGATGTGCTTCGCGATGCCGCGCAGGATGTTGACTTCCTCGCGCTCGAGGCCCGTGCGCGCGAACAGGCGCCGCAGCCGCGGCATCAGCTTCTTCGGGTTGCGCGGGTCGAGGAAATCCAGTGCGACCAGCGCGTTCTCGAGGTGCGCGTACATCCGCTCGATCTCATCGCTCTGCGCGAGCGTGCCGACCTCGGCCTGCGCGTGGTGCAGCCCGCTCCCCTGCTCCAGGAACGCGACGCGCAGCTCGTACGCGAGCACCTGTATGGCCTGCGCGAGGTTCAGCGAGCTGTAGGCCGGATTCGCCGGGATGTGCGCGAGCGCGCTGCATTGCTCGACGTGCTCGTTCGCGAGGCCCGTGCGCTCGTTGCCGAACACGAGAGCGATATCGCCGGCGCCGACCTGCATGCACGCCTGCTCGGCGGCCGCGCGCGGCGCCAGCCGCGGCGGCCCGTATTCGCGTGTGCGGGCGGTCAGCGCGATCGACCAGTGGACGCCGGACAGCGCGTCGCCGAGCGTGGGCACGACATGCGCGGAGGCCAGGACGTCGTCGGCGCCGCTCGCCATCGCGATCGCCTCGGGGTCGTCCTGCACGTGCGGCACGCGCGGCGCGACCAGCACGAGCCGGGAGAAACCCATCGTCTTCAGCGCGCGGGCGGCCGCCCCGACATTGCCGGGATGGCTCGGCTCGACGAGCACGAAACGGGTGGACGTGAAACCGCCGGACGGCGGCGGGGACGAGGCCGCGCCGGATTCGGACGGCGCGGCGGGGTTCAGCGGAGTTTCCACTACATGTGACTCGGTTCATCGGAATGGCCGTATGGTAGCGCCATCGCCCCGGCAAACCCACCCGTCCGGACGGCCAGTGGGGTTTCCCCGCATCCCGGTCACCTTAAACGCTCAAAAATCGGGTAAAATCATGCGCTTACGCGTCGCACCTCGTGCGACGCGGGTCGTACCCCGCTCTTTGTCAATTCGCGTCTCATCTCGCCCGGCACGTTTTGCGCCGTTCCAGGCGGTGTGTTCCACTTCGTGGCGGCCCGTGCCGCCGGCTACAGGATCCAGCTCATGCATCCCATGCTCAATATTGCTGTCAAGGCTGCGCGCCGCGCCGGACAGATCATCAACCGCGCCTCGCTCGACCTCGACTTGATCGAGATCCGCAAGAAGCAGCAGAACGACTTCGTCACCGAAGTGGACAAGGCCGCCGAAGAGGCGATCATCGAGACGCTGAAGACCGCCTACCCCGACCACGCGATCCTCGCGGAAGAATCGGGCGAATCCGAGAACGAATCCGAATTCAAGTGGATCATCGATCCGCTCGACGGCACGACCAACTTCATCCACGGCTTCCCGTACTACTGCGTGTCGATCGCGCTCGAGCACAAGGGCGTCGTCACGCAGGCCGTCGTCTACGATCCGAACAAGAACGACCTGTTCACGGCGACCCGCGGTCGCGGCGCGTACCTGAACGACCGCCGCATCCGCGTCGGCCGTCGCGACCGCCTGGCGGACGCGCTGGTCGGCACCGGCTTCCCGTTCCGCGAGAAGGACGGCCTCGACGCCTACGCGCGCCTGTTCACCGAAATGACCCAGGCCTGCACGGGCCTGCGTCGTCCGGGCGCGGCAGCCCTCGACCTCGCGAACGTCGCGGCCGGCCGTCTCGACGCATTCTTCGAGCAAGGCATCAACGTGTGGGACATGGCGGCAGGCAGCCTGCTGATCACCGAAGCCGGCGGCCTCGTCGGCAACTACACGGGCGACGCCGACTTCCTGCATCGCCATGAGATCGTCGCGGCGAACCCGAAGATCTATGCGCAGATGATCCCGATCCTGAACCGCTACAGCCGCGTGCATCCGGCAGCGGAATAAGCCCGGGCCGCGCCCGCGCGGCACGGCTCGCGCATCAACCACGCGCTGGCAGCGTCATGATGGAGCGCTCGTTGCCTTTCCGTTGTCCGGCGAGCGAAGTAATCTTCTCCACGGAGCGGACGCTTCCGGCGGCCGTCCCGACCTTGCCCGAGTGGCCCGGCCTGACCGGTGTACCGCCGCGCGTGCCGCGCTTTCCGATGCCGGATGATCGGCTTCGGGAATGCCCCGGCAGCGCACGCCGCCGCCGGCGCGCCGGCCCCCGCCTGTCTCAACACCGCCACGACTGCGTGGCGACCGTATCCGAATACTCATGTTACGGCTAAGCGAACTGAAACTCCCGCTCGATCACCCCGAGAGCGCTCTCGAAGCCGCGATTCGCGCGCGCCTCGAGGAGCTTGGCGTGGCGGCTGACGGGCTCCTCCGTTACACGGTGTTCCGCCGTGCGCACGATGCGCGCAAGCGCTCCGACATCAAGCTCACGTATATCGTCGATGTCGAGGTGAAGGACGAAGCGTCCGTGCTTCCGCGCCTCGCCGACACGCCGCATTGCGGCGTGACGCCCGACATGGCGTACCACTTCGTCGCGAAGGCGCCCGAGCACGGCAATTTCCTGCGCCCCGTCGTCATCGGCATGGGGCCGTGCGGCCTGTTTGCCGGGCTGATCCTCGCGCAGATGGGGTTCCGTCCGATCATCCTCGAGCGCGGCAAGGCCGTGCGCGAACGCACCAAGGACACCTTCGGCCTGTGGCGCAAGAGCGTCCTCAATCCCGAGTCCAACGTGCAGTTCGGCGAAGGCGGGGCCGGGACGTTCTCCGACGGCAAGCTGTACAGCCAGATCAAGGATCCGCACCACTACGGCCGCAAGGTGCTGGACGAATTCGTCAAGGCCGGCGCGCCGGAGGACATCCTGTATCTGAGCCGGCCGCACATCGGCACGTTCCGCCTCGTCAGCATGGTGGAAAAGATGCGCGCGACCATCCACGAACTGGGCGGCGAAGTGCGCTTCGAAAGCCGGGTCGAGGACATCGAGATCGATCAGGGCAAGGTGCGCTCGCTGAAGCTGTCGAACGGCGAAACGCTGCGCTGCGACCACGTCGTGCTGGCCGTGGGCCACAGCGCGCGCGACACGTTCCAGATGCTGCACGATCGCGGCGTCTACGTCGAAGCGAAGCCGTTCTCGCTGGGCTTCCGGATCGAGCATCCGCAGGGGCTGATCGATCGCAGCCGCTTCGGCAAGTTCGCGGGCCACAAGCAACTCGGCGCGGCCGATTACAAGGTGGTCCACCACTGCAGCAACGGCCGCGCGGTTTACAGCTTCTGCATGTGCCCGGGCGGCACGGTGGTCGCGGCGACCTCCGAGCCGGGCCGCGTGGTCACCAACGGCATGAGCCAGTATTCGCGCGCCGAACGCAACGCGAACGCGGGCATCGTCGTCGGCATCACGCCGGAAGACTATCCGGGCGGCCCGCTCGCGGGTATCGCGTTCCAGCGCAAATGGGAAGAGCGCGCGTTCGAACTCGGCGGCGGCGATTACAGCGCGCCGGGCCAACTGGTCGGCGACTTCATCGCGGGCCGGCCGTCGACGTCGCTGGGCTCCGTGGTGCCGTCGTACAAGCCTGGCGTGCGCCCGACCGATCTCAGCACCGCGTTGCCCGACTACGTGATCGAAGCCATTCGTGAAGCGCTGCCGCAGATCGACAAGAAGATCGCCGGCTTCGCGATGCACGATGCGGTGCTCACCGGCGTGGAGACGCGCACGTCGTCGCCGATCCGGATCCGTCGCAAGGACGATTACCAGAGCGTGAACGTCGAAGGGCTGTATCCGGCCGGCGAAGGCGCGGGGTATGCGGGTGGCATCTACTCGGCGGCGATCGACGGGATCGAAGTCGCGCAGGCGGTGGCGCTCGATCTGGTGTCGGCGCGCGGGTCCTGATTGGTTGGGGAGACTCGGCGCATGCGGGTCGGTGCGCCGGGTGAAGCCGGATTTCAAATCCTGTCCGGGAAACGGAGCGAATCGCTGGGTTGGGCCGGCGGCTACCGATGGCGATCGGCGGCTACGGGCTGAACGGGGAACGTCGCGCTTGTTCGCGCCGAGCGCAAGCCTACGCCAAGACCTACGCTGCCCGTTGGGAGATGGGCCGTTACCGACCCTTCTCTGTCGTTCCACTCAGGCCGCCGTAGCGACCGCTATCGTGTGTAAAGCCGCCTCTGCCTGCCCGCGCGGACGGTTTTTGCGCTCATGCAATGAGCCTGGCCCATCAGTCGTCCACGCATCATCCAGAGGTTGCTCGGGGCGAACAGCGTATGCAATTGCTGCGTGTTCTTCATCGGCCGCGATAGCGCACCGTCAGATGCCGCCGTGCGCGGCGATGAACATGGCGACGGCCGACCGGCAATAGGATTCGATTTCGTTGTCGTCCTCTGCTCTCGCCTCATCGAAGCGTGCGATAAGCAGGAGATCGGATCCTTTGAAAAGCGCGGCAAACAAACGGGCGGACTGGAGAGCATCGGGCACGTTCAGCATCCCTTTAGCGTGCAACTGACGCAACACGGCCTCGATGTGGGCGATGACATGGGCCGGCCCGGCTTCGTAATGGAGCTTGCTTAACGACTTTTGATTCGTCTTGTCGGCCAAAACCATGGCTTCGACACTGCGGACGTCCGGGCTCAACAGCGTGCGAAGCAGGGAGGCCCCGACCGCCACGAGCTGATCTTCGGCCGAACCGTCAACGCCTTCAGAAAGGGCCTGCGGTGCAAATTGATCGCAGCGGGCCACCATGGCCGCGCTGAACAGCGCCTCCTTGTTCTCGAAGTGCCGATAGATGCTCAGCTTGGATATCTTCGCCCGC
>Ga0070660_100000043_pt1 | contig 72315 bp, 59 predicted proteins | sample KBSC33metaG_FD_64670 | JGI IMG/M metagenome (GOLD analysis project Ga0070660, IMG submission 64670) | Corn rhizosphere microbial communities from Kellogg Biological Station, Michigan, USA - KBS C3-3 metaG | ecosystem: Host-associated > Plants > Roots > Rhizosphere > Soil ... | reverse complement strand
CTCCCTCACCTATGCGACGGTCAATCCCTATTGGCACGTCCCCACGGACATCGCGCGCACCCTCACGGCGCCGAACGTCCTCAAGCAGGGCACCAAATATCTGACCGATCACGGCTATGAAGTGGTGACCAGCTTCGATCCGGACGCCGAGGTCATCGATCCGGCCACCGTCGACTGGCAGGCGGTCGCCGACGGCAGCGAAACGGTGCTCGTGCGCCAGCGGCCGGGGCCCGGAAACTCGATGGGCCGAATCAAGTTCAGCCTCGCGGTCGGCGACGGGATCTACCTTCACGACACGCCGAAGAAAGAGCTGTTCAGCGAGGACGACCGCAGCCTAAGCGCAGGCTGCATCCGGCTCGAGGACGCGCCTCGCCTCGCCCGCTGGCTGCTGGGGGATTCGGTTTCCTTGTCCGCGCCGCTTCCCGAAGAGCAGATCCCGATGCCAAGCTATGTGCCGGTGACAATCGCCTATCTTGGTCCGGCGGCGCAGTCGGAGCTTGCCTCGCTTCGCTAGGCGAATCGCGGAAGGGCCGGTGTTCCTTTCCTCCGGCGGCGCCGCTAGGAAAGCGCGCCATGGGGCAACTCTCCAAGACCGAACAGGCGGCCGTTGAGCACGCTGCGGCCGAGCCGATGCTCGACCAGGTGCTGGAATGGAGCGCGCTCAACAGCGGCTCGCGCAACCTGCCCGGCCTGGAGCGGATGGCGGGGGTCCTTGCCGATGCATTCTGCGCGCTTCCGGGCGAGCTGGACCTTGTCGATCCCGCTCCGGTCGAGGCTGTCGACCCGGCGGGACGGACGATCGCGATCGAGCATGGGCGCAATCTGCACCTCAAAGTGCGGCCGAACGCGCCGGTGCAGCTGCTCTTCACCGGCCATATGGATACCGTCTTTCCGGTCGACCACGCCTTCCAGCACACGCAGTGGCTCGGCGACGGAGTACTGAACGGCCCCGGAGTCGCCGACATGAAGGGTGGCCTGGCGGTCATGCTTGCCGCTCTCAAGGCCGTCGAGGCGAGCGGCGCTTCGGACTCGCTGGGCTATGAGCTCATCGTCAACAGCGACGAAGAAGTGGGATCGCTCGGCTCGGCGCCGCTAATCGCCCAGGCCGCGCGAGGGAAAAGCGCGGCGCTGACCTATGAGCCTTCGGCGCTTCCCGACGGCACTTTCGCGGGCGCCCGCCCGGGAAGCGGCAATTTCTCACTCGTCGTCCATGGCAAGTCGGCGCACGCCGGCCGCAACCCCGAGGACGGCCGCAATGCGATCGTCGCAGCGGCTGGGCTCGCGCTTCGGCTCGAACGACTGATCAAGGATGGATTGACCGTCAATTCGTCGCGCATCGAGGGCGGTGGGCCAGGCAATGTCGTGCCCGACCTGGCGGTTCTCCGAGTCAACCTGAGGCCGCGAACGCCCGAAATCGAGGCCGAGGCGAAGCGGCAGATCGAGGAAATCGTCGCCGTCGTCGCGGTCGAACGCGACGTGATCATCCACGCCCACGGCGGCTTCGGCCGTCCGCCCAAGCCGATGACTCCGGCGATGGAAAAGCTGTTCGGCCTGGTGAAACGGGCCGGCGCCGACCTTGGCCAGCCGATCGGCTGGAAGGCCACCGGCGGAGTGTGCGACGGCAACAATATCGCCGCTTGCGGAGTGCCCGTAATCGACACGATGGGCGTTCGCGGCGGCAAGATCCACAGTATGGAGGAATTTCTGATTAGCGGGAGTCTCGGCGAACGAGCGGCACTGTCGGCGCTGGCCATCCTCAGGATATTGCAGGGGCGGCCATGACCTTCCGGGTCCGCCCTGCCCGCTCCGAGGATTACCAGTCGATCTACAACATGGCCAAGCTGACCGGTGGCGGGTTCACCAACCTGCCGCCGGACAAGGCAACACTGGTGGGCAAGCTCGCCCGGTCGGGACGTTCGTTCGCGCGCGTCGATGAAGAGCAGAGCGACGATCTTTACGTATTCGTCCTCGAAGACCCGAAAACCGGAAAGATCCGGGGCACCTGCCAGATCTTCGGCAAGGTCGGGGTCACCCAGCCCTTCTACAGCTATCACGTCGGTACCATCACCCAGTCGAGCCCCGAACTCGGCAAGACGTTCCGCAACCAGATGCTGACTCTGACGACCGATCTCGAGGGCTCGTCCGAGGTCGGCGGGCTGTTCCTTCACCCGGAATTGCGGGCTGGCGGCTGGGGCGCCCTTCTCGCCAGGAGCCGCTATCTCTTCATCAAGCTTCATCGGAAACGGTTCGGCGACCGCACGCTGGCCGAGCTTCGCGGAGTGATGGACGAGGCCGGGCACGCACCTTTCTGGGACGCGCTAGCGGGCAGGTTCTTCGGAATGACCTTCCCGGAAGCCGACGAATTCAATGCCGTTCACGGGACTCAGTTCATCGCCGACCTGATGCCCAAGACGCCGATCTACACGGCGCTTCTTCCCGACAGTGCCAAGGCGGTAATGGGGCAGCCGCATCCGAGCGGCCGAGCGGCAATGAAGATGCTCGAGAACGAAGGGTTCGTGTTCGACCGCTACATCGATATTTTCGACGGCGGCCCGACCGTGACCGCGCCCACCGACCAGATTCGCACCGTCGAGGAATCGGAGGCCTACACCATTGCCGACATCGGCGAGGGCGGAAGCCACAAGGTGCTGGCCGCGAGCGGCTGGCTGGGCGACTTCCGGGCCTGCGGCGCCTGCGTCAAGAAGCTTCCGAAAAAGACGGTCCTGATCGACGCCGAGGCAGCGGAATTGCTGGAGGCGGGGATTGGCGATCGGGTGCTGATGGTGGGCCGCAATGGCCATCACTGAGATCAACTTCGACGGGATTATCGGCCCCAGCCACAATTATGCCGGGCTGAGCTTCGGCAATCTCGCCTCGACCTGGAACACCGGCCAGGTGTCGAAGCCGCGCGCCGCGGCGCTGCAGGGAATCGAAAAGATGCGAGCGAACCTGCGGCTTGGACTGGCGCAGGGAATCTTCCTGCCGCACCGCCGCCCGGACCGGGCGTGGCTGGCGGCGCTCGGGACCAGCTATGAGCAAGCGGAGCCGCGGATCGCCGCCAGCGCCATGTCGGCGTCGGCAATGTGGGCGGCGAATGCGGCGACCGTCTCGCCCGCGCCCGACTGCGCCGACGGCAGGTGCCACCTGACGGTCGCCAACTTGAAGTCGATGCTGCATCGAAGCCACGAGTGGCCGGAAACGCTCGCTCAGCTTCGGCTCGCATTCGGCAATTCCGCCTTCGAGGTCCATTCGCCGGTCCCGGTCGCTTTTGGCGACGAAGGGGCGGCAAATCACATGCGGCTGGCGGGCGATTATGGAGCGCCCGGAATCGAGATCTTCGTTTACGGGGTGAGCGGCGGCGCCTTTCCGGCGCGCCAGAGCCTGGAAGCGTCGAAGGCAATCGCCCGCCTCCACAGGCTCGATCCCGAACGGACGATCTTCGCCGAGCAATCCGAAGAAGCGATCGCGGCGGGTGCGTTCCACAACGATGTCGTCGCCGTCGCCAACCGGCGCGTGCTGTTCGCCCACCAGAAAGCCTTTGCCGACCGCGATTCGGTATTGGGTCAGTGTGAGCGGCTGTTGCCCGACCTGCAGCTGGTCGAGGTGCCGGAATCGGAAGTGCCGGTTGCGGACGCTGTCAGCTCCTATCTGTTCAACGCACAGCTGGTGAGCCCGCCGGAGGCCGAAACGACGTTGATCGTTCCAGGCGAAGTGCGCGAGACTCCGTCCGTCTGGTCATGGCTGCAACGGCACGTCGCCGGCAACGGCCCGATCCGCAACGTCGAGGTCGTGGATGTCCGACAATCGATGGCGAACGGCGGCGGGCCCGCGTGCCTTCGGCTCCGGGTCGTCGCCGATCCGGCAACGGTCGATCCGCGGTTCCTGGTGGAGGAGGCGAAGCTCGAGAAAATGGCGGCGGTCATCGAGCGGCATTGGCCGCAGGAAATCCATTCGAGCGAGCTTCAGGATCCGGAACTGGTCGCGGCTGTCGAGGCCGCCCACACGGCCCTGTTCGAATCCCTTGACCTGTCCGAGCTGATCTAGAGCGCGAATCCCGAAACGGGACGCCGGGGCCAATCCTTGCCGCCGATTTAACCTTGTCTAGTAGGACTTAAACGGCTCAAAACCGCCGCTCTGACGCTCAACAGTTAACGAATGGCGATGCTCAAGAAAATCGGACGGCTCTTCATCATCAAGACGCGCTTCGAAGCGTGGATGGTGACCTATGCCATCGCCGTCGGCTCGGTAGAGCGCGGGCAGCATTATCTGGTCCAATATCCCGGTTTTGGCGGCTATCTGCTCGCCCTGGCCTGTACCGGAGTCGTGTTCGTCGCCGGCCCGAAGCTGCTCGATTCGGTGAAGCCGAAGCCCCAGCTGGCGCTCAGCGGTAATCGACCCACAGGTCTCCGCGCCCGCTCCGGTTCAGAGTCACGACCTTGGCATCGCACAGGTTCACGCCCGGCCACACCACCACGCGGCCATCGGGCAGAGTCGCCTCGAGATCGAACGCACAATCCTGATTGCTGAACCGGACGGCGCCGCGTCCGCCTGCCTTGGGAACGGGAACCGGCGCGACCGCCAGCGGCTGCCACTGATCGGTGCCGAACCTTCTCGCCTTCAGCGCATTGAAGGCGATGTCGGTGTTGTTGACCAGCGTGAAACTGGTCGCTTGGCCAAGCGCCGGAACCGGCGAAGCGAAGACAAGCGCGGCAACCGCCGCTGAAAGAGGCTTGTTCATCCGCCCCTTATACATCGGCGGCGGCAGCGGCGCGAACAGCGAAACGCGCTAGGCGGCGTCGAGGGTCGGATAGACCGGCCATGACCGGCAGGTGACGGTCGCTCCCTGTCCCTGGCGATGGGCTTCGGTCAGCGGAAGCGCGGTCGAGCAGAACGCACATTCGGCGCTCAGACGGCCGATGATCCACTGGCTCCGGCCGCAGCCCGGGCAATGGTTCACTTCCCCCTCGTGATAGCAGGCGTGGTAGCCGCGCGCATTCGGATCGAACGGCGCTCGCCCCAATTGTGTAGAACTCAGCACGGGTTGTTTCCTTTCAAAGCTTAGCGTCTCAACGAGCGGCGAATCCTTAGGTTTCAACTCGCCCGCGGCAGCGTGCGCGCAAAGCGTCCAGTCCGAACCGGCGCAGTCCCTGTGGATATTAACCATCTCTTAGGGGTTGCGGCGCATCGTCCGGTGTCGACCAGGGGGTGTGCGTATGGAATCCGACCAGCGTTATTATCGTCGCCGAGCCTTCGAAGAGCGCGTTGCAGCACAACGGGCCATGACCGAAGCCGCTCGTGCGTGGCACAGCAAATTGGCACAGGATTTCGCCGAGCGCGCGGCGACCAGTACGGCCGTCATGGCCTAGCCTGGTCTTCGACCTCCTCTTCCTCGATCGCGTCGAGCACCGCTTCGGGAGCGACGTCGCTTCTCATTTTCTCGATATCCGGCTACTCGGCATCGGGCAGCCTCATCTTTTCCGGAAATGGCGCGCCCGGAAGGATTCGAACCTCCGGCCCCCAGATTCGTAGTCTGGTGCTCTATCCAGCTGAGCTACGGGCGCGCATGTCTCGAGCAGCGAGAGGGCGCGACATAGGGACAGCCTAGAAGCGAAGCAAGCCTGCAGTCGGCGACATTTGCATGACGGCGCGGGCCTTCCTAGACAGCGGCGATGCGCGCCCTTGCACTGGCACTGTCGGTTTTGGTTGCGGGCTGCGCCACCGCGACGAACGCACCGTCGCTCGCCCCGCGCGCGGCCGAAGCGATCGACCCTCGCCTGCCGGTGCCGGAACCGGTCGTTTCGACGATCCCAACTCCCGCGCTGGTGCATCAGCTCGACTCGCTAGTCGCCCAGGCCGTCACTGGCGACCACGCCTTCGCGCCGCTCGCGGAGCGCGCGCGCCAGCTTGCCGATTCGGCGGGAGCGAAGGAAAGCGAAAGCTGGGTCCTTGCCCAGCAGGCGCTTTCGGTCGCGGTCGCCGCCCGCACTCCGGTGACAGCCGCAGCCGCCGACATCGATGCCCTCGGAGCGAGCCGGATCCAGCAACTGGGCGGAATCGGGGCCGCCGACCTCAAGGCAATCGATAGTGCCGCGGCTCGAGTCGACGGCATCGACGAGCGGGAAGCTGCGGCAATTTCCGCAATGCAGGCGAAGCTGGGGCGCTAGAGCGGCTGCAGAGCGCGTTCGCGCGCGGCCGGCCAGTCCTGCGCCATAATGTCATAGACGATCTGCGGATTAACCTCGGGGCCGAACCGCTGGTCATCGAAATCGAGTTCCTCGTGGCGTTGCATCCCAAGCCTCACCATCAGCCCCGCGCTCTCGCGATTGGGCGGAATCGTCATCGCGATCACCCGATCGTAACCGAAGCGGCCGAACGCGAGATCGAGGGTGGCAATCGCAGCTTCTTTGGCGATCCCTTTGCCCCAGGCGCTTTCGCAAAGGCGCCAGCCGATCTCCGGCGTTCCGGTGAGTTCGCCCGCGCCGGGCGCATTCACCCGCTTCAGCCCGCAAAAGCCGAGGATTTCGGCGCTGCCATTGGCCTCGATGATCCAGAAGGTGTGACCGAAATCGCGGGTGAAGCCGCTGATTCGCGTGAACGCCGCCTTCCACTCCTCCCGTGTCTGGACGCCGCCGAGATGCCGCATCACGGCTGGCGTGTTCATGATGTCGTAGAAGCGCGCCTCGTCTTCCTCTTCCCAGTCGCGCAATCGAAGCCGGGCCGTCTCCGCAACCACTTCAGCCATCGAGGAGCTTCGCCGCGTCGACTGCGTGATAGGTGAGCACGCCGGCCGCCCCGGCGCGCTTGAAGGCGAGCAGGGTTTCAAGGATCAGCGCATCGCGGTCCCCTGCCCCGGCCGCTGCGGCATGCTCGATCATCGCATACTCGCCCGACACCTGGTAGACGAAGGTGGGCACGCCGAAACGCTCGCTGACCCGCCGGACGATGTCGAGATAGGGCAGGCCCGGCTTCACCATCACGAAATCGGCGCCCTCCGCGATGTCGAGCGCGACTTCGCGAAGCGCCTCGTCGCTGTTCGCCGGGTCCATCTGATAGCCGCGCTTGTCGCCTTTCAGCCGCCCCAGCGACCCGACCGCTTCGCGGAACGGACCGTAGAAGGCGGACGCATATTTGGCGGAATAGGCCATGATCGCGGTGTCGATCTTTCCCTCGCGCTCAAGCGCGCCACGGATCGCGCCGACGCGCCCGTCCATCATGTCCGACGGAGCGACGATGTCTGCGCCCGCGTCGGCCTGGACCAGTGCCTGGTCGACCAGGATCTTCACCGTCTCGTCGTTCAGCACGCGGCCCGCGGAGTCGACGATCCCGTCGTGGCCGTGGCTGGTATAGGGGTCGAGCGCGACGTCGGTCAGGATTCCGATCTGCGGAACCGCATCCTTGATCGCCTTGATGGCTCGGCAAATCAGGTTGTCGGGGTTCAGGGCCTCGCGCGCGTCGTCGGTGCGAAGCGCGTTGGGCGTATTCGGGAATAAGGCGATGCAGGGGATTCCCAGGCGCGCCGCCTCGCGCGCCCTGTCGGCGAGCCGGTCCACCGACCAGCGGCTGACCCCGGGAAGCGCATGCACCGGTTCTTCGCAGCCCTCGCCCGCGCAAACGAACAGAGGCCAGATGAAGTCGGCGGGCGAAAGGCGGTTCTCGGCAAGCATAGCGCGAATCCACGGCGACGATCGGCCGCGGCGCATCCGGATGGCGGGGAAGGAAGCTGTAGTCATGTCGCCCCTCTATCGTCATTCCCGCGCAAGCGGGAACCTAGTTCTACTAATTTTGCTGGATCCCCGCTTCCGCGGGGATGACGAATGGGTTTCACCCCGCCGGCTTCAGCGCGCCGCCAGGCTCGCGGGTGCCGAGCGCTTCCTCGAACCCTTCTTCCTCCGATGGCGCCTCGACCATCATGCGCGCCTTCTTCCACCCGCCCTGCAGATAATAAGCGAGCGCCAGCGCAAGGTTCGCGAACGAGCTGACGGGGAAGCTCCACCAGATCGAATCGGCGCTTCCGAGCCACTGGTCGGTGGCGAAGATGAAGCCGAAGCGGACCGGAAGAAGGCCGATGCAAAGGATGATCAGCGGCGCCCACACCGCCCCGTTCGCGCGCACTGTTGCGAACAGCACCATAGTCACCCCGAACAGGATGAAGTTCCAGGTCGCGATCACATGGATGTGGCGAGCGATCGGAAGCGCGGGGCTGTCGCCGCCCATGAACAGCGCCATCACCGGCCGGTCGGCGAGCGTCATGAGTATGACGAGCACCGTTGTGATGGCGACCGAATAGACGATTCCCGACCGGGTGATCGCGCTCACCCGAGGCCACAGCCCGGCGCCGATGTTCTGAGCGACCATCGCGCTGACCGCGGCGCCCAGCGCCATCGCCGGCATCTGGACATAGGTCCACAGCTGCAGCGCCACTCCGAACGCGGCCGCGGTGTCGACTCCGTTGCTGTTGACGAGGCCGATCAGGGCCAGCGCCGAGAGCGAAATGACTATCATCTGGATCCCCATCGGGAAGCCCTTGACGACGATCGACTTCAGGATCGCGACGTCGCACCACAGATAGCGAAACTCGTTGCCGCGAAGGCGAAGCGGCAGGTTCTTGAGGTAGATGAAGCCGAGCAGGCCGAGCAGCGCGGTATAGTTGGCGATCAGGGTTGCCGTTGCGGAGCCCGCGATTCCCATCCTCGGCGCCGGCCCAAGACCGAGGATGAAGACGGGATTGAGGCCGCTGTCGAGGACGACCGCGACAAGCATGAACCACAGCGGAGTCAGGCTGTCCCCGGCGCCGCGAAGGACCATCATCAGCATCGTCAAGAGCAGAAGCGCCGGCATGGCGAGGAAGATCACGCGCAGATAAGCGAGCGCGAGCGGGGTCGCGGGAGCCGGAGTCCCGAGCAGGCCGAGAATCGCGGGCGCGAGGTACCAGCCTGCGACCGCGGCGATGATGCTGATCAAAAGGAAGGTGCCGGCGGTGGTGCCGACGACCCGCCTTGCCTCGTCGATATTCTTGCGGCCGAACGCCTGCCCGACGAGGATCGTCGCGGCCATTCCGAACCCAAACACGAACGAGATCAAAAGGAACATGACCATGTTCGCGTTGGACGTCGCGGCGAGCGCGTTCTCGCCGATGAAGCGGCCGACCCAGATGGCGTTGACGGTGCCGTTCAGCGACTGGACGATTGAGCTGGCTAGCGTCGGAAGCGCGAACGCGAGCAGTGTCTTGCCGATATGGCCTTCGGTGAGGTTGCCACGCTTGGGTTTTGCGGCAGCGTCAGCCATTCCACCTCCTTATCGTCATTGCGAGCATAGCGAAGCAATCCAGAACGCTGGCGAAACTGGATTGCTTCGTCGCGTTCGCTCCTCGCAATGACGAGGTGCGGCTATCCCAGCCTCTCCAACGCGGCGCGATAGCGTTCGGCTTCCGCCGATTTTTCGGAATGGTCGGCGCGGGCCTTCTCCACCGCTTCCGGCTTGGCACGCTCGACGAAGTTGGGGTTGGAGAGACGCTGAGCGAGGCTGTCGCGCTCTTTTTCGATTCCCAAAACCGCCTTTGCCAGACGCGCGCGTTCTGCTTCTAAGTTGACCAAACCATCGGCAAATGCGAGCGCCACTAGGTCATCCACCACGAACTGAGCGAAGGCCGAGCCAGGCTCATGCGGCCTTTGCGATAACATGAAATTTTGCTCGGGAACGGCGTAGGCGCCGCCATCGGGAGCTGGGGGCAGATCAATCGAAACGGTCTGCACGCGCGCTATTCGCTCAATCGCCGGTTTGAACCTGTTCAGACTGATTAACTGATCGTCCGTCGCATCAACGATTGCCAAGGGCACCTTATCGCCAGGCCTGAATCCAACCTCGAGACGCTGAGAGCGAATGCCTTCGATGAAACTGATAACAAAGGATACCCCCTTGCCTAGCTCACAATCCTTTTCAGCTGCAGGCTCAGGCCATTTGGCGACAATCAGCTCGTACGGCCGCTCGCCCATCGCGTTCCACAGCTCTTCGGTGATGAAGGGCATCAGAGGGTGGAGCATCACGAGGATCTGGTCGAATGCCCAGGCGGCAACCGCCTTCGTCTCCGCGTCGAACGCGCCCTTCACCAGCTCGACGTACCAGTCGCAGTAGGTGTCCCAGACGAAGTGATAGATGGCGTTGGCCATGTCGTCGAAGCGAAGCTCGTCGAACGCGACGTCGAGCCTCGCGAGCGTCTCGACCACCTCGCCAATGATCCAGCGATTGACGGGGAGCTCGGCGGCGGGCGCGGCGATGCTGTCGCTGGCGCCGACACCGTTCATCTGCAGGAAGCGCGCCGCGTTCCACAGCTTGGTCGCGAAGTTGCGGTAGCCTTCGACGCGCTTCTCATCGAGCTTGATGTCGCGGCCCTGGCTTTCCATCGTCGCCATCGTGAAGCGAAGCGCGTCGGCGCCATATGTGTCGATCAGGCCGAGCGGGTCGACGGTGTTGCCCTTCGACTTGGACATCTTCTGTCCCTGGGCGTCACGGACGAGGCCGTGCAGGTAGAGCGTCTTCCACGGCGCCTGCCCCATGAACTCGATGCCCTGCATCGCCATCCGCGCATCCCAGAAGAACAGGATGTCGAAGCCGGAAATGAGCACGTCGTTGGGGTAATGGCGTTTGAGGTCGTCGGTCTCGTCCGGCCAGCCGAGTGTCGCAAACGGCCAAAGGGCTGAGGAGAACCAGGTGTCGAGAACGTCCTCGTCCTGGCGCAGAGGCTTGCCATTGGCTTGTGCTCGCGCCTCGGCCTCGGTCTCGGCGACGAACACATGGCCGTCTTCGGCATACCAGGCGGGAATCCGGTGGCCCCACCACAATTGCCGCGAGACGCACCAGGGCTGGATATTCTCGAGCCAGTTGAACCAGGTCTTCTTCCACGTTCCGGGAACGACCCTGATCTTGCCGGAGCGGACCGCCTCGATTGCCGGGCCGGCGAGGGCCTTCGCGTCGACATACCATTGATCGGTCAGCCACGGTTCGATCACCACGCCCGAGCGGTCGCCGAACGGAGTCGGGATGACGCGGTCCTCGACCGAGACCAGCGCGCCTTCGGCTTCGAGCAGCTCGACGACGGCCTTGCGCGCGTCGTCGCGCGAAATCCCAAGCAGCGCCTGCGGGATGAGCCCGTCCTGCGCCTGCACCACGAACGCCTGCGCATCGAACATGTTGAGCATGTCGGCGGCCGCGATCCCGGCGCGCTTGCCCACCTCGAAGTCGTTGAAGTCGTGGCCGGGCGTGATCTTGACCGCCCCCGAGCCCAGTTCCGGGTCGGCATGCTCGTCGGCGATGATCGGGATCAGCCGGCCGGTGATCGGGTGCCTGATGTTGGCGCCGACCAGTTTCTTGTATCGCTCGTCATCGGGATGCACCGCGACCGCCATGTCGGCGAGCATGGTTTCCGGCCGCGTCGTCGCGACCTGGATCGCGCCCGAGCCGTCCGCGAGCGGATAGCTCAACGTCCAGAACTTGCCCTGTACGTCCTTGGTCTCGACCTCGAGATCGCTGATCGCGGTCTGGAACCTGGGGTCCCAGTTCACGAGCCTTTTGTCGCGGTAGAGCAATTTGCGATTCCAAAGCTCGACGAACACCTTGATGACGGCTTTCGAAAAGCCCTCGTCCATGGTGAAACGTTCGTTCGACCAGTCGCACGAGGCGCCGAGGCGGCGGAGCTGGCGGGTAATTGCGCCGCCGGAGGTCTGCTTCCAGTCCCAGACGATATCGAGGAATTTCTCGCGGCCAAGCTCCTGCCGCTTCAGCCCCTGGCCCGCTATCGTTCGCTCGACGACCATCTGCGTTGCAATTCCGGCATGGTCGGTTCCGACCACCCAAAGAGCGTCCTTCCCGCGCATCCGCTCGCGGCGGGTCAGTATGTCCTGCAGCGTATTGTCGAGCGCGTGGCCGATGTGGAGCGAACCCGTGACGTTGGGCGGCGGCATGACGATCGTCCACGGCTCTCGATCGCCACGCTCAGGGCGGAACAGCCCATTGGACTCCCAATGCTCGTACCAGCGCTTCTCGATCGCGCCCGGGTCGAAGGTTTTCGGCAATTCGCTCATCGTGGAGCGCGGTTAGCGATGCTGCGGTGCAGCGGCAACTAGCTGAGCTGCTCGAGCCGCTCGTCGGTGAGCGAACCGGGGATGATCATCACCGGGCACGGCAGCTTGCCCGCGTCCTTGCCTGTGAAGTGGGCGACGAGCGGGCCCGGATCTCCCGACGGAGCCGCACCGAGCACCAGCGCGGCAATGTCGTCGCGGTCGACGAGATATTCGCGAACCGTCTTCACTGGCTCGCCCTGGCGAAGGACGATGGCCGGCTTGATTCCCGCCTCGTCGAAAATTTCGCCGACGGCCGAGCTGACAACGCCTTCGATGCGAAGCTTCTGCTCTTCCTCGATCGCCGCCTGGACCCCGCCCCACTGGACGAAATCCTGCGGCGGGGCGGTCGCCAGCACTTCGACATTGCCGTTGGTCTTGGCGGCGCGGCGGGCCGCGAAGCGCAGCGCGACGCGCGCTTCGGCGCTGTCGTCGATGACAACGAGATAGGTGCGCACGCGCTTTTCCCCTTGTGTCGGCGCGACGCTGCTAGAAAGCGGCCCGGAGCGCAAGCGGAACGAGTCATGCCGTCGCGGGCTTGACCCTGACCGCCGCATTGGCTTTGAGCCGGGAGCCTCAGGAAGGACTGCGATGTCGATCGAGCTCAAGATGCCCGCTTTGTCTCCCACGATGGAGGAAGGCACGCTCGCCAAGTGGCTGGTCAAGGAAGGCGACGAGGTGAAGTCGGGCGACATCCTCGCCGAAATCGAGACCGACAAGGCGACGATGGAATTCGAGGCGGTCGACGAAGGCAAGATCGCGAAAATCCTGGTGCCGGAAGGCAGCGAAGGCGTGAAGGTCGGCGCGCCGATCGCGATTCTGGCGGGTGAAGGCGAAGATGTCAGCGAGGCCGCGGCCGCTACTCCCTCTCCCCAGCGGGGAGAGGGTCGGGGTGAGGGGGCTCCCACCTCCGAGGCTGCACCCGAAAGCCGTACCCCCTCACCCGGCGCTGAAGCGCCGACCTCTCCCCCTCGGGGAGAGGTTCAGAAGAGCGCAGCCGCTGCTGAAAAGGGGACTCGGATCAAAGCCTCCCCGCTCGCGCGGCGAATCGCCGGGGAAAAAGGCGTCGACCTCTCCTCGATCCAAGGCAGCGGACCAGGCGGGCGAATCGTCAAGGCCGACCTCGAGGCGGCTCCGGCGAAGGCGGCCGCACCGGCGCCCGCCCCCGCAGCCGCTCCAGCTCCGCTCGCCGCCGGCGAAATTCCGCACGAGGCGGTCAAGCTCTCCAGCATGCGCAAGACGATCGCCCGCCGCCTGACCGAGGCGAAGCAGACGATCCCGCATTATTATCTCACCGTCGACATCCAGCTCGACGCTTTGCTCAAGCTTCGCGGCGAGCTCAACAAGGGGCTCGAACCGCGCGGAATCAAGCTTTCGGTCAACGACCTGCTGATCAAGGCGCTGGCGGTGGCGCTGATCGAAGTGCCGACGGCCAACGTCAGCTTCGCCGGCGACCAGATGCTGAAATACAGCCGCGCCGACATTTCGGTCGCGGTGGCGATTCCCGACGGGCTGATCACGCCGATCATCATCGGTGCCGACACCAAGAGCATCTCGACTATCGCCACGGAGATGAAGGACCTCGCCGCCCGTGCCCGCGACGGCAAGCTCCAGCCGCAGGAATATCAGGGCGGCACCGCCAGCATCTCCAACCTCGGAATGTTCGGGATCAAGCAGTTCGACGCCGTCATCAACCCGCCGCAGGGCATGATCATGGCCGTCGGCGCCGGCGAGAAGCGGCCCTATGTGATCAACGACAGCCTGCAGATCGCGACGGTGATGAGCGCCAGCGGAAGCTTCGACCACCGCGCCATCGACGGGGCGGAGGGCGCCAAGTTGATGCAGGCGTTCAAGCGGCTGGTCGAGAACCCGCTGGGGATGTTGGCTTAGATGGCGAACGCGCGGGTCCCGCTGATCCGCGTCACCGCTATGCCATCGGACACAAACCCCTATGGCGGCGTGTTCGGCGGGTGGCTGATGGGGCAGATGGGGCTTGCCTGCGGATCGTTCGCTTCGAAGCATTCGCGCGGGAAGGCGATCCTGGTGGCGGCGGACGCGATCAAGTTTCCGGGCGCGATGGCGGTCGGCGATGAGCTGTCCGTCTATGTCGAGCTTCTGAAGCAGGGCCGGTCGTCGCTGAAGCTCAAGGCGGAAGCGGTCGCCCGAGTCCGCGACGGCGAGGCGGAGAAGCTGGTGGCCGAGGGCGAGTTTACTTTCGTCGCTTTAGATGAGGCAGGGAAGCCGAGGGAAATCGCCAACTCGTCACCCTGAACTTGTTTCAGGGTCCATTCTGGAGACCCGCTCAGCCCTTCATCGAAATAGATGCTGAAACGAGTTCAGCATGACGAACGATGTTAGCTTGCTCGCTCATGCCCCCGGCATGAACAGCGCGAGCTAATCCTCGATCAGTTGGGGTCTCTCAACCCCTGCCCGATGCTTCCGCGGATCCGGTCGGCGTGGACGCTGGTGACCGGGTAGGCGCAATAATCGGCCGCGTAGAAGGCGCTTGGGCGATGGTTGCCCGACAGCCCTACCCCGCCGAACGGCGCGGTCGAAGGCGCTCCGTTGGTCGGCTTGTTCCAGTTGATGACGCCCGCCTTCGTGCGAGCCCAGAATTGCTCGTACTGTTCGTGAGTCCCCCCCACCAGGCTTGCGGCGAGGCCGAAGCGAGTCGCGTTTGCCGCCTCGATCGCAGCGTCGAAATCCTTGACCCGGATCAACTGAAGCACCGGCCCGAAAATCTCCTCGTCCGGAATGTCCCGAGCGTCGGTGACATCGATGAGCGCGGGCGTCAGGTACGGACGGTCGTCGTAGGGCCGGTCGAGCCGCCGGATCGGCTTTCCGCCCTTCATCATCAGGCCCATCCACTGCTCCTGCAGGTGATGCGCGGTGTCGTTGTCGATCAGCGGACCCATGAACGGCTGCGGGTCCGCAAACGGCTCGTCGACGATGATGCGGTCGATCACGCCCGCGATCGCCTCGATCAGCGTCCCTTCCTTGCCGTCCTCGACGATCAGGCGCCGGGCGCAGGTGCAGCGCTGGCCGGCGCTCAGATAGGCCGACTGGACCGCGATCGCCGCGGCGGCATCATTGTCCTTGGGGTTCCAGACGATCAGCGGATTGTTGCCCCCGAGCTCCAGCGCCAGGATCTTCTGCGGAGTGTCGGCGAACTGCTTGTGGAGTGCCTGTCCCGCTCGCGCCGAGCCGGTGAACAGGAGTCCGTCGATGTCCGGCTGCCCGGCCAGCGCCCTGCCCTCGTCGGGCCCGCCCTGAAGCAACCGGATCACGCCTTCGGGAACGCCGGCGTCGCGATAGCATTGGACCAGGAACTCGCCGGTCGCCGGAGTCTTCTCCGACGGCTTGAACACCACCGCATTGCCGGCGATCAGCGCCGGGACGATATGGCCGTTCGGCAGGTGCGCGGGGAAATTATACGGTCCGAGCACCGCCAGGACCCCGTGCGGCTTGTGGCGGACCGAGACCTTGTTGCCCATCGCAGCTTCGATCGAGCGCTTGGGCGTACGCTCAGCATAAGCGTCGATCGAAATGTCGACCTTGTTGATCACCGCCGCGACTTCGGTCCGGGCCTCCCAGAAAGGCTTCCCGGTCTCGCGAGCGATCAGCGTCGCGAACTCCTGTTCCTTCTTGCGAACGACATTGGCGAAGCGGCGAAGCGTTTCGAACCGATAGGAGGTCGAGTGAGCGGCCCATTGCGGGAAGGCGGCGCGGGCGGCGGCGACTTCCGCGGCGGCATCGCCGGTGTCGCCCGACCAGATTTCATTGCCGGTGGCGGGTTCGGTGGAGGTGATACGCTGGGACATGTCGGGCGCGCTCCACCACGCGAGGCCCGCGCGGTCAAGTTGCGGCCGGTTCGCGCTCCTGCATCGCCTCGCCCAATCGGCGAACGGCGGCGACCTTGGCCTCGAACGGCTGCCAATCGTCGCGCTCTGCAATCCCGTCCCAGATCGCCTCCACCTCCTCGATGTGCATTGAGCAGGGTTCGCCGTTCGACCAGTAATCGTGCACCGGCGGCAGTTCGCGACCCGCGAGCAGGGCCGCCAGCTTTCGGAACGGCTCCGACGGATAGGTTTCCAGGCCGGGGTCGCGACCGCCGCGCCAGTCGAAGAAAAATCGGTCGATCGTCGACGTCTTCAAATCCAGCGCATCGACCAGGGTCCGCGCAAGCTCATGATCGGCGGCTTGGTCGCGTGCTTCGATTCCAAGCCGCCACAGCAGCTTCGCGACCAGCGCCGCCTCGAACCTCTGGCCCCAGCCGGTCAATATGTCAGAGAGCGGCGCTGCTTGCGCCACCAGCGACAGGCAGCCGCCAAGCTGCGCCAGGTCCCAGTTGATCGCTTCCGGCTGCCTCGCGAAGGAATAGAGGCCGAAATGGTCGAAATAAGCCGCGGTGAACTGGCCGTCCCAAAAGGGCGTGAACCGCCACGGGCCATAATCGAAGCTCTCGCCGGTGATGTTGATATTGTCGCTGTTGAGCACGCCATGGACGAACCCGGCGGCCATATAGCTGGCGGCAAGCTCCGCGGTGCGCCGGCTCACCAGGTCGAACAGCCGCAGCGCATTCTCGCTGTCGTCGGCATCGGGCGGCTCGCCGTAGAGATGTTCCACGCAATAGCGGGCAAGGCGGGCAATTGCGTCGGCGTCTTTGAAGAACGCCTGGCGCTGGAACGACCCGATTCGAATGTTGCCGTGGCTGAGCCGGGTCAGCACCGACGAACGCGTCGGTGACGGTTCATCTCCCCGCACCAGCTGCTCGCCGGTTTCGAACAAGGCGAAGCTCTTCGACGTGTCGACTCCGAGCGCCTGGAGCATCTCGGTCGCAAGCACTTCGCGAACCCCGCCCTTGAGCGTCAACCGGCCGTCGGCGCTGCGACTGTAGGGGGTTTGGCCCGAGCCCTTCGTTCCGAGGTCGAGCAGTCGCCCCTGCACATCGCGAAGCTGCGCAAAAAGGAAACCGCGGCCATCGCCGATGTCCGGATTGTACACCCGGAACTGGTGCCCGTGATAGCGAAGCGCCAGCGGCTCCTTCAAATTGTCCGGCAGCGGTTCGAACCGGCAGAAATGCGCCGCCCACTCCTCCTCGGCCAGCTTATCGAGGCCGACGGTCTCCGCCGCTCGACGGTTGAGGAATCGTGGAACGCATTGCGGAAATCTCGCGGGCTCGACGGCGTCGTGAAAGCCCTCGCCCAGCTCTAAGATATTCACGTCCGGCCGGTAGGATTGCGCGAGCGCCATTCGCCAGCGATAGGGGAGCGGCATTGGTGGGGAAAGCGGCAATGACCTCCTGGAGTGACGAGTATTGGACCAGCCGCGACGGCTTGAACCTCCACTACCGTGACTATGCCGGCCGCAACGATCGGCCGCCGGTGCTCTGCCTCCATGGGCTCACCCGCAACGCTCGCGATTTCGAGGCTCTTGCCGATCGTCTCGCGGGCGAGTGGCGAGTGATCGTTCCAGATTTCCGCGGGCGCGGGCTCAGCGAGCGAGATCCGGTATCGAGCCGCTATATCCCGCCGACTTACGCCGCCGACGTGCTCCAACTTCTCGACGAGCTGGCCATTCCGGAAGCGGTCTTCGTCGGCACCTCGCTGGGCGGAATCGTCACGATGATCGTCGCCGGCTTCGCACCCCTGCGGATCGCCGGCGCGGTCCTCAACGACATCGGCCCGGCGCTGGAGAAGGCTGGGATCGACCGAATCCGTTCGTACGTCGGCAATCCGCTCGTTTTCGCCGATTGGGACGATGCATCCGACAAGCTTTCGGCGATGCATTCGGAGGCGCACCCGGCCTACGGGCGCGGCGAATGGCTCGGCTATGCGAGGCGAGTGGCTCATGAGACCGGCCGCGGGATCGAATTCGATTACGACATGGCGATCGCGGAGCCGTTCATGACGATGGATGAGAACGCCTCGGCTGCGGTGGGGGCATGGCCGCTGCTGATGGGACTTGTCGGCAAGCCGCTGCTGATCCTTCGCGGCGAGCGAAGCGACCTCTTCTCCCGCGAGACTGCGGAACGGATGCGCGATTCGATCCCTGGCGCAGAGCTGGCAACCGTGCCGAATGTCGGGCACGCACCGGACCTCGCGGAACCGGAGTCCGTCGCCGCAATCGATCGCCTGTTGAAGCGCATCCTCGACCGCTAGGCGGCAGTCATCCGCTTGAGCTTGTCGATCGCCGGCTGGTCCTGTTCGTCCGGAGCGATGGTGGCGACGAACTTGCCGTCGCGGTCGAACAGCAGAACGGTGGCGGTATGGTCGACCGTATAGTCGCCATCGCCGGTCGGCACCTTTTGCGAGAAGATCCCGAACTCCCTCTTCACCGAATCGATCTGTGCGGTCGAGCCGGTGAGGCCGATGATCGGGGCTCCGAACGCCTTGGAATAGGTGCCCATTTCCTTCGGCCCGTCGCGCTCGGGATCGACGGTTACGAAGACGATGTTGAAGGCGCCGTCACCGCCGGCATCGCGCCGAAGCTTTACCAGCCGCGCGAGAGTCGTCGGACAGGTGTCCGGGCAATGGGTGAAGCCGAAGAAGAGCACGTACGGCTTGCCCTTGAGCTCCTGAGTCCCGAACGGCTGCCCATCCGCGCCGACGAGGGTGAACGGTCCGCCGAAGCTCGCCGAAGTCACCATTCGCGCCGGGGCCTGCTGCGACCTGGGCGAAGTCAGGACGAAAACGCCGATCGCGACGAGGACGACCGCGCACAATGCCCAGATGATCAGCCGCGCCTGTCTCACATTGCTGCTCCCGCACTTGCCGGGCGGACTTCGGCGTTCACTCGCCGCTCACCCGATTTTTCGAATTTGAGGTCGAGCTCGAGCGTCGTGCCTGCCTGAAGCGGCTGCTTGAGGCCCATCAGCATGACGTGCGTCCCGCCGGGCTTCAGCTCGACAGCGCCGTTCGCCGGAATTTCGAGCGCCGGGAGCGGCCGCATCCGCATCACGCCATTGTCGATGCTGCTCGAATGGAGCGATGCATCGGCCGCGGGGCTGGTGACAGACAGCAATTTGTCCGCCCCGCCGCCATTGCGGATCGTGAAATAGGCTGCCGACCCCATCTGCCCCGGCACCGTCGCCCGGGCCCAGGCGTCGCCGACGCTGACCGCTGGCGAGCTCGCCGGTTTGCACGAGGCGAGCAGAAGGGCGGCGAACAACAGGGCAGGCTTCATGTTGCGAGTCTCCGGCGGCACGGCCCTTTGGGCAATTGGCCGCCGCGCAGTCAAGGCGAGGCGGACTGCCCGAGCATCCTTTCGGCAAGGAGTTCGGCAATATGCAGCGTCGCTCGGCCGCTGCCCTGCTCGATCTGCTCGCGGCAGCTGAAGCCGTCGGCGAGGATCAGCGTGCCGGCCGGTGCATCGCGGACGGCCGGAAGCAGGACCCGTTCGCCGATAAGCACGCTCACTTCGTAAGTCTCGGCCGCAAAGCCGAACGCGCCCGCCATCCCGCAACATCCCTGCGGCGGCCGTTCGACATCGAGCCCGAGGCGGCCGAAAAGCTCCATCTCCGTGTCGAAGCCGATCACCGCGTGGTGATGGCAATGCGCCTGGACAAGCGCGCTTCCGCCCTGCCCGGGCGGCGGGAACCGGCCGAAATTCTCCGCGACGAAATCGCCGAATTGCACAACCTGCTTCGACAGTGATTTCGCGTCTTGCCGGTCGGGAAAAAGCCCGACCAATTCGTCCTTGAACGCCGCGGTGCAGGCCGGCTCGAGTCCGATGATCGGGATCCCCGAAGCAATGGTTTCCGCAAGCGATGTGAAGCTCCGCTCCCAAAGCGCCTTGGCTTCGTCGAGATAGCCCCAGTCGTAGAGCGGACGGCCGCAGCAGAGCCGATCCTTCGGAACCACGACCTCGTAGCCCGCCGCTTCCAGCAGCCGAGCCGCGGCGACCGCCGTTCCGGGGCGGAAATAATTGTTGAAGGTGTCCGCCCACAGCATCACGCGGTCGCCGCCGCGGTTCTTCGGGCGGAATTGGCTGCGGAAGGAGCGGGCAAAGGCGGGCATCGTTCGCCGCTGGTCGACTCCTCCGATCCACTTCGAAAGGGCAGCGATGCCGGGCGTCCGCAGCCCCAAATTGGCGAGCCAGGGCGCGTGCTCGGCCAAGCGTGCCCAGCGCTCGATGTGCGACATCGACCAGGCCGATCGCGGGCGGCGACGGTGCAGGTAGTGATGGCCGCGGAACTCCGCCTTCCACGTCGCCATGTCGACTCCGGTCGGGCAGTCTTTCCTGCAGCCCTTGCAGGCGAGGCAGAGCGACAGCGCGTCCTCGACCTCGGCGCTGTCCCAGCCGTCGCGGATGACCTCACCGCGCGCCATCTCGTGGAGCAGATGCGCTCGGCCGCGGGTCGAGTGCTTCTCCTCGTGGGTGACGAGGTAGGATGGGCACATCACCTCGTTGCCCACGCTCTTGCGCCTGCACTTGCCGACTCCGACGCAGTGGATCGTCGTCTGCGCGAAGCCGCCGAGCTTCGGGTAAGCGAACCAGCTGTCGAGGTCCGGAGGCGTGTAGTCGGGGCCGAGCCGGATGTTCGAATCGAGCGGGTACGGATCGACGACCTTGCCTGGGTTCATTCGCCCGTCCGGGTCCCAGATCGCCTTGAACTCGGCGAACGCCCGAACCAGCTCGGGCCCGTACATGATCTCCAGAAGCTCGGCGCGCGACTGGCCGTCGCCATGCTCCCCGGACAGCGAGCCGCCGTAGGACACGACGAGGTGCGCGGCCTCGGTGACGAAATTGCGGAACTTGGCGATGCCCGCTTCGGTCCCGAATTCGAAGTTGATCCGGCAGTGGACGCAGCCGCCGCCGAAATGGCCGTAGATCGCCGCTTCGTAGCCGTGCCTGTGCATCAGCGCCCGGAAATCGCGCAAATAGTCGCCGAGCCGGTCCGGAGGCACCGCGCTGTCTTCCCATCCGTCCCAGGTGACGGGATGGCCGGGAACGAAGGCCGTCGCCCCAAGCGATGCTTCGCGGTCGACCCACACCTGCTTCTGCTTGGCCGGGTCGGTGACGATTCTGACGCGCTTGAACTTGCCGGCGACGGCCTTGGCCTTGTTCTCCGCCTCCTCCGCCGTTTCGCCGCCCATTTCGACGATGAGCCAGCCGCCCCCGTCGGGAAAGTACTGCAGCCCCTCGGGCGGCGTGTTGCTTTCCTTCACCGCGTCGAACAGCAAATTGTCGAATCCTTCGAGCCCGCAGGGCCCATGTTCCATGACGCCGGGGACGGCATCGGCGGCGGACGCGACATCGTCGAAGGCGATGATGGTCAGCGCCCGGTGCGGCGGGCTGTGGATCAGGTTCAGCTCGGCCTCGAGCACCAGCGCGCAGGTGCACTCCGTCCCCGTCAGCGCCTGGGCGACATTGAAATCGGTGCCCGGGAGCAGGCGATCGAGATTTTCGAACCCGGAGATGCGGCGCGGGATATCGGGGAAATTCGTCTCGATTAGCTTGCCATAGCGGTCCCGAAGCTCGACCATCCGCCGGTACATGTCGCCGCGCCGGCCGCCGCCGTCGATGATCCTGCGCAGCTCGGGCTCGGGCGTAGGCCCGACCTGCATCAGCTCGCCGTCATAGGTGAGCACCGTAAGCCGGTTCACATAGTCGCTGGTCCGCCCCGACATCACCGAATGAACGCCGCAGCTGTTGTTGCCGATCATCCCGCCGAGGGTATTGTGATCGTGGGTCGCGGGGTCTGGCCCAAAGGTCAGGTGGTGCTTCTCCGCGGCCTTGCGCAAATGATCGAGGATGCAGCCGGGCTGGACGCGCGCGATTTTCCTGTCGGGATCGATCTCGATGATTTCATTCATGTATCGCGAGAAATCGATAACCACGGCGACGTTGATCGTCTGGCCCGCGATCGCTGTGCCGCCGCCGCGAGCGACGATCGGGACGCCATGACGACGGCAGATTCCGACCGCCTCGACCACGTCGGCGACATTGCGCGGAACGACGACCCCAATCGGCACCTGGCGGTAATTGGACGCGTCCGCCGCGTAGAGCGCCCTCGCCTGCGCCTCGAAGTGCACCGGGCACGACAGCGAGCGCCGAAGCTCGTCGCCAAGCGAGCGCGCCTGATCGGACGGGTAGAAGAGATAGTCCGCGGAAACCCGTCCCGTCGGCGAATATTCGCGGACCCGCTCTCCGGCCCTTGTCACACGAGTTCGCGGACGGTGTCGGACGCCACCGTCAACGCGATCTTGCCGGCATGAGGGGTTCCGCGAACCAGCGATTCCGCGAAGTGGAGGGCCTGCTTGGCCTCGATCTTCGGCGGCATCGGCGGCTCGTTGGGATCGACGACCGCCTCGATCAGGCACGGCCCCTTGCGTGACAGCGCCTCGCGAAGCTGCTCGCCGCAGCGCGCGGGATCCTCGATCCGGACCGCGGGAATCCCGAACCCTTCGGCAATTTTGCAGAAGTCGATCGGCTCAAGCTCGCAGCCGTATTCCGGGTTGCCGAGGAACACCATCTGCTCCCATTTGATCTGGCCGAGCGCATCGTTCTTGATGACGATGATCTTGGCGTCGAGATTATATTTCCTGAGCGTCGCGAAATCGCCCATCAGCATCGCGGCGGAGCCGTCGCCGATGACCGCGACGACCTGGCGGCCGGGATAAGCGGTCGCCGCCCCGATCGCGTAGGGAAGCCCGCAGGCCATGCTGGCGAGCGTTCCCGAACAGCTGAACATCATGTCGCCGCGAATGTCGACGTGGCGCGCGGTCCAGCAGGTGATTGTGCCGCTGTCGGTGATGACGATCGCATCGTCGTTGAGCAGCTTGTTGAGCTCATGAGTGACGACCTGCGGCTTCATCGGCGTGTCGCGCCGGGTGCCGCGATCGTCCATCAGCTCGCGCCATTCGCGCATCGCCTTTTGCGCATGCTCCAGGAACTTGCCGCTGTCGTTCTTTCGAAGCAGCGGGAGAAGCTCGCCGAGCACTCGCTTGCTGTCGCCGACAAGCCCGACATCGACCGGATAGCGAAGGCCGACGCGCTTGGGGTCGAGCTCGACCTGCACCGCTTTGGCCTTGCCCGGCTGGGGATAGAATTCGATGTACGGGAAGCTCGACCCGACGATCAGCAACGTGTCGCAGCTTTCGAGCGCTTCCTGCGAAGGCCTGGTGCCGAGCAGCCCGACGCCGCCAGTGGTGTACGGGCTGTCGTCGGGAACCGCCGCCTTGCCGAGCAACGGCTTGCCGATCGGCGCCTGCAGCCGCTCTGCGACGGCGATCAGCTCGTCGCGCGCACCGATGGCGCCGCGGCCGGCGAGGATGAAGGGCTTCTCCGCCGCGTTGAGGATGTCGGCGGCGTGCCGGATCATCTCCGGGTCCGGCATCTGCCCGCCGCGTGCCATCAGGTTGGAGACGTGATGGGGAACGTTGCGCTCGGAACGATGACTCTTGGCGACCGGCATCGACTGGATGTCGACGGGGATCATCACATGGGTCGGCTGGCGGTAGGCGAGCGCGGTCCGGCATGCGAGCTCGACGACTTCCTCGACATGCGCGGGGCCCATCACCCGCGTCGAATAAGCCGTCGCGTCCATGAATAATTTGTCGAGCTCGATATCCTGCTGGGTAAGCGTCGCGAGCAGGTCGTGGTGCTGCGCCCCGGTGATCGCGAGCACCGGCTGGCCATCGAGCTTGGCGTCGTAGATGCCGTTGAGGAGATGGACTCCCCCGGGCCCCGAAGTCGCGAGGCAGACGCCCAGCCTGCCGGTGAACTTGGCATAGGCGCAGGCGGCAAAGGCGCCCGCCTCCTCGTGCCGCACCTGGACGAACTTGATGTCGTCCTGCCGCTTTCGAAGGGATTCGAAAAGGCCGTTGATCCCGTCTCCAGGGATTCCGAATATCGTGTCGACGCCCCAGTTGATCAAAGTCTGAACTAGGATGTCGCCGGCGGTCTGGGCCATACAATTCGTCTCCTGCTACGAAAGGTCAACGCGCGGCGAGGCGCATCGGTTCGGCCGGTCCGGCGGAGGCAGCCCGCGAAGGATGATCTCGGGCGTGACCTCGGAGACATCGGTGACTCCGACCAGGGCCATGGCGATGCTAAGCTCCTCGCGAAGGATGTCGAGCGCCTTGGTGACGCCCGCCTGCTGGTAGGCGCCGAGCCCGTAGATATAGCTTCGCCCGATGAAACAGCCACGCGCGCCGAGGCCGAGGAACTTGAGCACGTCGAGGCCGCTTCGAACGCCGCTGTCGACGTAGACTTCGGCCCGCTCGCCGACCGCTTCCACAATCCGCGGGAGCACCGAGGCGGTCGACGGCGCGCTGTCGAGCTGGCGCCCGCCGTGATTGGAGACGAGAATAGCGTCGGCGCCCGCGTCGACAGCCATTTTCGCATCCTCGACATCGAGAACGCCCTTCACCATCAGCTTGCCTGGCCAGAGCGAGCGCACCCATTCGAGAGTCTTGACGTCGAACGACGGGTCGAGCTGACTACGAACCAGCTCGGCCATCTCCTTCACGTTCCCGGATTTCACCCGGCCGGCATAATTGCCGAAGGTCCAGCGCTTCGAATGGAGCATTGCCAACGCCCAGCTTGGGTTCGAGACGATGCTCCAGATGTTGGCGGGAGTGAGCTTGGGCGGCGCCCCAAGACCGTTATGGGCGTCGGCGTAGCGAATTCCCTCGACGTGGAGGTCCATCGTGAGGATCAGCACGGGGCAGCCGACCGCCTTTGCGCGATCGATGAGATGCTCGGAAAAGCCGCGATCCTTTTCCAGGTAGAGCTGGAACCAGAAAGGCCGGTCGACTCCGCCGGCGACATCGTCGATCGACAGGAGCGCGTTGGTCGACAGCGCAAACGGCACCCCGAATTCGTGCGCCGCCCGGCACGACAGGATTTCGCCGTTCGACCAGACCGCGCCGCACATTCCGACCGGCCCGAGAGCGACGGGGATGGTCACTTTCTCGCCGAGCATGGTCGTTTCGAGCTTGCGGTTGGAAACGTCGGTCATCACCCGCTCGCGAAAGCGGATGGAATCGAGGTCGGCCCGGTTCTCGCGGAGCGTGATCTCGGCGAACGAGCCCGCTTCGACATAGTCGATGAACGGCTTGGGCACCCGCCGGTGGGCCTGCCGGCGAAGATCTTCGATGCTGGCGATGCTTTTGGGGACTTTGCTCACGAGGATTCAGCGGAAGCGCGGCGCTTTCGGGCGCTGTCACGCTTGCCGGCAAGCATGAAGCCCAGCCCGGCCGCCGTGGCGGCCACTGCTCCGAGCGCGGCGACACCGATCTGCTTCTTGTGCATGCTCGCCCAGAGCTCGGGGCTGTCCTCGTGCGCCTCGTCATCGAACCGGCCGTGCGCGCCAAAGTCGCCGGGCACCGGCTCGAACAGATTGTCCTTGCGATCGGGGCTGATCGGCTCCGGGCTCTGCTGGCCCTTGAAGCCGATTTTCGCCAGATAATCGTCGAGCCAGGCCGAAGCGACCTTGTCGCCCCACACCGATTCCACGGTCGGAACGCCGACGAGCATTTCCTTGCGGTCGGAATGGGCGGCGAAATGGATCGCTCGGGCGGCCACCTCGGGCTGGAACACCGTTCCGATCGGCCTGGGCTGGCCCGGCAATTTTGCCCGGATCCAGTCGAACTGCGGCGTGTTCAGGCCGGGCAGCTGGACCATGCAGATGTGGACTCCGGGAGCGTCGTGGATCAGCTCGGTCCGGACCGAATCGATCAGGCCCTGGATGGCGTGCTTGGCCCCGCAATAGGCCGACTGGAGCGGGATCCCGCGATAGGCGAGCGCCGAGCCGACCAGCACGATCGAGCCACGATTGCGGGGCATCATTCGCTTGAGCGCGGCTCGGGTGCCGTTGACCTGGCCGAGGTAGGTAACCGCGGTCACCCGTTCATATTCCTCGGGAGTGACGTCGAGGAATCGCGCGAAGATCCCGGCGAAGGCATTGTTCACCCAGATGTCGATCTCGCCAAGCTCGCGCTCGATCCGCTCTGCCGCTTCCTCGACGGCCCTCGCGTCCGAAACGTCGACGGAAATGGCCAGCGCCCTGCCGCCGAGGCGCTCGACCTCCTTCCGGGTTGCCTCGAGCCTATCCTCGCCGCGAGCGAGGATCGCCACATCGGCGCCGTTGCGCGCAAATTCGCGGACGGTGGCCCTGCCGACTCCGGCCGTTCCTCCGGTGACGACGACGATTTCGGCTGTCCGTTTGTCCACGTTCCGCTCCTTCCCGACGCCAACGCCTGTTTTGCCCAACCTATCCAACAAATGACCGACGTTAGTGTTGCCGGGCATGCCCCGGAGGCGCTCTAAGGGTCTGACTTGAAACCGCCGCGCTCGGCCCGACCTCGCTGCTCTTCGCGCCGGCTTCCAGGCGCTCGTGAAGATAGGGATGGATGAACGGGACAAGCAGCCCGATTCCGCCCCCCCAGACCAGGAGCGACAGGCAAACGCCGACGGCGGCCGGCCCGGCGGGGGTCTGGCCGCCGCTGGCGATGGGCAGGACGAGCACGGCCCCGGCCGCCCACAAGGCGAAGCCGAACGCCATCCCGAACAGCCAGCCGCCGCGCCGGTTGTTCGCCGCGCGCCCGAACAGGCGGCCGTAGGCGGCCCCGGCAACGGCCATGGCGCCAAAGCCCAGAGCGAGCGTCGCCCAGATCGAAAGCGACAGGATTCGCGCCTCGATCTCCAGCGAGCCGAACAGCCACAGGACCGCCACTGCCGGGACTGCGGCTGCAATTCCGCTGAGCGCGCCGGCGCTCATCGGCCGCTGCGTCGGGCCGGGATTGTAGCCGTGTGCGGAAAGAAAGCCGGCCATCAGCGCATCAACTCCGCAAGGTCCTCGCAGTCGCGGAACTCCGGCACGTCGGCATACATGTCGATCAGCTGCTTGTAGGCGAGGCCGACGGTGCGCACGTCGCGGTTGAGGTCGAACAGGCCGACCGGGAACACGAGCCCGATCGCCTTCGTCAGCGCGATGTTCCAGTCGATCTGGTCGGTGAGGCTGTACCAGGTGAAGCCGACCAGCGGGATTCCCGATCTGCGCATCAGCTGGACGTTGTGCCACTGCCGCCACAGCCAGCGCGGCGCATCTGCGGCGTCCATCCGGTTGGTCTCGGTGTGCATCATCGGCCGCCGGTAGCGGTCGTAATATTGCTTCGCGATCACGAACCAGCCGAACAGCTCCCCCAGCGCCTGAACCTGGCCGTGGCTGTCGATCAGGCGCTCGTTCCATTCATAATAATCGACTCCCAGGACCGACCGCCGGGGGACCTTGCGCTGCAGGAAGCGGGCAAGCTCCTCGTCCTTCATCCCGTTGTCGCGCACATAGTCTTTCATCAGGTCGCTGAGCTCGTGCGCGTAGATCAGGTCGAGCGCCAGGAAGCGGCGATCGTTTTCCAGATCCGCCCGGTGCTGGATCTCCTGGTCGGGACAGCATGGCTGGGTGAAATCGCTGCTTTCGCTGTTGATGAAGATGGCGTCGGGGCGCCGCTCGAGTATCGCATCGGTCATCCTCACGCTGGAGTTGGCGAGGTTGCAGACGGCGGTGACAAAGCTTTTGTCGTCGTGCTTCTGCTCGTTCCAATTGCCGTCCAGCGCGCTCATCCGCGAGCAGACCGACATCTCGTTGACCGGCGTATAGAAGCGCACCCACGGGAAGCGCCCGGCGAAGGCGCCGGCGAATTCGGCCATCGCCCGGCCGAGTTCCGGATTCTGCAGATTCCCGAGCCAGTCCGGCACTCCGAAATGGCAAAGGTCGACGATCGGTTCGGGGCCGAACCTCTCCAGTTCCGCCATCGGCTCGTCGACCCACGACCAGTCGTACTTGCCGGGCCCGGTGAAGGCCAGGTGAAGCGGCGGCCCGTAGCGCAAATGGGTGATCCCGATCTGGCGGCAGAGATCGAAATCCTTCTGCCAGTGCCGGTAATGGAGGGTCGATTCCATCTCGTCGCGGCGCCAGCGGCCGCGCTCTATGGTCGGATAGCTGCACTCGATTCCGGTGGCGAACATGAATCCGCGCCGATTGCCTCGCCTGCAATCGGCTTGCCGGTCGAACTCGCGGGACTTCGCCATCCGATGGGGCAAGCGGCCCACAGGATAACCGACGGGGCGCTTGTACAGGAGGCCGACGACGAGGCCGTAGACGGCGTGCATGACGACTATGCTGATGAGCGCCGCCATCGACGGATGCGGCAGGTCGCTCCAGCGAAGCGTGACGACGTCGCGGCTCGCCTGCATCAACTTGAGTTGCGGATAGACGAACAGGATCGCGAGAATTGCCGGGACGGCGGCGAAGGCCAGCCCCTGAAGCGGGGGCGGCCATTTCAGCCTTCCCCACATGAAATAAGCGTAGGCCAGCGCCCAGGCGACTCCGACCGCGAGATGAGCGAACAGGCCTCCCATCCTGCCCACGCCATGATCGGCGGGGATCAGGACCGTTCCGAGCTCGGCTGCGAGATCGACTGCGTGGATGCCGGCGAGCCGAAGCGCGTAGGAGGCGACCTCCATTGCGAGCGCCCCGGCCACGCCCGCCTTGACCGCTTTCGACAGGTCGACGCTTCGGATCAAATTCCTCGCTCCAGAGCCAGATGCTGCGGAACGAACAAGCGAACTGCGGCTGGAGTTTCAGCTACATTCGAAAGCTGCGGTTCTTGTGATAGATCGCCAGCAGGATGAGCAGGAAGGCGATCAGGCGCAGCAAATAGATCGATCCGCGCTCTTCGGTCGGGATGTTGGCGAGAGCGAGGATCGTCTGGCCGACGCCGAGCAACAGGAAAGCGACTGCGAAGGCGAGGAACAGCTCCTCGCGCGTGCGCCGCCAGAAGCGCAGGAAGAACAAGGCGCAGGCGGCAAAGCCGAGCGCGACTGCCCCGGAGAGGAAATCGTAGAGGGTCATCGGCCTATTCCTCCCCCACCTTCCAGATGAAGCCGAACAGCAGCGAACAGCAGGCGGCCAGCGCCAGCAGGAGGCGCGGCAGCCTCAAGTCGATCTCCGGACTTGGCCAGATGACGAGGTCGAGCACGAGCACGAGGTTGTTGAGCGCGAGGAAGACGAAGCAGATGCTGCTCCACAGCAGCATTCCGGTTCCGTTCTTTCGGTAACTTCGGCCGAGCAGCCAGGCGCAGGCGGCGCTGGTCAGGAAACACAGGATGTACACGACAGCAGGAAAGACTTCCCCCATACTCAATCCTTCCGCAACCTGAAGGCGTCCGCGAATGCCGCTGCGCCACTGGAAGCACTTGAAACGATCGCTCGTCGGACCGCGTCCGGCCGGGCAGCATAGAGTTTTTCTACCTGGTCGATAGCCGCACTCATGCCGCGACCGGCGGGCTGATAAACAGCGTGCTCGCCCTCGATGGAGATGAGTCCGGCAGCAAGCAGCTCTTCGAGCGCCTTGTTGACGACGAGCTCGCTCGCCCGAAGCGAAGCGATCAGCTCGTCGCGCGACCACGGGCGCTGGTCGCGCTTGAGGAGCAGGAGCAATTCAAGCGCCCAGACCGACCGGAAGCTTGACCCGAGGAAGCGGAACAGATCGTCGCTCGGGCTCGTCACGAGCCGGCGGGAGTCCAGGCGCGGGGCATGGGCGTCCCCTAGCGAGGCGAATCCGAACATTGCAACAGCCGAGGCCAAAGATCATTTGGCCGTTAGATTTTTTTTAGGACGCAGCGTGCGAATCCTTTGCTATTGTTAGTCGTCCGGCGGCCGGGGGGCCGCCATTGCTGCAACCTCGGGCGGGGGGAGATGAGCCACACGGAGACGTAGGTGAACATCCAGGCCCCGCGCGACTTTATCGATCGCCGCCAGCTCTTGAGTGCTCTGCGTGCGCTTCGCCGCGGCGACTTCAGCGTCCGACTGCCCGAAGAGGTCGACGGCGTCGACGGCGAGATCGCCAGCCTCTTCAACGAAGTTGTTGGAATGAACGAGGCGCTCACCAAAGAGTTCGAGCGGCTCGCCAAGGTCGTGGGCAAGGAAGGCAAGATCAACCAACGAGCGCGCGTTCGCGGCGCCACTGGTGGATGGGACAGCAAGCTCCGCGCCGTCAACGAGCTCATCGAGGACATGGTCCAGCCGACCGCGGAGGTGGCCCGCGTCATCGGCGCCGTCGCCAAAGGCGATCTTTCACAATCCATGACGGTCGAAATCGACGGCCGAGCGCTTCGCGGCGAGTTCCTGCGAATGGGCAAGGTCGTCAATACGATGGTGGAGCAGCTCGCCTCCTTCGCCTCCGAAGTCACACGGGTCGCGCGCGAGGTGGGAACCGAGGGCAAGCTTGGCGGGCAGGCGAAGGTGAAGGGCGTCGCCGGCACCTGGAAGGACCTGACCGACAACGTCAACCTGATGGCCGAGAATTTGACCGGCCAGGTCCGTAACATCGCCGAAGTGACGACCGCCGTCGCGCGCGGCGATCTTTCCAAGAAGATCACCGTCGACGTGAAAGGCGAGATCCTCGCCCTCAAGGACACCATCAACGTGATGGTCGATCAGCTCAACGGATTCGCGAGCGAAGTGACTCGCGTGGCTCGCGAAGTCGGCACCGAGGGCAAGCTGGGCGGCCAGGCGGAAGTGCCGGGTGTCGCCGGCACCTGGAAGGACCTGACCGACAACGTCAATCTGATGGCCGAGAATTTGACCGGCCAGGTCCGAAACATCGCCGAAGTGACGACCGCGGTTGCGCGCGGCGACCTTTCAAAGAAGATCACGGTCGAGGTGAAGGGCGAAATCCTGGAGCTCAAGAACACCATCAACGTCATGGTGGACCAGCTCAACGCCTTCGCTTCGGAAGTGACCCGAGTCGCCCGCGAGGTCGGGACCGAAGGCAAGCTCGGCGGCCAGGCGAAGGTCGAGGGCGTCGGCGGCACGTGGAAGGACCTCACCGACAACGTCAATCTGATGGCCGACAATCTGACCGGCCAGGTGCGCAACATCGCCGAAGTGACGACTGCGGTCGCGCGCGGCGACCTTTCCAAGAAAATCACCGTCGACGTGAAGGGGGAAATCCTCGAGCTGAAAGACACCATCAACACGATGGTCGACCAGCTCAACGCCTTCGCCTCCGAGGTGACCCGAGTCGCGCGCGAGGTCGGAACCGAGGGCAAGCTCGGCGGCCAGGCCGAAGTGCCTGGAGTCGCGGGAACCTGGGCCGACCTTACCGACAATGTGAACCTCATGGCCGCCAACCTGACGGGACAGGTGCGCAACATCGCCGAGGTGACGACAGCGGTTGCCAAGGGCGACCTGTCGAAGAAGATCACCGTCCAGGTCCGCGGCGAAATCCTGGAGCTGAAGAATACGATCAACACCATGGTCGACCAGCTCAACTCCTTCGCCTCAGAGGTCACTCGCGTGGCCCGCGAAGTGGGCTCGGAAGGGAAGCTCGGCGGCCAGGCGCAGGTGGAAGGGGTCGCCGGTACCTGGGCCGACCTTACCGACAGCGTCAACCTGATGGCAGGCAACCTCACCGGCCAGGTCCGCAACATCGCCGAAGTGACGACGGCCGTCGCCAAGGGCGATTTGTCCAAGAAGATCACGGTCGACGTGAAGGGCGAGATCCTGGCGCTGAAGGACACCATCAACACGATGGTCGACCAGCTCAACGCCTTCGCCTCGGAGGTGACCCGTGTGGCGCGCGAGGTCGGCTCGGAAGGGAAGCTCGGCGGGCAGGCGAAGGTGGAGGGCGTCGGCGGGACCTGGAAGGATTTGACCGACAACGTCAACGAGCTCGCCGCCAACCTCACGGGGCAGGTCCGCAACATCGCCGAAGTCACGACCGCCGTCGCTTCGGGCGACCTTTCGAAGAAGATCACCGTCGACGTGAAGGGCGAGATTCTCGAGCTCAAGAACACCATCAACACGATGGTCGACCAGCTCAACTCGTTCGCCTCCGAAGTGACCCGGGTTGCGCGCGAGGTCGGAACCGAGGGCAAGCTCGGCGGCCAGGCGCAGGTGCGCGGAGTCGCCGGAACCTGGAAGGACCTGACCGACAACGTCAACCTGATGGCCGAAAACCTAACGGGTCAGGTTCGCAACATTGCCGATGTCACCACCGCCGTCGCGAGGGGCGACCTGTCGAAGAAGATCACGGTCGACGTGAAGGGCGAAATCCTCGCCCTCAAGAACACGATCAACACGATGGTCGACCAGTTGAACGCTTTCGCTTCCGAGGTGACTCGAGTCGCGCGCGAGGTCGGAACCGAAGGCAAGCTCGGCGGCCAGGCGCAGGTGCCCGGCGTCGGCGGCACCTGGAAGGACCTGACCGACAACGTCAACCTGATGGCGACCAACCTCACCAACCAGGTGCGCGGAATCGCCGAGGTCGTGACCGCGGTCGCCCAAGGCAACCTCAAGCGCAAGCTGACGCTCGGCGCCAAGGGCGAGATCGCGGCGCTTGCCGACACGATCAACTTCATGATCGATACGCTTTCGACCTTCGGCGACCAGGTCACGAACATGGCCCGCGAGGTCGGAATCGAGGGCAAGCTCGGCGGCCAGGCCCGCGTTCCGGGCGCCGCGGGGCTGTGGCGCGACCTTACCGACAACGTCAACCAGCTCGCCGCAAACCTGACCAACCAGGTGCGCTCGATCGCCGAGGTGGCGACCGCCGTGACCAAGGGCGACCTCACCCGCTCGATCGCCGTGCAGGCATCGGGTGAAATGGCTGCCCTCAAGGACACGATCAACGAGATGATCCGCAATCTCAAGGAGCAGACGCTCAAGAATGCGGAGCAGGACTGGCTCAAGACCAATCTCGCCCGCTTCAGCCGAATGCTGCAGGGCGAGCGCGACCTGGCGACGGTCTCCAATCTTATCATGTCGGAGCTCGCGCCGCTGGTGAACGCCCAGTACGGCGTCTTCTACGTCACCAAGCGCGAGGAGGACGAAACCAAGCTCGAGCTGGTGGCGAGCTACGGCGCCGAAAACGTCGAAGAGCTGAAGGAGGAGTTCCGGCTTCGCGAAGGGCTGATCGGCCAGGCAGCAGCCGACCGCCGGCCGATCCTGCTGAAGGACGTGCCGCCGGACTTCATCCGCATCGGCTCGGGGCTCGGCCACGCCGCGCCCGCCAACGTCAACATCCTGCCCGCTTTGTTCGAGGACGAAGTGAAAGCGGTCATCGAGCTCGCCTCGTTCAACGAGTTCAACGAGACCCACCAGAACTTCCTCGACCAGCTGATGGAATCGGTCGGAATCGTGCTCAACACGATCGCGGCGACGATGCGCACCGAAGGCCTGCTCAAGCAGTCGCAGCTGCTCACCCAGGAACTGCAGGCGCGCCAGACCGAGCTGACCACCAAGCAGGAGGAATTGCACAGCACCAACGAGGAGCTTCAGGACAAGGCCGAGGCGCTCGAGAACGAGAAAAAGCAGGTAGAGGCCAAGAATCTCGAAATCGAGATGGCTCGCCGTGCACTCGAGGAGAAAGCCGAGCAGCTGGCCCTCACCTCAAAATACAAATCGGAGTTCCTGGCCAACATGAGTCACGAGCTCAGGACTCCGCTCAATTCGCTCCTGATCCTCTCGAAGCTGCTTTCGGACAACCAGCACGGCAACCTCAACGAGAAGCAGGTCGAGTTCGCCCGGACCATCAACTCGGCCGGTTCGGACCTTCTTAACCTGATCAACGACATCCTCGATCTGTCGAAGATCGAGTCCGGGACCGTGACGATCGAGGTCGGCGAGATGCCGATGCAGAATCTCAAGCAGCACATGGAGCGCACGTTCCGCCAGCTCGCGGCGGACAAGAGCCTGGATTTCAACGTCAAGTTCGACCCGAAGCTTCCGCAGACGATCCGCACCGACGAGAAGCGGCTGCAGCAGATTGTTCTCAACCTGCTGTCCAACGCCTTCAAGTTTACGTCGAAGGGGGGAGTGACTCTCGGCGTAAGCTGCGCGACGAGCGGCTGGAGCCCGACCCATCCGATCCTTCGCAACTTCGACCGGGCCATCGAGATCGCAGTCACCGACACCGGAATCGGAATCCCGGAGGACAAGCAGAAGCTCATCTTCGAAGCGTTCCAGCAGGCGGACGGGACGACGAGCCGCAAATATGGCGGCACCGGTCTCGGCCTGTCGATCAGCCGCGAGATCGCCCGGCTGCTCGGAGGCGAGCTTCAGGTCCGCTCGAACCCGGGCGAAGGCTCGACCTTCACCCTCTACGTGCCGCTGGAGGCCGAAGCGGCGGCGGTCCCGTCGGGTGCCACGCCCGCCCGCTATGATAATAGCGGAGCGGTGGTGCCGACGGCCCTGCCCGCCAATTTCGACATCAACGACGACCGCGACGAGCTCGGCAAAAGCCCGTTCGTCCTGATCGTCGAGGACGATCCGACCTTCGCGACGATCCTTCTCGATGCCGCTCACGAAGCCGGCATCAAGGCCGTGGTCTCGACCGCGGGAGCGGGCACGCTGGCGATGACTCGCAAGCTCCAGCCCAACGCGATCACGCTCGACCTCGGCCTCGCCGACATCGACGGCTTCGTTCTCCTCGATCTCCTCAAGCACGACCCGGACACGTCGCACATCCCGATCCAGGTCATCTCCGGAGCCGACCGCAGCCGGTCGGTGATCGGAATGGGCGCCGCCGGAGTCACCGAGAAGCCGGTGGAGCGCGCCGAGCTCGTCAGGTTGTTCGAATCGCTCAAGGACCAGTCCGACAACCAGAAACCGAGGCGCCGGAAAAGGCTCTCTTCACCGCCGGAAAGCCGGCCGCTTCCGGAGCTCGCAGGCGCCAAGGTGCTCATCGTCGACGACGACATCCGCAACATCTTCTCGCTTACGAGCGTTCTTGAGAGCCATGACGTGGAAGTCCTCCACGCCGAGAGGGGCAAGGACGGGATCGTCATTCTGGAGCAAACGCCGGGCGTCGACGTCGCCTTGATCGACATCATGATGCCGGACATGGACGGATATGAAACGATGAAGCAGATCCGGCGACGCCGTGAGCTCGCCGACATCCCGCTGATCGCGGTCACCGCCAAGGCGATGAAAGGCGACCGGCAGAAGTGCCTCGATGCGGGTGCGTCGGACTATATCGCCAAGCCGGTCGACATCGAGTTGCTGTTGGCGCTGGTCCGAGTGTGGGTGGCCCGCGCCAGGGAAGCCGCGGTGGCGGCCGCTTCTCCGGCGACGATGGTTGTGGCGCAGTAGCCGATGAACAGGCCGGTGGCCGAAATCCCCATCCTGCACCAGGACCAACGGCAGGAGCCGGCGACGCTCCCTGCCGAGCTGGAACGGGCGCGGGTCCTTCTGGTCGACGATGATGACCGCAACCTGCTGGCGCTCAAGACCGTGCTCGAGGATCTCGGCGAGGTCGTCCTCGCCCGCTCGGGCGACGAAGCGCTCCGCCACCTGCTGAAAGGCGAGTTCGCGGTCATCCTCCTCGACGTCTACATGCCCGGCATGGACGGCTATGAAGCCGCCCAGATCATCCGCAGGCGCGAGCAGACGAAAAGCATCCCGATCGTGTTCCTGTCGGCAGTGAACAAGGAAGCCGAGCATCTGCTGCGCGGCTATTCGATGGGCGCGGTCGACTATGTCTTCAAGCCGGTCGACCCGGTGATCCTGCGTTCGAAAGTGGCCGTTTTCGTCGACCTGTTCGAAAAATCGAAAGAGATCGAACGCAGGGCCCACCACGAGCAGGCGCTCCTAGAGGCGACCCTGCAGGCAAATTCGGAGCGGCTCCGGGCGGAGCAGGAATTGCGCCGCGCGGAACAGCGTCAGGCGGCGATCATCCAGTCGTTGCCGATGGTGCTGTACCTGGAACGCTGCGACGCTCATCCGCGCCGCCCCAATTATGTCAGCGGCGACCTTGAGGCGGTGACCGGATTCAGTCACGGGCAGGTGCTAAGCGAGCCGAACATCTGGGCCGACCGTCTTCACCCGGAGGACCGTGATCGGGTGATCGCGGCGCTGGAGGCGCGCAAGAAGAGCGGCCGCTCGTCGGTGGAATATCGGTGGCGATGCGCCGATGGCAGCTACAAGCATTTTCTCGACCAGGCAGTGCTTCTGAGGGACGCCGACGGCAACCCCGTCGAATTCGCCGGAACCCTGACCGACATCTCCGAGCAGAGGTTGCTCGAGACCCAGCTGATCCAGGCGCAGAAGATGGATGCGATCGGCAAGCTCACCGGCGGCATTGCGCACGATTTTAACAATCTGCTGGCCGCGATCATCGGCGGTCTGAGTCTGCTGGAGAAGAAAGCCGTACTGGAGGACGACCAGCGGCACATTCTGGGGATGACGAAGCGCGCCGCAGAGCAGGGGAGCGAGCTGGTGCGGCGGCTGCTGGCTTTCGCTCGCCGGCAAAAGCTCGAGCCGCGGCCGATCGACCTTCAATCTCTCCGCGAAACGGTCTCGGACCTGCTCACTCACACGCTCGGCGGGCTGGTCCATATCGACTGGCGAATCGAAGACGGCGCCTGGGACGTGCTGGCCGATCGCGCACAGCTCGAGCTCGCGCTGGTCAACCTCATCATCAATGCCCGCGACGCGATGCCGGACGGCGGCTCGATCCTTGTCGCTGCGGACAACCGTCAGGCTCAGGCCGCCGATGAATCGGGGGTCGATCCGGGCGACTATGTCCGAATCGCGATTGCCGACACCGGCAGCGGAATCTCCCCCGAAGACCTGGAAAAGGTCATGGACCCCTTCTTCACGACGAAGGCAGTCGGCAAGGGCAGCGGGCTCGGCCTCAGCATGGTCTACGGCTTCGCCCGGCAGTCCAACGGCGCATTCCGGATCGAAAGCGCGCTCGGAACCGGGACGACCGCCGAGCTATGGCTGCCGCGGGCGATGGAACGGGCGACGAAAGACACGCCCCCGGTCGCGGCGAAAAAGCGCCGGCGCAAGAGCCGCAAGCTGAGCATTTTGCTGGTCGACGATCATGCTCACGTCCGCAGCACCACCGCGGCGGTCCTGAGCGACTTCGGCCACACGGTCGTAGAGGCCGCCGACGGCACCGACGCGCTTCGAGTCCTGCGCGAGAATTGCGATTTCGACCTGCTGATCACGGATTACGCGATGCCGCATCTCTCCGGAACCGAGCTGCTTCGAGCGGCGCAGGAGGTCTGCCCGGACGTGCCGGCGCTGATCGTCACCGGCTATGCAGAGGCCGATGCAATCCGCGATCGCCCCGAGCATGTCGAAATCCTGCAAAAGCCGTTCACGCCGGAAGCGCTGGAAGGCGCGATCGACCAGCTTTGCATCGCCCGCGCCGTAAGGCGCTAGTCCCGCCTGCACCGAACCGTGGTGCTTTCAAGGCGAACCGTGAAACCCGTCAGGGGACAGGACATTGAAGCCACCGACACCTGCACCGGAGCCACAGCCGTTGGCCGCTCCCGACGAACCGCCTGAAGACGCCTCTGACGAAGCGGTGTCGCAGCTCAACGAGAGCCTCAAAAGCTGCCACAAGGTGGTCAGCGATTACCGCGCCGCGCTGCTCAAGCAACCGCCGGCCGGGACAAAGCCCCGCAGGCGCGGCTGATTAGCCCCGCTCCAGGACCAGGCCGGGAAATTGAGAACGATATTCTTGCTGGATGGGCTGGAAATTATGATGTTGCGCAAATGCCCACACCACCTACCGTGATCGTTCATCAGGTTTGCATTCAATCGGACCAATGATCTCGATTGTTGCGGGGCCGCGGCCGCTCGCTTGCGGAACGCCCTCAAGCGTTCGCTTCGAATGACTGTACGCAACGCTATCGATCCCTGCGCACGAGAGCGTGACCGGATTGTCGCCGCCACGAGCCAGGCGCAGCTCGCCTCAAGCCCACGCTGATGATGGGGAGCGTCAGCTGCGATAGATGGAGCAGTCGACGTGACAAAGGATGGCACAAAGCAGGATGATTTGGCCTCGAACGTCAGGCTGAAACGCGCTTACGAGCTTCCCGAGAAACAGGGACGGCGCGCGAATCCTCGTTGATCGCTTATGGCCGCGCGGCGTCAGCAAGGCCGAAGCAAAGCTCGACGAATGGTTCAAGGACATCGCGCCAAGCGCCGGCCTTCGGACTTGGTTCGGCCATGACCCGCGACGCTGGGACGAGTTCCGCCGCCGCTATCGCGCAGAGCTCGCCAGGCATCCGGGAACGCTGAACGACCTCCGTCGCCGCGCCCGCGAGGGTCCAATCACGCTCGTCTATTCGGCCAGGGACGAAGCCCACAACGATGCCGTGGTTCTAAGGAACGTCGTTCTCGGCAGGTCAAATCCAGCAAAGGAGAATTCCAGTGAACGGTGAACTCTATCCCGCCGCGACCGCAGATCTCAGCCGAACCCGACGCGAGCTTGCGCCAGAGTCGGCCGCGGCGTTTCGCGATTTCAGCAAGACGGTTTTCGCCGACGGCGCCCTGCCGGCCAAGATGAAGCAAGTGATAGCCGTTGCTGTCGCGCACGTTACTCAATGCCCCTATTGCATCCGCGGCCACACTCGCGCGGCGCTGCGCGAAGGCGCCTCGCCCCAGCAATTGATGGAAGCGATCTGGGTTGCGGCCGAGATGCGCGCCGGCGGCGCGTTCGCGCATTCGATCATCGCCATTTCCGAAATGGGCGAAATCGAATCCGGCGCTGCCGATGACGGTTCAGCCGATGCCATGTCGACGGCAGGGCATCATGACCACGCAATGTGACCCCGAGCGCCGTCGCGAGCCGGGCTTCGATTTTTCCTCCTCGGGTTGATCTAGGCCGCTTCGTTGCCGGTGCCCGTCTGCCGGGCTTCCCTTCGGCGTCGGCGGATTTTTGAGAGGTGGAGGCCCGAGCCGGAATCGAACCGGCGTGCAAGGATTTGCAGTCCTCTGCGTAACCACTCCGCCATCGGGCCGAGGCCGACGCATTTCGGGGGGATTGCGCCCCCGGTCAAGGTGCAATCCCGGAAACATGGCGAGCGCGTGTGTGGTAACTCACTTGCAATTGCGACTTAGTCGCATTAGCGAAGGCGCAGACAAGGGGGTTTGCCGTGAGATCTTTGCTGATTGCGTGCCTGATGACGGGCTTCTTGGCCACTGCCGCCCACGCTGAATCCAATCCGTTCGGCTATTCCTATACGGCCGGCGTCGAGGAGCCGGGGGAAACGGAGCTCTCGCTTTGGGCGACGGACCGCCGCGGCAAGGACGACGGCCATTACGACGCGCAGGATTACCGATTGGAGGTCGAGCGGGGCATCACCGATCGTTTCCAGATCGCAGCCTATGCGAACATCGGCAGCCACCATGTGCGCGGCCTTGGGCCTGACGCCGACCGGATCGATCGCGATTTTGCATTCCAGGGATTGAGCCTGGAGTTCAAATACAAGCTTCTCGATGAGAGGAAGGACGGCTTCGGCCTCGCCGTCTACGCGGAGCCGGCGTGGTCCCGAATCCGCAAGGTCGAAGGCGAGAAGGGCACAGAATACGAGCTCGAGCTCAAGGTCATCGCCAGCAAGAGCTGGCTCGATGAGCGGCTAGTCTGGGCTGGAAACCTGACCTTGGAACCCGAATGGGAACGCGAACGCGAAGACCTTGGCCCCGGCCTCGTCGACAGCGAGTGGGAAAAGGAGCTCAAGGTGGAGGCTACGACAGGCCTCGCCTATCGCGTCGCTCCCCATTGGCGGGCTGGTCTCGAGGGCCGCTACGCGAGCGTTTATCCCGACTGGACGGACGGGCTTCATCGCGACTCCTACGCCTTCTTTGCCGGGCCGACGATCAGCTTCGACAAGGATGAATGGTCCGCCAGCCTGACTTTCCTGCCGCAGGTCGCCGGCGGTCCCGGCCCCGGAGACCGCAACCTCGAAGAATATGAGAAAAGCGAGGTCCGACTCAAAATCTCGCACGAATTCTGATTCGGCATCTGCGCGGTTCGAAATTCGACCAACGGGCGGCGGTTCAGCTTGGCGATACCGCCCCGCACCGATAAAGCCGCTCTTGCATCCCAACTGTATTAGCGGCATAGAACACCAAATGACGATCCACGCTCCCGTTCCGGATTACGCAGCGGCTCGCGCGTCGATGGTCGACACGCAGCTTCGGCCGGAAGGCGTCAATTACCCTCCCCTCGTCGAGGCGATGGCGAGCGTGAAGCGCGAAGACTTCGTCGCCGAGGAAGCCCGCGCCGTCGCCTACGTCGACCGCACCGTCCCGATGGGCGAGGGACGGTATCTGTCGGGACCCGTGGTAACGGGCAAATTGCTGACGGCGCTTTCTCCGCTCGCCGGCGAGCGGGCGCTGGTCGTCGGTTGTGGCACCGGCTACTCCGCGGCGGTGCTGAAGATCCTGGGGCTCGACGTCCTCGGCCTCGAAAGTTCGCCCAAGCTCGCCGCTTGCGCCCGTGAGCTTGGAATCGACGTCGTCGAAGGTCCATTGGAAGAGGGTTGGAAAAGCGCGGCGCCTTACCATCTTGTGCTCATCGACGGCGCCGTCGAGTTCATCCCGGAGGCAATCATTTCGCAGCTCACCGACCACGGCCGGCTTGGGACGGCGCTGATCGATCGCGGCATCTGCCGTCTTGCCGTCGGACGCCGCGCGGGCAACGGATTCGGGGTGCAGATCATGGCGGATTCCGGGGCGGCGGCGCTTCCAGGGTTCAAGAAGCCGCGGATGTTCACCTTTTGATGGTTGGAGTAACTTTGGCTCGTTACCGCACTTTGCTGACGGGAACCCTCATTGCGGCGCTCGCGGCAACCACCGCGTCGGCGGACACGCTTCGCGAGGCCCTGGTGTCGACTTATGACACCAACCCGACCCTCACCGCTCAGCGCGAGGCCTTGAAGGGGACCGACGCGACCGTCGCCATCGCGCGCTCGCAGGGCCGGCCGCAGGTCAGCGCCACCGCCGGTCTCAACAAGGACCTCGCCCGCAGCGGAATCCTCGACAACGGCGCCAGGGGCCCCACTTTGTCCGTCGGGGTCGATCTCAGCATGCCGCTCTTCACCGGCGGCCGGGTCAGCAATTCGATCCAGGCAGCCAAGACTCGCGTCGAGGCCGGGCGGGCGACTCTGCGCGGCGTCGAGGGCGACGTCTTCACCAGTGCCGTTGCCGCCTACATGGACGTGATCCGCGACCGCGCCATCGTCGAATTGAACCAGAACAATGTGAAGGTGCTCCAGACCAACCTCCAGGCGACCAACGACCGCTTCGAGATCGGCGACGTCACCAAGACTGACGTTGCCCAGTCGCAAGCCCGCCTCGAGCTCGGCCGCGCCAACCTCGCGACGGCGATCGGCCAGGAAGCGGCAAGCGAGCAGGAATATCGGCGAGTGATCGGGCACGAGCCGGGAGACCTCGCTCCGCCGCCGCCGCTCCCGCCCTTGCCGGCAACGCCCGACGAGGCGGTTCGGATTGCGCTCGCCAGCAACCCGGACATCGAGGCGATCAACCGGCAGGCGCGGGCCGCGGGCTATGACGTGAACGTCGCCCGGGCGCAGCGGCTTCCGTCGCTCTCGGCGGGCGTCAGCGAAACCTATGTCAACGCGCTCGGCGGCTCGATCGGCGGAGTACCGCGCAGCGGCACCCAGACCACCGCGGGTCTCAACGCGGTGATCCCGATTTACCAGGGCGGCGAGCCGGCGGCACGAATTCGCCAGGCGCAGGCGATCGAGGGCCAGACTCTGGAGCAGGCGGTCGGCACCGAACGCTCGGTCGTCGCCCAGACCCGATCCGCCTTCGCCGCCTACAAGGCCTCGCAGGAAGCCATTTCCTCGCAGCAAACCGCGGTCAGCGCCAACGAGCTCGCTCTCGAAGGCGCGCGCGCCGAGCGGTCGGTGGGCACCCGCACCGTGCTCGACGTCCTCAATGCCGAGCAGGAGCTCCTGAACTCGCAGGTCGCGCTGGTGACGGCGCGCCGCGACGCCTACGTCGCCGGATTCCAGCTTCTGAATGCGATGGGCCAGGCCGAGGCGCAGGACCTCGGGCTCGACGGCGGGCCGCTCTACGACCCGCTCGGCAACTACCGCCGGGTCGCCGGCGACTGGAACGACTGGTCGAGCGATCCCAGGCACGTTCCGGTTGCGGCCCCGATCGCCACCCCGGCGGAAACGGGCGCTGCGGCGCCCGCTACCCCAGGGGTGACACCGCCCAACCAATAAGCGATATATCGCCGCAGCTTATGCAGACGCCCGCCCGCGAACCCTCGATGGAAGACATCCTCGCATCGATCAAGAAAGTGATCGCCGAGGAAAAGGAGCTGCGCTCTGAAGTTGCTGAGGCCGAGCGCAGCCGCGGCGGGGAGCCGGACGAGGAACCCGAGGAAGAGGTGCTGGAGCTCGACCAGCCGATCGAGCCTGCCGCCGATCTCGGTCCGCCGCTCCTCGATGAAGATGTCGCCGAGACTACGCGCCATTCGTTGCAAGAGCTGTCGAGCGTCGCTGCGACGGTGCCTGCCCCTCCCGCCGGCAACCCGCTCGAGGAGATGGTCCGCGAAATGCTCCGACCGATCCTGAAGGACTGGGTGGACGAGCATTTGCCCAACATCGTCAACGATCACGTGAAGCGCGAAATCTCGCGGATAACGGGGCGTAAGCTTTAGCCCGCGCCCGTCACCCTGAATTCGTTTCAGGGTCCATTCCCGAGGCGCTCCGCAGTCCCCACAATGGATGCTGAAACAAGTTCAGCATGACGAATTGTTGATAGTCCTGAGTCGCCTCGCTACGCCTGCGACATGACTCGCACCTCGCTCCTGCTCGCGGCCGCAGCTGCCGCCCTCGCCACTTCGCCCGCGCTTGCCCGGCCGATGACCGCAACCGACATGCACATGATGCACCGTATGGGATCGCCTGCGATCTCGCCGGACGGGCGTTATGCGGTATTCACCCTGAGCGACACCGATCTCGCGGCGAACAAGCGCAACAACAGGCTTTATTCGCTCGACCTGAAAAAGGCCGGCGGCGTGCCGCAGCCGATCGCCGGGGCCGAGAAGGGCCACGACGCGATGTTCGCGAATGACGGGTCTTTGTGGTTCCTGATGGCGGTGGGCGACCACGACCAGCTGTTCCGGACCACGATCGGCGGCGCACCCGCACAGGCGAGCGACTTCACCGACGACATCGGCGGGTTCAAGGTCGCCCCGAGCGGCGACCGTGTCGTTGTCTGGGCCGACCGCGACCTTCGTTGCGCCAACCTCAATTGTGCCGATCTTCCGAAGAAGCCGGAGACCGGCCGCGGCCGCACCTACGACCAGCTCTTCATCCGGCATTGGGACACCTGGGCGGAGCCTGGCGTAAAGTCGCGCCTGTTCGGCTTCACCGTCGAAGGCGGCAAGCTTGTCGGGGCCGGCATTCCACTGACCGGCAATCTCGTCGGAGACGTACCGTCGAAGCCGTTCGGCGGCGGGGAAGAGATCGCCTTCTCGCCTGACGGCCGCACGCTGTTCTTCGCGCTTCGCGAAGCCGGCCGGATCGAGCCGTTGTCGACCAACCTCGACATCTTCCAAATTTCGGAGAACGGCAGCACCGCGCCGGTCAATCTCACCGACGCCAATGACGCGACCGACACGCTCCCGGCCGTCTCGCCCGACGGCAAGACCCTCGCTTATGTCGCCATGGCGCGGCCGGGGTACGAATCCGATCGCCAGGTGCTGCAACTCCGCGACATCGCGACCGGCGCCACGCGGCCGCTGACGCAGAAGTGGGACCGGTCGGTGGGCTCGATCGAATGGGCGCCCGACGGAAAGAGCCTGCTCGTGACGGCCGGCGACACGCTGGAGGAACCGGTTTTCCGCATCGACGCGGCATCCGGCAAGGTCACCCGGCTGACGAAGGACGGAAGCTTCGGCAACGTCTACGCTCTCGCCGGCGGCGCTGCGATCGCGACGATGAACAGCATCTTCGCGCCAGACGACCTTTACCGCATCGATTCGAAAGGGCGGCTGACCCAGCTCACCGCAGTCAACAAGGCGCTGCTCGACCAGCTCGACCCGGTCACGTTCAACAAGTTCAGCTTCACCGGCGCCAACAACGACACGGTGTGGGGCTGGACTCTGAAGCCAGCCAACACCACCGCTCCGCTGCCGATCTCCTTCCTGGTTCACGGCGGGCCGCAGGGCAGCTTCTCCGACAGCTGGTCCTATCGCTGGAACCCGCGGCTGTTCACCGCTCCAGGCTATGCCGCGGTCAGCGTCGATTTCCACGGGAGCACCGGCTACGGCCAGGCCTTCACCGACGCGATCCACCAGAATTGGGGCGGCTGGCCGCTCGAGGACCTGCAGAAGGGCCTCGCTTACGCCACCGCTCACGACCCGCAGCTGGAGGCGAACAACGCCTGCGCGCTCGGCGGCTCCTACGGCGGCTACATGATGAACTGGATCGAGGGGAAATGGCCCGACCGCTTCAAGTGCATCGTCCAGCACGACGGTGTCTTCGACGCGCGCGCCATGGCTTACGAGACCGAGGAACTTTGGTTCGACGAGTGGGAGCACGGCGGCCATCCCTATTACGAAACGCCGGCGGAATATGAGAAATGGAACCCCGTCAATTTCGTCCAGAACTGGAAAACCCCGCAGCTGGTGATCACCAGCGAGAAGGACTTCCGGATCCCCTACACGCAGGGAATCGCGGCTTTCACCGCGCTGCAGCGGCGCAACATTCCGTCACGCTTGCTCATTTATCCGGACGAGAATCACTGGGTGCTCAAGCCCAAAAACTCGATCCAGTGGTACGACGAGGTGTTCGCCTGGGAGAAGCGCTGGCTCGGCCGGTAAGCTAGAGCACGCTCGACAGGATTTCGCCGAGGCGGACGCAGCCAGCTTCGTCCTCGTCGGTGAATCGTCCTTTGCTCGGGGCATCGATGTCGAGCACTCCGATCAGCTCGCCGTCGCGGACTAGAGGCACCACGATCTCGCTTGCCGACGCGCTGTCGCAGGCGATGTGGCCGGGGAAGGCGTTGACGTCTTCGACCCGCTGCACCTGGCGCGTTTCGGCCGCGACCCCGCACACGCCGCTTCCAAAGGCGATTCGGATGCACGCCGGGCGGCCCTGGAACGGCCCCAGCACCAGCTCGCCGCCGACGTTGCGGTAGAATCCCACCCAGTTCACGTCCGGCAGAGTCTCGAAAATGAGCGCGGACGCATTGGCCATGTTGGCTATCGGGTCCGGTTCACCCGCAACGAGCCCCTGGAGCGCCGACGCGAGGTCGCGATACAGAGTCTGCGTGTCGGCGGCGGCGATCTTGAAGTCGTACATCAGTCGAAACTCACTTTCCCGCGCCCGGCTTTGACGGCGCTGCGCTGCTTCTTTGCGTCGACGCGCTTCGCCTTGGCGGCCCGGGTCGGGCGCGTTGGCCGGCGCTTCGCCCGGACGATATGAGCTTCGCCGATCATTTCTGCCAGCCGGCGCCGTGCATCTTCGCGGTTCGCCTCCTGGCTTCGGAAGCGGCGGGCGGTGATCAGGATCTCGCCTCCACCGGTCAGCCTCGAGCCGGCGATCTGCTTGAGGCGCTCATAAGCTTCGGGCGACAGGCCGAGCTTGAACAGGTCGACTCGAAGCTGGACCGCGGTGGCGACCTTGTTGACGTTCTGCCCGCCCGGACCGGTCGCGGCGAGAAACGTCTCGCTGAGCGCGTCTTCGGGAATGTCCTCAGGCTCCATCGCGCCACTCGCCGAAGCGCTCCGGAAGCGGCGCCGTCACGTCGATAGCCGGCTTGTTGCTGCGCGGAACGACCAGCCGCAAAGCGTGGAGAAGCAGCGGCCCTCCCGAATTGCCATAGACAGGATCCCCTGCGATCGGAGCGTCCAGCCCGTATCGCGCGTGCGCGCGAATCTGGTGCGTGCGCCCGGTCTCGGGGCGGAATTCGACCAGCGTTCGCCCGCCGCGCGACTCGATTGCTCGCCAGCGAGTCCGCGCCGGCTTCCCATTCTCGTCGGCTATCATTCGCCACCCCGCTTCCCGCGAGGACGTCTTGACCAGCGGCAGGTCGATTTCCCCCTCGCCCGCCAGCACGACCTCGACCACGCCAATATAGAGCTTTTCGACTTGTCCCATCTCGAATGCCGCGCCCAATCGCGCCCGCGCTTTGGGATTGCGGGCGAACAGCAGGCAGCCGGAGGTGTCGCGGTCGAGCCTGTGGACCGCCACCGGCGGCCGCTGGAAGCCGAACTTCAGCTCGTCGAGCCGAGCGGCGATGCTTTCGCCGCCCAGCTTCGGCGCGTCCACCGGAAGCCCGGCGGGCTTGTCGATGACGATCGCTTCGGCATCGACGAACAGCACCCGTTCGCCAAGCAGCTGATCCAATTCGGAGTGGTCGATTGCAGCCTCCGCCGAGTCCGAGCGTTCCCCATCTGATGCACTGCCGCAACGAATCAAAGGATTCCAGCCTGTTACGGTTTATTAACCTTTTGCCTTCATTCCCCACATGGTTAATGAACGCTTCAAGGCCGTTAAGAGCGAGTTACGTTCTCGGCCGCGAACGGGGGAACCAGCAATGCGCGTGCTGCTGATCGAAGACGAGCCGACGACCGCCAAGAGCATCGAGCTGATGCTCGGGACCGAAGGCTTCAATGTCTACACGACCGACCTTGGCGAGGAAGGCCTCGATCTCGGGAAGCTGTACGACTACGACATCATCCTTCTCGACCTGAACCTGCCCGACATGCACGGCTACGACGTGCTCAAGAAGCTTCGCACCGCGAAGGTCGGCACTCCGGTCCTGATTCTTTCCGGCATCGGCGAGATGGACTCCAAGGTCCGTGCCCTGGGCTTCGGCGCCGACGATTATGTCACCAAGCCGTTCCACCGCGACGAGCTGGTGGCGCGAATCCATGCGATCGTCCGCCGCTCCAAGGGCCATTCGCAATCGGTCATTCGCACCGGCAAGTTGGCAGTCAATCTCGACGCCAAGACCGTCGAGGTCGACGGCGCGCGGGTGCACCTCACCGGCAAGGAATATGCGATGCTGGAGCTGCTTTCGCTCCGCAAGGGCACCACGCTGACCAAGGAAATGTTCCTCAATCATCTCTACGGGGGGATGGACGAGCCCGAATTGAAGATCATCGACGTCTTCATCTGCAAGCTTCGCAAGAAGCTCAGCCTGGCCTGCGGCGGTGCCAATTACATCGAGACCGTCTGGGGCCGCGGCTATGTGCTTCGCGACCCCGACGAGGTGAGCGAGCCGCAACCCGAGATAGCGGTCGCCTGATTTTCAAATCCGGGCGTGGTACAAAGGCGGTGCCGAAAGGCGCCGCCTTTTCTCGTCAGAGTGCCAGCTTCAGCCCGTGCAGCCGGACGGGCTCGCCGCCGACGCAGACTGGCGCCGCGATCAGCCGCATCCAGCGATTTGCCCCGACGGCCGGCCTGATCTCGACGTCGAGGGTGAACCCCCGCTTGTGCTTGATCGAATGCGTGCGAAGCCGCTCCATCGCCGCCCGCGACTCCTCGCAGTAGAAGCTGACCGCCTCATCGCGGCTGATGTCCACGCCGCGCCGCAACCCGAAAATGTCATAGACTCCGCCCGACCAGACCAGGCTGTTGTCGCCAAGGTCGCATTCCCAGCAGCCGGCGTGCTGAATTCCGAGCTCGCCGATGGTTGCGGGATCGATCGAATCGATTGCGGCACTGTTCAGGATCAACCCGAGCTCGAAGCGCCGCCCCTGGTCGAACAGCGGCCAGCTGTGACTGAGCTCTATCGGGACCGCCGGATTGAAATTGCTGCTGTGCTTCACGACCGTCCCCGCTAGCCGCCGCGCATTAACAACCCTTTGCGCGCAGTAAGGAATAGTGGCTTAGCGGAACCGCCGAACAGTGCGGCGGCAATCGCATCCGTTCTCGATCAGGCGTCGGTAGAGAGCCGGCGGCGCTGGCGCCGCGCCGGCAGATCGATGGGCACCGCCGCGGGTTCGCTCTCAACCTCGTCGATCCGTGCCCAGCCGTCGCGGCCGAGGCGTTCGAGCGGGCGGAAGCGAGTCTTGTAATCCATCCGCTTGGAGCCCTGCACCCAATAGCCGAGATAGACGTACGGTAGTCCGGCACGGGCGGCGCGGATGACATGATCGAGGATGATGAAGGTGCCGAGGCCTTTGCGCGCCTCCTCACCGACGTCGAAGAAACTGTAGATCATCGACAGCCCATCGTTCTGGTGGTCGGACAGGCAACAGCCCACCAGCCTGCCGCGACGGCCGTTCCTGGATGGCTCGCGATATTCGATCATGTAGGTGCGGACCGGCGATTGCTCGACCATGTCGGCGAAGTCGGTTTCGTCCATGTCGGCCATTCCGCCGCCGGGGTGACGCCGGGCCAGGTAGCGGCGAAGGAGCGCATATTGCTCCTCGGTACTCCACGGCTTGCACGCGACGACCTCGAGATCGCAATGGCGGCGAAGAAGCTTGCGCTGGGTCGCGCTCGGCTGGAACTCGCCGGCGAGGACGCGCACCGAAACGCAGGCGCTGCAGTCGATGCAGCTGGGGCGGTAGGCGACCGACTGGCTGCGCCGGAATCCGATCCGCCCGAGCGCCTCGTTGAGCTCGCTCGCGTTACGCCCCGTAAGCTCGGTGAACACCTTCCGCTCGACCTTGCCGGGCAAGTAGGGGCACGGCGACGGGTTCGTCACGAAGAATTTGGGAAAGCGGAACGGTGCGCTCATGGTTTCGCCGCTGTTTATGCGACTGGTAAACGCGCTTGAAAAGAGTTGGTGGCGCAGCGAATTGCACAATTGCGCTGAACTGTCCCGGATCAGGACGAAAGCTTAGTCGAGCGAGGCCCGCTCGACGTCGAATCCCGCCTTCTTGAGCATAGCCTCGACCTGGTCGATCGCGGCCGAGTCGCGGGCTTCGCACTCGACCTCGATCACCGTGTCCTTGGCCGGAAGCGCGGTGAAGATCCGGCTGTGGCGGATTTCGATGATGTTGACCCCGACCTCGTGAAACTGGGCGGTGATCCTGGCTAGCGCCCCGGGCTGGTCCTGCGCCGCGACCCGAAGCCGCGCGATGCGGCCTTGGCGAACGAGGTCGCGGACGAGGACATTGGCGAGCAAATGCGTGTCGATATTGCCGCCGCAAAGAAGCGTGGCGATCCTCTTGCCCTTGTAGCGATCGGGGTCGGACAGCATTGCCGCGAAACCTGCCGCGCCGGCCCCTTCGACAACCGTCTTCTCGACCCGCACGAGCATCGCCACCGCGCTTTCGATGGCGCGCTCGGAGACGAGGACGACGTCGTTCACATGATCCTTGAGGATCCGCGACGTCAGCTCGCCCGGCTGCTTGACCGCAATTCCCTCGGCAAGAGTGTCGCCGCCCAACGGCAGGTGACAGCCCTCGATCGCGCATTTCATCGACGGGTAAAGCTCGGCTTCGACCCCGATCAGCTCGATGTCGGGCTTGAGCGCATGGGTTGCGATGGAGATTCCGGACAGAAGACCGCCGCCGCCGATCGGCACCACGATCGTATCGAGATCGGGCGCGTCCTCGAGCATTTCGAGACCCACGGTCCCGGCCCCGGCGATGATCTGCGGGTCGTCGAACGGATGGACGAAGATGTAGCCGTTCTCCAGCGCGAGCTCGCGCGCCTTGGCAAAAGCGTCGTCGAACAGCGCGCCGTGGAGGATGACCTCGGCGCCATAGCCCTTGGTCTTCGTAACCTTCACGATTGGAGTCGACTCCGGCATGACGATGATCGCCGGAATGCCGAGCCGGGTCGCATGATAGGCCACGGCCTGCGAATGGTTGCCGGCCGAGGCGGCGATCACGCCCCTCGCCCGCTCCTCCGGCGTGAGCTGGAGCAGCTTGTTGAGCGCTCCGCGTTCTTTGTAGGCCGACGTGAACTGCAGGTTCTCGAACTTGAGCCACACTTCGGCGCCGATGACCTCGGAGAGGGCGCGGCTCTTGAGCATCGGCGTGCGCACGACCGCGCCTTCAATCCGCTTCGCGGCCGCGCGAATATCGTCGATCGTGGGTGGCTGCATCATCCTGCCTGCCGCCTAGCCGTTCACTTGAACGCCGACAATGCTATGCGAGGGGGATGAAACGTCCAGCACTGCTCGCGCTCGCCGCCGCGCTCCTCGCCTCGCCCGCCTTCGCCGACACGCTGATCGACAATGCCAACGGCATCCAGGTCGACGCTTCCGGCAAGCTCCAGCATTTCACCGGCGTCGTCGTCGGCGACGACGGCAAGGTTGTCCGGTTGTTGTCGGCAACCGACGCCCGGCCGAAGGTCGACAGTGTGGTCGACGTTCATGGCGAGACCCTGCTTCCCGGGTTCATCGAGGGCCACGGCCACGTGATGGAGCTCGGCTTCGACGCGCTCCAGCTCGACCTCGTCGGCACCTCCTCGCTCCAGGATCTTCAGCAGCGGCTGAAGGCTTATGCGGCTGCTCACCCCGGCAACGGCTGGATTCTCGGCGCCGGCTGGAACCAGGAATTGTGGCCGACCAAGACCTTCCCGACGGCCGCCGACCTCGACTCGGTGGTCAGCGGCCGGCCCGTGGTGCTGGAGCGGGTCGACGGGCACGCGCTGGTCGCCAACAGCGCGGCGATGAAGGCCGCCGGGGTCACGGCGCAGACTCCCGCCCCGGCAGGCGGCGAAATCCACGACGGCACCTTCGTCGACGCCGCCAAGGGCCTCATAGACAAAGCCATCCCGAAGCCGACGCAGGCGCAGCAGGACGAGGCTTTCGCCAGGTCCCAGGAAATCCTGCTAGGCTTCGGAGTAACCGGCGTCGGCTCCATGAGCACGTCGCTCGACGACTGGAACGCATTCAGGCGCTCCGGTGAAGCAGGCAAGCTGCATGTGCGGCTGATGGTCTATCTGCTCGGGCTCGACCCGCTGAAGGCGATCCCCCACCCAACCGGCTGGATGTACGGCGATCGGCTCCGCGCCGTCGGCGTCAAGTTCTTCGCCGATGGAGCGCTCGGCTCGCGCGGCGCGTGGCTCAAGAAGCCCTATGCCGACAAGCCCGATACGCGTGGGCTCCAATTCCATAGCGATGCCGATCTCCTGGCGCAGGAGGATGCCGCCGCGGCGGCCGGATTCCAGACCGCGACCCATGCGATCGGGGATGCCGCCAATGCGCAGGTCATCGGCGTCTACGGAAAGCTCCACGCCAAATATCCCGGCGACCGGCGCTGGCGGATCGAGCATTTCCAGATCGTCGATCCGAACGATATTCCGCGCCTCAAGCCGGCAGGGATCGTCGCTTCCATGCAGCCAACGCACCAGACCAGCGACCGGCTGATGGCGGAGGCCCGGCTCGGGCCGAACCGGCTGAAAGGCGCTTATGCCTGGCAGACGGTCGAGAAGCTCGGGATCCCGCTCGCCTTCGGGACCGATTTCCCGGTCGAGTCACCAAATCCGTTTCCGGGGCTTTCGGCGGCGGTTAGCCGTCAGGATTTGAACGGGAAACCGGCGGGCGGCTGGATTCCGTCGGAGCGACTGAGCTTCGAGCAGGCGCTCGCGGCCTATACGCGGGGTTCGGCGTACGCGGGCTTTGCCGAGGACAGGATCGGCGCGCTCGAGCCCGGCAAATGGGCCGATTTCGTCCTGGTCGATCGCGATCCCACGAAAGTCGACCCGCAGCAGCTCGGCCGGACTAAAGTCCTGCAGACCTGGATCGCCGGCAAGAAGGTGTGGGAGCGCTCGGCTAGCCCCGCGGTGCCCGAGCGCGGGAAATGAGCATCGCTGGGGTGAGCACCTGCGGAAGCTCTTCCGGCTGCGCTGCGCCCGGCCGATACCAAAGATAGAGCGGTACTCCGGCGCGGCCACGGCTTTCGAGGAAGCGCGTGATCTCCGGATCGCCGCCGGTCCAGTCGCCGGCAAGCACCTTCACGCCCGCCGCGTCGAACGCCTTGCGCACTTCCTTGCGGTCGATGGCGGCGGCTTCGTTGACCTTGCACGTCAGGCACCAGTCGGCGGTGAAATAAACGAAGACCGGGTGCCCCTGCGCAAGTTCGCGCTGGACGGCCGCCTCGCTCCACGCCTCCGCACCCGCCACCTTCGAAGGTGCGGATTCGACAGTCGCGGGCGCGAGAGCAATGGCTCCGACGAGCGCCACGCCTGCAAGGGCGATCCCGAACAGCGGCAGGGCCTGGCCGCGCCTCTGGGCCCGCCCGATGAGGGCAAGCGCGACGGTCAGAACCGCCGCCGCGGCAAGACCGATCCAGAGCGACGCCGCGCCGGCCTCGCGCCAGAGCAGCCACAAGGCGGCCACCGCGGTCGCGCCCATCGGGATCGCGAGAAAGCGCTGGAGCCGGACCATCCACGCGCCGGGCGCGGGCAGCTTGCGCCGTAGAGGCGGGATGAAGGCGACGGCCACGAAGGGCAGCGCCAGACCGAGGCCGAGGGCGGCAAACACCGCGATCGAGCCGTAGAGCGGAAGTAGGAGCGCGGTGCCGAGCGCGGCTCCGAGGAACGGGCCGGCGCACGGCGTCGCGACGAACGCCGCCAGCGCACCCGTGCCAAAGCTCCCAGCTGGCCGCGCCCCGCCGCCCACCGTCGGAAGCTCGAAGACCCGGACGAGGTTCAGCGTGATCGCCGTCGCGAGCAGCAGGAGCAGCATGATCGTCCGCGGGTCCTGCAGCTGGAATGCCCAGCCGGCGGCGCTCCCCCCGGCGCGGATCGCGACCAGCGCCACTCCCAATGCCGCGGTGCCGGCGATAGCGCCCGCCGAATAAGCCAGCGCGTCCCTGCGCGCGTGCCCTGCCTCTCCGCCGCTCCGGGCCAGGTGAAGTGCCTTCAACGCCAGGATCGGGAACACGCACGGCATCAGGTTCAGCAGGATTCCGCCCGCGATCGCGCCGAGCACGGCCCACAGCAGCGAGTCCGCGCCGAGGTTGCCGATCGGAGTACCGCCTTCGGGGACCGGGCCAGGCACGGCGTCGACCTGCAAACCGCGGCCGTCACCAAGGGCGAGCACCGCCGGAAGTTGCTGCGGCTCTCCGCGCCGCCTCGGAAGCTCCGCGATCAGCAAATCGTCCTTGCGGCTGAAGTGCTGGTCTCCGGCATAATCGACCGGTCCGTCGACCTCCGGGAAGACATACGGATTCTCCACCTTCACGTCGCGCGGAAGCGGGATACCCAGGCGGATCGTGTTTCCCGCCACCTCGAAATGCGCGGCGCTGGCGAGCGGCCGAGGAAGCGCCTTTCGCCACTCGTCGAACAGGGCGCGATTGGGGGTGCCGGTCCCCACCGGCAGGTCGAGCGACAGCTCGCCGCTTTCGGGAACGCAGATCTTGTCGGTGCAGGCGAGCCAGCTCGCGTGAGCGCGGATGGGGACGGCCCCGGTCGCGTTTGGGGGCGCCTTCAGCCGCACCAGGACCGCATAGTCCTTCTCGTAAACATAGTTCATCAGCCCGGCGATCGTCAGCCGGGTCGGGACCGGATATTGCAGCGGCCCCGCCGACCAGCCGGCCGGAAGCTGCCACTTCACTTCCATCGGCAGGCCGGCATCGCCCGGGTTCAGCCAATAGCCGTGCCAGCCGGGCTTGGTGTGCATGACGATGGCGAGTTCGACCTCGCCGCCGGCGACTGCCGGTCCCTCTGCGGCCAGCTCGGGGTCGATCCCGCGCGCCTGCGCCAACGTCGGGGCGAGCAGGAGGGCGAGGAGAATCAGGAAGCGGCGGAGCATTGAGGCCCTGTAACGTCATGCTGAACTAGTTTCAGCATCCATTCCGATGAAGAGCAGTATGGGTGTCGCAAATGGACCCTGAAACAAGTTCAGGGTGACGGTTGCGACTCAATCCAGGTTCGGCCTCAACCACCGCTCCGCCTGCTCGAGAGGAACCCCTCGGCGCTCCGCGTACTCCTCGACCTGATCGCGGCCGATGCGAGCAACCCCGAAATACTGGCTGTCGCGGTGGCCAAAATAGAAGCCCGAGACGGCCGACGTCGGAAGCATCGCGAAATTCTCCGTCAGCACAACCTCGCCGGGCGTTCCGCCGAGCATGTGGAACAGCATCGGTTTCAGGCTGTGGTCCGGGCAGGCGGGGTAACCCGGCGCCGGCCGGATGCCGTGATATTTTTCCCGGATCAGTTGCGCGTTCGACAGATGCTCGTCGGCATAGCCCCAGATTCGGTTGCGCACCTCGGCGTGGAGCACTTCCGCGAAGCTTTCCGCCAGGCGATCGCCCAGCGCCTTGAGCAGGATATCAGAGTAATCGTCATGCGCTTCCTTGAACCGGGCCAAATGCGGCTCGAGTCCGTGGATCCCGACCGCGAAAGCGCCGATCCAGTCCTCGCCCTCCGGGTTGATGAAGTCGGCAAGGCACATGTTGGGCCTGCCCTCGCGCTTCTTCACCTGCTGCCGCAGCATCGGGAGCCGGGTCCAGTCGTTGCCGGCGAGCACGAGAATGTCGTCGCCCTCGCGCTTGCACCGCCACAGCCCGACCGTTGCCTTGGGAGTCACCCAGCGCTCGGCGATAATGCTGTCGAGCATCGCCTGCGCATCGTTGAACAGGCTGCGGGCGCTCTCTCCGACTACCGGATCGTCGAGGATCGCCGGATAGTTTCCCGCCAACTCCCAGGCGCGGAAGAATGGAGTCCAGTCGATCGTGGTCTTCAGGTCGCGGAGCGGCCATTCGCCGAAATGGTGGATGCCGGGGATCGCCGGCGGCGGCGCCTGGCCGGTTGGATCGAACGGGAAAGCGTTCTGCCGAGCCTCCTCGAGCGTCGCCAGCACATTCTGGCCGCTGCGCGAGCGCGCCTGGCGAAGCGTCTCATAATCCTCGGCAGTGGTCGCGATCAGCGGCTCGCGCTGGGTGTCGGAAACGAGCGACGAGGCGACACCGACAGCTCGGCTGGCGTCGAGGACATGGATCACCGGGCCTTCGTAGGCCGGGTCGATCCGAAGCGCCGTGTGCGCCTTGCTGGTGGTCGCTCCGCCGATCAGGAGCGGCGTCTTCAGCCCCAGCCGCTGCATCTCGCCCGCGACGGTCACCATCTCGTCGAGCGACGGCGTGATCAGCCCCGACAGACCGATCATGTCGGCCTGGTTGTCGTTGGCGCATTTCAATATGTCCTGCCAGGGCACCATCACGCCGAGGTCGATCACCTCGAAGCCGTTGCACTGAAGGACCACCCCGACGATGTTCTTGCCGATGTCGTGAACGTCGCCCTTGACCGTCGCCATGACGATCCGGCCCTTGCCCTGGGTGGCGCCCGTCTTTTCCTTCTCCGCCTCGATGAAAGGGATCAGGTGGGCGACTGATTTCTTCATCACGCGTGCCGATTTCACGACCTGCGGAAGGAACATCTTGCCCGATCCGAACAGGTCGCCGACGACGTTCATTCCGTCCATCAGCGGTCCTTCGATCACCTGGATCGGCCGGTCGAATTCCTGCCGCGCCTCCTCCGTGTCCTCGACGATATGCGCGTCAATTCCCTTGACCAGCGCGTAGGACAGACGTTCGGCGACCGGCAGCGAGCGCCACTCGGCGGCGGCTTTCTCGGTCGCGGCGTCGGTCCCCTTGTACCGTTCCGCGAGATCGACCAGCCGCTCGGTCGCATCCTCGCGGCGGTCGAGGATGACGTCCTCGCAGGCTTCGCGAAGCTCGGGGTCTATCGCGTCGTAGATGTCGAGCTGGCCGGCGTTGACGATGCCCATGTCCATGCCCGCGGGAATGGCGTGGTAGAGGAAGATGCTGTGCATCGCCCGGCGGACCGGCTCATTGCCGCGGAACGAGAAGCTCAGGTTCGACAGCCCGCCCGAAATGTGGACCCCCGGACAACGGGCGCGGATTTCGCGCGTGGCTTCGATGAAGTCGAGCGCATAGCGGCGGTGCTCCTCGATTCCCGTCGCAATCGCGAAGATGTTTGGATCGAAGATGATGTCCTGCGGCTCGGTGCCGTCGGCCACGAGCAGCTTGTAGGCACGCTCGCAGATGGTGATTTTGCGCTGCCTGGTGTCGGCTTGCCCGGTCTCGTCGAACGCCATGACGACGACGGCGGCTCCATAAGCGCGGCATTTGCGCGCAAGCTCGAGGAACGGCCCCTCGCCTTCCTTCATGCTGATCGAATTGACGATCGGCTTGCCCGAAACGCACTTGAGCCCGGCCTCGATCACGCTCCATTTCGAGCTGTCGATCATCACCGGCACCCGGGCGATGTCCGGCTCGGCGGCGATCCGCTTGAGGAAGATGGACATCGCCTCTTCGGAATCGAGCAACGCCTCGTCCATGTTGACGTCGACGATCTGGGCGCCGTTCTCCACCTGCTGGCGAGCGACCTCGACGGCCGCGTCATAATCCCCGACCATGATCAGCTTCTTGAAGCGTGCCGAGCCGGTAACGTTGGTCCGCTCTCCGATATTGACGAAGCGCGCGCCGGCTGCGGCCTGAAGCTCGGGTTCGGCAATCACTTCCGCAATCTCGTTCACGCGGCGATCACCATCGGCTCGAGCCCCGCCAGCAACGTGCGCTGACGAGGTCGTGCTATGGTCCGCGGCGGCTTGCCGGCCGCGGCTTGAGCGATGGCCTGGATGTGGGCCGGCGTGGTCCCGCAGCAGCCGCCGACCACGTTGACCAGTCCGTCGCTGATCCATTCGGAGACTTGCGCCGCAGTCTCGGCCGCAGCCTCGTCATATTCGCCAAGCTCGTTGGGCAGCCCGGCGTTCGGATAGGCCATGACCAGCGCATCGGCCTGGGCGGAAAGCGCCGCCAGGTGCGGGCGAACCTGCGCCGCTCCAAACGAGCAGTTGAGTCCGATGGTCAGCGGCTTTGAATGGCGCACGGTTGCCCAGAACGCCTCGACCGTGTGACCCGAAAGGTTGCGTCCGCTAAGGTCGGTCAGGGTCATCGACACCATCAGCGGAAGCTCGCGCCCCAACGCCTGCTCGGCCTCCAGAATCGCCATGATCGCGGCCTTGGCATTGAGGGTATCGAACACCGTTTCGACCAGGATGAAATCGACCCCGCCCTCGACGAGCGCGTCGACCTGCTCGCGATAGACCGCCTTGACCTCGTCGAAATCGACCTCGCGGAACGCGGGATCGTTGACGTCCGGAGACAGGGACAGCGTCTTGTTGGTCGGCCCCATCGCGCCTGCGACCCAAATCGGCCGTCCGTCCGAAGCCGAATGGCGGTCGGCGACGTCGCGGATGATTCGTGCCGCCGCCCGGTTGATGTCGCCGACCAGCCGTTCGGCGCCGAAATCGGCCTGGCTGATTCGGTTGGCGTTGAACGTGTTGGTCGCCAGCACGTCCGCCCCCGCCTGGGCGAAGCTGTCGCAGATTTTCCTGACGACCTCCGGCCGGGTCAGATTGAGGAGATCGTTGTTGCCTTTCTGGTCCTTCGCCAGGTCGAGATCGCCGCGATAGGCGTCCGCCGGCAGCTTCTCGGCCTGGATCGCGGTGCCGTACGGACCGTCCTTGATCAGGATTCGTCCTGCCGCTTCGGCGCGCAGCTGTGCGGCGCTACTCATTTGGCGCGTACTCCAAGAAGGTGACAGATGGCGTAGCTGAGCTCCGCCCGGTTGAGCGTGTAGAAATGGAAGCAGCGAACGCCTCCGGCGTAGAGCTGGCCGCACAATTCGGCCGCCACGGTCGCAGCAATCAACTGGCGCGCCGACGGAAGGTCGTCCAGCCCTTCGAACAGCTGGTCCAGCCACTCGGGGATGGCGGCGCCGCAGGTTTGAGCGAACCGGCGAGTCGTGGCCACGTTCGACACCGGAAGGATTCCGGGAACGATCTCGATATCGATGCCCGCCGCAGCCGCTTCGTCGCGGAAGCGGAGGAAGCAGTCGGGAGAAAAGAAGAACTGGCTGATCGCCCGGTCCGCGCCCGCGTCGATCTTGCGCTTGAGATTCTCGAGGTCGAAGCGCCGCGACGATGAATCCGGGTGAATCTCGGGATAAGCGGCGACGGAAATGTCGAACGGCGCCACCTTCTTGAGCCCCGCGACCAGCTCCGCGGCATCGCAATAGCCCTGCGGGTGCGGTTGGTACTTCGCCCCCGGCTCGGCCGGATCGCCGCGCAGGGCGACGATATTGCGCACGCCGATGTCCCAATAGCTGCGCGCGACCTCGTCGACGTCAGCCTTGCTCGCGCCGACGCAGGTGAGATGCGCCGCCGGCGTAAGCTGTGTCTCGTTGAGGATTCGCTCGACAGTTGCGTGAGTCCGTTCGCGGGTCGATCCGCCGGCGCCATAAGTGACCGAGACGAAGCGCGGATTGAGAGGCGCAAGAGTCTGGATCGATTCCCACAGCGTCTCTCCCATCTTGTCCGTCTTCGGGGGGAAAAATTCGAAGCTGACGCGGATGTCGCCGCGCGCCTGCGCGAACAACGGCTCGTGGCGGCTCAATTGCTCGAACGCGTTCATGCCGCCCGCCGCTGGCGCAGCGGCGCCTTCACGCCCCGCCACAGGGTCACGGTCAGCTCGCCGCCCTGGAGATGCTCGACGTGATCGACCGCCAGCCCCGCCGCGCCGAACCATTGCTCCATGACCTCGTCGGCGAAGCCGAGGCGCAGGTGCGCATCGAACGTGCGAAGCTCCTCACGCTCATGGGCGGCGAAATCGACGACCAGCAATCTGCCGCCCGGCGCCAGGACGCGTGCCGCCTCGGCAATCGCGTCGGCAGGGGCGTGCGCATAATGAAGCACCTGGTGGATGATGACGCAGTCGGCGCTGCCGTCCGACAGCGGCAGCGCGTACATGTCGCCCTGCCGAAGGCTCGAGCGGACGCCCGCCGATTCGAGCTTGGCGCGGGCCAGCCGAAGCATGTCCGACGAGCGGTCGATCCCGATCGCCTCGGTTGCCCGGGGGCCGAACAGCTCGATCATCCGGCCGGTGCCGGTGCCGATGTCGACGAGGGTACCCAGCGCGCTTCGGCCAAGCGCCCGGTCGATCGAACGCTCGACCTCGGCCTCGGCGACGTGGAGCGAGCGAATCGAATCCCACACGTCCGCCTGGGCAGCGAAATAGCGCTCGGCGGCTTGAGCCCGGTCTGCCCGGACCGCGGCGAGCCGCGCCGAATCTTCGTCGAAGATGGCGCGGGAGGATTCATCGACCCACGCCTCCACCAGCTCCAGAAGAGGCGCGGTCCGCCCGGCATCGCCGATTGCCAGAAAAACCCAGCTGCCCTCCTTGCGCCGCTCGACGATGCCAGCGTCGGCGAGGATCCGGACGTGGCGCGACACACGCGGCTGGCTCTGCTCGAGGAGTTGCGCAAGTTCGCCGACGGAAAGCTCCATCCTCGCGACAAGGGCGAGAATCCGCAGCCGAGTCGGGTCGGAAACGGCCTGGAAGCAGTCGGCGAGCGGAAGTGTGTCCATGACGGATTGGCATATAAAGAATTCTTTATATGGTCAAATAGAGTTGCCCCCTTTGTGATGCCGCCCTCGGCCCGACGATCCTGCGCCACCGCAGTGAGGCAATTGCACGAGCCTTCCCTCGTCTGTAATGGCGCGCTCTGGGCCTGCGCGATTCGCGTGCCAGGCCGAGCCCACGGCCCAACAGGGGCTTATTGAGGGAGTGGAACGATCATGAAGAAAGTTGCAGTGACCGTTGCGGTCCTCGCGCTCGGCCTTGCCGCCTGCGCGAAGAACAATACCGCCAACAATGAAATGACGGCGAACGAGAGCTACACCGAGAATGCGGCGACCAACGATATGAACGAGTCGATGAACTCGGAAGCGGTGGCAACCAACGCGCTGGAGAATATCCAGGGCGAAGCCAAGAACGCGCAGGGCGCCGTCGAGAACATGGCCGAGAACACCACGACCAACAAATAAGGTCGCCGGCTGATGATGAAGGGTCGCATGCCTTTGCCGGTGTGCGGCCCTTTTCTTTTGGCGCTCCTCCTCGCCGCGTGCGGCAACAGCACCGCGCCCTCCGCCGAGCAGAACCGCCAGCTCGACAATGCTGCTCAGATGCTCGACGCGGCGCCTTCAACCCTGGGCAATATCGACTCGAACGCTCTCGGTCCGGTCGATCGCAACGATTCGGCTACGGACGAATCAACGCGCTGAGGATCTGCTCGACCAGCATCGTGCGCGGATCGACGCGATAGATGTAATTCTGGTCGTAGACGTAGCGCGAATAAGGGTCGAGCCGCGGCCCGTAATAGCTGCGCACACCGTAGGGCAGCGAATTGTACGCCAGCAGCCCCTGGTAGCCGAGCGGCACGCGCTGGCCGATCCCGAACAGTTTCTTGGCCTGCCCCGGAGGCATGCAGCCTTTGTTCCGCAGACCCGGCGGACACCCGCCGACGCCATATCCGGGAGCGGCCATCGCCGGTCCATGACCATGACCGTGGCGGGGCTTTGCAAGAGCCGGTCCGGCAAAGCCGAGCGCTGCGGCGCCCGCGACGAGAATGAGCTTTTTCATAGGACACCGAACTAGCCGAAAACAGCTGAACGCCCGTTGACGAACTTCGTTACCGTTCGCTCAGGATTTCGGGAACTGGGGCGCGGTTGCCCCACTTCGCCGACCGGTCTAGAGCGCCGCCAACTTGCCCGCGCCGATCCGGCGCCGACCCACAGGAAAGGAAAGCAGCAGCTTCATGGCTCGCAAGAAAATCGCGTTGATCGGCGCCGGAATGATCGGCGGAACCCTCGCCCACCTCGCCGCGATGCGCGAGCTCGGCGATATCGTCCTCTTCGACATCGCTGAGGGCATTCCCGAGGGCAAGGCGCTGGACATCTCCGAGGCGGGACCGGTCGACGATTTCGACGCGAAGCTGAAGGGCTCGTCCGATTACAAGGACATCGAAGGCGCCGACGTCTGCATCGTCACCGCCGGCGTCGCCCGCAAGCCGGGCATGAGCCGTGATGATCTGCTGGGTATCAATTTGAAGGTGATGAAGGCCGTCGGTGAAGGGCTCAAGCAACATGCCCCCAACGCCTTCGTCATCTGCATCACCAATCCGCTGGACGCGATGGTCTGGGCGCTGCGTGAATTCTCGGGGCTGCCGCACCACATGGTCGTCGGCATGGCCGGCGTTCTCGACAGCGCCCGATTCCGCCATTTCCTCGCCGAGGAATTTGGAGTCAGCGTCGAAGATGTAACCGCCTTTGTCCTTGGCGGCCACGGCGACACGATGGTGCCGATTGTCGAATATTCGACCGTCGCCGGAATCCCGATCCCCGACCTCGTCAAGATGGGTTGGACGACCAAGGAAAAGGTCGACGCGATCGTGAAGCGGACCCGCGGCGGCGGCGGCGAGATCGTCGCTTTGCTCAAGACCGGTTCGGCTTACTACGCCCCCGCCACGAGCGCGATTTCGATGGCCGAGGCGTTCCTCAAGGACAAGAAGCGCGTGTTGCCCTGCGCTGCTCATCTCAGCGGCCAATATGGCGTCGACAATCTCTACGTCGGCGTTCCCTGCGTGCTCGGTGCGGGCGGCGTCGAGCGCGTTATCGAGATCGATCTCAAGAATGAGGCGAAACAGAATTTCCAGCTCAGCGTCGACGCGGTGAAGGAGCTCCTGGAGGCCTGCAGGCAGATCGACGGAAGCCTCAAATGAGCATTCTCGTCGACAGCAGCACCAAGGTCATCACCCAGGGCATGACCGGCGAGACCGGCACCTTCCACACGCAGCAGGCGCTCGACTACGGGACTCAGATGGTGGCCGGAGTTACGCCGGGCAAAGGCGGCACCGAGCATCTCGGCCTGCCGGTGTTCAACACCGTCGCCGAGGCGAAGGACGCGACCGGCGCGACCGCCTCGGTAATCTATGTGCCGCCGCCGTTTGCCGCCGATTCCATCCTGGAAGCCGTCGATGCGGAAGTTCCGCTGATCGTCACCATCACCGAAGGCATTCCGGTGCTCGACATGGTTCGCGTGAAGCGCGCGCTGTGCGGGTCGAAGTCGCGCCTCATCGGCCCGAACTGCCCGGGTGTGCTCACTCCGGGCGAGTGCAAGATCGGGATCATGCCGGGCAACATCTTCAAGAAGGGCCATGTCGGGATCGTCAGCCGCTCCGGCACGCTCACCTATGAAGCCGTGTTCCAGACGACCAACGAAGGCCTCGGCCAGTCGACAGCGGTCGGGATCGGCGGCGATCCGGTGAAAGGCACCGAGTTCGTCGACATTCTTGAGATGTTCCTGGCCGACGACGAAACCCGGTCGATCATCATGATCGGCGAGATCGGCGGAAGCGCCGAGGAGGACGCCGCCCAGTTCCTCGCCGACGAGGCGAAGCGCGGCCGCAGGAAACCGGTCGTCGGCTTCATCGCCGGCCGAACGGCGCCCCCGGGCCGGCGAATGGGCCATGCCGGTGCCATTGTTTCCGGCGGCAAGGGCGATGCCGAGAGCAAGATCGCGGCGATGGAAGCGGCTGGAATTACCGTCTCCCCAAGCCCATCTGAGCTCGGCACGACCCTCAAGGAGCTGCTGGCAACGGCATAAGCGAAATGGCCGACGACCAAGTCACTCAGATCCCGTCCGAACCGGGCCCCAGCTGGGCGCGGCCCAACTGGCCGCTGATCGAGCTCGACGAGATCAATCTCGGGCTGGACCCGACGCAGGCGACGATCGACGGCTTCAAGAAAGCCGCCGCGACGCAGGCCGCCACAACCACCGCCGACCCGGAGGCGATCCGCCGGGCGGCCGAGGATTCGCTGCGCGCGATGATGCTGATCCGCACCTATCGCGTGCGCGGGCACCTTGCCGCCAGGCTCGACCCGCTCGGCCTCCACCACAGCGTCATCCCCGCCGACCTCACGCCGGCCTATCACGGCTTTTCGGATGCCGACCTCGACCGGCCGATCTGGATCGGCGGCGCGCTGGGTCTCGAGCGCGGGACGGTTCGTGAAATCGTCGCCATCCTGCAGGAGAATTACTGCGGGACGATCGGCGTCGAATATATGCACATAAACGACCTGGAGGAACGGCGCTTCATCCAGGATCACATCGAGGGCATGGACGAAACCGTCCAGTTCACCCCCGAGGGCAAACAGGCGATCCTCGCCAAGGTCGTCGAAGCCGAGCAGTGGGAGAAGTTCCTCGCCCGCAAATTTGTCGGGACCAAGCGCTTCGGCCTCGATGGCGGCGAGAGCGCAATCCCGGCGCTCGAGGCGGTGATCAAATATGGCGGCCTGATGGGAGTCGCGGAAATCGACGTCGGCATGTCGCACCGCGGCCGGCTCAACGTCCTCTCCAACGTGATGGGCAAGCCCTATCGCGCCATCTTCCACGAGTTCGCCGGCGGCGCGACCAACCCGGCCGACGTCGGCGGCTCCGGGGACGTGAAATACCACCTCGGCACCTCGTCGGACCGCGAGTTCGACGGCATTTGCGTGCATTTGTCGCTGCTTCCGAACCCGTCCCATCTCGAAGCCGTCGACCCGGTCGTCCTCGGCAAGGTGCGGGCGACGATGACGTTCAACGGCGACAAGCACGGCAAGAAAGTGCTGCCGATGCTCCTCCACGGCGACGCGGCCTTTGCCGGCCAGGGCGTGGTGGCGGAATGCCTGAGCTTCTCCGGCCTCCCCGGCTATGCGACCGGCGGCACCATCCACTTCGTCATCAACAATCAGATCGGCTTCACCACCAGTCCGCAATTCGCGCGCTCGTCGCCCTATCCCACCGACATCGCCAAGTCGGTCCAGGCGCCGATTCTTCACGTCAACGGCGACGACCCGGAAGCCGTCACTTTCTGCTGCAAGCTCGCCACCGAGTTCCGCCAGACCTTTGGCCGCGACATCGTCGTCGACATGTGGTGCTATCGGCGCTTCGGCCACAACGAGGGTGACGAGCCGAGCTTCACCCAGCCGCAGATGTACTCCGCGATCCGCAACCACCCGCCGATCAGCGAAATCTACGGCGCTCGCCTGATCGAGGAAGGGGTGGTCGACAATCAATGGATCGATGACCACCGGCAGGGCTTCATCACCAGGCTCAACGAGGAGTTCGAGGCCGCAGGAAGCTACCTGCCGAACAAGGCCGACTGGTTCGAAGGCCGCTGGACCGGCTTCCACAAGCCGAGCGAGCCCGTGCTCGGCCGGCGCAATGTCAACACCACGGTGCCGAAGGACGAACTGTGCCGGGTCGGCGCCGCGCTGACCACCGTCCCGGCCGACTTTCACGTCCACAAGACCCTGCAGCGGATCCTCGATGCGAAGAGGGCGATGTTCGACAGCGGCGAAGGCTTCGACTGGGCCACCGCCGAGGCACTGGCGTTCGGCACATTGGTCGAAGAGGGCCACAGCGTGCGCCTCTCCGGCCAGGACAGCGGCCGGGGCACGTTCAGCCAACGTCACGCCGTCTGGGTCGACCAGCAAACCGGCGCAAAATATGTGCCGCTCGACAGCATCGAAGGCGGCCGCTTCGAAGTGCGCGACAGCCCCTTGAGCGAATTCGGAGTGCTCGGCTTTGAATATGGCTATTCGCTCGCCGACCCGAAGACTCTCGTCTGCTGGGAAGCGCAGTTCGGCGACTTCGCCAACGGGGCGCAGACGATCATCGACCAGTTCATCGCCAGCGGCGAGGCGAAATGGCTTCGCGCCAGCGGTCTCGTCCTGCTTCTCCCCCACGGCTTCGAGGGCCAGGGACCGGAGCACAGCTCGGCTCGTCTGGAGCGCTACCTGCAGCTGTGCGCCGAGGACAATATGCAGGTCGCCAATTGCACGACTCCGGCCAATTATTTCCACATTCTCAGGCGCCAGCTTCTGCGGCCATTCCGCAAGCCCTTGATAATGATGACTCCGAAATCGCTGCTCCGGCACAGGCTCGCCGTGTCGAAGCTGGATGATTTTATCGGTGACAGTCACTTCAAGCGGATCCTGAGCGACATGAATCCGCCCGCGCAGGGCGAGACCCGGCGCCTCGTCCTTTGCTCGGGCAAGGTCGCCTACGAACTGATGGAAGCGCGCGACAAGGCCGGCGACCGGACGACCGAGATCGTGCGTATCGAGCAGCTCTACCCGTTCCCGTCCGAGCCTCTGATCGAGCGCCTGAAGACGATTCCGAAGCTGGAGGATCTCGTCTGGGCCCAGGAAGAACCCCAGAACAATGGCGCCTGGTTCTTCGTCGACCCGCTGATCGAATGCTGCCTCGACGAGGCCGGGTTCAAGGACCGGCGCCCGCGCTACGCCGGGCGTCCGCCCGCGGCATCGCCTGCGACCGGCCTCGCCAAGCGGCATGCGAGCGAGCAGTCGGCCTTGATTGCCGACGCGCTCGGGCATAGCAGCCCGGCACAACCGCAGGTGGCCCGCCAGGCCTCGTGAGCAAATAAGCAAGCAAGGGAGTGAAATGGCCACTGACGTGAAAGTCCCGGCGCTCGGGGAATCGATCACCGAGGGCACGCTCGCTCAGTGGCTGAAGAAGGCCGGCGACACCGTCGCCGCCGACGAGCCGATCGCAAGCCTGGAAACCGACAAGGTGACCGTCGATGTGCCTTCGCCCGTCGCCGGCGTGCTGACGGAAACCGTCGCCAAGGAAGGCGAGACCGTTGAGGTCGGCGCCGTAATCGCGCGCGTGGACGAGAATGCGAAAGCCGGCGCGCCTGCCGAGAAAGCCGTCGAGACGACCGCGGCCGCAACTCCCGCCGCGGCCGAAACTCCGGCGCCACGCGAAGAATCGCCGGTCGAATCCGAGCCCGATCACATCACGACCCTGTCTCCCGCCGTCCGCCGCGCGGTGCTCGAGCACCACGTCGATCCGAGCAAGATCAAGGGCACCGGCAAGGACGGGCGGATCACCAAGGATGATGTGCTTGCAGCGGCGGAGGCGAAAGACACAGGCGTGCAACCGGAGGCGAAGGCTCCCGCGCCCGTTCCGCAGCCGCCAGCGCCCTCAAAGGCCCCCGCTGCGCCAGGGGAGCGCAAGGAAGAGCGCGTGAAGATGTCCCGCCTTCGTCAGACGGTCGCAAAGCGGCTCAAGGAGGCGCAGAACACCGCCGCGATGCTGACGACGTTCAACGACGTCGACATGTCGGCCGTGATGGAGGCCCGCGCCCGCTACAAGGAGCTGTTCGAGAAGAAGCACGGAATCCGGCTGGGATTCATGAGCTTCTTCGTCAAAGCCGTCGCGCTTGCGATCCGCGACGTTCCCTCGGTGAACGGCAGCATCGAAGGCGACGAGATCGTCTATCGCGACTATCTCGACGTCTCGATCGCGGTGTCGGCGCCCAAGGGCCTCGTCGTCCCGGTGGTCCGCAACGCCGACAGCATGAGCTTCGCCGAGATCGAGAAGACCATCGCCGAATATGGCAAGAAGGCAAAGGACGGCACGCTGACCCTGGACGAGATGCAGGGCGGCACCTTCACGATCACGAACGGCGGCGTTTTCGGTTCGCTGCTATCGACGCCGATCCTCAACCCGCCGCAGTCGGGCGTGCTCGGAATGCATCGCATCGAGCAGCGTCCCGTGGCGGTGAACGGCCAAGTGGTGATCCGGCCAATGATGTATCTCGCTCTGTCCTACGATCACCGGCTGGTCGACGGTCGCGAGGCGGTGACTTTCCTCGTTAGCGTCAAGGAAGCGATCGAGGACCCGACGCGGCTACTTATTGATTTGTGATTGGACTGTTCCCCGGCGAAGGCCGGGGCCCAGGCGGCGCCATGCGCCGTTTTCCCTTCTTTTGGACTGGACCCCGGCCTGCGCCGGGGAACGAGGCAACAAATGGCTGATTTTGATTTCGACGTTCTTGTGATCGGCTCCGGCCCCGGCGGCTATGTCGCGGCGATCCGCGCCGCGCAGCTGGGGCTGAAGACGGCCTGCGCGGAAAGCCGGGAGACTTTGGGCGGCACCTGCCTCAACGTCGGCTGCATCCCGTCCAAAGCGCTCCTCCACGCCTCCGAGCTGTTCGAGGAAGCGGCGCACGGCACCCTCGCCAAATGGGGCGTGAAGACGACCGGCGTCGAGATCGACGTCGCCACCATGCAGGGCGAGAAGGCCAAGGCGGTCAAGGAACTGACCGGCGGTATCGAGTTCCTGTTCAAGAAGAACAAGGTCGAGTGGCTGAAGGGCCGCGCCGCCTTTCAGGATGCCCACACCGTCAAGGTCGGCGACCGCACCGTCACCGCGAAGAATATCGTCATCGCCACCGGCTCGTCCGTCACGCCGCTCCCGGGCGTCGAAGTCGACAATTCCAAGCACAAGATCGTCGATTCGACCGGGGCCCTGGAGCTTCCGGCCGTGCCGAAGACGATGGTCGTCATCGGCGGCGGAGTCATTGGGCTCGAGCTCGGGTCGGTGTGGAGACGCCTCGGCGCGAACGTCATCGTCGTCGAGTTCCTCGACGAGATTCTTCCCGGAATGGACGGCGAGGTCCGCAAGGAAGCGCACAAGCTGTTCAACAAGCAGGGCTTCGACATCCGCACCGGGACCAAGGTCACCGGAGCCGAAGTGAAGGGCGACGCCGTCACCCTCACGGTCGAACCGGCCAAGGGCGGCGCTCCCGAGACTATCCAGGCCGACGTCGTTCTCGTGTCCATCGGCCGCCGCCCCAACACCGACGGCCTCGGCCTCGACAAGATTGGGCTCGAGCTCAACAAGCGCGGGCAGGTCGAGGTCGCCCACGATTTCCGCACCAAGGTCGATGGAGTCTGGGCGATCGGCGACGTGACGCCTGGCCCGATGCTCGCCCACAAGGCCGAGGACGAGGGCATCGCCGTCGCGGAGAACATCGCTGGCCTCACCGGAATCGTGAACCACGCCGTCATTCCGAGTGTGGTTTATACCTATCCGGAGATCGCCGGCGTCGGCCTCACCGAGGAAGAGGCGAAAGCCGACGGCGAGGTGAAGGTCGGCAAGTTCCCGATGCTCGCCAACAGCCGCGCCAAGACCAATCGCGAGCCCGACGGCTTCGTGAAGGTGATCGCCGACGCGAAAACCGACCGCGTGCTCGGCGTGTGGATGATCGCCACCGTCGCCGGCACGATGATCGCCGAGGCGGCCCTGGCGATGGAGTTCGGCGCGACCTCTGAGGATATCGCCTACACCTGCCACGCCCACCCGACGCATTCGGAGGCGCTCAAGGAAGCGGCGATGGCGGTGACCGGCAAGCCGATCCACATTTAGCCGAGCAGCAGCGCCCTCACTTCGGCGAAAAAGCCCAGGTCCTGCTTCGTCACTTGCGCCGGAGCGATAGCCGGGCAGTCGAGGCAGCGGACCTGGATCCGCGGTCCCATCAGCACCGAGCGGAGCTCGACCAGCGCGTCGGTCAATTTCGTCTCCGGAGCAATCGCGGCAAAGGCATCCTGGTCGCTATCCGGCTGCGATGCGTCGCTCGCCAGCATCTCGACCAATTTCTGCTCGAAGCTCTCAGGTCGCGCCAGATAGCGGACCTGATCCAGCGGATTGCTGATCTTGGCCAGCGCTCCCGCCTTTTCGATTGCATCTTGAAGATTGCCGAAGCCGTCGATCAGCCCGAGCTGCCGCGCGGTGCCGCCGTCCCACACCCGGCCCTGCGCGATCTTGTCGACGTCGGCGGGCTGTTTGTGCCGCGCCTGCGCGACGATTCCCAGGAAGCGGCCGTAGATCGAATTCACGCCCGCCTGGAGAAGGCGGTCGGCGACCGGCGACGGGCCCTTGAAAATGTCTGGTTGGCCCGACAACGGAGTGGTCTGGACGCCATCGGCACCGACGCCGAGCTTCTTCAACGTGCCCTCGAAGCTCGGCAGGATTCCGAACACGCCGATCGAGCCGGTGATGGTCGAGGGCTCGGCGTAAATGAAATCGCCGGGCGTCGATACCCAATAGCCGCCCGACGCGGCGACGCTTCCCATCGACACGACGACGGGAATATTCTTCCGCTTGGCGCGCAGGATCGACTGGCGGATCCGCTCGGAGGCGAGAACCGACCCGCCGGGGCTGTCGACGCGGACGACCAGCGCCTTCAGATTGCCTTCGCCGACGGCCTTGTCGATGAGATTGGAAATGCTCTCGCCGCCGGCGGTGCCCGGGCCCGCCTTTCCGTCGACGATCATTCCGGCGACGGTGACAATGCCGATCGAGCCGCTGCCGTTGTTGCTGACCTTGTCGGCGACATAGTCGGAAAGCTTGATCTGCCGGTAACCTGCAAGCGCGGTTGAATCTTCGCCTCCGAGCTCGGCGAGCCGCGCCTCGTACGCCTCGTGCGTGCCCACCTTGTCGACCAGCCCGAAGCCGACCGCCGCCTTGCCAAGGTCGCCGCCCGCTGCATCGAGCGCGCCGACCGGGTTCATCATGTACGCGTCGACCTTCGCCTTGGGCCGGTTCTTCAGAACCTCCTCGCGCCAGCTTTCCAGCATGGCGCCGGCAAGCGCCTGCGCATTCTCCCTCGCCGCGGGCGACATGTCGCTTCGGGTGAAGGGCTCGACCGCGGCCTTGTAGGTGCCGACCCGATAGACGTTCGCGGTCACTCCAAGCTTGTCGAGGAGGCCCTTGAAATACAAATTCTCCCCGCCTGGCCCGGCGAGCGCGACGGCTCCGAGCGGGTCGAGCCAAATTTCCGATGCTGCCGAGGCGAGCAAATAGCTGTCGTCGCTGTAGGCCACCGCGTAGGCGATGACCGGCTTGCCCGAGGCGCGGACCCGCCGCACCGCGTCGGCAAGATCGCCGATCGCTGTCTGGCCGCCGCCGGTGAAGCTTCCAAGGTCGAGTGCGACCGCCTTCACCCGGTCGTCGGTTCGGGCCGCGTCGAGCGCCGCGATGAGATCGTGAAGCCGGTATTCGCCCGGCGTTCGGCTTCCGCCCGCCAATTCGGTGAAACCGGGCTTGCTGGGCTGCTCGACCACCGAACCGTTGAGGTCGAGCGCAAGCACGCCTTCCTTCACCGCCGCCGGCCGGTTCGACAGGCCGGCATAGAGCAGGCCGAAGAACATCAGCATGAAGATGAGAACGAGGGCATCCTTAATGCCGACGAGAAGTTTCCACACCGCGGACACGAATTTCATGTTGTCGGCCCCGACTTGTTTCGATTTCGCTAGCCTAGAAGCGGCGTCATTGCGAGCAGAGCGAAGCAATCCAGCTCATGCAACTGGATTGCTTCATCGCTCTGCTCCTCGCAATGACGGCTCATGAAAGCCGAAGCCAGCACCAGGCCGAAAGTCGATTCCGCCTGGGGCGAAGAGCTTCGGGGGATGCTGAAGCTCGCCTGGCCGCTGATCCTGGCCAATCTGACGCAGCAGCTGATCCAGGCGACGGACGTGCTTCTGATGGGACGGCTGGGAGCGACCCAGCTCGCGGCGGCGACCCTGGCGCTCAACCTCACTTTCACCTTCAACCTGTTCCTGTTCGGACTCGTCACCGCCTCGTCGCCGATTATGGCGAGCGCGTTCGGGCAGCGATCCAATAACGTCCGCGATGTTCGCCGGACCTTCCGCGCCGGGCTGTGGCTGCTGATCTTCGCGCTTCCACCTTACTGGCTGCTGCTGTGGCACGTCGGCGATTTCATGCGGGCGTTCGGCGAATCCGAGGAGCTTGCGAGCCAGGGCCAGACGTTCCTGCGCGCCTATATGTGGTGCACCGCGCCGTGGCTGCTGTTCCAGCTGCTCCGCAACTTTGTCGCTGCGCTGGAGCGGCCGCGGGTGGTGCTCTGGCTGAGCCTCGGCGGGATCGGCCTCAACGCCTTGCTCAGCTGGTCCCTGATTTTCGGCCATTTCGGGCTTCCCGCGCTCGGCCTCGTCGGCGGCGGGGTCGGGAGCACGATTACCTGGATTGCGCTGTGCGCCGCTCTCGTCGTCGTCACTTCCAATGACCGGCAGTTCCACCGGTTCCGCCTGTTCGGCAACTGGTGGCGGTTCGACGGGCAGCGCACCTGGGCGATGGTGAAGCTCGGCTTTCCGATCGGGATCACCATGGCGCTGGAAATGGGCGTGTTCGCGCTCGCCGCTTACTTCATGGGCTGGATCGGCGCTCCGGCTATCGCGGCGCACGCGGTCGCCCTGCAGATCGCAGCGCTCACCTTCATGGTCCCGCTTGGCCTGGGCCAGGCGGCGACGGTTCGAGTCGGGCTCGCCTTCGGGCGGCGCGATCGGGACGGCATCACCCGCGCCGGCTGGACTGCATGGCTTGCCGGTGTCGGCTTTATGGCGGTGATGGCGATCCCGATGTGGGCAATCCCGCGTCGGCTCGTAACCCTGTTCCTGGACGACACCAGCGACAACGCGGTGGCGATCGGCCTCGCGGTCGGATTCCTCAAGGTCGCCGCCGCCTTCCAGCTGTTCGACGGAGCGCAGGTGATCGGCGCCGGAATGCTTCGCGGTCTCCACGACACGCGCTGGCCGCTGGTCTTCGCCGCGGTCGGCTATTGGGGAGTCGGCCTCGGGATCGGCTCCTGGCTGGCGTTCGGCGCCGACTGGAAAGGCCTTGGCATCTGGATCGGCCTCGCCAGCGGCCTCGCCGCCGTGGCCGTCCTGATGCTCGCCCGCTGGTCGATGCGCGAACGCCTCGGCCTGGCCGTCCGCGCAGCCGGTTGAACGAATCTGGCCTGACAAAAGCACGAGTCCCCCTGTTGACGGATGAGCGGGCCGCAACCATATCGCCGCGGTCGCTGGCACTCTCCTCGTTAGAGTGCCAGAATTCTGTTCAACCTTGCAACAAAGGGGCAAGCCAGATGGGTTTCAGGCCACTTCATGACCGAGTCCTCGTCCGCCGAGTCGAGGCCGAGGAGAAGACCGCGGGCGGGATCATCATTCCCGACACCGCCAAGGAAAAGCCGCAGGAAGGCGAAATCGTCGCCGTCGGCACCGGCGCTCGCAGCGAAGAGGGCAAGGTCACGCCGCTCGACGTCAAGGCCGGCGACAAGATCCTGTTCGGCAAATGGTCGGGCACCGAGGTCAAGATCGACGGTGAGGACCTCATCATCATGAAGGAAAGCGACATCCTCGGGATCGTCGGCTGACCTTCGGCCCGCGCGCTCGCGCGTTGGGCAGTCAACTTAGCGAACTTCCAGCAAATGAAAGGGTAGCCAAATGGCAGCCAAGGACGTGAAATTCGGCCGCGAGGCGCGTGAGCGCATCCTTCGCGGCGTCGACATCCTCGCCGATGCGGTCAAGGTGACGCTCGGACCCAAGGGCCGCAACGTCGTTCTCGACAAGAGCTACGGCGCTCCGCGAATCACCAAGGACGGAGTCACCGTCGCCAAGGAAATCGAGCTCAAGGACAAGTTCGAGAACATGGGCGCTCAGATGGTCCGCGAGGTCGCTTCGAAGACCAACGACGTGGCCGGCGACGGAACCACCACCGCCACCGTGCTGGCCCAGGCGATTGTCCGCGAGGGCATGAAGTCGGTTTCCGCCGGAATGAACCCGATGGACCTCAAGCGCGGCATCGACATTGCCGTCTCCAAGGTCGTCGAGGACCTCAAGAAGCGCTCGAAAGACGTTTCCGGTTCGAACGAAATCAGCCAGGTCGGAAGCATCGCGGCCAATGGCGACACCGTCGTCGGCGAGAAGATCGCCGAAGCGATGGAGAAGGTCGGCAAGGAAGGCGTGATCACCGTCGAGGAA
>Ga0070660_100000042_pt1 | contig 73112 bp, 71 predicted proteins | sample KBSC33metaG_FD_64670 | JGI IMG/M metagenome (GOLD analysis project Ga0070660, IMG submission 64670) | Corn rhizosphere microbial communities from Kellogg Biological Station, Michigan, USA - KBS C3-3 metaG | ecosystem: Host-associated > Plants > Roots > Rhizosphere > Soil ... | reverse complement strand
TGCGGAGAAGGCGATCTCCAACCCGCTGCTCGACGGCGTCAGCATGAAGGGCGCCAAGGGCGTCATCATCTCGATCACCGGCGGCGAGGACATGCGCCTGATGGAGGTCGACGAGGCCGCAAGCCACATTAAGGAGCTGGTCGACCCCGACGCCAACATCATCTGGGGATCGGCGTTCAACAACGACCTCGGCGGCAAGATCCGAGTCTCGGTTGTCGCAACGGGCATCGAGGCTGATGCGGTTGCGCAGCCGGCGCCGGGCAAGGTGTTCACCTTCCCTGCTCGTCAGCCGGTTCCGGTCGCACCAGCTCCCACAGCGGAGCAGACGGACGCGCCGGTCGAAGACACGCTAGAAGTCGACCTTACCGATGACGGCGACGATGAGCTTCTGCTCGGCGCCGACGACATCCTGACGAGCCCGGTCGGCGTTCCGCCGATCGCGCCGCCGGATGATGAGGACGACAGCGCCCAACAAGCCGCTGCTGGCGGGACGTTGTTCGAGCGTATGTCGAATATCGCGCGCGGCGCTCCCAAAGCTCAGATCGACGAGGATGACACGGGCTATCGGCGCGAGCCGATCGACATCCCGCGCTTCCTCAATCGCCAGAACAACCAGTAAGCAAAAAGGCGCTCGCAGAATCGGGGATAGTCCCTCACGGGGCTGTCCCTTTTTGCATGGAAAGCGTCGTCTTTCGTTTACTCGGCCGAAAAACGGCCGGCGTTCGGCGCGCCTTACCGCCCCCCTCGCACGGCTCACCGTAAAGCCTCTAGGCAGAAAGCTCTCGGCAAGATTCTCTGCCGCACGGGGAGGATGAATGCGGGGATTGTCACATATTTCGTTCGTGGGTGCGGCGCTCGTCAGCGTTGCCGGGCTTGCGGCTGTTATCGCAGTGCCGGCCGCTGCGCAGGGTAGCTATTCGCCCTACAACGAAACCGCGGCTTCGGCGCTTGCACGATACGTCCGCGCCCTCACTGACGACCCGAAGGATTTCAATTCGCTGATCGGCGCAGGTCGCGCCGCGCTTGAGCTTGGCGATGCCCAGGCTGCCGCTGGCTTCTTCGCCCGGGCCGACGAGGTGAACCCGCGCAGTCCGCTGCCGCAGGCCGGCATGGGCGCCGTCCAGGTCGCGAACGGCAATGCGAAGGGCGCCATGCCCTACTTCGCGCGCGCCCAGCAGCTTGGAGCGACGCAGGCCGTCCTCGGCTGCGACCGCGGCCTTGCCTACGACCTGCTCGGGCAACAGGCGAAAGCGGAGAACGACTACCGTGCAGCCTTGGCTGGCGCCGATGCCGACGAAGCCCGCCGCCGCCTCGCGCTCAGCCTGGCGATCACCGGCGATAAAGCCGGCGCGCTCGCCGCCCTCGCGCCGCTATCGGCGAAGGGCGATTCGACCACCAACCGCGTCCGCGCCTTCGTGCTTGCTCTGACTGGTGATTCCAGCGGAGCGATGAGTACGATCAACGCGGCAATGCCCGGCAGCGCGTCGGGTGTCGCCCCGTTCCTCGCGAAGCTTCCCTCGTTGCCCGCGGGAGAGAAAGCGGCGGCGGTCAACCTCGGCATCTTCCCGGATTCGAGCGGAGTGAGCTACGCTTATGCGACGCCCCCGCGCACTGTTCCTTCGACGGTATCCATGAGCGAAACCGTCAGCACCGACCGCCTATCGGGAATCGATGCATTGCTCCGCCCGGCCTCGCCATCGGCCGCGCCCGTTCAACCGGTCTGGCAACAGCCTTCGCTGGATGCGCAGGTTCCTCCGCCGCAACCGGTGCGCGTCGCCTACGCAGCGCCGCCGCGGCCCACGACCGTGCAGCGGACCCAGCAAGCGGTCGAATCGAAAATCTGGCTTCAGCTGGCCAGCGGCCGCGACGCTGGGGCACTGTCGACTGAGTTCGAGCACCTGAAGTCCAAGAACCGTGATTTGTTCGATGGGATCACCGCTTATGTCGCGGAAAGCTCCGATCGCGACCGACTGGTGATCGGTCCCTTCCGCGGCTCGTCCGACGCGAGAATTTTTGCGGAGGATCTTCATTCGATCGGTGTCGATGCGTTTCGCTGGACCAATTCCGATTCCGACAGGATTGTGCCAATCGCGGTCGAATGACCCTACCGACCGGCGTCGCCGCCTTACCTGACAATTCCCGCGGCCGCCTTCATCCCGAAGAGAGCTCCGGCCCGCGCGGCCCGCGCGACATTTTCCAGCGCGACCGCGACCGCATCGTCCACTGCGTCGCCTTCCGCCGCCTTCGTCACAAGACGCAGGTCTTCATTGCGCCGGACGGAGATCATTACCGCGTCCGCCTCACCCACAGCCTCGAAGTCGCCCAGATCGGCCGGACGATCGCGAGATCGCTCGGGCTCAACGAGGACCTGACCGAGGCGCTCTGCCTTGCCCACGATCTCGGCCACCCGCCCTTTGGCCACGCCGGCGAAGACGCGCTCGACGCCGCTCTCGCCGACGCCGGCGGCTTCGACCACAACGCCCAGACGATCCGCATCGTCACCAGGCTGGAAAATCCATATCCCGGCTTCGACGGACTGAATCTCAGCTGGGAAGCGCTCGAAGGGCTGGCCAAGCACAACGGTCCGGTCGCAGCTCCCAGCTGGGCGTTGGCGGAAGCGAACGCCCAATGGGACCTCGAGCTCGACACCTGGCCCGGGCTGGAAGCGCAGGTCGCCGCCATCTCCGACGACATCGCCTATGACAATCACGACATCGACGACGGTCTGCGCGCGGGGCTGCTCCAGATTGAGGAGTTGATCGAGCTGCCGATCGTGAAGCGGCTGTGGGATGCGATCGGCGAGCGACATCCCGGCATTTCGATCGAGAAGCGCCAGCGCGCGCTCGTGCGCGACATGATCGGGACGATGGTCGGCGACGTGCTTGCCGAGACCGCGCGCCGGGTAAGCGAAAGCGGCGCCGAGACCATCGAGGAGGTGCGTTCGGCGGGACGTCCGCTCGCCGGCTTTTCGGATGCGCTCGCCACGGAAGAGCGCGAGCTCAAGCGCTTCCTGTACGCGCGCCTGTACGGCCTTCCCGAGCTGAGACCGGTCCGCGACGAGGCTCAGCGCGTCGTCGCCGAGCTCGCCGCTGCCTACCGCGCCGATCCGGTGCTGCTTTCTCCCGAGTGGCGCCGTTCGGGGGATGAGGTCGAGCAGCTTCGCACGCTCGGCGACTTCATCGCCGGGATGACCGATCGCTTCGCCATCGCCCGGCATGAGGAGATCGTGGGACCCGTCAATCTTCCGCCCGATCGCTTCTAATTCGGTCCAGGGATGGCGCTGATCGAGAGCGGTGGACTGCTTTCGGTCAGTCGGCGATCGAGGGCGGATTGCAATTCAATCATCCGATCAATCTCGTAGTGCTCGAGATGATTCTTGGCCGCATGGGCTGACGCGCGTCATCTGCTGCGCTAGAGGGCCAGCCCTTCCAGCACTGGTGGATTGAAGTTGAGCCTCTACGCCCAATATGCTGCGCTCCTCGACGGAGTGCTTGACGACCTCGTTTCGGAAGGCGCGCTTCCCGCCGGCCTCGACCGCAGGAACGTAACTGTCGAGCCGCCGCGCGATCCTGCGCATGGCGACCTTGCGACGAACGCGGCGATGGTGCTTGCCAAGCCAGCGGGGACGAATCCCCGGAGCCTCGCCGAGCTGATCAGGCCGAAGCTCGAGGCGCTGCCGCCGGTCACCTCGGTCGAAGTGGCCGGACCAGGCTTCATCAACCTCCGCCTAAGCGCTGATGCCTGGCGCGACGAACTCGAGACGATCCTGCGCGAGGGGGATGAGTATGGCCTCTCCAGGGTCGGCGCCAACGAGCGCGTGAACGTCGAATATGTCTCGGCCAATCCGACCGGCCCAATGCACGTTGGCCATTGCCGCGGCGCGGTCGTTGGCGATGCCTTGGCTCGGGTTCTTGAGGCAGCGGGCTTCCGCGTAACCAAGGAATATTATCTCAACGATGCCGGCGCCCAGGTCGACGCCCTCGCACGTTCCCTGCACCTGCGTTATCGCGAAGCGCTCGGGGAGGACATCGGCGAGATCCCCGAAGGGCTCTATCCAGGGGATTATTTGAAGCCTGCCGCGGTCGCGCTCGCTGCCGAATTCGGCGACAAATACGCCGCGGCTCCGGAGAGCGAGTGGCTGGCGATCTTCCGCGAACGCGGAATCGCCGCGATGGTCGATCTCATCAAGCACGACCTTGGGCTGCTCGGAATCCATCACGACCATTTCGCGTCGGAGGACCGGCTGCAAAAGTCAGGATCCGTCGAAAAGGCGATGGACGTCCTTCGCGGCAAGGGCCTGGTCTACGAAGGCATGCTCGAGCGCCCGAAGAGCCTCGATCCGCATGACGAGTGGGAGCCGGTCGAGCTCACCCTGTTCCGATCGACTGAGTTCGGAGACGATCAGGACCGCCCGATGAAGAAGTCGGACGGCAGCTGGACCTATTTCGGCGCGGATGCCGCCTATCACTGGCAAAAGGCGCAGGCTGCCGACCACCTCGTCAACATCTGGGGCGCCGATCACGCCGGGACCGTGAAACGCGTGCAATCGGCCGTGAAGGCCCTGACTGACGGGCGCGTCGACCTCGACGTCAAGCTGATCCAGATGGTCCGGCTGTTTCGCGGCGGCGAGCCGGTGAAGATGTCGAAGCGCGCCGGCGATTTCGTCACTTTGGCCGACGTCGTCCGCGAAGTCGGCAAGGACGTCGTCCGGTTCATAATGCTGACCAAGCGCGCCGACACGCCGCTCGATTTCGACTTCGCCAAGGTGGTCGAGGCGTCGAAGGACAATCCCGTCTTCTATGTCCAGTACGCCCATGCCCGGATCAGCTCGCTCAAGCGCAAGTCGGCCGATGCGGGAGTCGATCTCGCAAGTCCGGCGGACCTCTCGCTGCTCGATGAGGAGGAGCTCGCGCTGGTGAAGCGCGCGGCGCAATATCCGCGCGTCCTCGAAGGTGCCGCGCTCGCCCACGAGCCACACCGGATCGCATTCTATCTCTACGATCTCGCAGCCGAGTTCCACGCGCTCTGGAACCGCGGCAACGACGACCCCGAACGGCGCTTCCTCCTTGAAAATAATCCACAACTTTCGCGTGCCCGGCTGGAACTGGCGCTCGGCGTGGGGCAAATTGTCAGGAGCGGTCTCGCGCTGATGGGAGTGGCGGCCGCCGAGGAGATGCGCTGACCATGAGCCAGGCTCAGGCGGCTGCCGCGGTGGAGCGGTTGCCGTGGCTCACAGACGAACCCAAGCCGACGCCCCCGGCCAAGGCTCAACGGCGTGGCAATGGCCGCGAGGTCGCTGGCTGGGGGGTCGCGGCAATCCTGCTGGTCGCCGGCGCGTCCTACTGGATGGGCGCGCACAGCTGGGAGCAAACGTTCCGGAAAAGCGAGTCGAGCACGACGACGCCCGTTCCCGCCCCGCGCATGATCGCGCCGGAGCAACAGGCCGAACCGCAGCCGCAAGTCATTCTCGAGCCCGCGCCCCAAGTCAGTCCGATCCCCGAACGCCAGGTGCCGATCGTCAGGCCCAAAGCGGAACGGCGCACGGTCGCGCGGCGGCCCACGCTAAAGCGCGAAGTCCCGCCGTCGGCGAAGCTGGACAAGGTCGTGGCCGAACAGAAGTTGGACACGCCGGCTGCCAAGCCCGAGGCAAAGGCGGGTTCGAAGCCGCTGACCGCCTGGCCGGCGTGGCAATCGAAGGGCGCGGACGGACGCATCGTGCGGATCGGGGCCTTCGGCACGCGACAGCAGGCAAAGCTCGGCTGGCGCCACATGGTTCGCGCTTACCCAGCGGTTGCGCACCTCAAGGCGACAGTCGTCGCCGACCGCAATTCGCGCGGGCGCTATTTCTACCGCTTCCAGATCGGCACCACCTCGCAGGCGCACTCCGAAGTATTGTGTCAGCGGATGGAAAAGATTGACTTCAGCTGCGCCGTCGTCGGCCTTCCATTCAAGCCGAAAGGCGTCGAGCGGTGAGCGACAGCCGTCCGTACGACGAACAACTACCGTGGCTTCAGCCGGTCGAGGATGAGGACGAGCCGCGCGGCATTTCGGCGCGCAAGATGCTCGCCGCGCTCCTCCTGGTGCTTCTCGCCGCGCTGATCGTCGCCGCGACTTTCTTCTGGCTCGGCCGACGCAATGCGGTCGTGGATGGTCCTCCCGAGCTGATCCAGGCGCCGGCGGGACCTTATAAGGTGAAGCCGCCCAATCCCGGCGGGCTCGACATCAGCGGCGAAAGCCAGACCGCTTTCGAAACCAGCGCGGGCGAGGATCGGAACTCCCAGCTCGACACCAGCAAGCTCCCGCAAGGGATGGTGGTGAAGGCGCCGGACGAACCGCCCGCGGCCGCGGCCGAGACGCCCAAGAAGCCGGCTGCAGCGCCCGAAGCGCCCGCCGAAGCGAAGGCGGGCGGCGCCCCCGGAACCGTCATCCAGCTTGGCGCCTTCGCCAACCAGGCGCAGGCCGAGCGGGCATGGACGGCGCTTTCGGCTCGCTTTCCTTCGATCGCGGGGATGAACAAGATGATCCTGCCGTTCGCGCACGGAATCCGGCTCCGCGCCGCAGCGGCATCGTCGGCCGACGCCAAGCAGGCCTGCGACACGCTGAGGGCTGCCGGCGAAAACTGCTTCGTGGCTCAATAGGGGCCGAGATCATGCAGGCGGCCATCTACGGCTTCGAAGGGCTCGAGCTGACGGACAGCGAGCGCGACTTCTTCCGCGACTCCGAGCCCGCAGGGTTCATCCTCTTCAAGCGCAATTGCGAGAGCCGCGACCAGATGCGGCGGCTGACCGGCGATCTTCGCGATCTTACCGGACGCGCCGACTTACCGATCCTGATCGACCAGGAAGGGGGCCGGGTCGCGCGCATGAAGCCGCCGGAATGGCCGGCTTTCCCCGCCGCGCTCCGCTTCGCCGATCTCTACGCAATTGCGCCTTCGTCGGCGATGGAGGCGGCGAGAGCGAACGCCCGGGCGATCGGCCTGATGCTCCGCGACGTCGGCGTCACTGTAAACGCTTTGCCGCTCCTCGACGTCCGCCAGGAAGGGGCGAGCGACATCATCGGCGATCGGGCGCTCGGAACGGCGCCGATGCAGGTGGCGGCGCTCGGGAGGGCGGTCCTGGACGGCTTGGCCTCGGCGGGTGTGGTCGGGATCGTCAAACATATCCCGGGACATGGCCGCGCCCTGGTCGACTCCCATCACGAGCTGCCGATCGTCACTGCGAGCGTGGACGAGCTCGAGGAAGATTTGGAGCCCTTCGAGCGGCTCTCGTCGGCGCCGATGGGGATGATGGCGCATGTCGTTTACACCGCCTGGGATTCCGACCGCCCGGCCAGCCAGTCGCCGACCGTGATCGAGCGGATCGTCCGCGAGCGGATCGGGTTCGGCGGATTCCTGATGAGCGACGACAGCAACATGAATGCGCTGACGGGGACACAGGCCGAGCGGGCTGCGGCCTGTGTCGCTGCCGGCTGCGACGTGGCGCTGCCCTGCAACGGCGTGCTCGCCGACAATGTCGAGATCGCGAAGGTACTCGGCGAGATCAGCATCGAAGGCGCCGAGCGCCTCGCGCGGGCGATGGCAACGACATTGGTCGAGCCGGAGGGGCCCGACTTCGCTGAATCCATTGCGACACGCGACACCTTGCTCGCAATCGCCTGACGTTCCCCCGTTCGTAGATGTGGGACGCCCGTTCGTCGATGCGACGGGTTGCCGTTGAAAACTAACTTTTGGCAAGGGTAGGGACTGAAGATCCCATACCTCCAGACAAGAGAACTTTCGCCGATGCGCCGAATTTCGCTTCTTTGTGCTGCCGCAGCTCTCGTCGCTTCTCCTGCTTTTGCTCAGTCCGGCCCCGGAGGCGGCGGCGACAAGAGCAAGAGCGTCGAAGACTTGCACCGGGACGAGTTGTCGAAGCAGGCGGCTGAAGGCTGGGCCAATGCGCCGGTCGACGAGCGCACCGTTTCGACGCGCCACAGCGCGGTCGTGGACGGACGAACGCTGCCCTACACCGCGACCGCCGGGACGCTGACGATCCGCGACGCCGAAGGGAAACCGACGGCGAGCATCTTCTACACTGCGGATACGCTGGACAGTCCGGCCGGATCGCATCGGCCGGTCACCTTTTTCTATAACGGCGGCCCCGGATCGGCCTCGCTGTGGCTGCGCATGGGATCGTTCGGCCCGACCCGGATCCAGACGCTGAATGCGGAGTATATCCGGCCGGCGCCGTTCAACTACACCGCGAACCCGGACACCTTGCTCGGAACGACCGACATCGTCTTCATCGACGCTCCGGGAACCGGCTACTCGCGCCCGCTCGGCGATTCGAAGCCGGCCGACTTCTACGGCGTCGACCAGGACGCCGACGCCTTCGCGAAGGCGATTATCCGCTACGTCACCAAGTTCGACCGCTGGAACAGCCCGAAATTCCTGTTCGGCGAGAGCTACGGCACGACCCGCTCGGGCGCGCTCGCCTACCAGCTTCAGGACCGCGGCATGGCGCTCAACGGCGTCATCCTTTTGTCCTCGATCATGAACTACGGCCGGCGCCAGCCCGGGCTCGATCGCGACTATATCAACTATCTGCCGAGCTACGCGACGACCGCCTGGTACCACCACAAGATGAGCAGCCCGCCCGCGACCGTGGCAGAAGCCGCGGCCGAGGCGCGGGCGTTTGCCGAAGGACCTTATGCTGCCGCGCTCGAAAAGGGGCAGACGATCAGCAAGCAGGAGGAGGATTCGGTCGCGCAGCAGATGAGCGCGCTGACCGGCCTCTCGCCGCAGTTCATCGAGAATGCCGACCTCCGCGTCGATCTTTCGCAATTCCGCAAGGAGCTGCTGCGCGACCAGCGCCAGACGATAGGCCGATACGATTCGCGCTATACCGGCATTGATCCGAACGCCTCGGGCGACGCTCCCGACTTCGACGCTTCGGACGTCGCGATCAGCGGGGGCTTCATCGGCACCCTGCAAGGCTATTTGGCGAACGATCTCGGATACCGGACCGACATGCAATATCGCCTAAGCGCGAGCGACGCCGACGGCTTCAAATGGGACTGGACCCACAAGGCCCCGGGCAGCCGCTACGGGTTGCAGATGCCGAACACGGCGCTCGACCTCGCCGCCGCGATGCGGACCAATCCGTACCTGAAGGTGCTGTCGCTGAACGGCTATTACGACATGGCGACGCCCTATTTCGGGACCGAATACGACCTCAACCACATGATGCTGGAGCCGGCGCAGCAGCATAATCTCGAATTCCGCTACTATCCGTCGGGCCACATGGTCTATTTGAACCCCGACGCGCTTCACCAGATGCGCCTCGACGTGCAGGGCTTCATCAATGAGGCCGTCGCCGAGGCGGGATCGCCAGTGCCTCAGGCGCAGCCGGCTCGGCGGCGCGCCCGCTGACTTATCCACAATAGCGTGTGGCGGCGCCTTCGCAGCGCCACCACTCGTGGTATCATTCGGCCGTGGATGAGGATTTCGACGAGCGCCCGATCCGGCAGTCGGACGAGCTGACCCTCAGCCTCGATGGCTGGGAAGGCCCGCTCGATCTCCTGCTCAACCTGGCGCGCGCTCAGAAGGTCGATCTCGCCCAGATCTCGATCCTCCAGCTCGTCGAGCAATATCTCACTTACCTGGCCGAAGCGCGCGCGCTGAAGCTGGAGATTGCCGCGGATTATCTCGTGATGGCGGCTTGGCTCGCCTATCTCAAATCCTGCCTGCTGCTGCCGAAGGACCCCGAGCAGGATCCCAGTCCGCAAGAGATCGCGCTTCGCCTGCAGATGCGACTGCAGCAGCTCGATGCGATGCGTGAAGCGGGCGCACGCCTCCTCGGCCGCGACCGCATCGGCCGCGACGTGTTCGTCCGCGCTGCTCCCGAAGGGCTCAGGCTTATCCGCAAGGCCGCCTGGCAGGTGCGCGACTTCGACCTTTTCGCCGCTTACGGCGCCGTCCGGGCGCGCACGCAGCCGGCGATGCACGTCGTCCATGCGCGCGCCGTCATGACTCTCGACGAGGCGATCGAGCGAGTTGGCAAGATGATCGGTGCTGCGCTCGAATGGACGTTCCTCGAAAGCTTCCTGCCGGTCAGCCAGGACCCGCAGTTCCGACGGTCGGCCCTGGCGTCGAGCTTCGTTGCGGCGCTCGAGCTTGCCCGCCGCGGCCGCCTCGACATCGCGCAGGATGAGCCTTTCGCGCCGGTCAAGCTCAGGGCTGCGTGATGGACGAGCTCATGCGATCGATCGAAGCGACGCTGTTCGCTTCGGCCGAGCCTCTCAGCATCGAGGAAATCGCCGAACATGTCGGCGAAGGACAGGTCGAAATTGCGCTCGGCCAGCTGGCGGCGAGCTACGAGGGCCGCGGAATCGAGCTCGTCGAGCGTGGCGGGCGCTGGCACTTCCAGACCGCGCCAGACCTGGCCCATCTCCTTCGCCGGACTCGCGAAGAGCCGCGCCGACTGTCGCGTGCGGCCACCGAGACATTAGCGATCATCGCCTATCACGAACCGGTCAGCCGCGCCGAGATCGAGGCCATCCGCGGAGTCCAGATCTCGAAAGGCACGCTCGACGTTCTGATGGACGCCGGCTGGGTCCGGCCCGCGGGTAGGCGCGAAGGCCCCGGGCGTCCGTTGCTCTACGCTACGACGAAGGAGTTCCTCACGCATTTCGGGCTTGGCTCGCGCCGCGACTTGCCGGGGATCGATGACCTCAAGGCCGCGGGATTATTGGACCCGCTCGACGAGTCAGTCTTCCAGCTTCAACTAGAAAGCGAAGAAGAGGGCGAGTAGAGAGACGCCCAAAGGAGCTTTTCATGGGTAGTTTCAGCATCTGGCACATCCTGCTGTTCGCGATTGTGTTGCTGCTGGTTTTCGGCGGGAACCGCTTTTCCTCGATGATGAGCGATGTCGCCAAGGGCCTCAAAAGCTTTAAGCAGGGCATGGCGGACGAGGATGACGAAAAGCAGCGGCGCTACGAGGAGCAGCGCCGCTATGACGAGCAGCACCGGGCGGAGCCGCCGAGGCAAATCCCTCGCGATGAGCCGATCGACGTGACTCCGCGCCGTGAAGACCCGGTGGCGCCTCCGCCGCCGGCCCGAGACGACGAACCCCGTTAAGATCGGGCTTGCGCCATGTTCGGCGTTGATTCCACGGAGCTGGCGGTCGTCGCGATCCTCGCGCTGATCTTCATCGGCCCGAAGGACCTGCCCAAGGTGATGCGCACGGTCGGCTATTGGGTCGGCCGGATGCGGGGCATGGCGCGCCATTTCACCGCCGGTCTCGAAAATATGGTGCGCGAGGCCGAGCTCGAGGAGATGGAAAAGCGCTGGCGCGAGGAGAACGAGCGGATCATGCGCCTTCACCCAGCCAACGCCGACTACCCCGAGCCCGGCCAGCCGGACGAGATGCCGCCGGTCACGGAAGTGCCTGAACCGATGCTTCCGCTCGACGAAGCGCAGCCGGAGGACGAGCTTCCGCCAGAGAAGCGGCCGCTGCCGTGAAGGACATCGACGACACCAAGCAGCCCCTGCTTGATCATCTCATTGAGCTGAGGCGCCGGCTGCTCTGGTGCCTGACGACCCTCGTCATCGCCTTCTTCATCTGCTTCGCGTTCGCAAAGGACATCTTCGCAGTCCTCGTCCAGCCGCTGATCAGGGCCGGGCAGGGGAAGCTCATCTACACCGACATCTTCGAAGCCTTCTTCGCGCAGGTGAAGGTGTCGTTGTTCGCGGCGCTGATGCTGAGCTTCCCGATGATCGCCACTCAATTGTGGCGTTTCGTTGCGCCCGGCCTCTATGCCAAGGAAAAGAACGCATTCCTGCCGTTCCTCCTGATGACTCCCGTCTTCTTCGCGGGTGGCGCCTGCTTTGCATATTTCGCGGCTATGCCCTGGGCGCTGCATTTCCTGCTCAGCTACCAGGGCGACGTCGGCGGGATCAGCCAGGAGGCGCTTCCCGGAGTCGGTAATTACCTCAACTTCTGCACGCGATTCATCTTCGGTTTCGGCGCCGCTTTCCTGACCCCGATCCTGCTGATGATCCTCGAGCGCGCCGGGATCGTCACCCGCGAGCAACTCGCCCGGTCACGCCGCTATGCGATCGTTGGCGCCGCCGCCGCCGCCGCCGTGCTGACTCCGCCCGACGTCGTTTCGATGCTGCTGCTTCTGATCCCGCTGTACGGGCTCTACGAGTTTGCGATCCTCGCGATCCGGATCACGCATTGGCGTGCCGCGAGAAAAGCCCGCCGCGCCTCAGTGGTTGTTGATGTGCCCCAGACAGAAGAGGGCCCAGAAGCGCCACCGGGGGGGGGGAGGGTTGGCGGTTCTGGGCCCATTTAAGTGGATAGCGAGAGCGGGGGGGCAAAAGGTCACTATCCGAACAGCACAACGCCCCTTCGACGAGATGGGTTCCCCTGCTCGGCAAGATTTTCAAATTTTTTTGGGCGGAGCCGTAACGAAACGGCTTTTCGCTTCAAACTACGGGAAATACAGGTAAATCAACGCTGTAACGGCCGAGCTTGCGGTCGAGGGTGGAGCGTAGCTGCTTAGCCAGTCCGGCGACGATCCGCTCGAACTGCTCTTTCTCGGAGCTCCCATCCTCGTCCGGCACCAGAACCTTGCTGCCGAGCACGAGCCGGGCCGTCAGCTCGCTCGTTCGTCTCAGCGAGATTTCGATCGGATCGGACGGACAGTGGAGCATCGCAAACTCGACGATCTCGGTCACCAAGAAGGCGACCGCGACCGCCACGTCCTGCGTCGTATTGACGCTGTCGAGCTCGAGGTCGATCCGCAGGCTTCGCGCGGATTCAGGAGCGCCTGCGCGCAGCTCCGCTGCAAGCTCGGTAACCAGCGGCCGCAGGGCGATCCCGCGATTTTCCTCCATCTCCGCGAAATGGTTGCGGTGGACGATCGAGAGCGCGCCGACGCGCCGGCTGATTCCTGCATAAGCAGAACGGGCCTCGGCGGCGGTCGCGCTGCGGCCATGGATGTTGAGTAGCGAGGCGACGACCTGAAGGTTGTTCTTGACCCGATGATGCACCTCGCGGACGAGCCGCCGCTGGCCTTCGAGGGCGCCCGCCATCTCGGCATCGGCCTCGTCGACCCGAGCAACTGCGCGAGCGAAGGCGTCGCGAAGTCCCTGGATCTCCTCCGACGGACCGAGCTTGCTGGGCAGGTCGAGCGCGGTTCCGGGCGAATAAGCGATCACCGCTCGTTCGAGGCGCTTCAATGGCCTGATCAGCAAGCGGCTGACGAGCAGCCAGGTGAGGAGCGCCGCAGCGACCCACATGAGCACCGGAAGGAGCAGCATGAGCCGGTCGTAAGTCGTGATCCGCCGGTCCGCCGCCCCGACTCGCGCCTGGAGCGCTCCGCTTCCGATCGGCCAATCGGTCAACCGAAGCTTGAGATTATCAGCCGCTTGCGGATCGAGCACGCGCAACTCGCGCGCATTGTCATGGAGGACGATTGCAGCGACGTCGCCAGGCGCCTCGAGCGCAGCAGTGCGGATATCTCCGACCGGAACGAAGGCCGTTGCCATCCCGCCGATCACTCCCACGCGAATGGCCACTCCGTTCAGGCCGGGGGCGATCCGAAGCACGACGGTGCCCGGAGCGACGACCGGCAGGCTGCCGGTATCGCCAACCGTTCCCGCCGAGCAGATCGGCTTTGCGTCGCTGGTTTCGAGCTCGAAGCTCTGGGCAACTCCGGGCGCGATCGTTAGCGAGCGCTGGGCACGGCCGCAGGCATCGCCGCTGCCGCTCGCCAGCGACCCGTTCGCGGCGATCCTCAGCGCAAGCGCATCGCGCGCGAGAAGGCTTTCCATGCCCTGCGCCGCTGCGCGCGACTGATCCTCGGCCCGCCCCTTCAGCGCATCATTGGCCTGGCGGATGCCGGCCTCGCCGAACCAGACCAGCGCAATGCCGATCGGCAGCAGCACGGCGGTGAGGATGAGAAGCAGCTTGGCCGCGGTCGGAAGCCGCGCAAACCGCCCCGCCGCTGTCATCGCGCGAGCCCGACGCTTTTAGCTGAGCTTGCCGATGAGGTTGAGAATGTCGTCGGGCACCGCTTCGCGCAGGGTGTCGTCATAGACTGTCCGGAGCGCACGCCCCAGATCACCCTTCCTTGCCGTACGGTCGGAAGGCTTCGACTTCTTCGAGTGCCTGGAATGGCCGGCTCCCTCCGTCTCGCTTCCTTTCCTGGCACTCAACTCCTCGTCCCCCTCGCGCGGGTCTCGACGCGCTCATACAAATCTTGCCACGCGGCGCAACGGCCCCGCTGGCCCTGCCCCGCTTCGATACGCAACGGGCCGGCCGCCGCACAGCTGACAGAGTATCAGCGCGGCGTGCCGGTCCATCGTCGGAAACCAAATCGCTCATGCTTGGTTCCACACGACAGCTACTTCTCTCGGGGGCGGTGCGGAGACGCAACACTTAGGTCTTCCGGGGTTGAAACAATGAAGGCGCCCGGCCAAAGACGCGCCAACCGAATATTTCGAGGGAGATTTCACGACTATGTCCCTTGGCCAGGAACTTGCTCCGCACCTGCCATTCTTGCGCCGCTATGCGCGCGCTCTCACCGGCAGCCAGGCCCACGGCGACGCTTTTGTAAGAGCGACGCTCGAAGCAATCGTTGCCAAGCCCGATGAATTTCCGCGCGACGTCGATGCGCGGCTTGGGCTCTACAAGACCTTCCATGCCATCTGGTCGACCGCCAACATCGAGGAAGGCGAAGAGCCGTCCAAGGGTCCGGTCGGGGCGGAGAGCATCGCTCATGCGCGACTGTCGCGGATCACGCCGCTATCGCGCCAGGCGCTCCTGCTCACCGCGCTCGAGGGCTTTTCATCGGAGGACACCGGCTATCTGATCGATGTCAGCCCCGCCGACGTCGACTCGCTGGTCGCCGAGGCACTCGAGGAAATCGAGCGCCAGACGCTAGCCGACGTTCTGATCATCGAGGATGAGCCGATCATCGCGATGGATATCGAGACCATCGTCCGCGACCTCGGCCACAACGTCACTGGCGTGGCGGTGACCCGCGACGAAGCGGTCTCGCAGGCGCGTCAAAGCCCGCCGGGCCTGGTCCTTGCCGACATCCAGCTCGCCGACGATTCGAGCGGAATCGATGCGGTGAAGGACATTCTCGCGGAATTTTCGGTCCCGGTGATCTTCATCACCGCCTTCCCCGAGCGTCTGCTTACGGGAACGCGGCCCGAGCCGACCTTCCTCATCACGAAGCCCTTCCAGCGCTCGACCGTGAAGGCGGCGATCGCCCAGGCACTGTTCTTCGACGCGGCAACCGTTCCAGCTGCGTAATCGCGGAACACCGCTAACCTCGGCGCGTTGGCCGGGGGAACGTTGAATTCGTGACGAGAGCATAATGGCTGACCCGAGGCATTCCGAACCTTCGGTGGTGGAAACGACGACCGAAGCGCGCGCCGGTTCTACACCTGGCGTTGCGCGCAATGTCCTCGTGATCAGCACGTTGTTGGTGGTCATCATTTTTGCGGTGATCGTCTTGGTCGGGCGCAGCTGAGCACCTACCTCCTGTCACAGTCATCGTTCAGGTTCGATGCAACTCCGCGCGGCCACGGTCGCGTGCCGGAACAGGGTGGGGTTTAGTTTGTCAGAAGATCGCGAAGAGGACCAACCAGCAAGCGCTCCCGTGGTGCCGGTTCCGCTGTCCGATCCGGAATTCAAGGACCAGCTCGCGGCGGTCATTCCGCACCTGCGCGCGTTCGGCCGCTCGCTCTCGGGAAGCCGCGACCTCGCCGATGACCTCGTTCAGGAAACGCTCCTGAAGGCATGGGCCGCGCGCAAGCGCTTCCAGGCCGGCACCAACATGCGCGCCTGGACCTTCATCATCCTTCGCAACCTGTTCCTCAGCCAGATGCGCCGCGCGCGCTTCAAGGGCGAGTGGGACGACATCACCGCCTCGAAGATTCTGGCCGCCCCGGCGAGCCAGGACCGGCATATCGAGCTCGGCGACATGCAGCGCGCGCTGATGCACTTGCCGCAGCCCCAGCGTGAGGCGCTGATTCTCGTCGGCGCGGGCGGCTTCGCTTACGAGGAAGCAGCCGAGATCTGCGGCTGCGCGGTAGGAACCATCAAAAGCCGTGTCGCGCGCGGCCGAGTCGCGCTCGAACAGCTGTTGTCGAGTGGCAAGTTGCCCTCGCGCCGGCAGCACAAGACCGATCCCGACAAGTCGGCGCTTCAGACGATCATGGGCGAGGTCGACGAACTCAGCCGCGATCACGAATAGAGGCGGACGGCTTCCGGCACTCGCAGGAGCCGCGACGAGGCCGTCAATTCAGCTTTCGAAGCAGTTCCGCGAAATCGCGGTCGCACGGTTCGGACGCCGCCGCCTCGAAGGCGCGGCGGAGGGCAGCCGTGATCCCCGCATGCGACATCGGCGCATCCACTCGGATGATCCGACGATCCATGGAGTTAAGTTCCGGCACCGAATCCTCTTCTCTTTCGAACTTCATTGCCATTGCAAACGACCAAAACCGCGAGGAAGTTTCCTCGCATGCCTCGATCGCCTGTGAAAATCGACCCATGAGTCGCGCCGACGACACTATCTCAACCGTGGCGCGCGAAAATGCGCTCGAACGGGCACGCAAGCACTCGCCGTTCCTTCGCGAAGCTTTGTCTGCGCGCGCTGAGATTGTCGAAGCGTTCCTCGAGTCCGGAGCCGAAATTGCGGCCGAAGCCGCGTTGTTGAGCGCATCGGAACTGCCGATCGACAGGCGTCTGCGTCAACGCCGGCACGCGCTGGCACTCGCAGTCGCGCTCGGCGATCTTTCGGGAGAGCTGCCGCTCGAGCGGGTGACGGCTTTGCTCTCGGATTTCGCGGACAGCGCAATCGATGAGGCCGTTTCCGCCGCGATCCTGGAGCGCGTGCCAGACGCGTCGCCGGCCGGCTTCGCGGTCGTTGCGATGGGCAAGCTCGGCAGCCGCGAGCTCAACTATTCGTCCGACGTCGACCTTCTGCTGCTGTTCGATCCGAAGATTCTCCCGCACCGAGAGCGGGAGGACTCGGGCGAGGCGGCCGTGCGCATCGGCCGGCGGCTTATCGAGCTCCTGCAGAAGCGGACCGAAGACGGCTACGTCCAGCGCGTCGACCTCAGGCTTCGTCCGTCGCCGGAGGTCACGCCGATCGCGCTCCCGGTGAACGCAGCGATCTCCCACTACGAATCGAGCGCTTTGCCGTGGGAGCGGGCCGCCTTCATTCGCGCCCGCGCGGCAGCGGGCGATATCGCGCTCGGCCAGCATTTTATCGATTCGATCGAACCTTTCGTCTGGCGGCGTTCGCTCGACTTCGGCGTGATCGAGGAAGTGCGCCAGATCTCGGCACGGATCCGCGACCATTTCGCGCAAAGCGCAGAGATCGGCCCCGGGTTCGACCTCAAGCGCGGGCGCGGCGGGATTCGCGAAGTCGAGTTCTACGTCCAGATCCAGCAGATGATCCACGGCGGTCGCGATCCCTCGGTCAGGCCCGCGGCGACGCTCGACGCGATCGACGCGCTTCACTCCGCCGGAAGGCTCGACGATGCGATGGCGGCGGAGCTCGCTTCCACATACCGGCTGCTCCGAACGATCGAGCATCGAGTCCAGATGGTCGAGGACGCACAGACGCATTTGCTTCCCGCCAGCCCCGCGGCGCTGGACAATGTCGCGCAACTTCACGGCCTCCCGAACGGTGCGGCGCTGCTTGCCGAGCTTCGGCCGCCAATCGAGCAGGTCGGGAGTGTCTTCGACAGCCTCTCGCCGGAGGAGCGAAGCGTCCTTTCCAACGACCCCGACCTGTTGAAGACCGAGCTTGCTCGCCTCGGCTTCAGCGATCCCGTGGCGGCGGCGCGCCACGTCGGGCACTGGCGATCGGGCAAGGCGAGATCTTTGCGATCGCCCGCGGCCCGCCAGGCTTTCGAGGCGATGCTTCCTGCGCTGCTCCCGGCGATCGCTGCGGGCGCACATCCGGATCACGCGCTCAATCGCCTAAGCGACATCGTCGAAAGGCTGTCGAGCGGGGTGAACTTCTTCCGCTTGCTCGAGGCGCGGCCGCACCTCGCCCAATTGCTGGTCAAGGTCATCGCACATGCACCGGTGCTTGCCGACCAGCTGGGTCGCCGACCCGAACTATTCGAAGGCCTGTTCGACGCCTCGAGCTTCTCCATGCCGCCGACCGCTCCTGAGTTTGCGGCACTCCTTGCCGATGCGATGCGCGGCCATCCCTATGACCTCGCGCTCGATCGCGTTCGAAGGTTCGTGAACGAACGGCGCTTCGCGCTCGGAGTCCAGCTGATCGATCAGAGACGGGACCCGCTCGACGTGACGGAGGGCTACGCGCGCGTTGCCGAAGGTGCGCTGGTTGCGCTCGGGCATCGAGCTCAGACGGAGTTCGAGAACGCGCACGGCGATTTTCCCGGCGGCGAGCTCGTCATTCTCGGCCTTGGGCGGCTCGGCGGCCATTCGCTGACCCACGCCTCCGATCTCGACATCATCTACCTTCATTCGGCCGGGCAGGGTGGTTCCTCGGACGGGCGAAAGCCGCTCGGCCCCAACGATTATTTCAACCGCCTCGCAAGCCGGGTGACCGCAGCGCTCAGCGTCCCGACCGCCTCGGGTCCTCTCTACGACATCGATGCGCGTCTCCGGCCGGGTGGAGCGAAGGGCATGCTGGTCGTCTCGCTCGAGGCATTCGAGCAATATCAGCGCAACGAAGCCTGGACCTGGGAGCATATGGCGCTTTGCCGCGCGCGGCCCGTCTTCGGGTCGCCGGAAGTGAGGCAAAGAATCTCCGCGATGATCGGCGACATTCTCCGGCTGCCTCGCGACCGCGCCAAGGTCGTTGCGGACGCCGTGAAGATGCGGGCCGACATGGAGCGTCACAAACCTCCGAGGAGCAGCCTCGACGTCAAGCTCGGCCAGGGAGGACTCATCGACCTCGAGTTTGCAACGCACGTGCTGCAGCTGACGACCGGCGTCGGGCTCGACACCCGTCTGGAAGTCGCGCTCGAGGCCCTCGCTGCGGAATCTTTAGTGCCGGCAAATATTGTCGAAGCGCTAAAGTTGCTCTCGCGAATGCTGGTGATGATGCGTCTCGTCGCGCCCGACGACGTCAAGCCCACGCCCGAAACCTGGCAGCTGGTCGCCGAAGCCTGCGGCGCCGCCAATTGGGACGAACTTCTTGCCGAGCACGATGCCGCGCGGCAGAGCATCGCGGCACTCTGGAACAGCATCAAAGAGGGTTCGTGATGATCAACGAAGGCGACAAGGCACCGGCAATGAACGTCACGGCCAGCGACGGATCGAGCGTCGATCTCGCGTCACCCGGGCAGCCGGTCGTGCTCTATTTCTACCCGAAGGACGATACGTCGGGCTGCACTCGCGAGGCCCAGGACTTCACTGCGCATGCCGCGGATTTTGCGAAAGCCGGCGCGAAGGTAGTCGGCGTTTCACGAGATTCCATGAAGAGCCACGAGAAGTTCATCGGCAAGTACGGCCTGTCGGTCCCGCTCGCTTCCGACGAGGACGGAAGCATCTCGGACGCTTTCGGAACCTGGGTCCAAAAGTCGATGTACGGCCGCAAATATATGGGAATGGAGCGCGCGACCTATCTGATCGACGCCGATGGGAAGGTGGCCCGGGCATGGCGGAAGGTGAAGGTCCCCGGCCATGCTGAAGAGGTGCTAAAGGCGACCAGAAGTCTCTGATTGACTTGCCAATTGGCAGCCTGTTTGATCCCGCGCCCGAGGTGGGAGGGATCGAGTAATGCGTGCATTCTTGTTGGCATTCAGTGCGGCTGTCGCGTTTGGGGGGACGGCGTTGGCCCAGTCGCAGGATGATGATCCCTATCTGTGGCTCGAGGAGGTCTCGTCGCCCAAGGCGATGAGCTGGGTCGATGCCCACAACAAGACCACGACCGACGTTCTCGAGGCCGATCCGCGGTACAAGGCCTATTACAATGATGCGCTCGAGATCGCGCAGGCGAAGGATCGCATTCCGTTTGGCACCTTCCTCGCGGGCCAGGTCTATAATTTCTGGCAGGACGAGGATCATGTCCGCGGTCTTTGGCGGCGAACCACGACCACAGCCTATTTGAGCGGCAAGCCGGAGTGGGAAACCGTCCTCGACCTCGACGCTTTGTCGACTGCGGAGAAAGCGAACTGGGTGTGGAAGGGCGCGAGCTGCGCGCGGCCGGCCGAGCGCCGCTGCCTCGTCTTCCTGTCCGATGGGGGCGAGGACAAGATCACTGTTCGCGAGTTCGACCTGCCGACCAAGAAGTTCGTCGCCGGCGGCTTCTCGCTTCCGAAGGGCAAGCAGGACGTCAGCTGGCAGGACGAGAATACGCTGCTGATCAGTCGCGAGTGGGAACCCGGCATGCTGACCGATTCCGGCTACCCCTATGTCGTGAAACGGCTGAAGCGCGGGCAAAAGCTCAGCCAGGCGGTCGAGCTGTTCCGCGGCAAGAAGTCCGACGTCAACGCTGCCGCCGGAGTGCTTCGCGACGCCCAGGAGCGCACGCTCCCGATCATCAGCGAGGCTACCGATTTCTTCCACTCGAACACCTTCCTGCTCGGGCCGAAGGGCCATCGGAAGATCGCCATCCCGGCGAAGGCGGGAATCACGGATCTCGTTGCCGGCCGCGCCATCATCTCGATCGATGAGGACTGGCAGCCCATCAAAGGCGGCAAGACCTACCCGGCCGGCTCGATCCTCTCGGTCGACCTTGCTGCGCTGCGCGCAAACCCGGGACAGCTCCGTCCAACCCTGATCTTCGCGCCGGGGCCGAAGCAGTCGATCGGAAGCGTCGCCTCGACCCGCGATGTCCTCCTCGTCTCCGGCCTCGACAACGTGCGCGGGCGCGTGTGGCGATTCACGCCGACAGCCAAGGGCTGGTCCCGCTCTGCGATCGACGTTCCCGACAACATGACCGTCAGTCTCGTCAGCACAGGCACGCACGACAATCGCGCGCTGATGGCGGTGACCGGGTTCCTGACGCCGCCGTCGTTATGGCTCGCCGACGCCAAGGGCGGCTCGGCACACACGATCATGTCGCAGCCGGCGAAATTCGATGCGTCGGACCTGGTTACGGAGCAGCGCGAAGCCGCCTCCACCGACGGCACCAGGATCCCATATTTCCTCGTCCATCGCCGCGACATGAAGCTCGACGGGACGAACCCGACCTTGCTCTATGCCTATGGCGGGTTCCAATCGAGCCAGACGCCCTTCTACAGCGGCACGCGCGGCAAGCTCTGGCTTGAGAAGGGCGGGGTGTTCGCGCTCGCCAATATTCGCGGTGGCGGCGAGTTCGGACCGGCGTGGCACGAAGCGGGCCTCAAGATTCATCGCCAGATCGTCTTCGACGATTTCGCGAGCGTCGGCCGCGACCTCATCGCCGCAAAGGTGACCAGCCCGCGGCGGCTCGGGATCGAAGGCGGCTCGAACGGAGGCCTTCTGACGGGCGTGTCGTTCATCCAGCATCCCGAGTTGTGGAATGCGGCCCTGATCGAAGTGCCGTTGCTCGATATGATCCGGATCTCGAAGATCGCCGCCGGCGCTTCGTGGGAAGGCGAATATGGAAGCATCTCGGATCCGGCCGTGAAGGCCTTCTGGGAGAAGACCTCGCCCTACCAGAACCTTCGCAAGGACGGGAAATATCCGGTGCCCTTCATCTTCACGACGACCAAGGACGATCGCGTCGGCCCGCAGCACGCGCGCAAGTTCGCCGCGCGGATGGAGGAATACGGCCTGCCCTTCTATTATTACGAGAACACGGAAGGCGGGCACGCAGCGGGTGCCAACCTGCGGCAGGCCGCACACACCAGCGCGCTCGAGATGATCTATCTCACCCGCAAGCTGATGGACCCGGAAGAGCCGGCCAAATAGGCCGGCTCAGCCCGCCAGCGATTTGATGATCATCTCCCAGTAGAGGACGTCGTCATACATCGAGCGAACGGGAGTGCGCTCGTCGAGGCCATGCTCGCGCTCGTCGTCGGGCTTGATGCCCCAGCTTCCGTCCATGTCGTAAACCGGAATGCCTTGGGCGCGGAAGAAGCTTCCGTCGCTCGCGCCGGCCGACATTTTGGGAAACACGTGCATTTCCGGGCCATGGAAGTGCTGCACGGCGGCCGTTACCGCCTTCATCACGTCCGGTCGGGGCGGCGAAGCGGGCGTCGGAACACCGATGAAGTTCGGGTCCGGCTTCACCTCCACGTTCGGCCCGACAAGCTTCTGCAGCTCGGCCTGCACGTCCTTCGGCTGGACCGACGGAAAGATTCTGCAATTGACCGTCGCAGTCGCGCTTTGCGGGAGCGCGTTGTCGGCATGCCCGCCGCTCAGCATCGTTGCGACGCAGCGAGTACGGGTGAGTCCGACCTCGAGCGGATTCGCCTCGATTGCGTCCGCCGCAGCGCCGTCATTTGGGTTGGCCAACCATGCGCGGATTTGCTGTCCGAGCTGACTATTGCCCTCCGCCCGCGCGCGCTCCTCGAAATAGGCGCGCGAGACCTCGTTCTGCATTGGCTGGAAGCGATAATTTCGAAGCTTCTCAAGCGCGTCCGCAAGATCGTAGATCGCGTTGTCCGGGCGCGGTTCGCTGCTGTGGCCGCCAGGGTTGCGGGTCGTCAAAAAATAGGTCTGGAAGGTCTTCTCGGCCATCGAGATCCCGCAGCCGAGCGGCTTGAACTGCTGGTCGTAATAGGGGCATTTTCCGTCCGCATTGAGCCCGAACTCGGCGTCGGTCAGGTTGCGCCACTTGGTCGAGCCGAGAGTTGCACCCTGGCCCACCGTTTCCTCGTCTCCGCTGTAGAAGAAGATGATGTCGCGGTCGGGCTTGAACCCCTCCGACATGAGCTTGACGGCGGCCATCGTCGTTGCGACGTCGCCGTCCTTCATGTCGGCTGTACCGCGGCCATAAAAATAGCCGCCTTCCTCGCGGAAGACGAACGGATCGAACTTCCAGTCGGAAGCCTTGGCCTCGACGACGTCCATGTGGCCAAGGATGAGCATCGGTTTCTTCGTCGGGTGCGGGGAGCGCCAGCGGACGATCAGCGCCTCGGTCTTGTCGCCGGGAAGTCCTTCGTAGGCCATGTGGTGAATGTCGGCGGCCGGGATTCCGGCGGCGCTGAATTGGTCGGCGAGAAGCTTCGCGACTTTCGGTACCTCACCGCGGTGGTGCACGCTCGGGATCTCGATCGCCTGTTTGAAGATCTCGCGAGTCTTCTCCTGCCAGGCTTTGGGGAGTTCAGTAAGCACGGTCCGCGGATCGGTCGCTGCAACGGCGGTCGTGGCGGTGAAGGCAAGCATGAGTCCGACTGCAATTCGCATCTTGATCGATCTCCCCGGGATTGAGTTGCGCGACGCTACGCATCGCGCACGAGCCGTCAAGGGACGGCGCCGTGGCCTTCCGCCAGATATTCGGCGCTGCGCATTTCCTCGAGGCGACTGACCGTCCTTTGGAACTCGAAGCTGCCGTCGCCCGCCGGGTACAGCCCCGAAGGCTCCGCGTCCGCAGCGGCGAGCAGCTTCACCTTATGCTCGTAGAGCGCATCGATCAGCGTCACGAAGCGCGACGCCTCGTTGCGCATGTCGGGGCCCATCACGGGAATGCCGACGATGATCACCGTGTGATAGCGCCGGGCGATCGCCAGATAGTCTGCCGCACCGCGCGGCTCTCCGCAGAGCCGCTTGAACGAGAAGACGGCGACGCCCTTGAGGCTCTTGGGCACATGCAGCTTCCGCCCCCCGCCGACGTCGATGTCTTCGGAAGGGACCTTGGCGCGGTCCTCGACCGGATAGTCCGTCAACTGGAAGAAGGCGCGCGAAAGGTCGGCGGTCGCTTCCGGCCCGTTGGGTACGTGCCACACCTCGACCCCGGCCAGGCGCTCGAGCCGGTAGTCGGTCGGTCCGTCTACCGGCACGACAAGCATGCGCTGCTCGATCAACTCGATGAAAGGCACGAACAGTTCTCGATTGAGGCCCCCCTTGTAGAGATCGCCTGGGCTTCGGTTGGAGGTCGTGACGACCCTCACGCCTTCCTCGAGCAGCTTTCCGAACAGCCGCGACAGGATCATCGCGTCGGGCGGATTGGTCACCTGCATCTCATCGAAGCAGAGCAGCTTCGCTTCGGCCGCAATCTCCTCGGCCACCGGCAAGATGGGGTCGCCCTCGTGTCGCTCGCGCACCTTTTTCAGCCGCGCATGCGTCTCGAGCATGAATTCGTGAAAATGGACACGCCGCTTGGGCTCGACATCGATATGCGCGAAGGCAAGGTCCATCAGCATCGACTTGCCGCGGCCGACTCCGCCCCAGAGATAGACCCCCGCCGGCCCTTTCGATTCCGAACCGAACAGTCGCGAGAGGAAGCCGCCGTCGGCGAACGTCGCAGCAAGGCGATCGAGTGCCGCAACCGCGCGCTCCTGCGCCGGATCGGGCCTCAGTTCTTGAGCTTTGATTAGCTGCTGGTAGGCGCGCCCGACCTGCCCCGTCATGCCGGAGCGTTGCGCTCGCGGATGCGCTTCAGCGTTCCCGTAAAGCTGTAGCAGGGCGAGCCGCCCTGGTAGACGACGCCCTGGAGAAAGGCATGGCCGCGCGTCTGCTTAACCAGCTCCACATGCGCATCAAGCGGCGATCCGGGCTTTCCGCGCGCAAGGAAGTGCGTGGTGAGGTCGAGCGTCACATAATGCCCGCGCTCCATTCCCGCGCACAGCCCGCCGGCGAACATCGACATGTCGATGAAGCTCATGACCGAGCCGCCGTGGAGTGAGCCGCCCATGTTCATATGAGCCTCGGTCGGGAACATCCGGCAGACGGCCCGGCCGCTGCCGTCGGGCTTGAACAGGAGGCGACCCGTCGCCGCTGCAAAGCTCCCGCGCGGGAAGTCGCCCCAGCTGTACCAGCCGGGATTGTCGGCATCGGGCGTCGCCCCGGTGGGAACGCCGACGTCCTCCATCAGCTCGGTGCTGCTCGGTTCGTCCGTCACGCCGCCCGTTCGGCGATCAGCTTCTTGGTCTCGGCGATCGCTTTGGCGGGGTTCAGCCCCTTGGGGCAGACGTTCGCGCAGTTCATGATCGTGTGACAGCGGTAGAGGCGGTACGGGTCTTCAAGCTCATTGAGGCGCTCACCGGTCGCCTCGTCCCGGCTGTCGGCAATCCAGCGGTAAGCCTGGAGCAGGATTGCCGGGCCGAGGAAGCGGTCCGAGTTCCACCAGTAGCTCGGGCAGCTCGTCGAGCAGCAGAAGCAAAGGATGCACTCGTAGAGGCCGTCTAGCTTCTCGCGGTCCTCCGGCGACTGCAGCCGCTCTCGCGACGGCGCCGCGCTCGACGTCTTCAGCCAGGGCTGGATCAGCTCATATTGGGCGTAGACGTGGGTGAGGTCCGGAACCAGGTCCTTGACCACTTCCATGTGAGGAAGCGGCGTGATCTGGACCTCGCCCTTCAGCTGCTCGATCGAAGTGGTGCAGGCGAGGCCGTTGCTGCCTTCCATGTTCATTGCGCAGGACCCGCAAATGCCTTCGCGGCAGGAGCGGCGGAAGGTCAGGGTCGGGTCGATCTCGTTCTTGATCTTGATGAGCGCGTCGAGAACCATCGGCCCGCATTTGTCGAGGTCGATCGTGTATCGGTCGAACCGCGGGTTGGCCCCGCTGTCGGGATCGTAGCGGTAAATCTTGAACGTCTTGAGCCGCTTGCCCTCTTCGGGCTTCCACTCCCGGCCCTTGGTGACCTTGCTATTCTTGGGAAGCGTGAATTCGGCCAAGCGACAACTCCTTGCTTGGGCTGAGCCGCTAGCACGGCGGCCACGCATAAGAAAAGTCCGGCTTCACGCTGAGCGGGTCGGTTCCCGCAAGAGGCGAGGATCTCTAACCTCAGCCTGATTGAAGGCGGCGAATAAGGCTTAATGAGTCAAAAGCGCCGCGATTGCTTGCTGGACTAGCATCGTTCGCGGATCGACCCGGTAAAGATAACCGTCGCCGTAATAATAGCTGCCGTTGGGCACCAGGCCGTAGCGAGACCGAACGTCGAGCGGGATGTGATTGTAGGAATAGGGGTTGAAAGCCCCCGCCGGCAGACGCTGCCCGACGCCGTAGATCTTTTTCGCCTGGCCCGGCGGCATGCACGGGACCGCCTTCTTCGCGAGGCCGGGTGGACAGCCGCCTGCGCCGTAGCCGACCGGCCCATTGACTCCGTATGCGTTCGCATGCGGGTTGCCGTGACCGTTCCCGGGCTTCGCAACAGCTGCGCCGGCGATGGCGAGAGCCGCGGCGCCCGCAAATAAAGATAGCTGCTTCATGGACATCGTCCTGTCAGATCCAACTGCAGTAACGTTTGACACAAGAAAAGGCCGCCGGGGAGGGACCGGCGGCCTTTTCTACGCAACTGCCCCCGAGACCTAGAAGGCGTTCAGGATGCGTGTGATCGCGTAGGTCGTCGGGTCGACGACGTAGATGTAGCCGTTCTGGTAGACGTACCGGTAGCGCGGGCCGAGGTGGTAACGGGTCACATAGGTCCGGGGCAGCGCGTTATAGTTCGTATAGCTATAGGTCCGGCCGAACCGGTAGCCCACGTTGTAGCGGTGCGACTGAACGCAATGGCCGTGACGATATTGCGTGCAGGCATAGCGATGCGAATTGTGACGGGCGTCGGCAGGAGCGCTCGCGACAATCGCCGCCGTCGCGACGCCGAGCGCAAAAAGTGCCTTCGTCATTCAGGATACTCCTCGAAAGTTATGCCCGCTAACGATCCGCCATGTCGCAAGTTGCGACGTTCATCGCCTTGCAAGCACGTTTTAATGAATGGGGCTCGGTTGCCCCGTCCGACCCACACCGCTAAGCGGTCGCCGCGTCTTGAGCGGCGACTCCCGGCCGCCGCCCACAACAACGGAAAGGTGGAATAACGGCCTTATGGCTCGGAAGAAGATCGCCCTCATCGGCGCCGGAATGATCGGCGGAACCCTCGCTCACATCGCGGCAATGCGCGAGCTCGGCGACATCGTCCTCTTCGACATCATGGAGGGCATCCCCGAGGGCAAGGCGCTCGACATCGCCCAGGCGGGCCCGATCGACGACTTCGACGCCAAGCTCAAGGGTTCGTCCGACTATGCCGATATCGAGGGTGCTGACGTGTGCATCGTCACCGCCGGCATCGCCCGCAAGCCTGGCATGAGCCGCGACGACCTGCTGGGCATCAACCTCAAGGTGATGAAGGCGGTCGGCGAGGGCATTCGCAAGCATGCCCCGGGCGCCTTCGTCATCTGCATCACCAATCCTTTGGACGCGATGGTCTGGGCGCTGCGCGAATTCTCGGGGCTCCCACACAATATGGTCGTTGGAATGGCAGGCGTGCTCGACAGCGCGCGCTTCCGCCATTTCCTCGCAGACGAGTTCAACGTCAGCGTAGAGGACGTCACCGCCTTCGTGCTCGGCGGCCACGGCGACACGATGGTGCCGGTGGTCGAATATTCGACCGTCGCCGGAATCCCGATCCCCGACCTCGTGAAGATGGGCTGGACGAGCCAGGAGAAGATCGACGCGATCGTGAAGCGCACCCGCGGCGGCGGCGGCGAGATCGTCGCCCTGCTCAAGACCGGCTCGGCTTATTACGCGCCGGCGACCAGCGCGATCGCGATGGCCGAGAGCTTCCTCAAGGACAAGAAGCGCGTCCTTCCCTGCGCAGCGCACCTCACCGGCCAATATGGCGTCAACGATCTCTATGTCGGCGTTCCGTGCGTCCTTGGCGCGGGCGGAGTCGAGCGCGTGATCGAGATCGAGCTCAACCCCCAGGCTCGCGAGAATTTCGACGTCAGCGTCGATGCCGTGAAGGAGCTGCTCGAGGCCTGCAAGCAGATCGACAACAGCCTCGCCGAAGAGGCCGTGGCATGAGCATCCTCGTCGACCGCCGCACGAGGGTCATCACGCAGGGGATGACCGGCGAAACCGGCACGTTCCACACGCGCCAAGCGCTCGATTACGGCACTCAGATGGTCGGCGGCGTGACGCCCGGGAAGGGCGGGACTACGCACCTCGGCCTGCCGGTCTACGATACGGTGCACGAGGCGGTCGCCAAGACGGGTGCGACGGCGTCGGTGATCTACGTTCCGCCGCCGTTCGCGGCGGACTCGATCCTTGAAGCCATAGACGCTGAAGTGCCGTTGATCGTCACCATCACCGAGGGCATTCCGGTGCTCGACATGGTGCGGGTGAAGCGCGCGCTGTCGGGCTCCAAGTCACGGCTGATCGGACCGAACTGCCCGGGCGTCCTGACGCCGAACGAGTGCAAGATCGGGATCATGCCCGGCAACATCTTCAAGAAGGGCAGCGTGGGCGTCGTCAGCCGCTCGGGCACGCTCACTTACGAAGCGGTCTTCCAGACGACGAACGAGGATCTCGGCCAGTCGACAGCCGTCGGAATCGGCGGCGATCCCGTGAAGGGCACCGAGTTCATCGACATCCTCGAGATGTTCCTCGCCGACGACGAAACCCAGTCGATCATCATGATCGGCGAGATTGGCGGAAGCGCGGAAGAGGACGCTGCCCAGTTCCTCGCCGACGAGGCGAAGCGCGGGCGCAGGAAACCGGTCGTCGGCTTCATCGCCGGTCGTACCGCGCCGCCAGGCCGCCGCATGGGCCATGCGGGCGCGATCGTCTCGGGCGGCAAGGGTGACGCCGAAAGCAAGATAGCGGCGATGGAAGCGGCTGGAATCACCGTCTCCCCAAGCCCATCTGAGCTCGGCAAGACCCTCAAGGAGCTGCTGGTTACAGCGTAATGCAATGACCGACGACCAGGCTTTCATGATCGAACCCGAGCCCGGTCCCAGCTGGGAACGGCCCAATTGGCCGATCGAAGAGCTGGACGAGCTGAACGTCGGGCTGGATCCCACGCAGGCAACCATCGACAAGGTCCGCGAGGCGGTGGCTGCTCGTGCTGCCGGTTCCGGTGCGAGCGCCGACGAGGTGCGCCGCGCCGCCGACGACAGCATCCGCGCGATGATGCTGATCCGGACCTATCGTGTTCGCGGCCATCTCGCCGCCCGGCTCGATCCGCTGGGGCTCGCGCGAATGGACGTTCCGCCCGACCTCACGCCCGCCTTCCACGGCTTCAGCAACGCCGATCTCGACCGGCCGATCTACATCGCCGGGACCCTCGGGTTCGAGACCGCGACCGTCCGGCAGATCGTCGCCGTCCTTCAGGCCAACTACTGCGGCCACGTCGGCCTTGAGTACATGCACATCAACGACGTGGAAGAGCGTCGCTTCCTCCAGTCGCGGATGGAGGGCAAGGACGCCGAGATCAGCTTCACGCCAGAGGGCAAGCAGTCGATCCTCGCCAAGGTCATCCAGGCCGAGCAGTGGGAAAAGTTCCTGGCCCGCAAATATGTCGGCACCAAGAGGTTCGGCCTCGACGGCGGGGAAGGCGCGGTGCCGGCCCTTGAAGCGGTAATCAAATATGGCGGCCTCGGCGGCGTCGAGGAAATCGACATCGGAATGCCCCACCGCGGCAGGCTGAACATCCTCTCGAACGTCATGGGCAAACCCTACCGAGCGATCTTCAGCGAATTCGCCGGCGGCGCGACCAACCCGGCCGATGTCGGCGGCTCGGGCGACGTCAAATATCACCTCGGCACCTCGTCCGACCGCGAGTTCGACGGAATCAAGGTGCACCTCTCGCTCCTTCCCAACCCTTCGCACCTCGAAGCGGTCGATCCGGTCGTGCTCGGCAAGGTCCGCGCCGTGCAGACGATCAAGGGCGACGCGCAAGGCGACAAGGTCTTGCCGCTGCTGATGCACGGGGACGCGGCCTTCGCCGGCCAGGGCGTCGTCTGGGAATGCCTCAGCTTTTCCGGCCTTCCCGGCTATGGCACCGGCGGCACGATCCATTTCATCGTCAACAACCAGATCGGCTTCACGACCAGCCCGCAGTTCGGGCGCTCGTCGCCTTATCCGTCGGATGTCGCCAAGGGCATCCAGGCGCCAATCCTGCACGTCAACGGCGACGATCCGGAAGCGGTCACTTTCTGCTGCAAGCTCGCGACCGAATTCCGAACGACCTTCAACCGCGACATCGTCATAGACATGTGGTGCTACCGCCGCTTCGGCCACAACGAAGGCGACGAGCCGAGCTTTACCCAGCCGATCATGTATGCGGCCATCAAGAAGCACCCGCCGATCAGCGAAATCTACGCCAGGAAGCTGCTTGATGAGGGTGTGGTCGACCAGGCGTGGATCGACAAGACGACGTCCGACTTCGTCACGCACCTCGAGGAGGAGTTCGAGGCCGCAATCTCTTACCTCCCCAACAAGGCGGACTGGTTCGAAGGCCGCTGGGCGGGGCTGGCGCGCCCGGAAGAACCGGTGCTCGGCCGGCGCAACATCGATACCGCAGTCGGCGATGAGGAAGTCGGCGAACTCGGCAAGATCCTGACGACCGTTCCGCAAGGCTTCAACATCCACAAGACGCTGCAGCGCATCCTCGATGCCAAGAAGCAGATGTTCGAAAGCGGCGAGGGGTTCGACTGGGCGACTGCGGAAGCCCTGGCTTTCGGCAGCCTCGTCGCGGAAGGCAGCGGCATTCGCCTTTCCGGCCAGGACAGCGGCCGCGGCACCTTCAGCCAGCGCCATGCCGTCTGGGTCGACCAGCAGAGCGGTGAAAAATACATTCCGCTATGCCACGTCGACGGCGGACGCTTCGAAGTCCGCGACAGTCCACTGTCCGAGTTCGGCGTGCTCGGATTCGAATATGGCTACTCGCTCGCCGACCCGCGCTGCCTGGTGCTGTGGGAAGCGCAGTTCGGCGACTTCGCCAACGGCGCGCAATCGATCATCGACCAGTTCGTCGCAGCCGGCGAAGCCAAGTGGCTGCGCGCGAGCGGCCTCGTCATGCTTCTTCCGCACGGTTTCGAGGGGCAAGGGCCCGAGCACAGCTCGGCGCGGCTCGAGCGCTACCTGCAGCTCTGCGCCGAGGACAATATCCAGGTCGCCAACTGCACGACGCCCGCCAATTATTTCCACATCCTTCGGCGGCAGATGCGGCGCGGGTTCCGCAAGCCGCTGATCATGATGACTCCCAAGTCCCTGCTCCGGCACAAGCTGGCGGTGTCGAACATCGGCGACTTCACCGGCGACAGTCACTTCCGCCGCATTCTCTCGGATCTCAATCCGCCGGCTCCTGGTGAGACCAGGCGGCTGATCCTGTGCTCGGGCAAGCTCTCCTACGAGCTTATGGAAGCTCGCGATGAGGCCGGCGACCTGGGCGTGGAGATCGTCCGCATCGAGCAGCTCTATCCGTTCCCATCCGAGCCGTTGATCAAGCGCCTGCAGGCCATGCCCAACCTCAAGGATTTGATCTGGGCGCAGGAGGAACCGCGCAACAACGGCGCGTGGTTCTTCGTCGAGGATCTGCTGGAGCAATGCCTCGCGCAGGCGGGCTTTGCGGGTATGCGGCCCCAATATGCCGGCCGCGACGCATCCGCTTCTCCCGCGACCGGGCTCGCGAAACGGCACGCGGCCCAGCAGGCGGCCTTGATTGCGGGGGCGCTCGGCCATAGCAGCCGCGTCGACGGCTCCGCCGTTGCGGCGCAGTAAAGGATAGAAATGGCCACCGACGTCCAGGTCCCCGCGCTCGGGGAATCGATCACAGAAGGAACGCTCGCGCAGTGGCTGAAGAAGCCCGGCGAGGCTGTCGCGGCCGACGAGCCGATCGCCAGCCTCGAAACCGACAAGGTCAGCGTCGAGGTGCCGTCACCTGTTGCCGGCGTAGTCACCGAGCAACTGGTGAAGGAGGGCGATACGGTCGCTGTCGGCGCCGTCATCGCGCGGATCGACGAAAGCGGCAGTACGACGACGACGGCCGGCGCTGCGCCGTCGCCGGCGGTTCAGGCCGCTGCCACTGCCGCAACCAATCCCGCCGGCGCGGGTGAGACGCCCGCATTGAAGGGCGATGCTACGGCGCCGGTCGCCGAGGCCGAGGCGGACGAGGATCATGTCACGACGCTTTCGCCCGCGGTTCGCCGGGCGGTGCTCGAATATCATGTCGACCCGACGAAAATCCGCGGATCCGGCAAGGACGGTCGTCTCACCAAAGACGACGTGATCGCCGCGGCACAATCCGCCAGTTCCCCGGCGCAGGCCGGGGCCCAGGCCGAAGCCAAGGCTTCGGTTGCAGCGGAATCGCAGCCTTCGGCTCCTGGAGCCCGGCCTTCGCCGGGGGAAAGGAAAGAAGAGCGCGTCAAGATGTCGCGCCTTCGCCAGACCATCGCGAAGCGTCTGAAGGACGCACAGAACACCGCCGCCATGCTGACGACGTTCAACGACGTCGACATGACCGCCGTCATCGACGCGCGCACCCGCTACAAGGACCTGTTCGAAAAGAAGCACGGCATCCGGCTCGGCTTCATGGCCTTCTTCGTTAAGGCCTGCGCGCTCGCGGCGAAGGACGTGCCCTCCGTCAACGCCAGCCTCGAAGGCGATGAGATCGTCTACCACGACTATCTCGACGTCTCGGTGGCGGTTTCCGCCCCCAAGGGCCTGGTCGTCCCGGTCGTGCGAAACGCCGACCGCATGAGCTTCGCCGAGATCGAGAAGACCATCGCCGCCTACGGCAAGAAGGCAAAGGAAGGCACGCTTACCGTCGATGAAATGAGCGGCGGCACCTTCACCATCTCGAATGGCGGCGTGTTCGGCTCGCTGCTGTCGACCCCGATCATCAATCCGCCACAGTCGGCCGTGCTCGGAATGCACCGGATCGAGGAGCGGCCTGTGGTGAAGGACGGGCAGATCGTCGCGCGTCCGATGATGTATCTCGCGCTCTCCTACGACCACCGGATCATCGACGGCCGCGAGGCGGTCACCTTCCTCGTCCGCGTCAAGGAAGCGATCGAGGACCCGACGCGACTCTTGATTGACCTCTAAACCTGTTCCCCGGCGAAGGCCGGGGCCCAGGCGGCGCTTCGGCGCCGTCTCTTGTTTTTTAGGACTGGACCCCGACCTTCGTCGGGGAACGAGGTGTGAATGGCTTCTGACGGTTACGATTTCGACGTCCTGGTGATCGGCTCCGGCCCCGGCGGCTACGTCGCCGCGATCCGCGCCGCTCAGCTCGGTCTCAAGACCGCCTGCGCCGAGAGCCGCGAGACGCTGGGGGGCACCTGCCTCAATGTCGGCTGCATTCCGTCAAAGGCGATGCTCCATGCGTCGGAATATTTCGAAGCGGCCGCTGGCGGTGCGATGGCCAAGCTCGGCATCAAGGTTCAGCCGGAGCTCGATCTTCCCACAATGCACGGCCAGCGGCTCGATGCAGTGAAGCAGCTGACGGGCGGCATCGAGTTCCTGTTCAAGAAGAACAAGGTCGAATGGGTGAAGGGCCGCGCGAGCTTCATCGATGCCCACACCGTCCAAGTCGGCGACCGCAAGGTGACCGCAAAGGACATCGTCATCGCCACCGGCTCGTCGGTCACTCCGCTCCCCGGCGTCGAGATCGACCAGAGGGTGGTGGTCGACTCCACCGGCGCGCTCGAGCTTCCCAAGGTCCCTGATCACTTGGTCGTGATCGGTGGCGGAGTGATCGGCCTCGAGCTCGGCTCGGTGTGGCGGCGACTGGGCGCCAAGGTCACCTGCATCGAATTTCTCGACCAGATCCTGCCCGGCTTCGATGACGACGTTCGCAAGGAAGCCAACAAGATCCTCAAGAAGCAGGGCTTCGAGTTCAAGCTCGGCACGAAAGTCACCAAGGTCGACGTCAACGGTGGCAAGGCCACGCTGACGATGGAGCCCGCCAAGGGAGGCGCGAGCGAAACGCTTGAGGCCGACTGCGTCCTTGTCTCGATCGGTCGCCGGCCGAATACCGAAGGCCTGGGCCTCGACAAGATCGGCCTTCAGCTCAACCAGCGCGGCCAGATCGAGACCGACCACGAGTTCCGCACCAAGGTGCCGGGCGTGTGGGCGATCGGCGACGTCATTCCCGGCCCGATGCTCGCCCATAAGGCCGAGGACGAGGGGATCGCGGTCGCCGAGAATATCGCGGGCCAGACCGGTATCGTGAACCATGATGTGATCCCGTCGGTCGTCTACACCATGCCCGAGATCGCCGGCGTCGGCCTGACCGAGGAAGAGGCGAAGAAGGAAGGCGAGGTGAAGGTCGGCAAGTTCCCGATGCTCGCCAACAGTCGCGCCAAGACGAACCACGAACCCGATGGTTTCGTGAAGGTGATCGCCGACGCCAAGACCGACCGGGTCCTCGGCGTATGGATGATCGCGTCGGTCGCCGGCACCATGATCGCCCAGGCGGCTCAGGCGATGGAATTCGGCGCGACGAGCGAGGACATCGCTTACACTTGCCATGCCCACCCGACGCATTCGGAGGCGCTCAAGGAAGCGGCGATGGCGGTAACCGGGAAGGCGATCCACATCTGATGCGCTGGGCTTCGCTGTGGCGAAGCTGAATCAAGAAGCCGGTGCCGGCGCTCCGGCGGATCGCGGCTGAACTAGACTAAAGATTGGCAGGAAGCGGGTCGATCGGCGAAGCTGCGCGCGGCGCAAGGTCCTTTTGCCAGCGGCCCACGTCGACCCATTCGCCCAGCTTGAATCCGACGCCGCGCTCGATTCCGGACAGCTTGAATCCCAGCCTCTCGTGCAAGGCGACGCTGGCCTCGTTCGGCAAAGCGATTCCCGCGATCACCGTCACGAACCCCTGGCGCTCGAGCAACTCGAGGTGCGCGGCGAGGAGCTGCCTGCCGATCCCGCGGCCCTGCGCCACGCCATCGACATAGATCCCGCTCTCGACGCTCCAGCGATAAGCGCGCCGGCCCCGCATCGGCGCGGTCGATGCATAAGCGAGCACGCGCCCGCCCTCTTCGGCAACCAGCCAAGGGTGGATCGGGCTCGCCATCCGCCGCCCGATCTCGTCCGCGTCCGGCGCCTCCTCCTCGAAGCTGATCCGGCTGCCCTCGACATAGGGTCGGTAGATGGCGGCGATCGCCGCGGCGTCCGGCGCCGTCGCGAGCCTGACTAGGACAGCCATTCCTTGATGAGCCCGATCAGGCTGAGGTCGCGCGCATCGAGCCGGGCGGGCGCCACGGGCGGGCAGGACAGGCACCGCGCCTGGATGCTCGGCCCGTTGAGGATCGAGCGCACCTCGATCAGCATCGAGGCGAGCTGCTGCTGAGGGCCGCGAGCGAGCGAGGCGAACGCATCCTGCGGCACTGCCGTCGTATCGTTCTGCTGGCTCGCCAGCGCTTCGATCAGCTCCTGCTTGAAGCTTTTCGGCGGCTCGAGATAGCGGACGCGCCGCTCATTCCCCAGCCCGGCGAGCTGTGCGGCTTTCGCAACCGCCTCGTCCATTCCGCCGAACCCGTCGACGAGCCCGAGCTGATGCGCGGTTCCGCCGTCCCAAACCCGCCCCTGCGCGATCAGGTCGATCTGCTGCGGGGTCTTGTGGCGGGCCGCGGCCACGATTGCGAGGAAGCGGCCGTACATGGAATCGACGCCGGTCTGGAGCAGCTGGCCGGCCTCGGGCGACGGGCCCTTGAACAGGTCAGGCTCGCCCGACAGCGCGGTGGTCTTCACGCCGTCCGCGCCGACTCCCAGCTTCTGGAGCGTGCCCTGGAAGCTCGGAAGAATGCCGAAAACGCCGATCGACCCCGTGATCGTCGAAGGCTCGGCATAGATGAAGTCGGCGGGCGTCGAGACCCAATAGCCGCCCGAGGCAGCGACGCTGCCCATCGAGACGACGACCGGAATCTTGTTCGCCTTAGCCTGGAGCAGGGCCTGCCGGATGCGCTCGGAGGCGAGCACCGATCCGCCGGGGCTGTCGACACGGACGACCAGCGCCTTGATTCCGTCGCGGACGCCGTCCTCGATCTCCTTGGCGATCGTGTCGCCGCCGGCGGTTCCCGGCCCCGCCTTGCCGTCGACGATCATGCCGGCGATCGTCACGGCTCCGATGGGTCCTTTCGGCTTGTCGTCGACGACGTCGGAAAGATAGGAGCTGAGCTTGATCCGGGCGAAGCCGGTTTCGTCTTTGCGAGCCTTTCCTCCGAGCTGCGCCAGGCGCTCCTCATACTCGCGGCGGCTGCCGATGCGGTCGATGAAGCCCGCTGCGAGCGCCGCTTTGGCCATGTCGCCGCCGGTCGCCGCGACGGCAGCGTTCATGTTGGTGAGGAACAGGTCGACGTTCGCCTTGGGCCGCGCCTGCTTGACCGTCTGTTTCCAGCTTTCCAACTCGGCCTGGTCCAGCGCCTGCGCATTCTGCTTCGCCGCTGGCGACATGTCGTTGCGGATGAACGGCTCGACCGCCGCCTTGTAGGTGCCGACCCGGTAGACGTTTGCAGTGACTCCGAGCTTGTCGAGCAGGCCCTTGTAGTAAAGGTTGCTCCCTCCCGGTCCAGCGATCAGCACCGCGCCCAGCGGATCCAGCCATATTTCCGACGCCGCCGACGCGAGCTCGTAGCTGTCGTCGGTATAGCCGACGCCGTAGGCGATCACCGGTTTGCCCGAAGCGCGCACCCGCCGAACCGCGTCGGCAAGGTCGCCGATGGTGGTCTGCCCGCCGCCGGTGAAGCCGCCGAGGTCGAGCGCGACTGCCTTCACCCGGCCGTCGTCCTTCGCCTTGTCGAGCGCCTGGACGAGATCGCGGAGCCGGTACTCGCCGACGCGATTGCCGCTGGCGACATCCGACCAATTGGCGCGCGAAGGTTGTTCGACGACGCTTCCGCCAATGCTGAGATCGAGCACGCCGTCGCGGACCGGAGCGGGCTTGGCGGAAAGCGCGCTGTACAGCGCTCCAAAGAACAGCAGCATGAAAAGAAGGACGAGCACGTCCTTGATCCCGACCAGCAGCTTCCAGATTGCGCGGACGAACTTCATTGCGTGGCCTCTTGTCGTTTGGCCTTTGAGCTAGCCCAGAAATAGCGTCATTGCGACCCTGCGGCACGGGTGACGGAAGCAGTCCAAAGCCACCAGCCGGATTGCTTCGCCGCCCGGCTCCCCGCAATGACGTTCCGATGGAAGCGAAGGTGAGTTCGACCGAACGTCGGAACCCGTGGCTCAACGAGCTGGGGTCGACGCTGGCGCTCGCGTGGCCGCTTATCCTCGCCAACGTCACCCAGCAGGTCATCCAGGCGACCGACGTGCTGCTCATGGGCAGGCTCGGTGCGACGCAGCTTGCGGCCGCGACTCTCGCGCTCAACCTGACGTTCACGATCAACGTCTTCCTGTTGGGACTGGTTACCGCCGCCTCTCCGATGATGGCGACTGCGCTCGGCCAGCGCTTCAACGCGGTGCGTGACGTGCGGCGAACGTTTCGCGCGGGCCTGTGGCTGCTCATTTTCACGATCCCGCCCTATTGGCTTGTGCTGTGGCACGTCGGCGCGATCATGCGTGCGTTCGGCGAGCCGGCGGAGCTCGCCACACAGGGACAGACGTTCCTTCGCGCCTACATGTGGGCGACGGCGCCGTGGCTGGTCTTCCAGCTGCTTCGCAATTTTCTGGCGGCGCTCGAGCGGCCGCGGGTGGTGCTCTGGCTCAGCCTCGGTGGGATCGGCCTCAATGCGCTGCTCAGCTGGTCGCTGATGTTCGGCCACTTCGGGCTGCCCGCGCTCGGCCTCGTCGGCGGCGGGCTGGGCAGCACGCTGACCTGGCTCGCGATTTGCGGGACTCTCATCACCATCGTGATTCGCGAGCGCCGCTTCCGCCGCTTCCACCTGTTCGGCCGCTTCTGGCGCTTTGATGGGGACAGAACGCTCGCGATGGCTCGGCTGGGCTGGCCGATCGGCGTCACCCTGGCGCTCGAAATGGGCGTTTTTGCGCTTGCCGCTTATTTCATGGGCTGGATCGGCGCGCCTGCCGTTGCCGCGCATGCGGTCGCGCTGCAGATCGCGGCCCTGACCTTCATGGTCCCGCTTGGGCTCGGTCAGGCAGTGACGGTGAGGGTTGGACTGGCTCTCGGTCGTCGCGACGAATCCGGGATCACTCGCGCAGGCTGGACCGCCTGGGTGATCGGCGTCGGTTTCATGGGCGCCATGGCGCTCGTCATGTGGAGCGTGCCGCGGCAACTCGTCACCTGGTTCCTCATGGATGTGCCCGAGAACGCGCTGACGATCGGACTCGCCGTTAGCTTCCTTCGCGTCGCGGCCGCGTTCCAGCTGGTCGACGGAGCGCAGGTCATCGGCGCGGGCATGCTTCGCGGCCTACACGACACGCGCTGGCCGCTGCTGTTCGCGCTCGTCGGTTATTGGGTCGTCGGCCTCGGGATCGGCAGCTGGCTCGCGTTCGGCGCCGACTGGAAGGGCGTCGGAATCTGGATCGGCCTTGCCACCGGCCTGGCCTCGGTCGCCGCGCTGATGCTTGCGCGCTGGCTGATGCGCAATCGTCTCGGCTTGACGCGCGCGGCACACGCCTAGCGTCAAAAGCCTTGAGTCGAACCGTTGACGGATGAACGGCGCACAACCATATGGCCGCCATCGCTGGCACTCTCATGCGGGGAGTGCCAACGAATAAGTTCAACCAATCTGCTTTGAAAGAGGGTTCAACCTATGGGTTTCAGGCCGCTTCATGACCGCGTCCTCGTCCGCCGTGTCGAGGCTGACGAGAAGACCGCGGGCGGGATCATCATCCCCGACACCGCCAAGGAAAAGCCGCAGGAGGGCGAAGTCGTCGCAGTCGGCGGCGGCGCCAAGAGCGACGAGGGCAAGATCACGCCGCTCGACGTCAAGGCCGGCGACAAGATCCTGTTCGGCAAATGGTCCGGCACCGAAGTGAAGATCGACGGTGAGGACCTCATCATCATGAAGGAAAGCGACATCCTCGGGATCGTCGCCTGACTTCGCCTCGCGCGCGCACGCGCGTTGAGGTGACAACTTTGACAACTTCCAAGTAACGAAAGGGTAGCCAGATGGCAGCCAAGGACGTGAAATTCAGCCGCGACGCGCGTGAGCGCATCATGCGCGGTGTCGACATCCTCGCCGATGCAGTGAAGGTGACGCTCGGCCCCAAGGGCCGTAACGTCGTCATCGACAAGAGCTTCGGCGCTCCTCGCATCACCAAGGACGGCGTCACCGTCGCCAAGGAGATCGAGCTCAAGGACAAGTTCGAGAACATGGGCGCGCAGATGGTGCGCGAAGTGGCCTCGAAGACCAACGATATCGCTGGCGACGGCACCACCACGGCGACGGTTCTCGCCCAGGCGATCGTCCGCGAGGGCATGAAGTCGGTCGCGGCCGGAATGAACCCGATGGACCTCAAGCGCGGCATCGACATTGCCGTCGCCAAGGTCGTCGCGGACCTCAAGAGCCGCTCGAAGGACGTTTCGGGCAGCCAGGAGATCGCGCAGGTCGGGATCATCTCGGCAAACGGCGACAGGGAAGTCGGCGAGAAGATCGCCGAAGCGATGGAAAAGGTCGGCAAGGAAGGCGTGATCACCGTCGAAGAGGCGAAGGGTCTCGAATTCGAGCTCGACGTCGTCGAGGGCATGCAGTTCGACCGCGGTTATCTCAGCCCGTACTTCATCACCAACCCGGAGAAGATGCAGGTCGAGCTCAGCGACCCCTACATCCTCATCCACGAGAAGAAGCTCTCCAACCTGCAGGCGATGCTTCCGATCCTCGAGGCGGTGGTCCAGAGCGGCCGTCCGCTCCTCATCATCGCGGAGGACATCGAGGGCGAGGCTCTGGCCACGCTCGTCGTCAACAAGCTGCGCGGCGGCCTCAAGGTCGCGGCCGTCAAGGCGCCTGGCTTCGGCGATCGCCGCAAGGCCATGCTCGAGGACATTGCGATCCTCACCGGCGGTGAGATGATCAGCGAGGATCTCGGCATCAAGCTGGAGAGCGTTACGCTGAACATGCTCGGGCAGGCGAAGCGCATCACGATCGACAAGGACAACACGACGATCGTCGATGGACACGGCACCAAGGAGAACATCGAGGGCCGCGTTGGCGCGATCCGTCAGCAGATCGACACGACCACGTCCGACTACGATCGTGAGAAGCTGCAGGAGCGGCTGGCGAAGCTCGCCGGCGGCGTTGCGGTGATCAAGGTCGGTGGCGCGTCCGAGATCGAGGTCAAGGAGCGCAAGGACCGCGTGGATGACGCGCTTCATGCGACTCGCGCCGCGGTCGAGGAAGGCATCGTCCCCGGCGGCGGCACTGCGCTGCTTTACGCGGGCCACGCGCTCGAGGGCTTGAAGGGCGAGAACGACGACCAGACCCGCGGCATCGACATCATCCGCAAGGCGCTCCAGTCGCCGCTTCGGCAGATCGCCGAAAACGCGGGGCATGATGGCGCGGTCGTCGCAGGCAAGCTGATCGACGGCAATGACCCGACGCTCGGCTTCAACGCCCAGACCGAGGAATATGAGAACCTCGTGAAGGCAGGCGTTGTCGATCCGACCAAGGTCGTTCGCGCGGCTCTGCAGGACGCGGCTTCGGTTGCCGGCCTGCTGATCACCACCGAGGCGACGATCGCCGAGCTTCCGGACGACAAGCCGGCTCCGGCGATGGCCGGCGGCGGCATGGGCGGGATGGACTTCTAGGTCGGTCCGTCAGTCCGATGAATTGGAGGGGCTGGAGGCATTCGCTTCCGGCCCCTCTTCGTTTTGGGCCATGTCGTTGAGCATGTCCTCGGCATCGTTGAGCTGATCCGACTGTTCGGCGGTCGGCGCCGGCGGCTGCTGCCGGTCGTGACAGCCGCCCAGCAACAGACCGATGCAAAGAATGAGCTTCGTCACTCGGCGCGCCTATCACGTGGATGGCGCATAAAAAAAGGGCCGCCCCTGGGGAGCGGCCCTTCGAATGAGCTCCGGAAAGCTTACTGGTTCGTCGTCGCGTTCGCCGCAGTGGCGTTCGCAGCGTCGAGCGCGTTGCCCGCGTTCGCAACCGAATTGTCGGTGGCGTTGAGGGCGGCGTCGGCGGCGTTGACCGAATCGTTGGTCGCAGCGTTGACGTCGAGGTCGGCGTTGTTCTCAACCGCCGTCTCGTTCGCGGCGCTGTTGTCGGCATTGTTCTTGTTGCACCCGGCAAGGCCGAGCGCGAGGACCGCAACGGTCACAATGGCAACTTTCTTCATGATCGTCCCACTCCCTTAAAATGAGCCCGCGGGTGGGCTCCGTCTCGGCCCTCACATGTGAGTCGCTCAGGCCAGCGTGCGGCAATAGCTACAATCCCTATCGCTGCACAAGAGATCATTTTAGCAGAACGAATTGACCATATAAGGATATCTTTATATCCTTATCTCGTGACTGCGACACTTCCTCTCGCCGACCGGTTCCAGGCGCTTGCCGATCCCACGCGGCTGCGGATCGTCGTGCTTCTTCGGTTGATGGAGCTTTCCGTGGGCGAACTCGCGCAGGTGCTCGGGCAGAGCCAGCCGCGCGTCTCGCGCCACCTCAAGATTCTCGCCGATGCGGGTGTTCTCGAGCGGCGCAAGGAAGGCAGCTGGGTGTTCCTGACGCTTGCCGACGCCGAGCGCGTCGAACCGATGTTCGCGCTCGTCGACGCCTGGGCGGATGACAACACGCAGGAATTGTTCGGCGCCGATGCGACAAGGCTCGAGGCGATTCGTGCCGATCGCGCCGAAGCCGCGGCTCGCTACTTCAACGTGCACGCCGGCATCTGGGACCAGATTCGCTCGCTCCACGTCGCGGAATCGGACGTTGAGAAGGCGATCGACCGGACGCTGGGCAAGCGACCGCTCGGCCGTCTCGTCGATATTGGCACTGGCACCGGCCGAATGATCGAATTGTTCGCACCCCGCGCGGCCTACGCGATCGGGATCGACAAGTCGTCGGAAATGCTTCGCCTGGCCCGGGTGAAGCTGGAGCAGGCCGGGATCAGCTCGAGCCTACGGCAAGGAGATATGTACGCCTTGCCGTTGCAGGACGAGAGCGCCGACTGCGTCATTGTCCATCAGGTCCTGCACTACGCCCATTCGCCATCGGCGGCGATCGTCGAGGCGGCGCGAGTCCTTAGCCCCGGTGGCACGCTGCTGATCGTCGATTTTGCCGCCCACGAGCGCGAGGAGCTTCGCGAGCGTGATGCACATATCCGGCTCGGTTTCGAGGACGAGGTCATGGCCGGATGGTTTGCGTCTGCCGGTCTCACCATGAACCACGTCGAGCATCTGCCGGGCGGCGAGCTTACCGTGACGCTGTGGCGGGGCTCCAAGTCCGAACAGGGCAAGCGCGACCGGAGAGCGGCATGAACGCGTTCGAGCAGCTCAGCCGCCATCTGCCCCTGTTCGCCGAGGCCCGCGGCGACATCGAGGTGAGCTTCGAGTTCTTCCCTCCGAAGACCCAGAAAATGGAGGAGAACCTGTGGGAGTCGATCAAGACCCTCGAACCGCTCCATCCGCGCTTCGTGTCGGTCACCTACGGAGCCGGGGGATCGACCCGCGAGCGCACGCACGCCACGGTCGAGCGCATCCTCAAGGAGACGAGGCTCACCCCGGCTGCCCATCTGACCTGCGTCGGCGCGACACGTGACGAGGTCGACGCCGTCGCCGGCGAATATTGGGAGCTCGGTGTTCGCCACATCGTTGCGCTGCGCGGCGATCCTCCGGAGGCCGGCACCAAGTTCGCCTCGCATCCGGGCGGCTATGCGAATGCCGCGGACCTCGTCGCTGGACTGAAGCGCATTGCGCCCTTCGACATCTCGATCGCCGCCTATCCCGAAATCCATCCCGATTCCGGGACGCGCCAGGCGGACCTCGACAATCTCAAGCGTAAGGTGGACGCCGGCGCAGACCGGGCGATCACGCAGTTCTTCTTTTCGCCCGATTGCTTCCTGCGCTTCCAGGACGCGGTTGCGGATGCCGGCATGGACATCGAAGTGGTCCCGGGAATCCTTCCCGTCTCCAACGTCGCGCAGACCAGGCGCTTTGCCGAAAGCTGTGGTGCGAGCATCCCTGAGTGGCTCAACGGGCTGTTCGAAGGGCTCGACGATTTGCCCGCGGCGCGACAGCTGATCGCAGCCACGGTTGCCGCTGAGCTTTGCGGCCAGCTCTACGCCGGAGGCGTCCGCCACTTTCATTTCTACACGCTCAACCGGGCGGAGCTCAGTTACGCCATCTGCCATTTGCTCGGAGTTCGACCCAAATCATGAGTGCCGCCGACACCCTCCGCTCCGAAGCCGCGAAGCGAATCCTGATCAAGGACGGCGCCTACGGCACGCTTATCCAGCAGCGCCGTCTGCAAAGCGCCGATTATTGCGGCGGACTCGACCTGCTGAAGGACCAGCGCGGCAACAACGACCTCCTCAACCTCACCAAGCCCGACGTGATTCGGTCGATCTGCGAGAGCTTTGCCGACGCCGGCGCCGAAATCCTCGCGACCAACACCTTCAACGCGAACTCGATCAGTCAGGCAGATTTTGGCGCTGAGGAATTGGTTGCGCGCATCAATCGCTCGTCGGCGGAAATCGTGCGTGAAGTTGCCGATCGCCACAGCAGCAAGGATGGCAGTCCGCGCTGGGTAGCAGGGGCGATCGGCCCGACGAACAAGACGCTTTCGCTTTCGCCGAACGTCAACGATCCGGCATTTCGCGAAGTCGATTTCGACGAAGTGAAGGCGGTCTATCGGGAACAGGTGGACGCCCTTGTCGAGGGCGGAGTCGACTTCGTCCTTGTCGAGACGATTTTCGACACGCTCAACGCCAAGGCGGCGATCATGGCGACGCTCGAGGCGGAGCAGGCGCTCGGCCGTCCGCTGCCGCTGATGATATCGATGACCCTGACCGATCTCTCCGGGCGCAACCTTTCCGGCCATACGGTCGAGGCGTTCTGGGCGTCGGTACGTCACGCCAGGCCGATCACCGTCGGGCTCAATTGTTCGTTCGGCGCCGCGCAGCTTCGCCCGCACCTCGGGGCGCTCGCGGCGATCGCGGACACGCTTGTTATGGCTTATCCCAACGCCGGGCTGCCCAACGAGCTCGGCGAATATGACGAGGTTGCAGAGGAAACCGCTGCACAGGTCCATGAGTGGGCGACAAGCGGTTTGGTGAATATTGTCGGCGGCTGCTGCGGGACGACTCCCTCGCACATCGCCGCAATTGCCGGGACGGTGCGCGATTGCACGCCGCGCGCCGTCCCGGCTGCTCGCTCGGGCACCTTGCTCGCTGGCCTTGAACCGATGGTCATTGCTGCCTGATTCGATGGAAATGTCTCGAGTGAATCAAACCGGCGCCGGCGCGCGCTTCGTAAACATCGGCGAGCGTTGCAACGTCACCGGCTCGGCCCGCTTCAAGAAGCTGATTCTCGCCGGCGATTATGACGCCGCGGTCGTGGTCGCGCGCGATCAGGTAGAGAACGGCGCGCAGATCATCGACGTGAACATGGACGAGGCGCTGCTCGATTCCGAAGCGGCAATGACGACCTTCCTCAAGCGCATAGCGGCCGAGCCGGATATCGCCCGGGTTCCGGTAATGGTCGACAGCTCGAAGTGGAGCGTGATCGAAGCGGGCCTCAAATGCGTGTCGGGCAAGCCGATCGTGAACTCGATCAGCCTCAAGGAAGGCGAGGGGCCGTTCCTCGAGCTTGCGCGCAAGTGCCGCTCCTATGGCGCGGCCGTGGTCGTCATGGCGTTCGATGAGGTCGGGCAGGCCGATACGGTCGAGCGCAAGGTGTCGATCTGCGAGCGCGCCTACAGGCTGCTGCTGGCGGACGGTACGGACGCAAGCGACATCGTATTCGACCCCAACATATTCGCGGTCGCGACCGGGATCGACGAGCACCGTCGCTACGCCCTGGATTTCATCGACGCCGCGCGCGAGATCCGCGGCCGCTGTCCTGGCACGCACATCTCGGGCGGCCTGTCGAACCTCAGCTTCTCATTCCGCGGCAACGAGCCCGTGCGCCGCGCAATGCACAGCGTTTTCCTCTATCACGCGATCCCGGCCGGCATGGACATGGGCATCGTCAACGCCGGTCAGCTCGACGTCTACGACCAGATCGATGCCGAGTTGCGCGACGCCTGCGAGGACGTCATCCTTGATCGCCGCGACGACGCTACGGAACGGCTGGTCGCACTCGCCGAGAAATTTAAGGGCACTGATGTCGAGGCCGAGAAAGCCGCAGCCGAATGGCGCTCGCTGCCCGTCGGCGAGCGCCTCTCCTATGCGCTCGTGAAGGGTATTGACGCGCACATCGTCGACGACACCGAAGAAGCTCGGCAGCAGTTCGAACGCCCGATCGAAGTGATCGAAGGCCCTCTGATGGACGGCATGAACGTCGTTGGCGACTTGTTCGGATCGGGCAAGATGTTCCTTCCGCAAGTCGTGAAGTCCGCACGCGTCATGAAGCGCGCGGTCGCGCACCTCATCCCCTTCATCGAGGCGGAAAAAGAGAGGACTGGAGCGACCCAGGGCAAGGGCCGGATCGTCATGGCCACCGTCAAGGGTGACGTTCACGACATCGGCAAGAACATCGTCGGCGTGGTCCTTCAGTGCAACGGCTTCGAGGTGATCGACCTCGGAGTGATGGTTCCCTGGCAGGACATCCTCAAGGCCGCGAACGACAACCAGGCGCACATGATCGGTCTTAGCGGCCTCATCACGCCCTCGCTCGACGAGATGGTGACAGTCGCGGGCGAGATGCAGCGGGCGGACATGAAGCTTCCGCTCCTGATCGGCGGCGCAACGACCAGCAAGGCGCATACGGCACTCCGGATCGACCCGGCTTACGAAGGGCCCGTGATCCACGTGCTCGACGCGAGCCGTGCGGTCGGGGTCGCTTCCTCGCTCGTTTCCGACCGACAGCGCGAGCCGCTGATCGCGTCGACGGCCGACGATTACGACAAGCTCCGCAAGGCGCGCGAGCGCAGCGGGCCGAAGGATCTCGCGACGCTCGACGAGGCGCGAGCGAACGCCTTCCCCTACGATCCGGCCGGGCAGGCAGCGCCTCCCGCTTATCCCGGTCTGCACCACTTCGGCGAATGGCCGCTGAAGGACCTCAAGGCTTCGATCGACTGGACGCCTTTTTTCCGTGCGTGGGAGCTTGCCGGGACCTACCCGGCGATCCTCGACGATCCGGTGGTCGGTGAGAGCGCGCGGAACCTTTTCGCGGACGCGCAGGAAATGCTCGACCAGCTAATCGCCGAGCGCTGGGTGACCCCCAAAGCCACCGTCGGCCTTTGGCGCTGCAAGCGCGAAGGCGATGACGTCCTCGTTCTCGCCGGCAACGACTGGACTCGGCTGCCCTTCCTTCGCCAGCAGGTGAAGAAGCGCGAGGGACGCGCCAATATGTGTCTCGCCGACTTCATCTCGCCCGAGGGCGAGGACTGGATCGGTGGCTTCGCCGTCGGGATCCATGGCCTCGAGCCGCATCTCGAGCGGTTCAAGCAGACCGTTAACGACTACGACGACATCCTTCTGAAGGCGCTCGCCGACCGCCTCGCCGAGAGCTTCGCCGAGGTCCTCCACGCCGAGGTGCGCCAGCGCCTGTGGGGCTATGCGGAGGAGCATCTGTCGAACGAACAGCTGATCCGGGAGAAATATGACGGGATCCGCCCCGCGCCCGGTTACCCAGCGTGCCCGGATCACAGCCTTAAGCCGGCGCTCTTCAAGATGCTCGGCGAAAGCCCGGGCGAAGTTACGCTCACCGAGAATTTCGCGATGCTTCCGACCTCGGCGGTTTCGGGCTTCTATTTCGGCCACCGCGACAGCCAATATTTCGGAGTCGCGAAAATCGGGCGCGACCAGCTCGAGGATTATGCAGGACGCCGCAGCGTGTCGGTCGAGCAAGCCGAGCGCTGGCTCCGGCCCAACCTGGATTAGCGGCTTTCGAGGACGGCGTTCGAGAACAACGAACGCGGAGCGTCGGCTTCGAGTTGTCGCCGTCGCGCTGGCCACGACGCGTCCCAGCGGGTCCACAGCTTTCGCTCGTCGCTCGACCCCAGACCGTCCTGAAGCGCGCGAAGCTCTCCGTCGGCCTCATCGAGCAGCTTCCGATCGCCTTCGATTGCTGGAAGCTGAAACCGCTCGTCGATCCGACCGAGGTTCGAACGGGCAGCCCCGATCAGCAATCGGGCTGTGGCTCGATCACGCTCATCGCGGGCGAGGCTCAGCGCCAGCTCCGCTTCCGCAATCAGGGAAGATGCCGTGAGATCAACCTCGCCGGCACCGCAATTCGCGGGGCCAATCGAGCGGACGTAAGCGGCAACCCCCTCGAGAACTCTCCGCGGCGGCTCGGGTCCATCGAATTCCTTGGTGATCAGGCCGTGAATGAATTTCTCTAGATCGGGCTTCTCAGGATCGCGCGATACGATCCTCTTCGAGGGGTCACCGGCGAGATCGGGAATCGGCTTGGGATTGAAGGTCCCGTCGCCACGGTGGCTGCTCAGAATCGACGTGGTGACGTCGGCTGTTCCAGGATCGCCTGATACCCCCGGAAAGTGGAAGTCGGCATTGCCGCGGCCGTTGCGGTGGCAGCTGGAACAGCTGAGTCCTACGCGGGCGGCCTGACCGCCGAGGAGCAGCGGCGCTCGAAACGCAATGCGCCCAATCTCGGCCGAACGCCGTTCCCTGACATCGGCCGGCGGACGATAGCATTCCGGCGGAAGCCGATTGACGCGTTCGACCGGCACTCCGGCCGCCAGCCACCGCGCGTCGCGGATCGGAATCTGCGCGGGTCTGTCTGCTGCGACGAGGAGCGCAGCGCCGATCAGGATTGCGGCGCGTGCCCGTCCTTGATCCACTGGCGCAGCTCATCGGCTTCGGCGCAGCCGAACGTGCACATCTGGTCGAGCCGGGCAAGCATCGCCCGAGCGCCCTTCAGATTGTGGCGTTCGACCAGCAGCTCGCCATAATATTCGGTCGCGCCCCGATGCGCTGGAGCGGCCGCGAGTGCCTGCCGGTAATAATCCTCCGCAACGTCGTAATGGCCGAGCTTCCGGTTGGCGAAGCCGAGATAGGTTAGGATGTCCGGATGCGCGCCGAACACGTCCTTGGCCTTTTCCAGCGAGACGATGGCGTCGGCGTAGCGGTGCTCGTGGATGAGGCTGACGGCTTGGAGGTAGGCGGTGTCTGCCTCGCCGCTGCTGGCGAACAGCAATTCGCCTGGACCGCTGATCATCGCGGCCGGCTGTCCGAGGGCGCCCGCAATCGAGCTGATCGCCTCGTTCAGCGCGCTCGCGTCCGAACATGACGTTCCACATGCGGCCTGCAGCTGCTTCAAGGTCGCGAGTTCTGCTTCCGCTTTGTCCCGTTGACCGAGCTTTGCGTAGGCAATCCCAAGCTGCTGGTGCGCAACGATCGATTTGGAGTCGAGCTTGACGGCTTTCTCCAGATACCTTTGCGCGCCCTTGTAATCGTTGAGGCCCATCAGCGTGATGCCCAAGACCGCGTTCATCTGCGGATCCCGAGGTGCGACGTCATAGACCCTCATGAACGACTTCTTGGCGTCGGCGTATTTCTCGGCTTTGAGCGCATCCAATCCCTTCTGATATTCCGCAGCAGGATCGAAGCTCGGGGCCGACATGCTCGGCGGGCCCGACATCGACGGCGTATTGTCCGCGGCGGCGAGGATCGGCACCGCGGAGAGAAGTAGCGCGGCGCGCAAGGCGAACATCGATTTCATCGGAAACCCCCTTTCGCTCGTCTTTCTTATAGCACCCTAGTGGCTGCCGGGGGACCGAAAGGTTCAAGCCTCGACGTTACGGCTGGAAGCGATTAGCCGAGGCTCGTGCGCAGGCTGCTGCTCCTCTTCATGTTCCTCCTCTGGCCGACGCTGGCGCACGCGCAGCACATCACGCCCGAACTGGTGGCGGAGGGACCTGCGCCTCCCGGCAGCTCCGTCGAGATCGCGATCCACATGCGCCCTGAACCCGGATGGCACGGATATTGGCTCAACCCTGGCGACGCGGGCCTGCCAATGGACGTGCAGTGGAAGCTGCCGGAAATCCTGACCATCGGACCGCTGCGCTATCCGGTTCCCGGACGGCTCGAGATCGCGGACCTGATGAACTACGTTTACGAGCAGGATTATGCTGTCCTCGCGTCGGTTCATGTGCCGCGCGCGGCACACGGCACGCTCCACATCAGCGCCGCGGCGCGTTGGCTCGCTTGCACCGACAAGATCTGCGTGCCCGAACAGGGCGAGCTTTCGCTCGATCTGCCGGTGGGGACACGGCCCAGCACGCCCAACCGGGCGCAGTTCGACGCGTGGCGGCAGAAACTGCCCCAGCCGCTTGGGAGTCCCGCGCACTTTGAAGTCCTAAGGGACAAGCTTCGCGTCGCCATTCCGCTGCCCGCCAGCATCGCGACGGGAAAGCCGTACCTGTTCCCGGCCGTTGACGGCCCCGTTGATTACGAAGCTCCGCAGCACTTCAGCCGGTCCGGCGACATCTTGATTGCCGAACTCCAGCGCAAAGGTCCCGCACCCACGCAATTCCCGGGAGTGATCGCACTCGGCAACGGACGCGGGCTCGAGTTCCGGGCGGTGCCGGGTGCGGTTCCCGAGGGCAGGCCGATCGACGGACTCGGATGGAACGTGGTGGTGTGGGCGATCTTCGGCGCGATCGCGGGCGGGGTCCTTCTTAACCTCATGCCTTGCGTGTTCCCGATCCTCGCGCTCAAGGCGCTGCATCTCTCGCGCGTGGGCGGCGAAGCGGCGCACGCCAAATCCGACGCGCTCGCTTACACCGCCGGGACGATCGTCGGGACGGGAGTGCTTGGCGTTGTCCTGCTCGCGATCCGCGCGGCGGGCTCGGAAGCCGGTTGGGCGTTTCAGCTGCAGGATCCGCGAACGATCATGCTGCTTCTGTTGTTGGCGGTGGCGATCACCGCCAATCTCCTCGGCCTCTTCGAGCTACCGGTGCTTGGCGGAGCCGCTCGCCCGGCGGGCAGCTTCGGTACCGGTGCTCTGGCCGCGTTCGTTGCCACGCCCTGCGCCGGCCCGTTCCTAGGTGCGGCGCTCGGCACCGCGCTGTTGCTTCCGGCCACCGGATCGGTGCTGGTGTTTGCCGCCCTTGGACTCGGCCTCGCGCTTCCGTTCGTGGCAGTGGCGTTCAGTCCTGCGCTGCGTTCGAAGCTTCCGAAACCCGGCCCGTGGATGCGAAGCCTGCAGCGCTTCCTTGCTATCCCAATGGCAGCAAGCGCCGTTGCCGCGCTGTGGCTTTTGGATCGCCAGGCCGGACGTGAGGCTCTTCTCATCGGCGTGGCGCTCAGCCTCGGCTTGCTCTTCGCTGCCTTCGAGGCCGGCCGCCTGCAGCGCCACGGAAAGCGCGGTGCTTGGGGCAGTGCTCTGGCGGCAGTCGTGCTCGTCATCGTGGGCGTTGCGCTGATGCCGCAACGCGGGAGCTCGATTCACCAGGTGCCGAACGCCGAGCAATGGAGCGAGGCGCGTGTCGCCGCCTACCTCCAGCAGAGTAAGCCGGTGTTCGTCTATTTCACCGCCGACTGGTGCCTCAGCTGCAAGGTCAATGAGGCTACGTCCATCGACCGTGCAGAAGTGCGCGACGCTTTCCGTAAGTCCGGCGTGAAGGTGCTGGCTGGCGACTGGACCAACGGCGACCCCGTCATCACCCGTTTCCTCGAAAACCAGAACCGGGCGGGAGTCCCGCTCTACCTTTGGTACACGCCGGGCCGGGTGATGCCGGAGCAGCTGCCGCAGGTGCTGACCCCCGCGATGCTTATTTCCCGCGCTCAGGCGCCGCCGGCACGCTAGGCTCCCGGCTCCAGACCTTCTTGCCGCCGACCCAGGTTTCCAGCACCTGCGTTCGCGCCAGCTCCTGCGGGTTCACCTTCGTGGGGTCGCGGTCGACGATGATGAAATCGGCCCATTTACCGGGCTCGAGCGCGCCCATCCGGTCCTCGGCGAACCCGGCGTAAGCCGCGCCGCGCGTATAAGCGGAAAGCGCATGTTCCAGCGTGACGCGTTCGTCCGGGTACCAGCCGCCCGGCGGCTGGCCCTCAACGTTCTGCCGGCTGATCGCTGCCGAAAGCCCGGGGAACGGGTTGGGTGATTCGACTGGAAAATCTGTCCCGAAGGCGAGCTTCGCCCCGGTCTTCAGCATCGATTGCCACGCGTAGGCGCATTTCAACCGTGCGGGATCGAGCCTCTTCTCTGCCATCAGGCGGTCGCTCGTCTGGTGCGTCGGCTGCATCGACGCAATGATGTGCGCCTTGCCGATCCGCGGCAGGTCAGCGCAGTCGACGATCTGCGCATGCTCGATCCGCCAGCGGCGGTCCGTGCCGTATTTTGTGTTGAGCCATTCGTAGCCGCTGATCACCTCAGCATTGGCGGCATCGCCGATCGCGTGCGTCGCGATCTGGAACCCGTGCGACGCTGCCGTTTCGTAGAGCGCGAGCAGCTCGGCATCGGTGTGGAATTGAAGCCCGTGCGTGTTCGGCCTGTCCGAATAGGGCTGCTTGAGCCATGCCCCGCGCGAACCTAGCGCTCCATCCGAGTAGAACTTGATGCCGACCATCCGCAGGTGGTCGCCATAGAGCCATGGCGTCGGCTTAGGCACTTCCTTCAGCAGCTTGAGCTCATCGGCATAAACTAGAAACCTAACATTCAGCCGGCCAGCGTCACCGGCGCGCCTCATCGCCTCCCAGTCGCCGAGCGCGGTGCTCATGGAGCCGACGCCCGTCACGCCAAAGCCAAGAAGAATGTCCTGCGCCTTGGCGAAGGCCTGATCGAGATCGGCGGCCGAAGGTTCCGGGACCGCCTTGTTGATGAGGTCCTTGGCATTGTCGACGAACAGGCCGTTCTCGATGCGGCCGCCGGACGGTGTCGGTGTCCGCGCGCTAACTCCAGCGGCTCTGATCGCTGCGCTGTTCGCAACGAGCGCATGCCCATCGACACGGTTGAGCACGACCGGCCGGTCGCTCACGACGACGTCGAGATCGGCCGCGGTCGGGAAACTCTTGTCCGGCCACAGCTCCTGATTCCAGCCTCCGCCGAGGATCCACTTCGCTTCGCGGTGCGCCGCGGCATAGTCGCGCAGCCGCTGCTGGAGTTCGCTAAGTGACTTGGTGCCGGTGAGATCGAGCTCGAGCGCATAGCGGCCAAGCTCGATCACATGCCCATGCGCGTCGATGAACCCCGGCATCAGGGTTTCGCCCTGCGCATCCACCGTCACGCTCGCCGCCGGGCGCGCAACGCCTGCGCGGAGCAGCCGCACGACTTTGCCGTCGTCGCCGATCAGAAGGCCGGTGAAATGCTGCATTTGGCCTGCAGCATCGACCTGGATTCCATTCGCATTGGTGACGAGCGTATCCGCGAGAGACGACGAGGAGAGCAGGGCCGCGGCGAGCGCCGCCAAAATGCGTGGTTTCATGGTCGTTCGCTTAGCATTGTTTGGGGTGCGGTGAAGGGCTAGGCCACGCATCCATGCTCCAGCCACCCACGATCGACGACATCCGCGCCGCCGCCCGACGCATCGACGGCGCAGTGATCCGCACCCCCATGCTGGTCAGCCGCACCCTTTCTGAAGTCATCGGTGCCGAGGTCTGGCTGAAGTTCGAAAATCTGCAGTTCACAGCCGCCTACAAGGAGCGCGGCGCGCTCAACAAATTGCTCCAGCTGACGCCCGAGGAGCGCGCGCGCGGAGTGATTGCGGCCTCGGCCGGTAATCATGCCCAGGCGGTCGCCTATCACGCCAAGCGGCTCGGCATACCGGCGACGATCGTCATGCCGGAGTCGACACCGACCGTGAAGGTGACCCAGACGAAAGGCCACGGCGCGACGGTGGTTCTCTTCGGCAGGATCGTCGACGACGCGTTCGCGAGGGCGCGCGAGCTCGCGCTCGAGAACGGCTATGTCTTCATCCATGCCTTCGACGATCCGCAGATCATTGCCGGGGCAGGGACCGTGGGCCTGGAGATGCTCGAAGATGCGCCGGACCTGGACGCGATCACGGTGCCGATCGGCGGCGGCGGCCTCATGTCGGGCGTGTCGATCGCCGCCCGTGCAATGAAGCCGGACATCGAGCTCATCGGAGTCGAGGCCGAGCTCTATCCTTCGATGAAATGCGCGATACAGAACTGCCAGATGCCTCTCGGCGGCGACACGTTGGCCGAAGGAATCGCGGTCAAGCAGCCGGGCGAGCTGACCTCACGCATCCTCAAGGAATATGCGAACGACGTGGTGCTGGTGTCGGAGCGCGATCTCGAGCGCGCAGTCGCCATGCTCGTCGGTATCGAAAAGACCGTTGTTGAGGGGGCAGGGGCAGCCGGTCTCGCTGCGATGCTTTCGGAACCCGATCGCTACAAGGGCAAGAAGGTCGCGACGTTGCTGTGCGGTGGGAACATCGACACACATTTGCTTGCCAATGTGCTGGTGCGCGATCTCGTCCGTCAGGGCCGCATCGCCCGTCTCCACGTCGCCGCGCATGACCAGCCCGGAGCGCTCGCGGCGATCACTGCCAAGGTCTACGAAGCGGGGGTCAACGTCATCGAGGTCAACCACAGCCGGATCTTCACGCAGCTACCGGCCAAGGACACGATGATCGAGGTCGAATGCGAAGCCCGCGACCCGCAGGCGATCGAGGATGTGGTGGCGCGACTCGAAGCCGCCGGGTTCAGGGTTGAACGCGCTCACCTCGACTAATTTCGTGTCCTATCGGCGACACTTGCCTGTCTCTCGACGGGACACTGCCTAGATTCCATCGCAATTGGCGGCTCCAAACTCTTTTCAACGGCGTTTACCAGTCGCATAAACGGCTACGTAACCAATTGAGTGAGGTCCGCGGGTGAGCGCACCATTTCGCTTCCCGAAATTTTTCGTAACGAACCCGAGCCCGTGTCCGTATCTCCCGGGCAAGGTGGAACGGAAGGTCTTCACCGAACTCACCGGCCGTCATTCCAGCGAATTGAACGAGGCGCTTGGACGTATCGGCTTTCGCCGCAGCCAATCGGTCGCCTACCGGCCCAGCTGCATCGATTGCTCCGCCTGCGTTTCCGTTCGCGTCCTTGCAGCGGAGTTCGAGCCGAACGCCACCCAGCGAAAGCTGCTCCGCCGCCACGCCGACCTCGAGGTCAGCGCGTGCAAGCCGTGGACGACCGACGAACAGTACAGTCTTCTCCGCCGCTACCTCGCGATACGCCACCCGGGCGGCGGCATGGCGGAGATGGACGAAAGCGACTTTGCCGACATGGTCGAGCAGACGCCGGTCCGCACCTATGTCATCGAATATCGCGAGCCCTCGGTCGACGGCCGTCCCGGCAAGCTCGTCGGCGCCTGCCTGTCGGACCAGCAGAGCGACGGCTTGTCGATGATCTACAGCTTCTTCGACACCGGTCCCGATTGCCGCAAGGGCCTCGGCACCTACATCATCCTCGATCATATCGTGCGCGCCGCGCGCGCGAACCTTCCCTACGTCTACCTCGGCTATTGGGTCGAAGGGTCGAGCCGGATGGCCTACAAAACGAGTTTCAGGCCGCTTGAGCGCCTCGGCCGCGACGGCTGGCGCCGGTCGGACGAAGCGGACCCGAAGGATGCAAAGAAGGCAATCACGCTTCCCGGCCGCCGTTCGCGAAGCCGCCTGCTGATTGACGCCTAGCGATTCCGATCGGATCGTCGCCGCGCGAGTGCCATCGCGCCGACGACGCCTGCAGCGAACAACCCGACCTCCGCGACCGAATCAATCAGATGCGCAAGCTGGTTCAATCCGGACGATGCGAAAGGGTGACTTAGCTGATCTAGTTTCAGGCGTGAGTTCGGGAAGCCGCTGATCAGCAGCTCAAGGCTGCCGAGCATCAATCGGCCGCCAAGCAGCCAGGTCGCAGCGCCGACAGTGCCGCCGAACATTGCCGCCAGCGCGGTGGCGCGCTTCACGGATGGGCTTCTCAACGCATAGGCCGCCGCAGCCCCCACTGCCGCGCCGATCAGCGTACCTTCGCCTGCACCGGTGATATTGCCGGGCGACCGTCCGACGAGCAGCGTGAAGGCATCGAGGCCAAGCAGCTTTCCGAAGGCGCCCACGAACAAGCCGCCGGCAGCGCCGCCGACGATCGTCCAGAGCGTCGACCCCGGCCGGGCAAAGCGTCCGATCGCCACGCCGGTGCTCACTCCGGCAGCGCCGATCAATGCCACCAGGACGGTCACGCAAAGCAGCACCAGGAGCACCGAGAGCGCGCCAGGTCCCGATTGAACGGGTTCTGACGCGGCGGCGAAGCCGTATACCAGCCCGCCGATGATCCCAGCGATACCGCCGCCAGCGATCCCGCCAGTCGTGATGGCCAGGAACTCCTGCCAGCGCGGCGGCGATTCCCTGCGCCGCGCCTTTCGTCCGTCGCTCTTTCCGATCACTTCGACCGGCGCGATGAAGCGGTAGCCGTGCTTGGGCACGGTTTCGATGAAGCGCGGGCGGCTGGCGTCGTCGCCGAGCTTGCGGCGAAGGGTCTTGATGCACTGGGTTAGCGCCTCGTCGGTCACCGGCACGCCGCGCCACACCTCGGTGAGGAACTGGTCCTTCGGCACCAGCTTGCCGCAGTCGCGAACCAGCAGCGCGAGCGCATCAAGATAGCGGGCGTTGAGCTCGACTGAGTCGCCGTCCGCAATGAGCCGCCGCTCCTGCGTGTCGAGGACGAACCCTTCGAAGGCAAAGCAGGCCGACATCTTTTCAGCAATTCCTCACGACTTGCTCATGCCTCGCAGGGGCGTTCCCCGCGAGATGAGCCTTCCTAGTCATGCATGGAGGTTCAAGAATGGCAAGCAAGGCAAATGGCGGTCCCGAGTGGCGGATACCCTGGAGGCTGATCGGATGGGCGGCCCCCGTCGGCTTGCTGACGATCCCTCTGATCGCTCGCTTTCCGTGGACAGCGGCCGATTTCGTCGTGGCGGGCACCATGTTCGCGGTCGTCGGCGGGACATTCGAGCTTGCAGTGCGCGCGTCAGGAAACCCGTCTTACAGAACAGGGGCCGCGATCGCGCTCGCGACGGCCTTTCTGATCGTATGGATCAATCTCGCAGTCGGGGTCATCGGCAATGAGGATAATCCGTTGAACCTCATGTTCTTCGGAGTGATCGCCGCTGCGCTCGTCGGATCGATCATCGCGCGCTTCAGGGCGGATGGCATGGCCCGGGCAATGACGGTCGCCGCCGTCTTGCAGGGACTGATCGGAATCGCCGTCTTCATCCTCGATCTTGGCCGCGGCGAGCCGCCGGGCGCGGGCGGCCTGCTGGTTCTCATCGAATTCTTTGCCTGCACCTGGCTGCTTTCGGCCTGGTGCTTCCGCAAGGCCGCCACCAGCTGACGAAAGCTGCTATATGCGGCTCAAGTGAACCTTTGCGCCGCGTCACGACACCGACGCGGCGCAGGAGGGCTGACAAGTGAATGCTGCAGGGACGGCAATCCGCCCCGTGAAGAATGCTACGATGTCAGGCGCGCTCGCTGAACACGAGCTGCTTGAGCGTGTGAAGACGCACGACGCGGACGCGTTCGAGAAGCTGTACCGAATCTATCAGCCGCGCCTGAGCAGGTTCGTGGGCAATCTCGTAAAGCGCCCGCAGCTCGTTGAAGAGGTGCTGAACGATACGATGATGGTGGTGTGGCAGACCGCGGCAAATTTCAGGGGGACAAGCAAATTGTCCACCTGGGTTTTCGCCATCGCTTATCGGAAAGCGCTGAAGGCGAGGATGCGCTGGCCCGATCCGGTCGAGGATGACCAGGCCGACCTCCGGGCCAGCAACGATCCGGCGCCCGACGCAGAACTCGAACGCAGTAGAGTCCATAGCGCTCTCGTCGGCGCGATGGGCGAGCTCTCCGCCGAGCAGCGCGCGGTCGTCGACCTCACCTATTTCCATGGGCTCGGATATCGTGAGATCGCCGAGATCCTGAACTGCCCCGTCGACACCGTTAAGACCCGTATGTTTCACGCCCGGCGGCGCCTCAAGCAGGCGCTTTCCGGCACATTGGCCGACTGGCTGTAGGAGCAAGGCCGATGCCCGAACCGATCCACACCGATTTCAACCCGCACCGCGAAACGGAAGAGCTTCTTCCGTGGTACGTCACCGGCCAGCTCGAGATGGAAGAGCAGGCGTTGGTCGAGCAGCATGTTTCGAACTGCACTCACTGCCGCCGCCAGCTTGCCTTCGAACGGCGCATGGTCGTCGAATTTGCCGAGCTTTCGCCCGAGGTGGATTCGGGATGGGCGCGCATGCGCCAGCGACTCGAAGCCCCACGGCGGCAAAGCGTGTGGGACAAGATGATCCAGGACGCCGCCGCCGTGTGGGAAAGCTTCAACCGTCCCGCGGTCGCCGCATTCGCTGTCGCCCAGCTCGCCTTCGTGGTTGTTGCCGGCGCGCTTTTCCTTTCGCTCAGCCAGCCTTCGTACCGCGCACTGGGTTCCGCGCCACCGCCGCAGTCGGCGAACGCGATCGCGATGTTCCGGCCCGATACGACCGAGTCCCAGCTGCGCACGCTGCTGGAGGCCAACGGCGCGTCGCTGATCGGCGGGCCGACACTGACCCATGCCTATCTGCTGCGTGTCCCGGCATCCTCCCGCCCGGCGGTTCTCGCCAAGCTCCGCACTGACCGCCACGTGCTCATGGCGGAAGCAATCGACGGCGAACGGTCGTGACTGGACTGCGCTATTTTGTCCTGTGCTGCGCCGGTTTCGTGGCGCTTGCGCTCAGCGTCTCGGCGCTGGCGCAAGGATCGGCGACGGTGGCTCCCGATCGGCAGGTCCTCGTCATGGTCAAGCATCCGGCCGAACACTTCCGGCCGAGCGGCGCCTATGGGGGTGGCAGCTATGGTGACGATCTTGCACGAAGCGCTCGCGAGCGGCTCGCCCGCTCGATTGCCCACGATCACCGCCTTGCCTTCGTCGATGCATGGCCGATGCCGATGATCGGCGTAGATTGCTTCATCATGGCAGTGCCCGACGACCGCACGACCGCGGCAGCCGCCGAAGAGCTTTCGCACGATTCAAAGGTCTCCTGGGCAGAGCCCGTCCAGCTTTACCAGACCCAGGCGGCCTCAGCCTCGCACAACGATCCGCTTTATCCTGCCCAGCCGGCGGCGCTTTCCTGGGACCTCGCGGACCTGCACCGCCTCGCAACGGGGAAGGGAGTCAGGATCGCCGTTATCGACAGCGGCATACAGGCCAATCATCCGGACCTCGCCGGCCAGCTTCTCGTCAACCGGAACTTCGTTGCGGGGCAGGTCGAGGTTCCCGAAGATCATGGCACCGGAGTCGCGGGCGTCATCGCCGCCAAGAGCGACAATCGCATTGGGATTGCAGGGGTCGCTCCCGACGCTCGGCTTTTGGGCCTGCGCGCGTGCTGGCAGCGCGGCGGCGCTTCGCAAACCACGGTGTGCGACGGCCTCAGTCTCGCAAAGGCCCTTTACTTCGCTGTCGCCGAGAAAGCCGACGTCATCAATCTCAGCCTCACCGGACCCGATGGCCGCCTCCTGCGGACGCTGTTGGACGCCGCTCTCGAGCGTGGCTCCGTGATCGTCACTGCCTATGACAGCAGCAAGCCGGGCGGCGGATTTCCGGCCTCGATTCCCGGAGTCATTGCGGTTTCCGATCATTCTCTGGCACCGTCCTCCGCTCGCGTTTACATAGCGCCCGGCCGCGATGTGCCGACCACGCAGCCGGGAGGAAGATGGTTCCTGGTCAATGGAAGCTCCTTTTCGGCCGCGCATGTCAGCGGCCTCGCAGCGCTTGTCCGGCAACGGCAGCGATCGGAGAAGCTGACTTTGGTCTCGGACCGACCGGTCGGCGGCATGATCGATGCCTGCGCGACGCTCGTTCGGGCCGCGAGCGGCTGTGACTGCGCCTGCAGGGGCTCCCACCTCGCCGCGGCGAGGGCGCTGCACTAACTTTCTGGCGTTTGCCGGATTGCTGATTCTGTTTCTGTCGCCGGCTCCCGCGCGTGCGCAGGCAGGAACAACGCTTTCGATCTTTAGCGACCTCCGATTCCGCGGCTATTCGCTGAGTGATGGCCGCCCCGTCGCGATCCTCGATTTCGCCTATGACGACCCGAGCGGCCTTTACGCAGGAGCAGCGGCGTCGGGGGTTCTTCAGCAAGGCGGCGAGCCTGCTCCGCTCGGGCTTCAGTTCAGCGGCGGATATGCGAAGGACCTGAGCTCGGGGACGACTTTGGACCTCGGGATCACCCACTCTTCATATTCACATTATTCGAGCAACAACGGCAGCGGGGGAAGGTCGTACACCGAGGTCTATGCAGGAATTGCGAAGGGCGCCTTGTCCTCGCGGATCTTCATTTCCCCCCACTATTTCGAGGGCGGCCGGTGGACCGCTTACGGGGAGGTCAACGGAAGCATCAGTCCGGCGCGCAAATGGACGATCGACGGCCACGCCGGCGCTCTCGTTCCGCTTGGCAGCTCGTCCTCTTCTGACGGCTATCGCACGCAATTCGACTGGCGCTTGGGCGTAAGCCGCGAACTTGGGCGGCTCTCGCTTCATGCCGCCTGGAGCGACGGCACGCCCGGCCGCGACTATTACAATGGGCGGACGCACAGCAGGAGCGCGATCGTGCTCGGTGCAAGCCTGGTTCTCTAACACCACATCTCCAGCGCGGTGAACTTTCGGCGCGAGCTGAAGCACTTACGGTTGTCGCCGGAGCCCGTGCACTCGCTCGTCAGCCCCCGTGCCCGGACTTCGGCGGCTTCACTAGGAGACGAGCGATGAAAGGAACCATCCTCTTTGTCGGCGCTGCAGCGATGGGATTCGTCCCCGCATCGGCGACTGCGGCGCCTGCGCCACACAATTCCCCAAGCGCAAAGAGCCAAACGCACGCGCCGGCCGCGAATGGTCAACCCGATCAGGACTGCGAGGATCTCGTCGCGGACGGCGAGGGGGCGACTCCAGGTCGCTCCGCGGGCGCTCCAGGTGGCGGCTCACCCTTCGGCGGCGAAGACAGCACGGCGGGTTCTCATTACGCCGGCTCGCAGCCTCAAAACTCGCGCAACCCGGCGTCGGTGTCTCAGTACGACGTCGCCTGCGCGAACCAACCCGAATAGGGTTAGCCTATCAGGGCCGGCTCGACCCTGCGGGCCGGTCCTGACCAGTTTTCGCCGTAAGCTCTCGCTGGAAATCAGCCACCGCTATCCACTTTTGAATTCGAGCCGTCGCGAAGCAGGTCTTGCCTGTAACGCTGGCGATCGACCTCATAAGCACGCCATTGCGCCTTGGTCCGGCAATCCCTCTGCATCGCCAGGTTCGAGCCCGTCGCGTGCTTCGGCTGTTCGCAAATGATCTTGTCGTCGTCGGCTTGCTTCTGGGCAAGATCACGGCCCCCGTGCGCATAATAGACTTCGCTCACATACCATTGCTCGACCGAGGCCTTGGTCGGGCGGAAGTCACGAGCCTTGGCGAGCTCATTTGCGACCTCGCCGGTAAGCAGCTCGAGCTCGGGGCAACCGACCTCCTTGACGACGACCTTGCTGACCTCGCCCGAAGGCTGGAGCAGGACGGCGTACGGAACGTCGATCGAATATTGGTCGACCGTCTGGCCCGGGAAGCTGCACCTTCCGCTTTGCATGATGCGGTCGGCCCGGGCAGTGAGTTCCTCCTGCGGCATGCGGCGGCTCACCTTGACCGCGTTCGGAAAGGCCGACGGATCGAACTTGCCGACATTGATCGAGTTGGAAGTCGTTGCAGCAAGGAACAATAGCGCACTGATCATTTGAACCCCCAGAACGTCAAACCGCCTGCGAGCGCCAAAATTGCGCCCAGCGTAGCGGAGCGGCTCGCATATCACTTTCCCTACGCCGCAAAAAGGAAGAGGCGGAGCAGAGATGCCCCACCTTTCCAACCTTGTGATCTTAGCGAGGGTCGCCCGGTCCCCGCTCTGGCCTCAGAGGATGCTCGAAGTCAGCGCTCGTGTTCGCCCCGGCGACCAGCATGTCCCGGTGCAGTCGTTCCTGTTCGACTCGGTAAGCCCGCCACTGCGCTTTCGTCAAACAGAGCCTGGATTTCGCGAGCCTCGAGCCTGTTTCGAGTTTTGAATTTTCGCAGACGATCCTGTCGTCGTCCTTCTGGGTCAATGCAAATGCCTTGCCACCATGGGCGTAATAGACTTCGCTCACGTACCATTGCTCCGTCGCCGCTTTGGTCGGACGGAAATCGCGCGCTTTAGCCAATTCGTTCGCGACCTCGCCCGTGAGTAGCTCAAGCTCCGGGCAACCGACCTCCTTGACGACCACTTTGCTGACCTCGCCCGAGGGTTGGAGCAGCACGGCATAGGGAACATCGATCGAATATTCATCGACCGACTGACCGGGGAACGAGCACCGTCCGCTCTGCAAGATGCGATCGGCGCGCGCCGTCAGCTCTTCCTGCGGCATGCGTCGATCGACCTTTACCGCATTCGGAAAGGCGGACGGATCGAACTTGCCGACTTCGATCGGATTGGAAGTTGCCGCAGCAAGAACCAGTAGAGCATCGATCATTTGAACCCCCACTGCATGCAACCGGCTGCAGACGCTTTGCACGCGCAGCACGGCAGAGCGAGCCGCATAGCACTTTCGCTATGCTGCAAAAAGGAGAAGGCGGAGCGACACGCGCCCCGCCTTCTCTCCCAGTCCCCCGTTTTGATGCTTTAAGCGACCGCGGCTTGCGGCTCCGGCTCGCTCGCCTCGTCCGGATCGCGCAGCACGTAGCCGCGGCCCCAGACTGTCTCGATATAATTGGCGCCCCCGCAAGCGAGGCTCAGCTTCTTGCGCAGCTTACAGATGAACACATCGATGATCTTGAGCTCGGGCTCGTCCATCCCGCCATATAGGTGGTTGAGGAACATCTCCTTGGTCAGCGTCGTGCCCTTGCGGAGCGAAAGCAGCTCCAGCATCGCATATTCCTTGCCCGTCAGGTGCACACGGGCGCCGTCGACCTCGACCGTCTTGGCGTCGAGGTTCACGGCCAGCTTGCCGGTGCGGATGACCGATTGCGAATGGCCCTTCGAGCGGCGGACGATCGCGTGGATGCGGGCGACCAGTTCGTCGCGGTGGAACGGCTTGGTGACGTAATCGTCGGCTCCGAAGCCTAAAGCGCGGACCTTCGAATCCATCTCGCCGATGCCCGAAAGGATCAGGACCGGCGTCGAGACCTTCGCCGTCCGGAGCTTCTTCAGCACATCATAGCCGTGCATGTCGGGAAGGTTCAGGTCGAGAAGGATGATGTCGTAATCGTACAGCTTGCCTAGATCGAGGCCCTCTTCCCCGAGATCGGTCGTGTAGACGTTAAAGCCTTCCGTCCCGAGCATCAGTTCGATGCTCTTCGCGGTCGTCGGCTCGTCTTCGATCAGCAGCACGCGCATGGTGATTTCCCCCGTTCGCGGCCGAAAGCGTTACCCGCCCTTAACGGCCTTGAAGCAACCATTAACCATTCGAGGTCTGAAGGGAAAAGGTTAATATTTCCTAACTCGCTGGATTCCTTGGCTTGTTGCAATCGAGTCACAAATCGATCCACAGCCATGGCTTTATCGCCGGTGGTCAAGCCCGAGTTTATGCGCCGTGGATTCCCGTGTAGCGCCAGCCGGTGCCGCTCGCTGAACGCATCCTTTTCATCGACGCCGAGGCGGTCGTGATCGACAAGCCGGCAGGGCTGCCGGTCGACGCCCCGCGCCGCGGCGGGGATTCGATCGCCGCACGGCTCGATGAGTTGAAGTGCGGCTTCAAACGCCCGCCGACGCCGATGCACCGTCTCGACACCGATACCAGCGGCTGCCTGCTCTTCGCCCGCAATCCGAAGGCGCGGGGGCTCTTCCAGCGGGCGTTCGAGACGCGGATGATCCAAAAATACTATCTTGCCGTCGTAGCGGCTGAGGTCGCCGCTGAACTGGGGGAGATCGAGGCTGCGCTCGCAAAGCATTCCAGCGCCGAGGCCGGGTGGAAGATGGTATCCGATCCGCATGGTCTTGCCGCAACAACGCGCTGGCGCCGGCTTGCGGTTCGCGATGGGTCCACTCTGGTCGAGTTTCAGCCGCTGACCGGGCGAACGCACCAAATCCGCGCGCACGCGCGCGAGGCCTTTGGGCGCGGGATCGTCGGCGACAGGGTGTACGGCGTCCCCGGCGGACCGATGCTGCTGCACGCGTCGCGCCTGGTCGTGCCGCGTGAAGGGAAGCCGTCGATTGACGTCGCCGCTCCGCTTCCCGCTTATTTCGGCGAGTGGGCCGATGCGACCTGAGGACGTCCAGGTTCCCGAGGAAGCGCTGAGCGAGAGCTTTCTCGCCGCGACAGGACCAGGCGGCCAGAACGTCAACAAGGTCGCGACCGCCGTGCAGCTTCGCGTCGATCTCTTCAGGCTGGGCCTTCACCCGGATGCGTACGAACGCCTGAAGCAAATCGCCGGCAGCAGGGTCACGAGCGGCGGCGAGCTCATCATCACCGCGCGCCGCTTCCGAACGCAGGAGGCGAACCGTACCGATGCGCGCCGCCGTCTGGCGGAGATGATTGCGGCAGCCCATATGATACAAGCCAAACGCAAGCCGACGCGCCCGAGCAGGGCGGCCAAGGCCCAGCGGATGGAAAAGAAGCGCCAGCGCAGCGCGGTCAAGCAAGGGCGCGGAAAGGTGACGTTCGATTGACCTACGACTTCAGGATCGCCGCGGCCGACACAGGTACGATGTACCGCGACCTTGCAAGCGCGCTTGGGGGCCTCGTCTCGGGCGAAACCGATGCCGTCGCGAATATGGCGAACGCCGCCGCGCTGATCTGGGAGACGCTCCCCGACCTCAACTGGGCGGGCTTCTACCGCAATCTAGGTGGCGAGCTGGTGCTCGGCCCATTCCAGGGCCGCCCGGCATGCATCCGCATCAAGTTCGGCGAGGGCGTCTGCGGTGTCGCTGCGGAGACCCGGCAGGTACAGCGGGTCGAGGACGTCCATGCCTTCCCCGGCCACATCGCCTGCGATTCAGCATCGAACAGCGAGATCGTCGTGCCCATCGTCCGCGATGGTAAGCTGATTGCAGTGCTCGACCTCGACAGCCCCAAGACGGGCCGCTTCAGCGAGGAAGACGAAGCCGGCTGCGTCAAGCTGGCGGAAATCCTCGCCAACGTTCTCTAGTCTTCAGCTCAAATCTTCCATTCGATCGTCGGTGATCGACCCCGGAATGATCATCACCGGGCACGGCAGTCTCCCGGCGTCGTGACCGCACAGGTTGCTGACGAGCGGCCCCGGATTGCCGCTGACCGCCGCTCCGAGGACCAGCGCGTCGACCTCCTGCCGAGTGCCGATGAAGTCGCGCACCGTCCTTACGACCTCGCCCTGGCGGACGAAAATGTTCGTCTCGACACCCGACTCGTCAAGGATTTCGCCGATGGCTGAGCTAACCACGCCCTCGATCCTCAGACGCTGCTCTTCCTCGATCGCAGCCTGGACCCCGCCGAATTGCACGAAGTCCTGCGGCTCGACGATCCCAAGGACCTCGATCCGGCCCCCCGTCTTGGCTGCGCGACGCGCGGCGAAGCGGAGCGCGACGCGGGCTTCCGCGCTGTCGTCCACGACGACCAGGTAGGTGCGTCTGGGGTCTGTCTCCATGCGACTTCGAGTGCTGCGTTAAACTGCGCTTGAGCGCAAGTCGGGGGCGCTCGATTCCGGCGCGCCCTTGACCTTGCAGGCCGCATTGGCTTTGAGCCGCGCGAGCCTTTTCAGGACAGTCGCCCATGCCCATCGAACTCAAGATGCCCGCCCTTTCCCCCACGATGGAGGAGGGAACGCTCGCCAAATGGCTGGTGAAGGAAGGCGACAAGGTCGTGTCCGGCGACATCCTCGCCGAGATCGAAACCGACAAGGCGACGATGGAATTCGAGGCGGTCGACGAGGGCACCGTCGCCAAGATCCTTGTTCCAGAAGGCAGCGAAGGCGTGAAGGTCGGCGCTCCGATCGCAATCCTCGCCGGCGAAGGCGAGGACGCATCCGCTGCCGCCAGCGCGGCGCCGAAGGCCGATACTCCCCCTCCCGCGCCTCCGAAGGCTCCTGCCGCGCCTAAGGCAGACGAGACTCCGAAGGCCCCTTCAGCGCCGCAGCCGTCGGCTCCGCCCAAGGCGCCCGTCGAAACTCCGGCGGCACCGAGCGCGCCTGCGGCACCGCATGCCGAGGGCGAGCGGGTCAAAGCGTCGCCGCTCGCCCGCCGCCTTGCGCAGGCGCAGAATATCGACCTGTCGAGCATTAAGGGCAGCGGTCCGGGTGGCCGAATCGTTCGCGCTGACGTCGATGCAGCGGCGGGCAGGGCGCCCGCTGTCGCCTCTGCGCCCGCCGGTGCTCCTGCAGGCGCCCCGGCGATCTCCACCCACCTCGTCATGCCGGGCCCGATGGAGCAGGCCATTCCGCACGACGAGGTCAAGCTCTCCAACATCCGCAAGACCATCGCCCGCCGCCTGACCGAGGCCAAGCAGCAGGTCCCCCACATCTACCTCACCGTCGACATCCAGCTCGACGCGCTGCTCAAGCTCCGCACCGAGCTCAACGCCGGCCTCGAAAGCCGCGGCGTCAAGCTCAGCGTCAACGACCTGCTGATCAAGGCGCTCGCTCAGTCGCTGATCGAAGTACCGGATTGCAACGTCGCCTTCGCCGGCGATCATATGCTGAAGTACAGCCGTGCCGACATTTCGGTCGCAGTGTCGATCCCGGCCGGTCTGATCACCCCTATCATCGCCAATGCGGACAGCAAAAGCGTCTCCGCAATCTCGACCGAGATGAAGGAGCTCGCCGGCCTCGCCCGCGACGGCAAGCTTCAACCGCAGCAATACCAGGGCGGTACGGCCTCGCTCAGCAATATGGGCATGTTCGGGATCAAGCAGTTCGAGGCGGTCATCAACCCGCCGCAGGCCATGATCATGGCCATCGGCGCGGGCGAGAAGCGGCCTTACGTCATCAATGATTCGCTGCAGATCGCGACAGTGATGAGCGCCACGGGCAGCTTCGACCACCGCGCCATCGATGGCGCCGACGGAGCGAAGCTCATGCAGGCATTCAAGCGGCTGGTCGAAAACCCCCTGGGGATGCTGGCTTGAGCCGAGAGGCGGTGATCCGCGTCACCGCCATGCCGTCCGACACCAATCCATACGGCGGCGTGTTCGGCGGTTGGCTGATGGGGCAGATGGGCCTCGCGTGCGGATCCTTCGTATCGCGCCGGACTCACGGCAAGGCGCTGCTGGTCGCGGCGGACGCGATCAAGTTCCCCGGCGCGATGGCAGTCGGCGACGAGCTCAGCGTCTATGTCGACCTGTTGAAGGAAGGCCGCACCTCGCTGCGCCTCCGCGCGGAAGCGGTCGGTCGCCAGCGCGACAGCGAACAAGAAACAATCGTGGCGGAGGGCGAGTTCACCTTCGTTGCGCTCGATGAACAGGGAAAGCCGCGCGCGTTCGCGGAAGGAAGTGAAAGCAATGGCTGACAACTACGACGTGATCGTCCTCGGCTCGGGACCCGGAGGCTATGTCGCCGCGATCCGCGCCGCGCAGCTTGGCCTCAAGACCGCGATCGTCGAGCGCGAGAACCTCGGCGGCATCTGCCTCAACTGGGGCTGCATCCCGACCAAGGCGCTGCTGCGCACGGCCGAGGTGTTCCACTACATGCAGCACGCCGATGCCTACGGGCTCAGCAACGAGAACCCGTCGTTCGATCTCGCAAAGGTGGTCGCGCGCAGCCGCGCGGTCGCCAAGCAGCTCAACCAGGGCGTCACGCACCTGATGAAGAAGAACAAGATTACCGTCGTGATGGGCGAAGGGAAGCTGACCGGAAAGGGCAAGCTCTCAGTCGCGGGCGCTGACAAGAAGACCACTGACCTTACCGCCAAGCACATCATCCTTGCGACGGGCGCGCGCGCCCGAGACTTGCCGTTCGCCAAGACCGACGGGAAGAAGATCTGGACCTACCGCCACGCCATGACCCCGCCGGAAATGCCGACGGAGCTTCTTGTGATCGGTTCGGGCGCGATCGGGATCGAGTTCGCAAGCTTCTACGCGGACCTCGGCGCGAAGGTGACCGTCGTTGAGATGCTCGACCGCGTCGTCCCGGTTGAGGACGCGGAGGTCAGCGCGCAGCTCGCCAAAAGCTTGCAGAAACAGGGGCTGACGATCCTAACCAGCGCCGGCGTCGAGAGCCTGAAGGCCGACGCAAAGGGCGTGGCTGCGAAGATCAAGACCAGCGACGGAAAGAACGCCGAGCAGCGCTTCAGCCACTGCATCGTGGCGGTCGGCATCGTCCCGAACACCGAGAATATCGGTCTCGAAGCGCTCGGCGTGAAGACGACCAAAGGCCATATCGACACGGACCCCATGTGCCGAACAAACGTGCCGGGGATCTGGGCGATCGGCGATGTCACCGCGCCGCCCTGGCTTGCGCACAAGGCGAGCCACGAGGGTGTGACGGCTGCCGAAGCCATCGCAAAGGAACTCGGCAACAAGGACGCGCATCCGCATCCGACCGACCCGAAGAACATCCCCGGCTGCACCTACTGCCGCCCGCAGGTCGCAAGCGTCGGCCTGACCGAGGCCGCGGCCAAGGAGAAAGGTTATCAGGTCAAGGTCGGCAAGTTCCCGGCAATCGGCAACGGCAAGGCGATCGCGCTCGGAGAGGTTGAGGGCTTTGTAAAGACCGTGTTCGACGCCAAGACCGGCGAGTTGCTCGGCGCGCACATGATCGGCGCCGAAGTCACCGAGCTGATCCAGGGCTATACGATCGGGAAGACCGCCGAACTGGTAGAGGACGACTTCATCCAGACGGTCTTCCCGCACCCAACGCTAAGTGAGATGATGCATGAGAGTGTCCTCGCCGCGTTCGGGCGCGTGATCCACATCTAGGGGAGATTTCGAGTGAGCGCGCCGACGGCCAGCACGCGAACGCTCGTCGTCGCGCTTGTTGCGAACCTCGGCATCGCCGCGTCGAAATTCGTCGCGGCCGCCGTCACCGGTTCATCCGCGATGCTGACCGAAGGCGTGCACAGCGTCGTCGATTCGACCAACCAGCTGCTGCTGATGTGGGGCCGCCGAGCTTCCAGGAGACCTTCGGACCGGCTGCATCCTTTCGGTTATGGGCGCGAGATCTACTTCTGGAGCTTCGTCGTTGCCGTCCTCGTCTTCTCGCTAGGCGCAGGCGTGTCGGTGTACGAGGGCATCATCCACATTATGCGGCCCGAGCCCGCGGTCTCGCCGTTGATCGCCTATGCCGTCTTGCTGGTCGCCTTCTTGCTCGAGGGGTGGTCCACGCTCGAGGCCTATCAGGACTTCAACAAGGCGAGAGGCAACCTCGGCTGGTTCCACGCGGTGATACAGTCGAAGGACCCGCCGGCGTTCATCGTTCTCCTGGAGAATGGCGCGGCGATGGCGGGCATTATCGCCGCTGCAGCGGGACTCCTGCTGGCGCAGCTCACCCATGATCCGTTCTACGACGGTGCGGCCTCGGTGGTGATCGGCACAATCCTCGCCTTCACCGCGGCACTGCTCGCTTATGAATCCAAGGGGCTGCTGATTGGCGAGGCGGCAAATCCGGAACTGGTCAACAACCTGCACGATCTTGCCTGCACCATGCCGGGCGTCGTCGGGGTCGGGGACGTGCTGACGGTCCATTCGTCGCCAGACCAGATCACGGTCATGATGAACGTCGACTTCAACGACGACATCCGTGCGAGCGATGTCGAGGATGTGGTTTGCCGAATCGAGGCAGAAGCGCGAGAGCGCTGGCCGCAGGTGCAACGCCTGTTCGTCCGCCCGATGCAGGGCGCTGCCGACAAACGGAAGCACTGATTGACGAATCTCGACCCAGACGAAGTCCGCAGCAACTTTGCCGACGCGGTGAACATGGATTTCGCCGAGCTTGAGGCGTGGCTCAAGACCGATGAAAGCCGGCGCGTCGGCTGGAAGAAGGACGGATCAGCGAGCGAAAGTGTCGGTCATGCGAGTGGTCGGCTGATCCTCGCGATCCTGTGCAAAGAAGAGGCGGACCTCAGCGGCGCGGATTACGAGCACATGCGCAAGGTCGTGGGGTTTGTGCGGCGGCACAAGGCTCAACGGCCGGACAATGTCTTTACTTCTCGATGGCGCTACAGTCTCATGAATTGGGGGCACGATCCCATCAAAGAGGAGAGGTGGTGACCTCGATGCACGACGTGTCGGATCCGCGAAACGCGTCGATCCTGATCAACGTCAACGGCGAGCTGAAGCCTCGTGGGGAGGCCGTCGTCTCCGTGTTCGATAGCGGATTTATGCTCGGGGACGGCGTGTGGGAAGGACTTCGCGTCCACAAGGGAAAGCTGGGCTTTCTCGGCCGCCATCTCGATCGGCTGTTCGAAGGCGCCAAGGCCATTGCGATGGACCTCGGGCTGAGCAGAGATGAGCTGGCGAAGCGGCTTTACGATACGCTCGATGCGAACGGCATGAAGGAGGGCGTCCACGTCCGGCTGATGGTCACTCGCGGGGTCCGTTCGACTCCCTACCAGGACCCGAGGGTCGTGGTCGGCGGAGCGACCATCGTCATCATCCCCGAATATAAGGAGCCCGACCCCGCCGTTTACGAGCGCGGGCTCAAGCTCTTCACGGTCCACGTCCGCCGTGGCGACCCGGCGGTGCAGGACCAGAAGATCAACTCGCACTCGAAGCTGAACTGCATCCTCGCCTCGATTCAGGCGACCCAGGCCGGCGCCGACGAAGCGCTAATGCTCGACCCGCACGGCTTCGTCGCCACGTGCAACTCCACGCACTTCTTCATCGTCCGGGGCTGCGAAGTGTGGACATCGAGCGGCAAATATTGCCTCGGCGGAATCACCCGCGGCCTTGCACTCGAGGTTGCACGCGAGGCCGGCATTCCCGCGCTGGAAAAAGACTTCTCGCTGACCGACGTCTATGGCGCCGACGAGGCGTTCGTCACCGGCACCTTCGCCGGGATCGTGCCCGTGCGCGAGATCGACGGGCGCAAGCTGACCTGTCGGGGTCCGATGGTCGCGCGGCTGCAGAAGCTCTACGCCGAGCGTGTCGAGCGCGACGCCGGGGAACAGCAGCGCCCGTGACTTTGCGCATCGCGATGTGGTCGGGGCCTCGAAACCTCTCCACCGCGATGATGCGCAGCTTCGGGAGCAGGCTGGACACATTCGTATCGGACGAGCCCTTCTACGGCTGTCTCCTCAAGCACACTGGCGCCGACCATCCGATGCGAGGTGAAGTGATTGCGGCGATGGATTGCGACTGGCGAAGCGTGATGGAGGCGCTGCGCGGCGATCCGCCCGACGGCTCTCCCATCTGGTACCAGAAGCACATGTGGCACCACATGGCGGGGCCGATCGGCTATGACGATTTCAACGGCTTCACCCATGCCTTCCTGATCCGCGAGCCGGAGAGGATGATCGCATCCTACCTTCGCAAGCGGGAAATCGCTCGCTTCGAGGACTTCGGGCTGGAACGGCAAACCGAGTTCTTCGAGCGCGAAGCGGACCGACTTGGCCGCGCGCCACCGGTGATCGATGCGCATGACGTGCTGATGGATCCGCAAAGCGTCCTGACGAAGCTTTGCCGCGCACTTGGGATTGACTGGAATATGGCAATGCTGAGCTGGCTTCCGGGACGCCGCGCCACGGACGGTCCGTGGGCGTCCCACTGGTACGGCGCGGTCGAAGCGAGCACTGGCTTCGGTCCTCCAGAGATGGACGATACCGAACTTCCCGACGACGTCCGCCACCTCGCCGATCGGTGCCGCCCCTTTTATGAGCGGCTGGCCGTTCACCGCATCCGGCCGGAGCGGATTTGATGGACGCGTTCGCTTACCTCTCGGTCCTGATCTCGATCATTCTCGGCCTGGCGGTAACTCAGGTGCTCCAGGGCTATCGGGCGCTACTGCTTGCCCGCGGCAGGATCCACGCCGATCCAGCACCGTTGATCTGGAGCGGCCTCGTCTTGCTCTTCGCTGCCCAGGCATGGTGGGCGAGCTTCGGGCTCAATTCGCGCGAGCATTGGGAATTCACGGATTTCATCGCGATCCTGATCCAGATGGGCCTGCTCTACATGCTCTCCGCGCTCATCCTTCCGGATGTCCCGAACGACGAGCCGATCGATCTGGCGCTGCACTTCGAGCGGCATCGCAGATCGTTCTTCATCTTCCTGATCGCCATGCTTGCGAGCAGCATCGGCAAGGAGGCTGTCCTCGAGCATCGCCTCACTGCGCCCCTCAACCTGGGATTTCACCTGTTGCTCGCCGCCATCGCTGCAGCAGGCATCTTCGTCGCCGGCCGAAAGCTCCAGCTCGTGCTGGCCTTGCTCGCGACGGCGGGCTTCCTTGCCTACGTCGTCCTGTTGTTCGCGCGCCTGTGACGGCGTGTCCGGTCAGCCGTCAGCCGTCAGTTCTCGACGCCGACTCCATCTTCGGCCCACACCTGGTCGACGTCGATGTTTCCGTCAGCCCACTCGTCGCGGGTCAGGCAGGCCACGCCAGGGATGTGGCTTCCAGTGACGGGCTCGACCCGGAGGCAATAGCGGGTCTGCGGCGATCCCGCCGGAGCTTGGGCGAGCGCCGGCGATACGGCGACGATCGTGCTGAGCGCGGCGACGACCAATGCTTTTCTTGCCATGTCGCTTCTCCTCGATGACTACGCGGCAATAACGCTTCGCAGGCGAGTTTTACTCCACCTTTCGACGGCGTGCGAGGGCGCGCTTCGACGAGCGGATGGGGTTACTTCCGCTCGTAGATTCCGACGAGCTCACCTTGGGCGATCGCATGCTTCTGCGCGGCGTCTTCCACGTCCTTCACCTTCGCGGCGGGCGATAGGCCGAGGCGGTCGGTGTCGAGGGCGAATAGCTTGAAGTGGTAGTGGTGCGCTCCATGGCCCTTCGGCGGGCAGGGGCCGCCGTAGCCGGCCTTGCCGAAGTCGTTGCCAACCTCCGTGCCTGCACGCTCGCTTCCGCCGAGGGAGCGGGCTGTGGCCGGAATGTCGAACACGCCCCAGTGGCGGAAGGTGCCGCTCGGAGCGTCCGGGTCGTCGATCACCAACGCGAAGCTCTTGGTTCCGGCAGGTGGCTCGCCCCATCGCAGCGGCGGGGTTTGGTCAGTGCCGTCGCATGTATATGGGGAGGGGATCGGCTCGCCTTCCCGGAAGGCATCGCTGGTGAGCTCGATTTTGGTGAGAGTGACGTTGTCCACTTTTGCGTCTCCGTTCGCTCCATTGTTCGCCTGACCGTTCGCCTCACAGCCCGCCAGTGCGATGAGGGCCAAGACGAGAGCGATCGAGAGCAAAGCCTGCTTTTTCATGGCACTGCCTCCAACTTCAGGAAGCGAAGAACGAACGAGCCGCACTGCCGCGCCGTTCCCTGCTTGGTCCGCCCACAAAGGCTCTTCGTCGACCCGGGCCAACTGTGTTATACAAGCACCACAGTTGATGAGGTGAGTCGTGTCGCAAAATCCATTCGAGGGCTTTGCCCGGGAGTTCCAGCGGGCGATCGAGGAGCATGGCCGGCTTCTCAATGAGGAGATGAAGCGAGTCCAGGTCGAGATGAAATCTGCGATGGCGCAGATGAAGGAGGAGATGGAGCGCGTCGGAGCCGAGCTTCGGCGCGCGATGGAGGACTTTCACCGCGAGCGTTGGAGCTCCGCCGAGTGGATAGACCTTGTCGGAGAGCCAGTGCAGCCGAACCCACCATCGAAGAAATCCAAGAATTCGCCCAAGAAAAGGCGGCCTCGCCGAAAGCCGCCGGGTTCGGCTGCTGCGCCGGTGAAGCCGCGGCCCAAGCCGAAGCCGCTGGTGGACGGAGCCGAAGCCCCCGTTGAATAGCCACTGCCGCGGTTGACCCTTCACCACCTCATCGCTATGTGCCCGCCCGTCCGAACGGTTGGTCGAACCGACATCCCGCCGGACAAGAGCTGAACATTGCTCAACATGCGCGTCGCCAGGCGGCCGTGACGGCTGCTCGGCTTCGCGCTTTTTCTGTTGAGCAAAGTAACCGCCGGGTTTTCCGGCATAGACAAGGTGAAGGGCTTCATGCCGACGATTAATCAGCTGATCCGCAAGGGTCGCGAACCGCAGAAGGCCAAGAACAAGGTCCCTGCGATGGAAGCAAATCCGCAGAAGCGCGGCGTTTGCACGCGTGTGTACACCACGACCCCGAAGAAGCCGAACTCGGCGCTACGCAAGGTTGCCAAGGTCCGCCTGACCAACCAGCGCGAAGTGATCAGCTACATCCCCGGCGAGGGCCACAACCTCCAGGAGCACAGCGTCGTGCTGATCCGCGGCGGCCGTGTGCGCGACCTTCC